>Ga0134125_10000360_pt1 | contig 62458 bp, 46 predicted proteins | sample KB31751_FD_96464 | JGI IMG/M metagenome (GOLD analysis project Ga0134125, IMG submission 96464) | Terrestrial soil microbial communities with excess Nitrogen fertilizer from Kellogg Biological Station, Michigan, USA - KB3-175-1 | ecosystem: Environmental > Terrestrial > Soil > Unclassified ... | reverse complement strand
TTTTCTATCCATTTTGCAATTGCCATTTTTACGGCACTGCAAAATCGATATATTAACAATGGATCATATACTCTACTCCGCTAATATCTGGTACACTCTATTTTCCGAAGTGGTACATTCCTAATTTCCGAAAACTGGTACACTGTCAGTTTCTGATTACACCGCTACTTCAACAGCACCGATATTATCGGCCGCACGCTAGAAATAGGTAGTAACAATATACCCCTCATGATCACCGGGGTCATGCGGGACATGCCGGAACAGTCCCAGTTCCATTTCAGCTTTATTCGCCCCATCGGCGAAGCTTACAACTTTAATGACCCCAGCGACAACGACTGGGTAAGTAATCCTTATTATACCTATATCCTTGCCCGACCCGGCACCACGCGAGCCGAGGTCCAGAAGGATGTCGACGAAATTGTCAACGTCTATATCGGCCGGGCCCTCCAGCAAATGTTCCACAGTTCGAGTGCCGACCTCGAGAAAGGGGGTAATCATTTCCGGTGCCCCATCTTCCCGCTCACGGATGTGCACCTCCATTCCAATAAGTCTAATGAGCTCGAAGCCAACAGCAATATCCAGTTCGTATACATCTTCTCCGTCATCGCGGTGCTCATCGTCCTGATCGCCTGCGTCAATTTCATGAACCTCAGCACTGCCCGATCGGCCAACCGGGCCAAGGAAGTGGGCATCCGCAAGGTCGCCGGCTCGACAAAAGGACACCTCATCCTCCAGTTCCTCACCGAGTCCATCCTGCTCAGTCTCTTTTCCCTTGTCCTGGCCCTTTGCATCGCTGTCCTGCTGTTACCGATGTTCAATCAGCTTGCCGGCAAATCGCTCCATCCCGACGTGCTCTTCAGCGGCCGGTTCCTGCCTGTCCTCATCCTGCTGGTGCTGCTGGTCGGCTGTCTCGCCGGCAGCTATCCTGCCTTCTACCTTTCCTCCTTCAAGCCGATCCATGTACTGAAAGACAGCCGAGGGAACCGAAGGCTGCGAACGAGGTGGGGCGTGTCGAAGCAGCCCCGCCGAAGTTCTGTGGCCGCAGGCTTCAAGAGCAGCTGGCTCCGCAGCAGCCTGGTTGTGTTCCAGTTTTTTATTTCTATTGGCCTCATCGTCAGCACCCTCGTCATCTATCGCCAGCTGCACTATATCCGAAATCGGGAAGTGGGCTTTAACCGGGACCAGGTACTCATCCTCCATGATACCTGGTCGCTCGGCCGGGATGGCACGACCCTCCTTCGCAAGAACCTGCTCACCCTTGCCGGGGTTACCGACGTAACCGTCACCCCCGACATCCCCACCCTCAACGCCGGCCAGTACTGGCAGGAAGGCTGGTTCCCGAGTGCCTCGATCGACGCCAGTAAGGCGACCCTCATGACCACGCTCAGAGTCGACGACCATTATATTCCCACCCTTGGCATGCAGATGGTCAAAGGCCGTAACTTCGACTTCGCGCAATTTCCTACCGACTCCACCGGCATCATCCTCAATGAAGCCGCCGTAGCGGCGCTCGGCATAAAGGACCCGCTCAAACTTCTCCTCTATAATCATGACGATCAGTACAAGCTTCTCACCTATCATGTCGTCGGCGTCGTAAAGGATTTCAACTTTAACTCCCTGCATGACAAGATCCACCCCCTTGTCATGCTGACCAACACGTATAACTGGAGCAGCATGGCCGTCCGCTTCCGCACAAATGATGTCTTCAGCCTCGTCCGGCAGGTCGAAAGGATGTTCCATGCCGCCAAGCCAGGACTGCCCTTCAGCTACACCTTCATGGATAACGACTTTGATAAATTGTATCACGCCGAGCAGCAGACCGGCCGGATCTTCGTCACCTTTGCCGTCTTCGCCATCCTCATCGCCTGCCTCGGCCTCTTCGGCCTCGTTACCTATGCAGCCGAACAACGCACGAAGGAGATCGGTATCCGCAAGGTGCTCGGCGCCAGGGTTACCAGCATCGTCAGTCTGCTCAGCAAAGACTTTACGATCCTTGTCGGGATCGCCGCGCTCGTCGCCTTCCCCGCCGCGTGGTGGGCCATGTACAAATGGCTCGAAACGTTTGCCTATCGCACCGTGATCAGCTGGTGGATCTTCCTCGTGGCCGGCGTAGTCGCGCTCACCATTGCCCTGTTGACGGTGAGTGTTCAGACCATCCGCGCGGCCCTCGCTAACCCCGTAAAATCCCTCCGCAGCGAATGATCAGCGAATGATTTGCCCTCGATCTATTTGGTTAGTTTCCAGCAACTCATCCAGGTTGCCAAGCGCCATGGAGAACCCGGTCTCGAAGCCCATTTCGACGATGGTCTTGAGGTCAGTTTCCTTGTCAAATCTGATGGTCACATCGATCTTCGAGCCCGCGGAAGTGGCAGAGAAGACGGTGTGCCAGTGCATGACGGGGAGGGCCGGGTTGGGGACGCCGTTTTCGTCGCAAAAACCGCTGGAGGCCTTGAAACTCTTTCCGGACTCGACGGCTGTGAACTCGACGCGGCACCAATGCCTGTCGCCGTTGGGACCGACCATGCAGTACAGCCAGAGACCGCCGGCCCTGAAGTCAAGCGATTTCGTCTCGGTTTTCCAGGGACGCGGAGCCCACCATTGATCGAGAATGTCTTGTTGCGTGAAGGCGCGCCAAACTTTATCAAGCGGGGCGTCGAACTGCCGGACGACAACCAGCGTTCTCCCGCCGGTGTCTTTGGTGAATGTTGCTTCATGTTTCATGAATGAGTGTTTATAGGTCCTTTAAAAGTTGGTCCAGTTGATCGAAACGATCTTCCCAGAGTTTCCGGAATTGGCTGATCCATTGATCGATCTCTTTCATTTTTTTTGCATTGAAGTAATAGAAGATTTCTCTCCCGTTGCGTTGTTGGTCGACAACGGCACATTCGGTAAGAATTTGCAGATGTTTGGAAACCGCCTGGCGGGTGGTGTCGAAGTGCTCGGCGATGGCATTCGGCGTCATGGCGCTGACGGCCAGGAGGCTGAGGATCGCCCGTCTCGTGGGATCGGCGATAGCCTGAAAAATGTCTCGACGCATGTTATTGTGCAACCTTTTGATTGCAAATATAACGCAACTATTCGGTTGCGCAAGTGTTCGTCGAAAAATTTTCTGATTAATGCCGGGTAAAGACCATTTTAGTGCTTTGAACCGGCAGCCCGTCGACCAGCAAGGTGCAGATATAGATCCCCGAGGTCTCGAATCCATGGTTATAAATGACCTCGTTGACGCCCATTTTGAGCGGCACCGGGATGCGGGAGACGACCCGGCCGTCGATGCCGCTGATTAACAGGCAGGTGCGGTCGGAGAAGAGGTCGGTGCCGGAAGTAATGGTGATCAGGGTAGATTCGTCAAAGGGATTCGGCCTGTTGGGCAGCAGCTGGATCCCGTAATAGCTGGCAGCAGCGGGCGCCGGCAAGGTGGAGTCAGGAGTATAGGCCAGGACCACCATTCCGGTGGAAAGGGTCCATTCGGTGGAAAACTGGCTTTCGGTGCCGTTGGCGTCCACCGCGGCTGCGCTGATATAAAAGCTCGTATTGCTGCCGTACGGGAGGGTCAGGATCGCTGATGAGGCTCCGGTAACGGTATACACCGAGTCCCAGTCATTGGACGTGGAGCGGATAGCCACCCGGTAGGCAGCGGCGCCAGTGGGAGCGAATTTGACCTTGACCGTATTGGCGGTCCACAGCGTTGCGTTCAGCGTGACGGTATCCGGTCCCAGCGCCACCATGGCCAGAGAATTCCCATTGACGAGCGAATTGCGGGCGAGATAGTTCGGATTGACATAGATCGAATCATACACCCCGCCCCTGAAGCGGCCGAGGCTATCGCGGACATTGTGCTGGCGGTCGGAATAACCCGGTCCGTTGCTGGCGTCGCCGTCTTCATACGCCTGGGTGAGCCGCACCGCGGTATAGCCGTTATTGGTAAAAGACTCATGGTCCCCGCCCCTGCCCGTCCGGTCTTCGTTCTCCATGATCTGGATATCTGTAGGGACTGCAGCCAGACCGCTGAGTTGCTCCTTATATTCCAGTTTGATGTAACGGGCCCATTGCTTGTCGGGTGAGTTGACGTCGCCCAGCGAAAATATGCGGAGATCGATGCTGTCGAGCGCACCATAGAAAGGACATCCGGGACTGGAAGCGGTATGACCGCAGAATACCCCGCCGGAGACGTCGTTGTTGTTGACAGCCTTGATAAGTACGTTCTTGGAACTCAGATATTGGGCGAGCGCATTAGCGCCGATGAGCCCCTGTTCTTCTCCCGTATTGACGGCGAAAACGATCGTATTGCGAAAAGTAAACTTACTCATGACGCGTGCCAGTTCCATCACCATGGCGGTGCCTGTTGCGTTATCCCCGATCCCCGGCGCGCTGCCGGTAACGTCGCAATTGTTGCTGTTACGGCTATCCATATGCGCTTCAATGATGATGAGCGATTTGTTCGAGGTCTGGCTCCCCGGGAGCACCGCAAGGACATCGTAGTGCGTCATGATAGCCGGGCTCTCCGTGCATCGCGCCGAGGAAGGGTTGTAGGTGAACTTCAGGTACCCGACCTGGAGGCGGCTGTCGTTGGCCTGGCTGTATTGAACGAATTTATTGAAAATCCAGCGCCGCGCGGCGCCGATGCCGAAGGTCGAAGACGACGTGTCGGAAAAGGTATTGCGGTTCCCGAAACCATTTAAGGACACCATGTCTGCAGTCAGGGAGTCGGGCGAAATATCCTGTAGCAGACCCCTCGAAATCGTATTCGGGTCCGTGATCACCGTGGCGGCCTGGTAGTTGGACGGTACATAATTTCCCAACAGGATATTGTTGACGATGGGCGAGGTCACGGACTCGTTGCTTTGAGCAAAGGCCATGGTCGCTCCACAGAGGTATAGGATAAGCGTGTTGACTATGGTTTTCATAGCGGCGTAAACCTTTTTACCTTACTTCTTACCTGTTATTGAATGCTTTTCTTACAAATACACGGTCCGGCAGAAGGACCTGGATGAAATAGACCGATACCGGCAAACCGGATAGGCCGGGAACGTCGATGGCATTTGTGCCTTTGACACCTTGCGCCTGAACCTGCTTCAGCACCGCGCCTTTGCTGTCGAGGACACGGATGGAAACGGACTCGGCCCTGGAGAGGTTCATTCGGACCGTTACCTGATCGCGGAAGGGGTTGGGAGTCACCGCTTCTACGGAACTGTTGGTCGTGGGCGCCATCGTGACGATATTGCTGTACGCAATATTGCCATTGCCATCCATCCATTGAAGGCGATAGCTGTTGGAAACGGCTGGGATGGGATCGATATCGGTAAAACTATGATCTACTGTCGCGTCATTTCCTGTACCCGCTACCATGCCGATAGCGCTGAAATTGATGCCGTCCGTGGAACGCTCGACGACGAACCTCGTCGCGGTCGTTTCACCATAGGAGGTCCAATCCAGGATATTGCCCTGGTCAGTGCTCCGCCCCGTAAAGGTTCCGAGGGTGTTGGCGAGCGCTACCGACACGTTGATGGTGTAAGTGGCAGGCGTCGGATCGACCTTGCCCGCGGAGTCCATAAAGGCATAGGTGAACGAGGTGCTGACGACCAGGGGATTGATCCACTTGATCTGTAGCAGGATCGGGTTATATCCGATGATGGGGGTACCTGCGGTAAGCAGGGTACCGGCGTAATAGAGTTGCTCGTTGGCCGGAACCGACGTGATCACAACGTTGCCGTCAAAACCCAGCGTCCCATCCTCTGGGTCCGAGCCCGCAAGCGGGCCGGGGCTGGCGATGGTGCCTGCTCCGTTGAGCGGCTCCATCGAATTAAGCGCAGGCGTTCCGATCGTATAGTTCTGGTTCACCGAATTCGGCAGCTGTTCGATGCCAAAGTCGATACCGGTAACATTGCTGCCGCCAGCATTGAACATATGGATCAGGGGACTCGTGTTCACCCAGTTGGGCGGCATGTTCGTGGCGGGCGCGGGACTGCCGACTACACCCTGCAAGGTGGACAGATAGATCTTCATACCCTGCGAGTTCACCGGCAGGTTATTCAGCGTGTAGGTTCCGTTCGCATTTACCGGCGTCGTGGACACCACATCTCCCGAGATCGGATCGACAAGGCTTGCATATAGCGTAGCGCCGGCGTTGGTGCCCTGCTCGTTATTCGTCCGGATATTGGTGAAGGAATTATTTGCGCTGTTGTCCGCGTCATCCCATACGGTTCCGGAGACGGAGACACAAGTGAGGGTCAGTTGCTGGGTGGAATTCAGTACGACGCCCCAGGCCCACGTATTGAGCAGGCGGGCATTACCGAAGTCGTTACATTGCAGGTTGTCGCTGTCGTTGGCAGTACCGCCATAGTAGACGGCGGGCGCAGGGATCGCATTTGTCGGGTTGCCGTTGCCATTCCAGGCGCGGCCAAGGGTGGCCGTCGGCGTTACCCCAACGATCGAATTATCGTAGCCCGTTCCGCCAATATTGTTGTTGTTCTGACCACTGACACAGGTCGTCCCGTTATTCGTCAGCAAGGTATCGTCCCAGTACAGGGTCGGATTCGGTGAAATAGCGCCCGCCGGGGAGATGCCTGTCACATTGAAACCGTTGATGTTTAATTCATCGTCATAAATGGGAATATTGATACGGCCCTTTCTGAACGAGAAGGTGATCGGGAATGTCGTGTTGGCGGGCACCTGGTTCCCCAGTCCGTCCTTTCCATTCCAGCTATAGGTGATGACGCCCGGTTTCTGGTTGTCCAGCTCAACCCAGAAGTCGGAAGTTCCGGGCTGATAGCCGGACACGCCGTTGAGGTCGAACAGCAACCAATAGTCACCCGCCTGAGGGGCCATAAAACGGATATTAAACGGTCCGGGCGGGCAACCAGAGATCACGGGATCGAGCAGTTGCGGCGCTACCGGAATCGAAGACGTCGGATAAATGGAAGAATCCGGCGGGTTCAGGAACACGAGGTAACCACCCGTCAGATAGGGCGGTACGAGGTTGGTCAGGACGATGGACCGCCTGTCCAGCTGCCAGTTGCCGGTATTCTGACATCCAAAGCTGTTGAACGCGACGATATAGGACAAGGGTTGAAACCCGCTCGCCGGGAATGAGACCTTCAGGGTCACCGAGTCAGGCGTATACCCGAAGAACCCGGCGTTCGTGGACGTGGTCGGATCCTGGATATCGCTCTTGGCCGGGTTATATACGGAAAACGCCCATTCGTTGCAATGCACCCGGCCAATCAGGCGCACGGCGCCCTGGGCTACGGTAAGATCGAAATATTTGGATAACATGGATTCGCCGCCGGCCAAATGGGTCTTACCCCCGTCCGAACTGCGATAGAAGGTCACATAGTAGTCGCCATTCATGGTCGGCGTAAATACGCCGGGAACATAGCCATTGGCCGGCGCGCCGCCGATCTTCGGGCCGGCGATAGCAGAAACGTAGGTGGCGATAAAACCCGCGGCACCCGCAGTGCTGGCCAGGTTGATGGGATAACCGGCTACCAGCGCCCCCGTCGGGTCATACAGGTTCATATACACGTCGGAGTAGGTGCTGATCGGCGTCGCGGGAGAAAGGGTCTCCCAATTGAAGCCGTAATAAAGTGTCTCCGTCGTAAAATCCTTAATGTGGATATATACACGGTCGTCGACCGGGCTGTTCAGGTACGGCCCGACACTTCCCAGCGGGAAGCTGGCTGTCGTGGAAACAATAAGGCCGGTCCCGTTATTGGGGTTCGGCATGATCTGTTTCGTTCCCTCCGCACTGAGCCCATGGGTGCCCAGCATAGCAGCCGTGAATAGGAGGATAAGGGGGTACACGGGTTTCATAAGTATGGATTAAAATTGATCGACCCCGACAGGGTAAGCTGCCGGAGTCCACCAGTAACAAACGCAATCTAGCCTTTTTCGGGTTGCCTGTCAATGCCCGGCAGACCCGTTTTCGTCATGCGATAGGACAACATTCGTTAATGAACGCGCCCGATTGCTGGCCAGGGAGGGTTTACATATCAGAAATATAATTGATATGTCAGAATTTTTGTATGCAGAAGTTATCCACCGTATAAATCCGTGGGCATTAAGGAATTATACTAGGTATTTGAGACAGTTGGCAAGACCTTCCCGCCAATCCGGGATAGTTAATTGATACGCAATGCGGATTTTCGTTTTATCGAGTAGCGAAAACGCAGGGCGCCTCGCGGGAGTGGGATATTGGCTGGTCAGTATCGGATTGACCGCGCAGCGGCTACCGGTCAGGTCCCGGATGGCAAGCGCAAACTCATACCAGCTGATCCGGCCCTCGCTACTGTAGTGGTAGACGCCCGGGGTGTAACTGGGATAACGGATAATATGCAGGATAGCGGCCGCGAGATCGGCCGCATAGGTCGGCGAACCGACCTGATCGCTGACGACGCTGACGGCAGCCCTTTCCTTCATGAGCCGCAGCATGGTCTTGACGAAATTATTGCCGAACCTGGAGTAAACCCAGGATGTTCTGATGATCACGGTTCCCTTGGGATGGCGCTCCAGCGCCTGGCGTTCGCCTTCCAGTTTGGAAGCGCCGTAAGTATTGATAGGCGCCGTCACGTCGGCTTCCTGGAGGGGGGTGTCCGAACGGCCGTCGAAGACATAATCGGTCGAAATATGGATCAGCCGGCAGCCGTGCCGGTGGCATTCATCGGCGAGGTACCCTACGGCATCGCCATTGATCAGAAAGGCCGATTCCTTTTCCGATTCCGCTTTATCAACGGCGGTGTAAGCCGCGCAATTGACACACCAGGCGGGCCTCTCGCGGGCGAAAAAAGCGCTTAGGACATCGGGGTCCTCGACCGGCATGGTCGCGCGGTCAAAAAAGAAGAAATCGAACCCGGGATATTCCCCGGCAATGGCCCGCAAATCCCGACCAAGCTGGCCGTTTGCACCGGTAACGAATATTTTTGGAACCCCCATAGTCGATCATTGAAAGTTATTCCGGCATTCGGCAAACGGCGGGAGATCCAGATCCTTGACCGAAACGATCGCCTGGCCGGGCGGAACCTGCCAGTCGATGCCTAACTCCGGATCGTCATAGCGGATGCCGCCCTCGCTTTCCTTATGGTAGAACCCGTCGCATTTATACGATACTTCGGCTGTCTCGCTCAGGACCGAAAAGCCATGGGCAAATCCTCGCGGCAGGAGCAATTGCCGCTTATTCTCAGCGGAAAGTTCAACGGCTGCCCACTTTCCAAAGGTCGGCGACGATTTCCGGAGATCGACTCCTACGTCGAGGACCCTGCCCCTCAATGCGCGGACCAGTTTGGTTTGCGCGTAAGGATTTAACTGGTAATGAAGACCGCGTATCACACCAAAGGTAGAAAAGGATTGGTTATCCTGGACGAAGCGATGGGTAATCCCTTCTTTGGCAAATGTCTGTTCGTTGTAGGATTCGAAGAAATATCCCCGGCTGTCCTTGTACACCGCGGGCTCAAAGATCAGCAGCCCGGGAATTTCGGTCTTTTGAAAGGGCATAGTTATCTTTTAACGTATTGCGCGTTGTAGTAGTTCTGGTATTCGCCGGAAGTTACCGCATTGACCCAGTCCTGGTTCGCAAGATACCAGTCGACGGTCTTTTCGAGCCCTTCTTCGAATTGGAGCGAAGGCTTCCAGCCCAGTTCCTTATTGAGTTTCGTCGCATCGATGGCGTAACGGAGGTCGTGGCCGGGGCGGTCCTTGACGAAGGTGATGAGTTTTGCGGAATCTCCCGGTTGCCGGCCAAGCTTTTCATCCATGATCCGGCAAAGAAGATGGACGATGTCGATATTGGTCCACTCATTAAAACCACCGATATTGTATTTCTCCCCTACTCTTCCATGGTGAAAGATCGTATCGATGGCCCGCGCGTGGTCTTCGACAAAAAGCCAGTCCCGAACGTTCTCGCCCTTCCCATAGACGGGAAGCGGCTTCTTATGGAGGATATTATTGATCATGAGCGGGATCAGCTTTTCGGGGAAGTGATTCGACCCATAATTGTTGGAGCAGTTCGACAGGATTACAGGAAGTCCGTATGTGTGGTGCCAGGCCATCACAAAATGGTCGGAAGCCGCCTTGGAAGCGGAATAAGGGGATCGCGGATCATAGGGTGTGTCTTCCGTGAAAAAGCCTTCCGCGCCAAGCGATCCGTACACTTCGTCCGTGGACACATGATAAAATAGCTTGCCCGCCGGATCTTTTCGCCAGGCAGCATGCGCCGCATGCAGCAGCGTAGCGGTGCCCAACACATTTGTCCGCGCAAAGGCGAGGGGGTCCATAATGGAGCGGTCGACATGGCTTTCGGCGGCAAGGTGGATCACCGCATCGAACTGGTATTTGGCGAATAACTCCTGGATGCGGGCTTCATTGGTGATATCCGCTTTTTCGAAATGGTAGTTGGATGCCCGCTCGATGTCGGCAAGGTTCGCAAGGTTTCCCGCATAGGTCAGCGCATCGCCGTTGACGATCCTGTACCCGGGGTATTTGTTCACGAATAGCCGTACGACGTGGGAGCCGATAAAACCGGCGCCACCGGTGATCAGGATGGTTTTGCTGTAGGTTGCCATCAGAGGCTCCAATATTTTCTGTTCACGATCTTGTTTTTATAAGTCCCCTTCAGATCGGCCACCAGACCGCCCTCGCGGGTATGCGCGGCAAACCATGCGTCATCCAGGTCTTTGTATTGGACGTGGGGAACCGTAACAATGATAGCATCGTAATCCCGGGCCGTTTCCCGCGCCAGGTGCAGGCCGTATTCCTCGTGCACCTCGTCTTCCATCGCATAAGGGTCCTCCACATCGACATGAATATTGAAAGCCAGCAGCTCTTTCACCGCATCGACGATCCGCGAATTGCGGATATCACTGACGTTTTCCTTGAAGGTAACGCCTTTGACGAGGACTTTGGGCTCGTTGGAAATCCGCAGGACGTGCGTAATGATCTTCCGGGCGACATACTTGGCCATATCGTCGTTGATATAACGCGACGACGCGATCACTTTTGATTCATACCCCAGGGCGGCAGCTTTATAGGTCAGATAATAGGGATCGATCCCGATGCAATGCCCCCCTACGAGGCCGGGTTGGAATTTGAGGAAATTCCATTTCGTACCCGCAGCTTCGATGACGTCATAGGTATTGATGCCCATGCGGTCGAAGATAAGGGATAATTCGTTCATCAATGCGATATTGAGATCGCGCTGCGTGTTCTCGATGATCTTGCTCGCCTCCGCTACTTTGATGGAAGACGCCCGATGGACACCAGCGTCCACGACGAGAGAATAGGTCCTGGCGATCTCATCGAGCGCAAGCGGCGTATCCCCGGACACGACCTTCATAACCGTGCGAAGCGTATGCTTCTTGTCGCCCGGGTTGATCCGTTCGGGGGAATACCCGAGACAAAAATCGCCGTCCTGCAGGCTCAGACCGGAGATCCGCTGCAGGATCGGCAGGCAGTCCTCCTCCGTGCAGCCGGGGTAGGTGGTAGATTCATAGACGACATAGTCGCCTTTTTTCAACGCCTTGCCAACGGTGGTGGAAGCGCCGATCAGCGGTCGCAGATCGGGCACATTGTACTTGTCGACAGGTGTCGGGACGGCGACGACAAAGAACCGGGCCTGTTTCAGGACCTCCACGTCATCCGTGAAGACGATGTCGCGGCCGGCGAACGCTGCGGGGTCGACTTCCTTGCTGGGGTCGAGGTGATTGCGCATCATTTCGATGCGGCGGCTGTTGATGTCGAAACCGATAACGGAGATCCGGCGTGCGAATTCGAGGGCGATCGGAAGGCCGACATAGCCGAGCCCGATGACGGCCAGCTTCGATCGCCGTTCCAACAAGTCATCGTAAATTTTTGCCTGTTGCATTTTGGATTTAACTTCTGCTGATGAATTCCTTTGGCTGCCTGGTCCATTCCTCCGCGGGGAGGGACTTGAAATACTCATAGGTGATCTTGAGGCCCGCCTTCCGCTCTACCTTCGGCTCCCAGCCAAGGATCTGCTTGGCGCGGGTGATGTCCGGGCGGCGCTGTTTCGGATCGTCCTCCGGTAGCGGTCGGTACACGATCTTTTGACGCGTCCCCGTCAGGGCGATGACCTCTTCCGCAAATTGCTTCAACGTGATCTCGGATGGATTGCCGAGGTTGACGGGAAGCGAATAATCGCTTAGCAACAGCCGGTAAATGCCTTCGACCAGGTCATCCACATAACAGAACGAACGGGTCTGGCTGCCGTCCCCAAAAACGGTGAGATCTTCGCCACGGAGCGCCTGCCCGATGAACGCCGGCAGCGCCCGCCCGTCGTTGAGCCGCATCCGGGGACCGTAAGTATTGAAAATGCGAACGATGCGCGTCTCGAGGCGATGGAAGTTGTGATAGGCCATCGTCATCGCCTCCTGAAACCGCTTGGCTTCGTCGTATACGCCGCGGGGGCCGACGGGGTTGACATTGCCCCAATATTCTTCGGTCTGCGGATGGACGAGCGGATCGCCGTATATCTCGGAGGTCGAGGCGACCAGGATCCGGGCGCGTTTGGATTTCGCCAGGCCCAGGCAGTTATGGGTGCCGAGCGATCCGACTTTCAGCGTCTGAATCGGTATTTTCAGGTAATCGATCGGGCTGGCAGGCGAAGCGAAATGCAGGATATATCGCAACGGGCCGGGGACATGGATGAATTTGCTCACGTCATGGTGGTAAAATTCAAAATGCTCCAGCTTGAACAGGTGCTCGATATTCCGGAGATCGCCGGTGATCAGGTTGTCCATCCCGATGACATGATATCCTTCGCGGATGAAACGGTCACAAAGATGGGATCCCAGGAATCCTGCTGCACCGGTGATCAAGACGCGTTCGTTATTCATGTTATCGGCAGGTTGTTAGGTACTTGACTTGTTACTGTCGGCCGGAGCCCGGCCAACACTTTCATAATGGAAACCCAGCTCTCGGATGGCGGCGATATCAAACAGGTTCCGGCCGTCAAATATCACTTTGCTTTTTAGCGAAGTAACGATCTTGAGAAAGTTGGGTGTCCGGAATTCGTTCCATTCGGTGGCGATGATGAGGGCGTCGGCGCCTTCAAGGGCGTCATATTGACTTTCGGCGTACGCCACCTTGTCGCCGAGCAGCGCGCGAACATTATGCATAGCTTCGGGATCGAACACGCTGAGGGTAGCGCCCTCAGCGATTAGGGCCTCGATCATATACAGGGCCGGCGCTTCCCGGATGTCGTCGGTATTTGGTTTGAACGCCAGACCCCACAGGGCGAAATGGCGGCCCCGGAGATTGTTGTTGAAATGACGCTTGATCTTCGGGATAAGATGAAGTTTTTGCTTTTCATTGACCTCCATGACGGCGCCCAGGATGCGAAAGTCGTAGTCCGCTTCCTGCGAGGATTTCACGAGGGCCTGGACGTCCTTGGGAAAGCAACTGCCACCATAGCCGATGCCGGGAAAAAGGAACCGCTTGCCGATCCGCTCGTCGCTACCGATTCCACGCCGGACCATGTCCACGTCGGCGCCTACCCGTTCGCATAGCAGGGCGATCTCGTTCATAAAGGTGATCTTCGTGGCAAGAAAGGAGTTGGCGGCATATTTGGTCAGCTCGGCCGAACGCTCGTCCATGTAGATGATCGGGTTTCCCTGCCGGACGAAAGGGGCATACAAGTCGCCCATCACCTTGCGGGCTCGCTCGGAGGACGTACCGATGACCACGCGGTCTGGTTTCATGAAATCGTCCACGGCTACCCCTTCCCGAAGAAACTCCGGGTTGGAGACGACGTCGAATTCCACGCGGCAGTTCCTGGCGATTACCGCACTCACTTTTGCCGCGGTGCCGACGGGGACGGTGCTTTTGTCAACGATGACTTTGTAATCTTTGAGCATGCGGCCAAGCTGGTCCGCAACCCCAAGGACATACTTGAGATCGGCTGACCCGTCTTCACCGGGCGGCGTCGGAAGGGCGAGAAAAATGATCTGCGCCTCCCTGATGCCTTCTTCGAGATCGGTTGTGAATTTCAGCCGTTCTTCCTTAAGATTGCGAAGAAACAGTTTCTCGAGGCCCGGTTCGTAAATGGTGATATGGCCGCCGGACAGTCGCTCTACTTTCGTCGCGTCGATGTCGACGCAACAGACGTCATTGCCGGTTTCGGCAAAACAGGTGCCTGTTACCAGTCCGACGTATCCGGTTCCGATCACAGCAATTTTCATAACGATGTTTTCTTTAGGTTATAATCATTTTTTATCGACGTATTCCAGGACTGCGGTGCTGATCGCCTTTAGCTGTTCTTCGTCGAGCTCGGTGTGCATGGGGAGTGAAATGACCCTTTCGGTGAGCCAGTCGGTGACCGGAAGGTGGTATTTGCCGCCCCCTGCAGCCGCGAACATCTGCTGCCGGTGCGCGGGTACGGGATAATAGATCATCGATGGGATGTTTTTCCCTGCCAGATATTCATGGAGCCCGTTGCGATCGACGCCGTCGAGGACCAGGGTATATTGATGAAATACGTGCTCGCTGTACGGCGCCCTGTATGGGGTAGTGATCTTCGGGTGAGACCCGAAGGCACGATCGTAGTAGTCGGCGGCCGAACGCCTCGCGCTGATATATTCATCCAGTCTCTTGAGCTTGACGTTCAGGACGGCGGCCTGAATGGAGTCCAGCCGGCTGTTGCAGCCCACGATTTCGTGGTAATAGCGCCGGCTCTGTCCATGGTTAGCGATCATTTTCAACCGTGTAGCTAACGTGTCGTCATCCGTGAATATTGCCCCGCCGTCACCGTAGCAGCCCAAATTTTTCGAAGGGAAAAAAGAGGTGGATCCGATCGTTCCGATCGCACCGGTCTTTACGCGGAGGCCGTCCGGGTGAGTGTAGACACAACCGATGGCCTGAGCATTGTCTTCAATGACGGACAGGCCATGCCGTTTGGCGATGTCCATGATCGCTGCCATCGGCGCGGCGTGCCCGTAAAGATGGACGGGGACGATCGCGCGGGTGCGCGGTGTGATGGCGGCCTCCAAAGCAGCCGGGTCCATGCAAAACGTCTTCGGGTCTACGTCCACGAATACCGGGGTCAGCCGGAGAAGGGCCACCACCTCGGTAGTGGCGATATAAGTAAAGGAAGGTGTAATGACCTCGTCGCCGGGTTGGAGGTCCAGCGCCATCATCGCGATCTGCAACGCATCCGTTCCGTTGGCGCAGGGAATGACATGACGGGAACCGTTATAAGCTGCCATGCCTGCCGCGAAATCCGCGACCGGTTTTCCGTTGATGAATACGGCGCTCTCCACCACCGCCGAGATGGCCGAATCGACTTCACTCTTTATTTTTGTATATTGCTGCTTCAGATCTACCATTTGAATGGGCCGCATAATCTCTCCGGATTTTATAAACGCTGAATCGACGATCCGCCTGAGGCGGATCAAATTGGGCACAAACCTACTGCAAAATTGTGGTTTAACCAATGTCGGCGACCGGGTAGATACAACGGCGTGTGACTGATGCAGTGACCGTGCGGCGATATTGAACAAACAACTAAATGCGGCAACTTGAGTATCTTTTTTTATCATGTCTTTTTGTGGTTGTATAGATTCGGTATCCGGCTTGTTGCGCCCTGGAATCCAAAAGCACGCGCTTGGCTGCTGGGCCGGAAAGGGATTTTCGACCGCATCGGGGCAGAGATGGAACTGGCGGGCGCATCGGCCGGCCCGGTGATCTGGATGCATTGCAGCTCGCTGGGGGAGTTCGAACAGGGAAGACCGGTCATTGAGGGACTGCGGCGTTTATCGCCCGACGCACGGATCGTGCTGAGCTTTTTTTCACCCTCGGGGTATACCGCACAGAAAGACTATCCGGGCGCCGACCATATCTTCTACCTGCCTTTGGACAGCCCTGCTAATGCAAAGCGATTTATCGGGCTGCTGAAACCGACGCTGGTATTGTGGGTCAAGTACGACTATTGGTATTATTTCCTGGTCGAGCTGAAGAAAAAAAATATCCCGGTATTACTCATATCCGGCGTCTTCAGGACCGACCAGCCTTTTTTCCGTTGGTACGGCCGGTTGCACCGGTACATGCTCGAAAGCTTCATGCACTTGTTCGTACAGACGGAATCGTCAAAGGATTTGCTGGCGCGCCTGCGACTGACACGGCAGGTGAGCGTAAGCGGCGATACGCGGTTTGACCGGGTCATCGAAATTGCCGAGGCAGGCGCGCGTCTGCCGGAGATAGCCGCCTGGTGTGACAATCATCCGGTTATCGTTGCGGGCAGTACCTGGGCCGAAGATGAAGAGGAAATGGACCATTATGCCAATTCCCATCCGGAAGTCCGGTTTATCCTGGCTCCGCATGATATCGGAGAGGACCGGCTCGCCGAGGTGGAGCGCCTGTTCCGGCATTGTATCAGGTATTCGGTCTGGATGAAGACGAAGCCTGCCGGAGAGCGGGGCGCTGGCACCGAAGCCCCGGCGGCGAAAGCGGTGAAGGCCAGGGGGTGGCCGGAACCGAATGTGCTCCTGATCGACAATATCGGGATGCTGTCACGGCTTTACAGATTTGCGTCGGTTGCTTATGTAGGTGGTGGTTTCGGGGATGACGGGGTTCATAATGTGCTGGAAGCCGCGGTATATGGCAAACCTGTCATTTATGGACCGGTGATAGAGAAATACGCAGAGGCCGTGGAATTGACCGAAGGCGGAGGGGGGGTCGTGATTGACAGCGCTTTAGAGGCGGAAAAAATGTTTGATCGCCTGCTCGGCAATGCGGCGGAACGGGAACAGATGGGGCGAGCGTCCAGGGAATATGTTCATTCCAGGAAAGGAGCGACCGAAAAGATCCTGCAATTTATTCAGGAGAACCGTCTCTTGACGAGCTGATAGAAATGGCGGGTAACATCGCGGTTTTCATCCCAGCCTAATTTGACTTTCAGTTCCCTCTCCATCCAATATTCGGCTTCAGGAAGGATTCGGAAACCGTTGATCGTCTTGATGCTTCGCTCGTACATTGCCTCATCCCCTCTAAACAATTGATTGACAAAAACATATCGATCATTGACGCCAATGGCCTTCTTGAGGTCGCGGATCGGCGTATCGTTAAGGGCCGAGCGCAGGTCGACGATGTCTGGCTTCAATTTATCATTCAGGGAAGATGCGCTGCCCCCCCCGATTATATCATTGATTTCCTTCGACTTTTGTGAAAGCGTAAACCGGTCGATCGGCTTTTCGGCTAGCGGATCGAAGGGCCATATCCCCCTTTCGGGCTCGCGGCTGCGGGCCGTGTTCGCGGCGGCCAAAGCGGTTCCGTTTGCGAGGGGTGCTCCAGTGCCCTGACCTGCGGAAACAGGTGAAACGTTCATGGGAGACGAAGCGGTGGCCGAGCCGTTGGCCGGGACCGGATTGACTGGAGACCCGCTGACCGGAGACCCGTTGACCGGGACCGGATTGATCGCAGACCCGTTAGCCGGGGCGCCGCTTACCGCCGATCCGTTTGAGCTCACCGGAGTCGATGTGCCGATGGACGGCATCCCGTTAACCGCAGATCCATTTGAAGTCACAGCCTGGGATGCGATGCCGGACGGACCGGCAGCCGGCACGGGAACGCTGCCCGCAGGGCTGATTTTTGCCGCGGATGGCATCATAACCGCTATCTTCGTCGGCATTACCCGTCCTGGCGGGGGCTGGGTTGCCAGAAAGCGGATTTCGGCTTCTAATTGTTGCGCGGTTTGGAGCATTCGGGATGGCTCGGCCTTTTGGTCGAACTGCTCCGACAACTGGGATATCAGTTCTTTTAGTCGTTCCATGTTAGGTACTTAAGAGTCGTATGGGTTAGAGTGGTCCTATAAACTTGCGGCAAAAAACCGACCAAAAAGACGAAACTTTGCTGCAAAACGGTTAAAAAGGACTTCGTTCCGCTAAAGTTATAACAAATTCCGAACCTAATTTCTAAGCATCTATGTTCATTGAACCTCATGTAAAGGGTGAAAAACGAGGTTGGATCGAAGTCATCTGCGGTTCCATGTTCTCCGGGAAGACCGAGGAGCTCATCCGAAGGCTCAAACGCGCTAAAATCGCCAATCTGAAGGTCGAAATCTTCAAGCCCGCCGTCGACACACGCTTCCATGAGCAACAAGTGGTCTCTCACGATGAAAACTCCATTTCTTCCACGCCGGTCGGTACATCGGGTTCCATTCTTCTGCTGGCCAGCGAGGTCGACGTGGTGGGGATCGATGAAGCCCAGTTCTTCGACGATCAGCTTCCTGAAGTCTGCGACCGGCTTGCGTTCCGTGGCGTCAGGGTAATCGCCGCCGGCCTCGATATGGACTATAGTGCAAAGCCATTCGGCCCGATGCCCGACCTTCTCGCCAAAGCAGAATACATAACCAAGTTGCATGCCATTTGTGTGAAATGTGGAAATATTGCCAACTATTCCTACCGGAAAACCATGGACTCCAGCCAGCTCTTGCTCGGAGAAAAGGACCTGTATGAGCCGCGTTGCCGGCAATGTTATTATGGCCAGACTCCTTAGCGGCAAGCTTCCGGAAATGCGGCGGCAAGGGACGTTCGCCGACAAAATTTTAACGATTTCTTTGATTATCGGCGCCAACTGCGGAGCTTTGCACAAAATTTTTCAGGGTATCCGCTCACTGAATCAGATATACGTATTGTTTAAAAAGGACCTGATGCTGGAGATCCGGCAGCAGTATAGCTTCTATGGGGTACTCCTGTATGTGGCGTCGACGATATTCGTCTTGTACCTGGCGATGGGGCAGCCGGAGGGGGTCGTATGGAAAGGACTTTTCTGGATGATCCAGCTGTTCGTATGCGTCAACGCGGTTGCCAAGAGCTTTTTGCAGGAAGGCCGCGGGAGACTTCTCTATTTCTATTCCATAACGGGAGCCGCTAATTTCATCTTATCGAAACTGCTTTTCAATGCCCTGCTGATGCTGCTGATGAGCTTGCTGAGCATGGGTCTGTTCGTCCTGATGCTCGGTAACCCGATGCCGGAACCGGGTTTGTTCGTGCTGATCAGCTGTCTCGGCGGTATAAGCCTGAGCCTGGTGTTTACTTTTCTGGCTGCCATCGCCGCCAGGGCGCAACAAAGCGCTGCGATGATGGCGATCCTGGGATTCCCGCTGGTAATCCCGCAATTGCTGCTGCTGAGCAAGGTCTCCAATATCGCCTTCGCGGAGCTTCAGGGCGGCCTTGGCTGGATGATCGCCGTGCTCGCCGGGCTCGATGTGCTGATCCTGGCCCTCTCCGTCATTCTTTTTCCTTTTCTGTGGAAAGATTGATTTCCCCTAATTTTGCAATCCTAAACAAGGTAAGCCCCACAATATGCTGCGTCAGAACTGGTGGAAAATAGTCGCCGTCCTGTTATTAGTTTACACCATCATTGCCGGATTCCTGGGCGGCGTCCCCGCGAAGCCGATCCTCAACGAGACGATCCGAAACCTGTATTTTCACGTCGCGATGTGGTTCGGAATGATGGTGCTGTTTACGGTCTCGCTCGTCTATTCGGTCCTTTATCTCCGCTCGAACAACCCCGTCCATGATATCTATGCGCTGGAATACGCCAAGGGTGGCATCGTATTCGGATGCCTTGGCCTCGTGACCGGAGCCCTCTGGGCCCGCTATACCTGGGGCTCGTTCTGGAGCAACGACCCGAAGCAATTGGGGGCGGCGATCGCATTGCTGATCTATTTTGCTTACCTGGTACTGCGCAATTCAATGACGGATATCGACAAGCGGGCCAGGATCGGGGCGGTATACGATATTTTCGCATATGCGATGCTGTTCCCCACGATCTGGATCATTCCCCGGATGGTGGAAAGCCTTCATCCGGGGGGAATGGGTAATCCGGCCCTTGACACGCACGATATCGATAGCCGGATGCGGCTGGTGTTCTGGCCCGGGGCCGTGCCGGGGTGGACCTTGCTGGGCGTGTGGATCACCACGCTCCGGATCCGCCTGGCCTTGCTGGCGGAAAAGGAACAAATGACCGAACCTGCAGAAAAGAAACTCCAACATGCATAAGAGACTCAACCGCTGGCTTTTTCTTGTCGTTACTATATTCGCCGGGGTCGCCGCCCGGGCGCAGGACAGCACCGGCGGAAAGCCGGTTGAGATGGCCGACCGGCTGAGGGCGGACGGGAAAATATATGTCGTGGTCGCGGTGCTGGTCACAATATTTGTAGGGATAATTGCGTATGTTATCCGGCTGGACCGAAAGATCAGCCGGTTTGAAAAAGGCTCTGGACAGAGATAAAGGTGGGTAGCGGCCGTGGTGCCGGAAAACGATTGCTGCCACGGAATTTCATCGGCGCCGACCGGATTTATTCATTATAAATTAACCCATATGGCAGGCCAAGTCGAATACAAGTTCTTCGAAGCCGTTGAAAAAAGCTTCGATAAAGCTGCGGTTTTTACATCCTGGGATCCCGGGATTCTCGAACAGATCAAACAGTGCAATGCGGTTTATCGCATGTTCTTCCCCGTCAAGATCGGCGACAAGATCGAAGTCATCAAAGCCTATCGTGTTCAACATTCCCATCACAAGACGCCCTGCAAGGGCGGTATCCGGTTCGCACCATCGGTGAACCTGGACGAGGTCATGGCGTTGGCTGCCTTGATGACCTTTAAATGTGCGATCGTGAACGTCCCCTTTGGGGGCGCCAAAGGCGGGATCAGTATCGATCCGAAGAAATACACACCCTACGAGCTGGAAAAGATCACGCGCCGGTATACTTCCGAACTGATCAAAAAGAACTTTATCGGGCCCGGAACGGACGTTCCTGCGCCTGATTACGGTACAGGAGAAAGGGAAATGGCCTGGATACTGGATACCTACCTGAGCATGCGTCCGGGCGAAATCGACGCGCTCGGCTGTGTCACGGGGAAACCCGTTTCGCAGGGCGGAGTGCGGGGACGCCGGGAGGCTACCGGGCTTGGCGTCTTTTACGGCATCCGGGAAGTCTGCCAGATGGAAGACATCATGGGACGGCTCAAGATGAAACCAGGGGTGGAAGGCAAGACAGTAGTCGTGCAGGGTCTCGGAAATGTCGGCTACCACGCCGCGAAATTCTTCCGCGAAGGTGGAGCAAGGGTCATCGCGCTGGCGGAATACGAAGGCGCGATCGCCAACCCGGCCGGGTTGAACGAAGAGGAGGTCTTCCAGCACAGGAAAAAGACGGGGAGTATCCTCAATTTCCCCGGAGCCACCAATATCGCCAAATCGGCGGAAGCGCTGGAACTGGACTGTGATATCCTGATCCCTGCCGCACTGGAGAATGTGATCAATGGCGAGAATGCTCCAAGGATCAGGGCCAGGATCATCGGGGAAGCAGCCAATGGGCCGCTGACACCGGACGCCGACGAGGTTTTCATCAAGAAAGGCATTCTTGTGGTGCCCGACATGTACCTGAACGCCGGCGGCGTCACCGTATCGTATTTCGAATGGCTGAAGAATCTCAGCCATGTGCGGTACGGGCGGATGGAAAAGCGGTTCACCGAAAACATGAACACGCATATCCTGAACCAGATCGAAGGTCTCACCGGCAAAAAGGTCAGCCAGAACGAAAAAGAATTCATCATGCATGGCGCGGACGAGGTCGACCTTGTCTATAGCGGGCTGGAGGAAACCATGATTGCGGCGACACGCGAGATCATGGACGCCTGGAAGGCCAACCCCAGGATTCCCGACATGCGGACGGCTGCCTATGTCGTCGCGATCAACAAGGTCGGAACTTCCTACGCGGAACTTGGCATCTTCCCGTAATGCCCGGTCATAGGCGGGGATCGGAATAAAATCCGTATTTTCACCCGCCATGGGATCCAACAGCACAACGCGTTTCAGCGACCGGGTCGAAGATTATGTCAAATACCGGCCGCACTATCCCGCTGCTATTGTGGCTTACTTACAGGAGCAATACGGTTTCGCGACGGATTGGGTGGTGGCCGATATCGGTTCCGGGACGGGAATTTCCACAGAATTGTTCCTGCGGAACGGTAACAAGGTCTTTGCGGTGGAACCCAATCCCGATATGCGGGCAAAAGCGGTAGAGATGCTATCTGGCCGGCCGGGATTCGAGAGCCGGGATGGCACCGCCGAGTCGACCGGGTTGCCCGACGCTTCGGCTCATTTGATCGTGGCGGGACAGGCCTTCCATTGGTTCGATCCAGAGAAAACAAGACCTGAATTCGTACGGATCGGAACGCCGGGGGCGCTGGTCGCCCTGGTCTGGAACGAGCGGCTGATGGTGGCCGGGTTCGAGCGGGAGTATGAGTCGCTGATCCTCCACTATGCCGGGGACTATAAGACGATCAACCACAAAAACGTTACGGATGACAGGATCGGCGCATTTTTCCACCCCATGCCATTCGTGCTGCGGTCATTCGATAATGAACAGTGCTTCAATTTCGAAGGACTGAAAGGGCGGCTGCTCTCTTCGTCCTATATTCCGAAAGAAGGACCGCGGTTCGATCAGATGATGGAGGCATTGCGGGATTTGTTTGAACGCCATGCCGCGGGCGGGCAGGTGCGCGTTCGATATGAGACGAAGGTCTATACAGGAAGTTTGCAGTAGGCGCAACGTAGAGCGGCTGGCAATTCATCGGCCGGCGCCTTCACCAACAGGAATTTATGAAATACATAGCGGTGCTATTGGCAGGGATCTTGGTTAGCGGAATGGCGCCCGCCTGCGGGGGCGGCCCAAATGCGAATGTCGTTACACCCACGCCAAAGGTCGAGAAATTCTTTCCCGCGGATAACCCCTCCTTCCAATATATGGGCAGGATCGATATGTCCGACCCGAAGATCCCGCGGTTTTGGGCACCGGGGGTAGTCGCAAAATTCCGGTTCCGGGGATCGAGCTGCCAGATCATCGTTCATGACCAGGTCCCCGACGACAACAATCACAATTATATTGTCCTGCTGGTAGATCATGGGAACCTCGGTTCTTACAGGGTCAAACTGCGGGCCAGGACCGATACGCTGACGGTCTGGAGCAACGGAAGGGCCAGGATCGATGACGAGGATCTCAGGAGTGAGGTCGAAACGAGCGTTTCGAATCAGGCGCCCGACCCTAAACGGGTTTCCCTGATAACGCTTTGCAAGGCGACCGAAGGCATTGGCTGGATGGAGCTGGCAGGCGTCCTTGCCGACAGTTTGCTGACGCCCGCGCCGCTGCCGGATCGGAAGATCGAATGCATCGGCAATTCTATCACCTGCGGGGCGGGTAGCGATACCCGCGTGATTCCCTGCGGGAAGGGTCAATGGTACGACCAGCACAACGCCTGGATGAGCTACGGGGCCCAGACCGCCCGGTCACTAAAGGCACAATGGCACCTGACCGCCGTCTCGGGCATCGGTTTAATCCATAGCTGCTGCCAGATGTCGATCACAATGCCGGAAGTATATGAAAGGATGGATTGCCGCGGCAACCAGGGAGATTGGGATTTTTCCAGGTATCAACCGGACGTAGTGACCATTTGCCTCGGGCAAAATGACGGGATACAGGACTCGACGGCCTTCTGTTCGGCCTATGTCGGATTTCTCGGAAAGGTCCGTCAGGTGAATCCCAGGGCGCAAATCGTTTTATTGACAAGCCCGATGGGCAACGCGGACCTTACGAAGGTCCAGAAGCGTTATCTCACCGGCGTGCTCGCCGCGATGCACCGGACGGGGGATAAGAAGATATCCGATTATTTCTTTACCAGGCAATGGTCGAACGGTTGCGGAGGCCATCCGGATCTCGCCGAACAGGGACAGATCGCGGCGGAGTTGACGGGGTACCTCCGGAAATTGATGGCGTGGTAATTCCGTCTATTGGTTGACTAGCTTGCGTATCCGGAAATTTAGCTCATCGGTAACATACACCGTCCCATTCTTGTCCACTGCAATGCCAAACGGATTGTTGAATTCAGCCTTCGTACTGTCACCGTCGAGGTAACCGGGTGTTCCGTTGCCGCCAATCGTCGAAACCGTTCCTGCCGGGGTTACCATTCGAATCGCATTATTTGTGGCGTCTGCGACATAGAGGTTCCCTGTTGCGTCGCAGGCAAGGCCGGTAATAGTGCCAAATGAAGCGGTGCTGCCCGGCCCGTTGGCGAAACCAATCCCCCAGCCGGCGAAAATTGTTACATTTCCCTGAGCATCAATCTTCTTGATCATATTGTTGCCGTTCGCCGTGATATAAAATCCGCCTTGCGGATTTACGGCGACTGCGTACAGGTAATGATAGTTGGGCAGCCCGTTACCCGAGACCCCCGTGCTATCGTGAAGCGTCAGCGTTATGACGTTGCCACTTGGGCTGACTTCCCGCAGATGGAAGACGTTGCTCGTGTCATAGTCGGGTACAAACAGGTTTCCATTTCCGTCGATGGCCAAATTGATAATAAGGTTGAAATCCGCAGCGCTACCCAAACCGTCCTGGTATCCTACTAACATCTGTCCGGCCAAAACGGCCATTGCCGTGGAAGAAACGGTCTTCCGGATAATGCCGTACTCAATGTCATATAAGCCGCCCTGCTGATCCACGGCCAGGCCCGCAATATTTCCAAAGGCCAAAGCCGGATTACTGATGGCATTGTTCGCATAGGTAATGACCGATCCCGCCGGCGTTATTTTCCTGATGCTGGCGTTACCTACATCCCCGACATATATATTTCCTTGGTTGTCCGTGGCGATTCCCTGGGGATTATTAAATGCCGCTTGGGAACTATCCCCATCGGCGAAACCGGCCCTGCCCGACCCTGCGAGCGTGCTGACAACCCATTTTTTTGCGGGTACCGGGGGCGTATTCGGCGAGCTGTTCGAATCCGGTTTATTTGAATTATTTTGCGTAGAAGCTGTCTTGGCGCAAGAGAAGAGTGTCGTGACGAAGACAAAAGACAACGCGGACCACCCGATGCGGGGATTAGACAAAAGGTTCATGGTAAACATGTAGAGGTTAAATTTATATTCCGGAGTAAATATAAGGTAAAGAATCCACCCCGTCAAGCATCGAAAGAGCTCATTCGCTATACGTTGGCAAAGCGGGAATACCGTCGAAATCCGCGGACCCCCGGGCAAAAGCGTGACACTCTTCCCCATTGGTGATCACAATGTATTTTACTGGAGTGGCCATATTGTAGCGGAGCACCTGCCACAATACCCGTTGATCGAGGGGCTCGCCGATGGCTTTGCATTCGATCAGCATCCAGGGTTGGGCGGCGGCGTCGAACACCATGAGGTCGAAACGTTTGGTCAGTTCCCCCAGCTTCATCTTCCTTTCCACGGCTATATAGGACGCCGGATAGTTCTTCACCTGCAACAGGTATTGGATAAAATTCTGACGCACCCATTCTTCCGGCGTCAGCCTGACCCATTGTCGGCGCAGCTCGTCCCAGATCTCTTCTTTTTTTTTCTCCGGTTCCCGAAGTTTGAAGGGGTGTGTAGGATAGTAGATTTTGATCATGACCAATCAACTATTTGCTAAATTTACGAATAATGAAGACAAAAGACGAAATAGTTACCAACTGGCTGCCGCGTTATACGGGGGAGAAACTCGACAATTTTGGGAAATACATCCTGCTGACCAATTTCGACAATTATGTGCACCTCTTTGCGGACTGGCACGGGGTACAGGTGGTCGGGGAACACAAACCCATGCAGTGCGCGACCGCGGGCGAGATCACCATTATTAACTTCGGGATGGGCAGCCCCGGTGCTGCGACGATCATGGACCTGTTGACCGCGATCCGGCCAAAGGCCGTTCTTTTCCTCGGGAAATGCGGTGGCCTGAAAAAGCGTAACAAACTGGGTGACCTGATCCTGCCGATCGCGGCGATACGCGGCGAAGGGACTTCGACCGATTATTTTCCGCCCGAAGTGCCTGCGCTCCCTGCGTTTGCGCTTCAAAAGGCGATCTCCACGACAATTCGCGATTACGCGGTGGACTATTGGACGGGAACGGTGTATACGACCAACCGGCGGGTCTGGGAGCATGACGAGACCTTCAAGGAATATTTGCAAAAGATCCGCGCCTATGCGATAGATATGGAAACGGCGACGATCTTCTCGGTGGGGTTCTTCAACAAGATCCCTACCGGCGCGTTGCTGCTGGTAAGTGACCAGCCGATGGTGCCCGAAGGCGTCAAGACCACCGAGAGCGATCTCAAGGTGACCGGTGAATTCGTGGAGCGGCATATCAGGATCGGGATCGACTCTTTAAAACAACTTATCAATAACGGACTGACGGTGCGCCACCTGAGGTTTTAAGCGCGGATATGTCCAGACTGCTCTCGATCGATCGTTTGTCGATTGGCTTCGACACCGGCGCCGGCGTTTCACCAGGCGTGGAAGACGTCACGCTGGACGTCGACCGGGGTGAGATCGTCGCTCTCGTCGGCGAATCCGGTTCCGGCAAATCGATCACGGCTTTATCGATCCTCAGCCTGCTACCGGAACCACCCGCACGTATCCTCGGCGGTATGATCCATTTTACCGGCCGGAACGGACGCACGATCGACCTGTTGGAGCAGCCGCCGGAAATCCTGCAAACCATCCGCGGCGATGAGATTGCCATGATCTTCCAGGAACCTATGACGTCGCTAAACCCCGTATTTACCTGCGGCGGCCAGGTCGTCGAGGCGATTCGCAGCCATCGCCGGATCGGCGCTGCGGAGGCGAAGCGGGAAGCTATCGCGTTGTTTGACAAGGTCCGGCTGCCCGACCCTGAGGGCGTCTTCTCGCGGTATCCGCACCAGCTGAGCGGTGGCCAGAAACAACGCGTCATGATCGCAATGGCCATGAGCAGCGGGCCATCGTTGCTGATCTGCGACGAGCCCACCACCGCGCTCGATGTGACGGTGCAACAGACGATCCTCGACCTGGTCAGATCCCTGCAGGAAACGGAGAACCTCGGCGTGATCTTTATCACACACGATCTTGGCGTGGTAGCCGAAATTGCCGACCGGGCACTGGTCATGTACAAGGGCCGCATCGTCGAACAAGGACCGGTGGAGACACTGTTCCGTCAACCGAAGCACCCCTACACGAAGGGGCTCCTCAACTGCCGGCCCGCCCTGCATCGAAAGGGAGTGAGGCTGCCGATGGTGAGCGATTACATTGGCGGCGGATCGGCCGGGAGCGAAATGGCTGATGAAGCGACTACCGCGAAAAGTGTGGCGGCGAACGCGCGGCCGCCGGTGAATCCCGTGACCCCGAACGAGCTGCCGCCGGCGGCGCTAGGGCAGGAAGCGGAGGTGGTGATGAAGGTTGAGGACTTGCGGATTTTTTATCCGTCAAAGCGGAACTGGTTAGGGAAACCGCTGCAATATACCCGGGCAGTCGACGGCGTCAGCTTTGAGGTCCGGAAAGGTGAAGTCCTTGGACTGGTCGGCGAATCCGGCTGCGGCAAAACGACCCTGGGGAGGGCGCTGCTCCGGCTGATCGAACCGAGTTCGGGGAGGATCCTTTTCCAGGGAACGGATTGGACCGGGCTATCACCCGCCGCGTTGAAACAACGCCGGAGCCAGATCCAGCTGATCTTCCAGGACCCATATTCCTCGCTGAACCCGAAACTGCGGATCGGCCCTGCGATCGCTGAGGCGATGATGGTGCATGGAATAGGTGCGAGTGACAAGGAGCGCCGTGAGCGGGTGATCGGTCTCCTCGGAAAGGTAAGCCTGCCGGCAGCGCACTTCGACCGCTACCCGCATGAATTTTCGGGGGGTCAGCGGCAGCGGATCGTTATTGCAAGGGCATTGTCCCTGCTGCCCTCATTCCTGGTCTGCGACGAATCGGTGTCGGCACTGGATGTCAGTGTGCAGGCCCAGGTCCTCAACTTGTTGAACGACCTGAAGCGGGAATTCGGGTTCACGGTCGTATTTATTTCCCACGACCTGTCGGTGATCCGGTATATCAGCGATCGTATCCTCGTCATGAATAAGGGGAAGATCGAGGAGATGGGCCTGGCTGAAGACGTGTACCTGCGGCCAAAAACCGCCTATACCAGGAGCTTGCTGGCGGCGATCCCCGGGGTGCGGGATGGCCGGACGGATCAATCCTCGTCGCTGTTGTGGTCGTAATAATTTCGGTCTACATAGAAGGAAGCTGCACTCTTCCGCTTGGAGAACATCAGCTTACGCAACTGGTCATCGAACTGGGCGTTCTCCGGCTGCCCTTGTTTCAGCCGTTTTCCCGTCAGGTTCACGAATTCATTTGTCGTGTTGACTTGTGAAAGGTCTGCAGGCTGAACGCCGCTGATGCCGATCTGCCAGTCATCGTCCCGCGTGGGTTTGTATTTGAAAAAATAGACATAACCATTGGATTCCTTAAACCGGATCTTTCGCTTCGCGACGAAGCGGATATCAGCCATCCCCAAAGCGCCACGACCTGCGGTCAGCAGGCTGCGCGCCATGTCGAGCTGGTTCCGGTATGCCGCGGGAAAGCGGTCGGTCCGGTTGATGGCTGCCAGCCGGCGGTAAAGCTCGCTCCGATAGCTATCGGAGGCCGCCAGGCTCCGGAAGATCGAATCCGCCACGGTGCGTCCCTGGCGGAGCAACAGGATAGCCGTGCTCAGTTGCAATCCGGCATCTCTGCTGACCAGCATTTTATCGAAGAAGCGCGGGATGGCCGGGTTGCGGTCATAGAAAGGAGCGAGAAGGATCGCATAACTGTCCAGGTCGTTGCCGGAATTGTCATCTCCCTCGTTATCGCCGCCACTGTCGTCGTTGTCGTCCTCCTTTTTCTGGAGTTTCTTTTCGTCCCGCCCTTCCTGCTTCTTCCACTGGATACGGGCATCGAACCAGAGCTGGGTAAACCAGGAGTCATAGTCGGTCCCTTTCATGTATCCGCTGTCTACAAGACTTGCCAGAAGGCTCTGAACGCTGCTCTTATAATCATCGACCGAGGCCAGTTGCAGCAAGTCCGGAAAAAGGATCCGGGCCAGGGCCAGGGAATCGCCCAGGTCCTCGAAAAGATAGTTGTAGTCCGAATTATTCTCGAAGATCGGCGGATCCTGGACCATGAGGGTTTTCAGCAACTGATAGGAGGGGCGGGTCTTGAGGTGCGCGAGGGCTTTAAAAACGGCATTCTGGAAAGTGCTGGTGTCACCGTCGCTTTCATATACCCGGTGCAACCCGTCCACGACTGCGTTGATGGATACCGGGTCGTTGATAAAACCGAGCTCGTTGATCAGTTTCACTTTTGTCTCAAAATAGTCTTTGCCGTTATACGGAAGGGCGCGGATAGCCCGCAAAAGCAGAGGCACGCCGGCCGGCCCAAAGTACACATTGGGGATCGCCTCTCGTGCGCGTCGGGCGGTTGCGGAGTCGCTGCTGTAGAAATCATGAAAAAAGGAGTCGAGCTTGCTTTGGAACACCGGGAGCCCGTCCAGGGAGCCGTACGGGCGAAAGGTACTATAGAACCTGCGTAGAAAGGCGCTGCTGGTGTCCGCGGAATCCGCCAGCGACAGCACCCGGAAAAAATGATCGTTCCTGACAAATACCCAGGTGCGGATGCGCCGGGAACTGTTGGTGTCTGAGATCGAATATTGATAGCCGAACGCTTGCGCTGCATTCCCTGACGCCCAATTGCCCGCGCTGTTGTGCGCCGGTCCTTCCGGGGGGCCGGGTCCATCGTCGATGCGCAGCGGCCGCCAGGGGCTGATGATCATGTCCCGGCGGATATGCTTCTCATTCGTCTCGTCCGTCCAGAAGGCGCTGCTGTCCTTGGGATAGTAGTATTTGGGAAAGGATTCCACCGATACGAATACAGCCTCCCCTGTCGAGTCGTCCTCGAACAGCGCGGTGCGCGCATGAGGCCAATACCCGTTGTAATCCGGAAGGGAATGCAAAAACTCCTCGCTGGTTGCCCGCTCGAGGATGCGGCGCATGCCTGCGTCGACATCGGGTACTACCGGCGTGGAGACCCGGACATGCATAAAACTATCGGCGTAGGTCCTGAATTCCGGGTACCGGTAAGGCCTGTACAAAAATGAGTTGAAGAAAGCGCCGAAATTGCGGTCCTTACTGCGGCTGCGGGCCGCCAGCATATAGTCATCCGGCCCATGGATCAGGAATCGGGCCCGGATACAGGAACCATCTCTGGTCAGGTACAGGGCGTCGATGCAGGAACGTCCCCTGTACTGCCCCGTCGTGCGGGCAAGCCGGCGGGTAACGAGGTCGGACATGCGAAAACTTTCCTCCATGAGCGCAAGGTCCGCCGTATCCTCTTCGAGAAAGTGATAGTTTTGTACCGATTTTTTCCAGATCAGGTAGGCGTCCCCCGTGGCTGAATCGGTGGCTTCGTATTCCCATCGCGTGATCTCGTCTGACGCCGAGCGATCTTCATCCAGCCGGGGCTGACGGGGCAATCGCACCGAAAATCCGCCTTGTGATGGAGAAAACTCCGTCCAACCGGCTGGGCTGTTGCCGCGGATCCGGATGGAATTGAAGAATTGGTCCGCTTCGGCGCCGTCGACGTAGTTATTCGTGCCGCTCATTTTAAATACCCAGACCTCGAATGGAGTGACGAGTATATTGTACCGTTGAAGGTCGCCGCGGCGAGTACGGCCGGTAACGTCGAATCCCCGGTAGCCGCTCCGGGTGATCGCGGTCTTTTTGAGGATTTTGCCCGGGATATTTTCGTATAGAAGGCTGTCGATCTTCTTGAGGATGGCCTCGTCCTTTTCCCCGAAGAAGCAACTGTGGGTATTGACGCGGCCTACGAGGTAGTAAGCACCGTTGCTCATATCGGCGTATTGCCAGGAATCGTCGATCGTGTGGCTGTCGGGCCGCCGGTGGAGTGCCCCCGGCACATTAACGGAAAAGTCTCCGTCGCCGGAAGTAAAATTGGAAAAACTGACGGGCACTTTGATCCTGTCGATATCGTCCCGGCGGGTGGCATCCCGGTCGGGCATCATTATCGGCCTGAGCGTATAGCCCTTTTTTCGCAACAGTTCGATTACCCCGCGGCTTCCGGGAAGATGGGCCGCCCCCACCCCTACGAACAACGAGTGCTTCCGCACGATGCTGTCGATCGAAGCCGCCTGGATCTCATTCCGGCGATAGAGGAATTTTTCCATGTATGCTTCGGAGGGCTCCATCAGCTTTTCGAGGGAGTCCAGCATATCCAGATCGCCCTTGCGGTACGCTTCCTGCGTCTTCCGTTCGAGGTCGTAGCCCGACTCTCCTTCCATGTCCGCTGAACGCCTTTTCTTATCCTTCATCATATCCTGGGCGGCTTCCATGACAAGACGTTCGGTCTGGAAGTAGTTTTCGACGCCCGTCGCCTGCTTTCCCAGTTTCCGGCCGGTCTGATAAATATAGAGATCCAGATAGGTGTCTTCCTCAAAATCCGCGCGGTTTCGATAGGTCCGGTAAAGGAGGCCGTTGATAACGGTGGGCTCGTCGCTGAGGGCTGTTTTCAACCGGTCATCGTACCGCTGGAGTTGGAATGACTTTTCATTGATAAAGTCGTTGGGAGAGCCTTGGGTGTAGTACTTGAGGTTGGACTGCATGTTCTCGAACCGGAACAGTTCGTCCTGCCAGAGCTGCGGATCCAGTTCCAACGCCACGATATCGCAATTCTTGATGTCGATATAGAATGAGTCGCTCAGGTGAAAGACCATTTTGCTGCTGACGTGCATGGTCCCGAACAGGTAGGAAGGTTTGACCAGTCCGTTGCCGGTGATCTCCCACAAGAGAGCGGGGTATCTTTTGTCCGTTGTTGTTTGGGCTGTCGCGGTCAAGACCAGTATAAGGGACGATACGGCTGCCAGCACACAAATCCTAAAGGGGGTTGATCTCATTATATGGAGAGTTGGCGAATCTATACAAGTTGCATAAAAGACGGGAAAAAGGGAAAATTATTTTGTGAGTGCCGGCTAAATGATCCACCGGCCTCCAAACCGCGTTTTTCATGCACCGGAACCGATTCGCCCCCGCCCGTCTGCCGCAACCCGACTTGTCGCTGCCCCGGAACCCGTCCCGCCCCTCCTCCGCAGCCCGCCGTGAACCCGGATAATCAAAAGATTATTTGGGGTTTCGATGTTTTTTGGCTACCTTTGCCCGCTTGAAAAATCATGCCGTAACATGATGCCAAATCGGGTGCCGTAAGACCTGGTTTGCACCGGATACCCTTCCGCTCCATCTTACCATCCCACCTGGTATCATGTACGATTTGTATAGCGCCGACGGTTCGCGTATAACTTTAAACAAACATTCCAAATGAAGCTTTCCCAGTTCAAGTTTGATCTGCCATTAAACCTTATTGCCCAGCACCCTGCGAAAAAAAGAGAGGACAGCCGAATGATGGTCGTACACCGGAAAACGGGCCAGATCGAGAACAAACATTTCCGCGATATCCTGGAATATTTCGACGATAAGGACGTATTCGTGGTCAACAATACGAAGGTATTTCCGGCCAGGATGTACGGCCGGAAGGAGAAGACCGGAGCGAAGATCGAGGTTTTTCTGTTGCGGGAGTTGAACAAGCCGAACCGGCTTTGGGACGTGATCGTCGATCCTGCGCGGAAGATCCGGGTCGGCAACAAACTGTATTTCGGCGACAACGACGAACTGGTGGCCGAAGTCATCGATAACACAACGAGCCGGGGCCGGACGATTCGGTTCCTCTGGGAAGGCAACGATGACGAATTCAGGGATATGCTGGAGATCCTGGGCGAGACGCCCCTGCCCAAATATATCAAGCGGAAGCCCGATGACGAAGACAAGGAGCGCTATCAAACCGTCTATGCCAAACACGAAGGGGCGGTGGCTGCACCGACGGCGGGCCTGCATTTCAGCAAGGAACTCATCAAGCGGCTGGAGATCAAAGGTGTGCGGTTTTCCGAAATCACCCTGCATACCGGTCTTGGCACCTTCCGGCCCATCGAAGTCGAAGACCTCAGCAAGCACAAGATGGACGCCGAATATTACCGGATCGAGGAAGACGCCTGCAAGATCGTCAATAAGGCGAGGCTCGGCGGCCACCGGATCTGTTCGATAGGCACCACGACTATGCGGGCGATCGAGTCTTCGTTTACTGCCGAGAAGTTGCTGAAACCATCCGAAGGCTGGACGAATACCTTCGTGCATCCGCCTTATCAGTTCAATATCGCCGACGCACTGGTTACGAATTTCCATTTGCCGAAGACGAGCCTCCTGATCATGGTTTGTGCGTTCGCCGGCTATGACCTGGCAATGGAAGCCTACAAAAAGGCGATCAAGGACAAGTACAGATTTTTTAGCTATGGCGACGCCATGCTGGTCCTCTAATGGCTGTTGGTATGAAAAAAATTGCACTGTTCGTTTTGATATTTCCGCTCTTTATGGCCAATGCTCAACAGGAACTCCCCTTATATGGCGACCGGGCCATTCCGAATTCGAAACCTGGTCCGGACCGGGAGTCGGTCGACACATCGGCCAGTCCGGTACGTTATTCCTATAGCCTGGTGAGCCGGCCGACGCTGCGGGTCTATTTGCCGCCGGCGGGAAAGGGGAACGGCACAGCGGTCGTGATCTGCCCGGGCGGCGGATATCTTCACCTCGCCTATACCCACGAAGGAACGGATGTCGCGAAACTCTTCAATGACTGGGGGATTGCCGCTTTCGTGCTGAAGTACCGCTTGCCCAACGATGAAACGATGGTCGACAAGTCCATCGGGCCGCTGCAGGATGCGCAGCGGGCTATCCAGGTCGTAAGGGAGCGGGCTTCGGAATGGGGCATCAATCCTGACCGGGTGGGGATTATCGGGTTCTCCGCCGGGGGACACCTCGCCTCAACGGCGGGCACGCATTTCAACCATGCCGTGATCGATAACCCCCGGAAAATATCGTTAAGACCGGATTTCATGATCCTGCTTTATCCGGTAATAAGTTTCGTCGACAGCATCGCGCATCGCGGATCCCGGGATAACCTCATCGGATTGCACCCCGCTCAGGCGCTCGTCATGAAGTTCTCCAACGAGTACCAGGTGACGCCGGAAACGCCGCCGACCTTCCTCGTGCATGCGGAAGACGACAAGACCGTGCCGGTCGCCAATAGCCTGCATTTCTTCGAGGCCCTCGAAAAAAACGGGGTGCCGGCTGAGATGCATATCTATCCTGCAGGCGGTCATGGCTTCGGGCTGCACAACCCGACAACGGCCGACCAGTGGACCGACCGGCTGAGGAACTGGCTGGCCGGCGGAGGATGGTTGCAATAACGGGTCAGGGCTGTTCGCGGATAAATGTCAGGAGGGCGGTGGCGACATGGCCGAGATCCCCGTCGTTTTCAATGTAGCTGTCCGCCTGGACGATCGTCAGCGTCCGGCCGGCTCTTATCGTCTTTCCGCGGGTAACGAGTCGCGTGCCTTTGGCGGCTTTCAGAAAGTTTATTTTCAGCTCCACGGTCAAAAAAGAGCCCTGTTGGCCTGGATGGGCCGCCGCGGAATAGCCGCCGGCGCTGTCGGCGAGCGCGGTGATGACCCCGCCGTGGAACAGCCCGCCGCCGCGCAGCAACATATCGCTGGGCTCAACACTGATTTCTACAAAACCTTTGGCGATCGCCGTGATCCGGGCGCCATAGGCAACCATCAGTGGCTGGCGGGAGAAACTGTCGAGTAGTCTTTGTTCGATATGTGGGTCGAGCCGGTCCATTATTCCAGTCCGAAAAGTCCTTTGTTTAAGAGTTGGAGCGTCTCGGTCTTATGAGCGGACGGTATCAGCAGAGAGACGTTGTGCTTGCTGCCGCCATAACTCACCATGCGGATCGGTACCTGGGCAAGCGAATCGAACAGGCGGCCGAGCAACCTCGGCGTATGCGTGATCTCGTTACCGACGATCGACACGATCGTATGATTGTCCTCCACTTCGATGGTGCCGAAAGGCTCCAGTTCGCGCACGATATTCTTCAGCTCTGCGACATTCTCGATCGTGAGGGAAACCGCCACTTCCGAGGTCGTGATCATGTCGATGGGCGTCCGGTATTTTTCGAAGATCTCGAAGATCTTGCGAAGAAAGCCATAGGCAAGTAGCATCCTGCTGCTGCGGATATTGATCGCGGCGATGCCGTCCTTTGCGGCGATGGCTTTCACGCCGGTGGACCCGGCCTCCTCCGTGATGAGGGTACCCCTGGCCTTTGGTTGCATCGTATTCAGGAGCCGGACAGGCACCTTATAGAACTGGGCGGGCCAGATGCTTGCAGGGTGAAGGATCTTTGCCCCGAAATAAGCCAGCTCGGCGGCTTCTTCAAAACTGAGCTGTTCGATCGCAAACGTTCGTTTCACCACGCGCGGATCGTTATTGTGCATGCCGTCGATGTCGGTCCAGATCTCGCATACCGAAGCGTTGACCGCCGCGGCGATCAGGGATGCGCTGTAGTCGCTGCCACCGCGTTTCAGGTTGTCGACTTCACCGCGGGCGTTTCGGCAAATATAACCCTGGGTAATGAAAAGCGTGGTCTCCTTATGTTGCTGGATCAAATGCGCCAGCCGGGCCTTGATATTGTTGATCTGGGGTTCGTCATGGTCGTCGATGCTCATGAATTCCAGCGCAGGGAGCAGGAAATGCGGGATATCGTTCTCTTCGAGAAAGACCGAGAACAACTTAGTGGACAAGAGTTCGCCCTGGGCGAGGACGTCCTTGCTCAACGCTTCGCTGAAGGAAATGCGCAGAATGATATGCAGGAATTCGAAGTGCTCCGCAAGTATGGCTTTTGCCTTGGCATACAATGGCTCTTTCCGCACAAGCTCTTTGATAAAGGTCTGGTAATGCGCTTCCAGCTTGTCGATGAGTTCACCGGCTCGCTGCCTGTCTCCGGCCGCAATGGCATTTCCGATCTCCACAAGGGCATTGGTCGTGCCGCTAAGAGCGCTGAGCACGACTATCTTGGATTCCTTATCGGCGGTGATCAACTGGCTGACCTGGCGCATCCGCTCGGGCTTGCCCACGGACGTACCGCCGAACTTCATGATCTTAAACTGGTTCATTGACTTTGTTTGGAAGGCACAGGTATTTTTCGGAGCGCAAAGTTAAGGCCTTTAGCCTGCCGATGGGAATTCCACTCCTAATTTAATTGCCAGGGCCTTCAGGTCTTCCACGACGGAGGGCACGAGTGGAATGCCGTTGGCCAGCCGCTCGGCCTCCATTTCACGTTCGGGATCGCCCGGGATGAGCACTCGTTCCTGGCCCGGGACGGGCGTAGCCGAGCGAAAGCGCCGGATCCACTTATCCATATCGGCCTTGAAGTCCGCTGCTGGCCGGAACGCATCGACTCGCATCGCGCCGAAAAAGTGGCCTATGCCTTTTCCTGGCATCCCGGTGGGCATGGGTACATATGCGGGGAACGGCGGGACCCAGGGGCCGTAGTTGGCGCCGCTGAGTACAGCCGAGAAAATATCGACCACCGCTCCCAGCGCATAGCCCTTGTGGCTGCCGTGATCCCGGTCGCCCCCGAGGGGGAGCAGGGCGCCGCCCGCTTTAAGTTCATGCGGGTCGGTGGAAGGCCGACCTTCTTTATCCTGGATCCAGCCGGCCGGAGCCGGCTCTCCTTTCCGCTGGAGGATTTCCAGTTTTCCGTTTGCCGCGGTTGTAGTGGCGAGGTCGGCGACAAAGGGCGGTTCCTCACCGGCCGGGACGGCGACGCAGATTGGGTTCGTACCCAGCAGGCGTTCCAGCGAGAACGTGGGTGCGACGAGGGCGCTGGCGTTGGTCATGGCGATACCGATCATCTCCCTGCGCACGGCCGAAAGCGCGTGGTAGCCGGCAATGCCGAAATGGTTGGAGTGCTGGACGCTGACCCACCCGGTACCGCACGTGGCAGCCTTGTCGATGGCTATTTGCATGGCAAAGGGGGCGACGACAAGCCCGAGGCCGCCGTCCCCGTCGACGACCGCGGTCGAGGGTGTCTCGTGTAAAACACGAAGCTTCGGGCGCGGGTTGGCCCGGCCGGCTTCATGGAGCCGGACATAACCGATCAGCCGGGCGACCCCGTGCGAATCGATACCGCGAAGGTCGGCGCTCAATAAAGCAGCGGCCGCGGTGCGGGCATCATCGTCCGGGCACCCGATGCGGCGGAAAATATCGATGGTGAAGCCGAGTAAGCGGGGGTAGGTAAAGACCATGAGGGCATTTTTGGGGCACAAAGTTCGGGAAAGAAAAGAAGATCAACTCTTTCCGCACAAGCAACCTTAACGGGCGGACGCGCGTTATTGACTGGGGACCGGAGGTGGTCTACTATTATAGTAGACTGATAATGATAGTTATAGCTTCCGGACTTGCGCGTGGAAGAACTTGACGGTTGCCACGACGTCTGGCACATTGTTATACCAGTTGTCTTCCCTTTCGATGGAAAAATACCCTTCGAAATGCTGACGTTTCAGTTCCTCGAAGACCGGCGGGTAGTTGATCACCCCCGTACCCACGACCATGTCTTTCGCCCTGGTATTCCCTGCCTGGTCGACGTCTTTAAGGTGGACGCCATAGATATGCCCTTCGAGTTCCTTCAGGCAGGCCACCGGGTCGAGGCCGTTACGTACCCAATGCCCGATATCCGCGCAGGAGCCGATGTGTTGATGGCCCCTGACGGCGGCCAGCACCGAATCAGGATGCCAATAGACATTGGGTTTCGGGTGGTCATGGATCGCTATATTGATATGATAGATCCCCGCGAGACTGTCGATGGCATCCCATTGATTCTTGCGGGGTTCAGCGGTAATATAACTGAGCCCGAAATATTTTGCGAGTTCAAAATACTTTTTCCACTCGGCGATCGTACCGGGAACGACAACGCCCATGGCGTAGATGTGCATGTCCTTTGCCTTGAGAAGCTCCTTGACCTTCGCTTTGGTCGACTCGGACATTCCAATACCAAACGTACCCTCCATACCGCCGCCCAGCGTCTGGCCGGGGAATGCCTCGAGGTAGTGAACGCCGGCGCTGTCCGCCTTGTCGAGTGCTTTCACGAACGACACGAAATGAAAGGTCCAAAGTTGGATGCCGATCTTCCAGTCTTTCGGTGAAGCAGCATAAGTCGACCCCGAAGCGTCTGTGTTAGTAGTGTACCTTGCGGCCGGCGCGGTGCCTGTGCGATGAACGGCTGGGGCGATTGGGTAGAAAGGCTGCAGGAACGCAAAACAGAGGAGGCAAGTAAAGCTGAATAGTTTCATGTCATTCGGTTTTAGTAACGCGACGAAAATTAGGCAATTCTATATAGACGGATATTAATTGAGGCATTTATTCGTTAATTTTATTTTTTGCTAAAGTCAACACGAGTCACATTTAAAAAAACCAAAATTTAAGACTTATGAGAAAATTGTTAAGCTTTCTCTGTCTCATCCTTGTTTTTACTTTGGGGGTTACAGCCCAGGAAATGCGAACCGTTTCCGGAACTGTGCTTGATGCCACCGGCGCTCCGGTGGCCGGCGCTTCTGTCACCGTCAAGGGAGGCACCGCCGGTACGAGTACCGGGATCGACGGAACGTTTTCACTTCGCGTGAGCAGCGATGCAAAGGTACTGGAGATCACAGCCGTCACTTTTGCAGCCCTCGAAGTCAATATCAGTGGAAAGACAAAGATCGGCGTGGTCAACCTTCAGCCCGCCAACAAAGACCTGAGTGAGGTGGTCGTCGTTGCCTACGGTACGCAGCGCAAGACCAACGTTACCGGCTCTGTGGCAACCGTTACCGGCGCTGCCGTGGCCGACAAACCATTCACCTCGGTAGATAAAGCCCTCCAGGGAGACGTCGCGGGGGTCCAGGTATCTTCCACCTCCGGTGCCCCGGGATCGGCAACCGATATTCGGATCCGCGGGATCGGATCGATCAATGCGAGCGCCGCACCGCTTTGGGTGATCGACGGCGTAATCTCCACGTCCTCCGATCTTTCGGTCAACACCACCACGGCAAACCCGCTGAGCACGCTGAATCCGGACGATATCGAGAGCATTACGGTGTTGAAGGATGCCGCGGCGGTAGCGCCCTACGGCTCCCGCGGGGCAAACGGCGTGATCCTCGTAACCACTAAAAAAGGGAGGATCGGCGCAACCCGGTTCAATATCGTCGGGGAATTCGGGCAAAACAGCCGGGCCTTTAATCCCAGCAATAAGCCTCAGAACTCCACTCAATTGCAGACTACGCTTCGCGAGTCGCTGATCAATGCCGGTTATGCGGCGGACAATGCAGGCGCCGACAATCTGATCTTCAATGCCTTTGGTTATCCAAAAAACTATACCAGCACGAATACCAACTGGTTCGATGTTGTATCGCAGAACGGTGCGCAGACCGACGTGAATATGAGCCTTAGCGGGGGTACTGACAAGACCCAGGTCTATGCTTCCGGCGGGTATTTCAACCAGGAAGGGATCAGCATCGCGAGTAATTTTCACCGGTTCAGCGGTGCCCTGGCCATCACACATCATGCGGGCGACCGATTTACCCTCTCCGCCAGCCTGAACGGGAGCAACACCGCACAGCACACGCCCAGCAACGGGGGTACTTTTGCCAACCCGGTCCTTGCCTCCTACTTCCTGCTGCCCTGGAACACCCCCTACCTGCCCAATGGCCAGTTGCGTTTCGGCGATGCGGATACCCTCTTTGAGTTCCCGACCAATGGCGGGATCTTTAACCCGGTCGTCCAGGCCAAGTTGAACAGTAACCTGGCGCAGCAGACTGCCTTCCGTGGAAATGCGACGGGCGAGCTGAAGATCGTCAACGGACTGAAGCTTACCAGCCGGTTCGCGGGAGAATATATCAACGTGCAGGAAGACCAGTACCGCAGCCCCTTCTATGGCGACGGTTTCGCCGACGGCGGCGACGCGTATTCGACGTATACGAGGGTATTCAACTATACCTGGTCCAATTTTGCCGACTGGAGACAAAAGGTGAACACGGACGGCGATATGTATCTCGACCTGAAGGCGGGTATCGAAGCCTATGACAGCCGCTACTACACTTTGCAAGCCGGCGGCCATAGCTTCCCGCTGACCCCCAATCTCCGGTTCCTCGCTTCCACCTCTACGCCGACCACAGCTACCGCCCTGCCGTCAGAACAAACGACCTTTTCTGAATTCGGGATCGCCGACTTCAATATCAAGGATCGCTATGTCCTCAGCGGCAGCCTCCGGCGGGACGAATCTTCCGTATTCGGATCTGAACACCGGTGGGGCACTTTCTGGTCCCTGGGTGGCACCTGGAATCTGAACGAGGAAGCCTTTATGAAGAGCCAGAACCTTTTTACGCTGCTCAAGCTCCGCGCTTCCTACGGCCAACTGGGTAACACCAATGGGTTCCCGGGTTATACGGCGCTGGCGACCTATGGTTCCGGCTTTAACTATCAGGGGCAGCCCGGCCTGGCGCCAAACAACGTCGGCGATCCTGCGCTTACCTGGGAAAAGGACAATTCGCTCAATATCGGCCTGGATTTCGGTATGCTGAAGGACCGGTTCAACGGAACGATCGAATGGTATGACCGCCAGACGGTGGGACTACTGTCGCCGATACCCTTCTCTTACACAAGCGGCTTCAGCAGCCAGAACGAGAATATCGGGACGGTCGATAACAAGGGGATTGAAATTACGCTAAGCGGCCGGCCGGTCGTTACCCACGACTTCAGCTGGTTGATCAGTTTCAATATCGCCCACAATGTAAACCGGGTCAAATCGCTGTTCCAGAATAAACCGATCCCGAACGGCGTATTTGAATATACCATCGGTCATGACCTGCAGGAATATTACCTGCAGCAATGGGCCGGCGTCAACACCCAAACCGGGCAGGCGCAGTGGTATGTGGACGGGAACACGAAACAGCAGATCACTACCAACTATGACAGTGCAGGCCTTGGGCTTAACCGCCAGGCAGACCCGAAATGGTTCGGCGGCCTGACCAATACCTTTACCTACAAGGGCTTCACACTCGATGTCCAGGTGACCTATAACTTTGGCAACTGGATCTTCGATAACTGGTACAACTACCTGAACAGCGACGGCGGTTATGTCGGATCTTTCAACCAATTCTCGAGCCAACTGAAGTCCTGGCAAAAACCAGGCGACAAGACTGATGTGCCGCAACTCATTTACGGGGATCCGAGCAATTCAAATGCGCCGAGCACCCGCTGGCTGTACAAGGGAAACTATATGCGGATGAGGAATATCCAGCTCAGTTACAACCTGCCTTCCGACGTGATCAAGAAGTTGCACCTCGCCAATATCAGTGTGTATTTCCGGGGAACCAACCTTTTCACCTGGGGTGTGGACAAGAACCTGCCCTACGATCCGGAAGCGGGTATCAACAGCACGGCAAACCTGGAAGTCGTGATTCCCAAAACGGCGGCAGCCGGGATCCGCATCGGCTTCTAATTTGACCTGCATATCCTCAAAAAAGAAATTAGTAATATGAAAAAGAGAATCATCAATAAATATTTTCTGATCGCGCTCTCGGCGGGGGCGCTGATGGCTTCCTGCTCAAAATCGTTTGTGACCAAGAATCCCAACGCTTCGCTGCCCTTCAACGAGGCGCTGGACACCTCCACCGTTCTCGGGAGCGACCTGAATGCCGTGTATGCGGAGTTACGGGGGGTCGACCAATACGGCCGTGACTGGCCGGTGCTCGGCGACCTGATGGCCGACAATACTTTCCTCGAAGCGAGGAACTCCGGTCGGTATCTCAGCCAATTCGGGTATACTGTGCCCATAACCGACGGCGTGACGCAAAGCATGTGGCAGAATTCGTACCAGGGTGTCCTGTACGCGAATCAGATCATCGATGCGAATGTGAACGGCGCGGATGACATCAAGGCGCAGGCGTATGCGCTGCGCGCCCTGCTCTATTTTAAAATGGTTAACATCTGGGGAAAGCAATTTACGGTGGACAGTTCCTCTCCTGGTGTTCCGCTCGTGCTGCATTACGATGTCACCTTGCTGCCAGGCCGGGCCTCTGTCGGAACGGTGTATAACCAGATCGTGAGCGACCTGATCACCGCCCTGCAGCATGCTCCGCAATACAGCAGTTCGGTGACGCTGAGCTATTATGCGATCGAAGGGCTGCTCGCCAAAGTATACATGTATATGGGCCGCTACCAGGATGCGCTTACCGCGGCGCAGGATGTGATCGACAACAGCGGGTTTACACTGGTAAGCGCCAGCAATTTCCTGAGTTTCTGGGCCGATCCCGGCATCCATACCGACCAGGTGGAAGTGATGTTCGAGGAGGATTGCGACGCCATCAACAACAATGGTTTCGATGACCTTGGCGGCATTTATATCAATGGCTATCAGGACCTCTACTGTTCGATTCAACTGGCGAATTTGTATTCCAACACGGATGTTCGTGGCCAGTTGCTGCTCGCAGGAGCCACCAAAGGTGGCGCTTCGGCCTTCCTGGTCAACAAATACCCGAACGCACAAAATTCCGACCGGGACAACCCCAAGGTGCTCCGCATAGCCGAAGTGTACCTGATCGCAGCCGAATGCGAAAACCGGTTGGGTGACGATCCCGATGCGCAGACCTATGCGAATGACGTTGCCCAGGCCCGCGACGCGGCATTTACGGGCTATACCAGCACGGGTCAAACCCTCCTGATGGATATCGCCACGGAAAGGAGAAAAGAACTTGCTTTTGAGGGTGACCGTTTGTACGACATGAACCGCCTGGGCCTGCCCATCGTCCGGGCATCCAACCCGGGCTCGGCGCCTTCCGGCGACGGGTTGACGATCCCCTATCCCGACGACCGGCGGATTGCACCGATCCCGCAACAGGAGATCCTGCGGAATCCGACACTTGCTTCGCAGCAAAATCCTGGCTACTAGTCCATCGATAACGAACACGAAAAAGGGTCGCCGGCTGGCGACCCTTTTATTTTGAGCATCTTTCTGACGCCGTCTAGAAGGGAAGATCGTCGATCGGCTCCGTGATCTCGCCGGCCGACGGGACTCTGGCGCTGCCCTGCAAAGCATACCCCTCGGAGGGCCCGCCGGAATAGCCACCGCCTTCGGATCCCCTGCTGCCCAACAGTTGAACGCTCTGAACGCGCAGGGTCAGAGATACGCCCGTCGTCCCGTCGTTCTTCGGATAGGTCCTCACTTCGGGAGTGCCTTCCGCATATACCTGGGTGCCTTTTTTGAGATAGGGCGCTACACCGGTGCGATCGGTCCAGTATGCACATTCCACCCAAATCGTCTTTTCCTTCTGGTTACCCTGGGCGTCACGGAATTTTTCAGTGTGCGCAACATTGAAGTTGATAACAGTCTTGCCATTCACCGTATTGGTGACACAGTCCTTGCCCAGGTTTCCGATAACTTGAAGCTTAATCATAATGGTAAATTTTAGCGTTACCAGGCAATTTACGCTATTTGGGGCCGCCGGAAGGGAGAAGTTTTCCCGATTTTACGTACATTTGCCCCTTGGTAAAATTTTAACTATGAGCCGGAAGGGGAAGGTATTGGTAGCGATGAGCGGCGGTATCGACAGTACCGTAACTGCACTGATGCTGCATGACCAGGGCTATGAAGTCGTGGGTATCACGATGAAGACCTGGGACTATGCAAGCTCCGGGGCATCGAAGAAAGAAACCGGCTGCTGTAACCTCGATAGCTTCAACGATGCGCGCATGGCGGCAGTCCAACACGGATTTCCACATTTCGTACTGGATATCCGCGAAGAATTCGGCGATTTCGTGATCGGGAATTTCGTAGACGAATACCTGGCGGGGAGGACGCCAAATCCCTGTGTGCTTTGCAATACCCATATCAAGTGGCGGGCGCTGCTGAAACGCGCCGATGCACTGGACTGTGAATTTATCGCGACGGGACACTACGCGATGGTGCGGCAGACCCCCGGAGGGCGGTACACCATTGGTAAAGGCGTGGACGAAACCAAGGATCAAAGTTATGTGCTATGGGGCTTGCAGCAGGACCTGCTGGCCAGGACGCTCCTGCCCCTGGGGCCATACCGGAAGACAGCCATCCGGCAACTGGCCCTGGACTACGGATACCCGGAGCTGGCAAAGAAGAGCGAAAGTTACGAGATATGTTTCGTGCCCGACAACGACTACCGGGGATTCCTGAAACGACGGGTGGAAGGATTGGAACAGCAGGTGGCGGGCGGCAATTTTGTCGACAAGGCTGGGAAAGTGCTGGGAAAGCACCGGGGCTATCCCTTTTATACGATCGGACAGCGGAAGGGCCTGGAGATCACCTTTGGCAAACCGGTATATGTGACGGCTATCCGGCCGGAGACGAATACCGTGGTGCTGGGTGATGAATCCGACCTCGACCGGCATGAAATGCGCGTGGCGGGGATCAACTGGCTGAAATACGAGGGAATCGAACCCGGAACCGAGGCGACCACGAGGGTGAGATACAAGGACCCCGGAACGCTCAGCAATCTTTATCCGGACGGGCAGTCGGCCGTAACCGTACGGTTCTTCGAGATGGCCCGGAGCATCGCACCAGGCCAAAGCGCCGTATTTTATGAAGGAGATGAGTTGATCGGCGGTGGGGTTATCCAGCGCGGGTAGGCTGGAGCCGGCCGCTCCCATGGTGAGCCGCGCCCCCGGCACCCCCCCCCTCCCATGAGGCAATAAAACCCGCCTGCAAGGCGTTATTTCGACATGAAATTCCGGCCGCGCTTAGCTCTGATGACGATACTCGCGTTAGCGGTAGCTGCCTCCGGCTGCAATAAGAAGGCCAATTACCCCAATAACCCCCTTACCAATTATTTTATCGACCTGCATGTAGGGAAGTATATTACCTACCGGATGGATTCCCTGAACTTTTACTTCTATGGCCAAAGCGACACGATCACCAGTTACCTCGCCAAAGATTCCGTTGAGAAGCAGACCGTGGACAATAGTGGGGCGACGGTCTATCTTGTGACCAGGTATTTGAGCGATACGTCAGGCTCTTTCTGGACGCCCTCGATGACCTATATCGTCTCGCCGACCGCCCAGTCGATCGATATCACGGAAAACAATCTCCGGTTTGTCAAACTGGCCTATCCCATGGACCTGGGTTACAGCTGGACCGGCAATACCTTTCTTCCCTATGATCCTTACCAGGACTTCTTCGTATACAGCGATTACAATAACCTCAGCCTGTCGACCTGGAATTACTATTACTCCCAGGTCAATCAGCCTTTCACCGTCGGGAACGGGATGACCTTCGACAGCGCATCGACAGTCCTGCAGATCGCAGACTCCACGAATGTGCCCATCACGAACCCGCAGGTGTTTGCGTCCGTCACCTATTGGAGCGAGACGTATGCCAAGCACATCGGACTTATCTACCGGCAAACCGAAATGTGGGAGTACCAGCCGCCGACGCCGGATGGCAGCCAGGCAGGATATAAGATCGGATTCGCACTCACCATGTCCGTCGTCGACCACAACTAAGCGCCCGTGCGCTGAAAACGGGCGGCAAACAACGTATCCGCACGATCTCCGTAGCCGGCGATGGCCTTCACTAGATCGGGCTGCAGATGAAAGGCTGACCCCAACCACTCGATCACATCTTCATTTTCCTTTTTAAAGACCGAGCAGGTGCAATATACGAGCGATGCGCCGGCTGCAAGCTGCGGCACGATATGGCGGAGGATAGCACGCTGCCTGTCGGCGTATTTTTTTATCGAAGAAGGGTCGAAGAAGTAAAGCGATTCCGGTGTCCGGCCCCAGGTCCCGCTGCCGGTGCACGGGAGATCTGCAAGGATCAGGTCGGCGCCTGCCGCCGGCGCGGGAGGAGGCTGGCGGGAAAGATCGGCAACAAAGGTGGTATATTGCCGAATGCCGGCTGCGCGGAACCTTCCGCGAAGGTTATGCAGGATCGATTCGCGGATATCCGATGCAAAAATATGGAGACCGGGATACAGGTCATGCGCAAGGATCGACTTTCCGCCGCTGGCGGCGCAGGCATCCCAAAAAAACCCCGGGGTCCGCGAAAGCGTGAAAAATTCGAGGACCCGCTGCGAGCTAAGATCCTGGACAACGATTTCGCGATCCGGTGTAAACTGTGATTCGATGTTGAAGCCGTTTGGCAGCCGGAAGGCGGCGGGCGGAACGAACTCGCCGATACCCGAAAGTGTTGCGCTGACGGCTTGCAGGTGTCCGGGCCTGATCCGGATAAAAAGGTCGGGTTGGTGAAGAAAGGAAAGGCAAAAGGCCTCGTGATCAATGGCCGCCGAAAGCTCCTCCTCCCACGGAAAAATATCGGTGGGGTTGACCCCGAGCCGTTGGAGCTTTTCCGCGACGGGAGCGGTCGGATCCCAGCCGGGATGAAAATGCCGAAGGAGATCCGAAGGGTGATCGGTACACAGGTACAGTCCGGCCAGCAGCCGCTCTTTTACCGGCAACCGCCGTTGCGCATGGCCGAGGCGGTAAAAACTGTAAACCAGGTCCCCAAGCTGTCTTCGGTCGCGGGATCCCATTTGCCGGTGCGCCCGGAAATAATCCTTTAGCCAGACATGTAAAGGTATTTCGCCCTTGTAAGTCCCAATGATCTCGATGGCATAGCGTAACTGGTTGTCGAATATCATTTATAGGAAAAACGCTTGCTAGAGTTCGAGCAATGCTTTCAGCGGATCCTTGCCGAACAGGAGCTGGTCGGGGTTCTCGAGGAGTTCCTTTATCCGCACGAGAAAGCTGACCGACTCCCGGCCGTCGATGACACGGTGATCGTAACTGACCGCCAGGTACATCATCGGGCGGATGACGATCTGACCGCCTGCCACGACGGGGCGCTCCTCGATCTTGTGCATCCCAAGGATCGCAGACTGGGGAATGTTGATAATAGGGGTCGACATGAGGCTGCCGAACACACCGCCATTGGTGATCGTAAAAGTGCCGCCCTGCATTTCCTCCATGCTCAGCTTGTTGTCGCGGGCTTTGGCGGCGAGTTCCACCACCTTTTTCTCGATGTCGGCCATACTGAGGCTTTCCGCATTCCGGATCACGGGAACGACTAGGCCTTTCGGCGCGGAAACCGCAATGGAGATATCGCAATAGTCGTGGTAGACCAGCTCGTCACCATCGATGTATGCATTTACTGCGGGCCATTCCTGCAGCGCGTAACAGGTGGCCTTGGTGAAAAAGCTCATGAACCCGAGGTTGACGCCGTGCTTTTCCTTGAATTTGTCCTTGTGTTTTGCCCGAAGCGCCATGATCGCACTCATGTCCACTTCGTTGAAGGTCGTGAGCATGGCCGTCGTGTTCTTGGCCTCCACAAGGCGGCGGGACACGGTTTTTCGCAGGTTGCTCATTTTTTCGCGCCGGTCCTGCCGGGTGAAAAGGTCTTTACCGGGGAGCCGGCCGGGGTGCGCCAGGGCTTCGAGCACATCATGTTTCAGGATCTTACCCCCGGCTCCGGATGGCGTGATGGATCCGGCGTCCACTTTCCTGTCGGTTATGATAGCCGCCGCCACCGGCGTCGCCCGGAGATCGTTGGCAACGGAAGTCGCGGAACCCTGCGCAGCGGGGCGGGCGGGCGCCACGACCGCCGGATGGTTGTGTTCGGATCCATTGGTGCCGGAGGAGGCAGTCCCCGCAGCGGCCGGAGGCCTTGCCGCTTTGGCGGCCTTTGTACCGGTGCCCTCGGACACGGCAGCGCCGGCTGCTCCCGCGGAAGCATCGGCAGTTACGCCTTCGGGGCGGGCGGCGGTCTCGTCAATCTGTGCCAGCACATCCCCGATCTTAAGGGTATCGCCTTCCTTGGCCAGGGTCTTCAACGTTCCCGCCTTTTCGGCATTGACCTCGAAGGTGGCCTTTTCGCTTTCTAATTCCGCGATCACTTCGTCACGCTCCGCATATTCTCCCTCCTTTTTTAGCCATTTTACCAGGGTGACTTCGTTAATGGACTCACCTACTGCCGGAACTTTTATTTCGATCATGTAATCCTCCTTCTCCCCGGGGGAGCGTGTTTATTGAATGTCAATTGTCAAATGCTAAACGCGGTATCGATGATCTCTGCCTGCTCCTGCGCGTGGACTTTCAGGTACCCGGTGGCGGTCGCCGCGCTGGGCTGGCGGCTGATCACGCCATAGTTCAGAGACTTGAGGTTCATCTGAAGATAGGACGCGGCGCCCATATTGAGCGGCTCTTCCTGGACCCAGAACCAGGTCGTGGCGTGGCTGTACTTCTTGTACAGATCTTCCAACTGCTTCACGGGTAAAGGATAAAGCTGTTCGAGCCGGACAACGGCGACATCCTTGCGATTTTCTTTTTGCTGGCGTTCGGCGAGATCAAAGTAAACCTTTCCCGAGCAGAAAAGAACTTTTTTTACCTCGGCCGGGCTTTCAACAAAGGAGTCATCGATGACTTCCCGGAACCCGCCGGATGTAAAAGCTTCTATCTTCGAATAGCTGCCGGGATGCCGCAGGTTGGCCTTCGGTGAAAAATTGATGAGTGGCTTGCGGAAAGGCCAGGCAAGCTGACGGCGGAAGGCATGGAAGAGGTTGGCGGCGGTGGTGATGTCCGTGACCACAATATTCCATTCAGCCGCCATTTGCAGGAAGCGTTCCATACGCGCGCTTGAATGTTCGGGTCCCTGACCTTCATAACCATGCGGCAAAAGGAGAGTGATCCCGTTCATCCTTTGCCATTTCTGCTCTCCGGCGACGAGGAACTGATCGATCATCGCCTGGGCTCCATTGCTGAAGTCGCCGAACTGCGCTTCCCACAATACCAGCGCGTTCGGGGTCGCCAACGCATAACCGTATTCGAACCCCAGCACGGCATACTCGCTGAGCAGGGAGTTATAGATCCGGAACTCTCCCTTTGCGTCGGGCAGCCTGCTCAACCTGTTATATTGCTCGTCGGTGTTCTCGTCGCGAAGCACGGCGTGCCGATGGGAAAAAGTCCCTCGCTGCACATCCTGGCCGCTCATCCGGACATCCTTTCCCTCCAGCAACAAGCTGCCGAATGCCAGGAGTTCTCCGGTCGCCCAGTCCACCCTCCCATCTTCCCGGAACATCTTTACCTTGTCCTGCAACAGTTTCTCCACTTTCCTCAAAGGCCGAAAGGCCTCCGGCCAGCTCATAATCGCCTCGAATATCTTCCTGAAATCCGCTTCACTGATCGCGGTGACCGGTGACTGATCGAAATCGGCAGGCAAGGATTTGCGGAGGCTTTGCCAGGACCGTTCAGGCTTCTGGTAGATATAAGGCAGTGGATTTTGCTTCACTTCGTCCAGGCGCTCCTGGAGGTCCCCCCAGAATTTCTTTTCCATTTCTTTGGCCAGGCCTTTTGCATCCGCTTCGCCATTATCGATAAGGTACTGAGTGTATACTTCACGGGGATTGGGGTGCTGATCGATGAGCGCATACAAATGCGGCTGCGTGAATTTCGGGTCGTCGCCTTCATTGTGACCGTGGCGGCGATAACAGACCATATCGATAAAGATATCGGAGTTGAACTCCTGCCGGTAACGCGTCGCGATATCGGCGCATTTCACGACCGCCTCCGCATCGTCGCCGTTGACGTGAAGGACGGGTGCCTGGATGGCCGCGGCCAGCGACGTGCAATAGTCGGAACTGCGGGCATCGTCGAAATCCGTGGTGAACCCGATCTGGTTATTGATGACAAGATGCATCGTGCCGCCCGTGTAATACCCCTTCAGGTCGCTCATCTGCAGCACTTCGTACACCACTCCCTGGCCCGCCAGGGAAGCATCTCCGTGGATGAGTATCGGAAGAATGCGGTCGAAATCACTCTCATGCAGGACGTCGGCCTTAGCCCTGGCAAACCCGACCACGACCGGATCGACCGCTTCGAGATGTGAGGGATTGGGCATCAGCTTGAGCTGTACGGTCTGGTCTGATTCGGTCCTGATCGTACTGCCGTACCCCATATGGTATTTCACATCGCCGCTGCCCATGGTCTGGTCCAGCTTTGCGGTACCTTCGAACTCACTGAATATCTGCTCGTAGGTCTTACCCATAACATTGGCCAGCACGTTGAGCCGGCCGCGGTGGGCCATGCCGATCACCACTTCCTGAACATTCAGCCCGGCCGCGGTATTGATGATGGTATCGAGGGCGGGAATAGCGTTCTCTCCACCTTCGAGGGAGAAGCGTTTCTGTCCGATGTATTTCGTATGGAGGAATTTCTCGAACATGACACCCTGATTAAGCTTTTCGAGGATCCGCCTTTGCTTTTCCAATGAAAGCGGGGCGAGGAATTTATGCTCCATTTCATTGGTGAGCCAGTCGATCTTTTCCTGTTCGCTGATATATTTGAACTCAATGCCGACATGCCCCGCGTAGCACTTCTCCAGGTGTGCAAGAATATTCGCCAGCGTCGTTGTGCCCAGGCCGATCAGGTTGCCCGCATAAAAGGATTTTTGCATGTCGTCATCCGTAAAACCGAAGAAGGCGAGATCCAGGTTGGCCCCCCGGTCCTTCCGGGGACGGATCGGGTTCGTTTTGGCGATCAGGTGGCCTTTATTGCGGTAGCCGAGAATAAGCCGGTAAGCCCCCAATTCCTTTTTCCAGTCGGCGCCCGTAAGCGGAGCGGGTGTCGTGACCGCAACCGCGGCAGCTATGGAAGCACCGGCGGCCGGGCGGGAACCGTTGCCGGCGCCATTGGCGGAGCCGTTCGCGACGGCCGATCTGCCCTGGCTAACGGCAAAATCAAATCCTTCGAAAAAACGTCTGAATTCCGGGTCTACCGTTTCCGGATTCCGCACGAAATCCTGGTAGAGACCCTCAATATAGGCTGGATGTGAATTGGTTATGAACGAGAAGTCCTTCATAGAAGAGGGGGTTGAACAATATATGCTAGGCCTGCAAATATCGCTCAAAGTTAATGACCGGCCGAGGGTTTTTAAGGGTTTTTACCAATTATTTGCAAAGCCGGCCAGGGTACCCCTGCCCCGCAGGCGGCAGGTGTCGGCGTGATTTTTGAGGATAAAGGATTTTAGCGCGCTTGGATTTGGTAGTTCCGGTATTCGACCTTACTTTTGCAGTCCTAAAATTGTCGAGTTCATGGCAAATCACAGTGCAACGAAAAAGGATGTAAGGCAGGCAAACAAACGCAGGGATCGCAATCGCTATTATGGCAAGACCACCCGTAATGCGATCCGTGACCTCAGAGCGGTCAAAGAAGAAAAAGAGGCTGGAAAACATTTGCCGGAGGTAGCCGCCATGATTGACAAACTGGCAAAAAAGGGCATTATTCATAAGAATAAAGCCGCAAACCTGAAAAGCAAGCTGGCGCGGAAGGTGAATACGCTGGCACCTGCCAAATAACCGCAATATTGGCTGGCGGGCAGAACGCCCGCCCCTGTAACATAGGTTGTTGTACTTTGTACAAAAAAAGAGGACGTCACTATGATTGGGACGTTCTCTTTTTTTATTTTAGGGGTAATTATGAGAAAACAATGGTGGTGGGTTTTGGTGATCTTCCCGCTCTTTACGCAAGCCCAGGGTCCTGAAACCCCGTTCGAACATTCCGGCGGCAGGCAGACCGCCACCTACAGCCAATGTATAGCCTTTTACCAGCAGCTCGATAAGATGTCACCTCTGGTAGCCATCCGGAAAATGGGCATGAGCGATGCCGGGTTCCCCTATCACGTCGTGCTGTATTCCAACGACGGCACACAAGACCCCATCGCCTGGCATCGTCAGGGGAAGGTCGTAATCCTGATCAATAATGGAATTCATCCGGGCGAGCCGGACGGTATCGATGCGAGCATGCTGCTGATCCGGGACCTGATCGCCAAAAAGATCCGCATCCCGGACAATATCGGACTGGCAGTAATACCCATTTACAATATCGGCGGCGCGCTCAACCGGACCTCGTTCTCACGGGTAAACCAAAACGGGCCCGAGAGCTACGGTTTCCGGGGAAACGGACAGAACCTGGACCTCAACCGGGATTTTACCAAAAATGACAGCCGCAATGCGCGTTCGTTCGCCCAGATTTTTCACTGGCTCGATCCCGATCTGCAAATAGATAACCATGTGAGTGATGGTGCGGACTATCAGTATACCATGACGTTGTTGAGTACGCAATGGAACAAGCTCGGCGGCCAGCTCGGGACCTTCCTCCACGACGTCCTGCAACCCGCCCTTTTCCGCGACATGGCGCAACGAGGCTGGCCGATGACGCCGTACGTGGAATTCGAGAGCGGCAATCCCCGGGAGGGCTGGAACGGCTTCTATGACGAGCCCAGGTATTCCAGCGGGTATGCGGCACTTTTTCATACGATTGCCTTCATGCCCGAAACCCATATGCTGAAACCGTTCAGGGACCGGGTCCTGGCCACCTATGCGTTGATGCAGGCGATGATTGTACAATGTTCCCGGTTGAGTGGCGAACTGTTGCGCAAGCGGAAGCAGGATATCGCCGCCGACCTGGACAGCACCCGGTTGGCGCTGGATTGGAAGGTGGACCGGTCGAGATGGGATACGATCCTGTTCAAAGGATATGAGACAGGGATGAAAACCAGCGAGGTGACAGGAATGGAGCGAATGTACTACGATCACACCAGGCCTTTCGAACGGCCGGTGAAATTTTACACTTGGTTCTCGGCCGACGCATGGGTCACCGTGCCCAAAGCCTACGTAATCCCCCAAGCCTGGCACGCGGTGATTGACCTGTTGCAGTTGAACCGCGTCCGGATGCGACGGTTGACCAGGGATAGTACCGTGTCCGCAGAAATATACCATGTCGCCGACTACAGGTCATATCCCCGGGCATATGAAAAGCATCACAAAAATACCGCGATCCAGGTTCGGACCGATACCGGAACGGTACAATTGCGCAAAGGGGACTATATCATTGCCACAGACCAGGCCGCGCGCCGTTTTCTGGTCGAAATGCTGGAACCAACCGGCGAAGACTCCTATTTTGCGTGGAATTTTTTCGATGCCGTCCTCCAGCAGAAGGAGGGATACAGTGCATACCGCTGGGAAGACGTGGCGGGGGACTGGCTAAAGCAACACCCGGATATCCGGGCCGCGCTCGAGGCCAAACGGCAGACGGATTCGGCATTTGCAAAAAATGCCAGGGCGCAGCTCGAGTTTGTGTACACCCACTCGCCTTATTATGAGCCGGCGCACCTGAGGTATCCCGTATATCGGATAATGAAGTAAGGAATTAGAATCTTCTTTCCCGGTCGCCCCGGTCCCCGCGATCACCCCGGTCATCGCCGCCGCGATTACCGCCGCCTTCGCCGCCACCCCGGTAGCCGCCGCTGTCACCACCGCGATCCCGGTAACCACCGCCTTCGCCGCCACGATATCCACCGCCTTCGCCTCCGCGATAACCGCCGCCACCACTACCGCCACGGTACCCGCCTCCTCCGCCGCCTGGCCGATAGCCACCGCCCCCTCCGGGACGATAGCCGCCACGCCCCCCGCGATCGTCACGCCCGCCATGACCGCGGTCGCCGCCGCCACGATATCCGCCCCCGCCGCCAAAGCCCCGATCTCCGCCACCACCCCGGTTCTGTTCCTCGGCTTCTTTGACAGCCATTTTCTTGCCGCGGATAGACGCGTTGTCCAGGGTCTCGATCGCTCCCCGGGCTTCCGTTTCGTCGGGCATATCTACAAAGCCAAAGCCCTTGCTCTTCCCGGTTTCCCGATCCATTACAATTTTTGCAAAATTCACGGTACCATATAGCTCGAACATCTCCTTCAGATCCACATCGTCAAAATCGTAAGGAAGACCTGCAACAAAAAGCTTCATGCCTTTAGATTTAAGAGGTAAAAATACAAAGTTAAAATTTATGCCAGCGAATTTATTAGAACTTAAAAATAGAGTAAAACATCAATATGACCTAGCAATAAATGGAATGCCCGGGGTTTTACGAATGGAATGAGTAGAAATCGCTAATAAACCGGCACCGCCTGTCCGTGGCGCCCGGGTCCGGAATTTGCTGGAATCAGGATATGAAAGGCGGGCACCATCGACCACCGGACGGCAGCCGGCGTTGCGCTGGCCGCATTGACCGCCTGGCAGGGCCTTTTTTCAGCACGGCGGCCTGGAGGCCGGGCAGAAGGTTCTGATCCACGGCGTGTCCGGCGGTGTCGGCAGCTTTGCGGTGCAGTTCGCGAAATGGAAAAAGGCGTACAGTGGTGCTGGAAGTGGTACATTGATACATGTCTAAAACGCCCGGCGGGATGCCGGGATCTGAATATGGCCAGGGAAATAAAAAGGATCCCGGTAAAGGATCAGGAACATGCGGCGCTTGTGATCAACCAGCTGTCCCGGCAGTACGAAATGCAGTCGGATACCCAACGGCACCAGTTCCATGTGTCGAATTCGCGCTACGCTGCCTACTTTGATTCCGAAGAAGGCGTCGTGAAACTGGAGGTGATCCACCCCGGCGTGACCGAGGAAGAGATCAGGGAGTTCTTAATGGAGTTCCCCCCGTTCTTTTAATCATTGGCGGATCCAAAATGGACCGGATCTGTCGTTATTGGACGATATGAATGATCCCGGCGCCATTGTAAGAATGGTATTCACCGTTATACATGGCGTCCGCACTAACGGGTCCCATATGATAGGTACCGGGACTGACGGCTCGGACCGCATAATAGTAGACTTGCCGGGCGTGGTGCAGGTCGAGGAAAAGGTTGATCCGGTCGTCGCGGACATCGAGGGCCGTCGGGCTATCCTCATCTTTGATCCAGTCCATGTCTGGAATGTCTTTGGTCCGCGGATTCTCGATCTCAAAGCCGGCGGGCAGCATGTCGGTGATGACGACATTGTCGACATTCGTGTTGAAGGTCCGCTCGAGCGTCAGCTGGACGATCACCAGGTCGTTCTGTTTAAAGCTGTTACCCGCAAGCGGACGGCCGAATCGGTCGAAGAAGCGCTTCCGGACCTTCAGATAGCTGTCGGCTTCCTTGTACGCGCCGGTGGCGCTAATGCCCTCCGTCTCCCAGAAATAATAGAGTTTGCCGGTTCCGTGGGCAGCGATGTTTATATGCGGAATGCCTCCACCGGCGTTGCCGATCTCCCGGGTAGAAAGCCTGAGGGGCTGCCCATCCATCGAGCCGACCTTTTTGCCATCGACGCTGACATCGGCAGTCACCGACGAGCCGGCCGCCTGCCGGGCGATCTTGCCGAGCCCCAGCAGGCTGAACGATAGCTCCTGGGTACTATACCAGCTGCGGGATTTAAGTTTGTCCATCACATGCCGCGCCATGACCGGGATCTGGGCATTGTTGGGGTCCGCTTCGACCAGCACGTCCAGGGCCAATGACTCGTCACGGATGTCCGATGCGAACGAGCCGCCGGTCATTGTATTGGGCTCTTCACCGCTGAAGCTGGTAGGCAGAAATTGCTGAAAGTTGCGGCGGTCTCCGGCCAGCGCGTAGGCGGCTGATAGCAGGTACCGGCAAGCCAGGCTCAGCATGGAAGGGTTTTCCTTATAATAGTTCATCGCGGAAACATTCGGCTGGCCCGCGAGCGCCAGCACATACAGTCCATATGCCACTTCCTCGGGTGCAACCTTCTTGTTGAACGTGCGGTTATACCAATAGGTGATCAGCTCGCGGTTCTTGAGCCGGTTATTGATATACCCGAGCATCGTGGATAAAAGGCTTTTGTCGACGTCGAAACCGGCCTTCCGGGCTTCGATCAGAAAATGGGCAGCATAAATAGTCGCCCACCAGTTCTCCGTGCCTTCGTCGTCCCACAGCGTGACGGCGCCGTTGTAGAGCTGGCGCATCCGGATCTTGCGGATCGCTTCCTGGACGTTACTATTGGCGTTCGCGCGCTGCGACGCGTCGACGCTTCTGCCGCGGACGACATCGGCGAGGTCGCCGAAATACAGTTGCGGGAAGGCGATCGATACGGTCTGCTCCGTGCAGCCGTATGGGTATTCGACCAAACGGCTCAACCAGGGTCCCAGTTCCGCAGCGGGTGACTTGCTTAGCACTAACTGGTACCCGATGCTCGACGGAATATAACCCGTGAGGTCCCAGTTAACGTCCTGGGCGGATCCGCCGCCGATCGAACCGGCGCCGGTGGCCTTCTGTAATGGAGCGGAAGGGCGGATGCCAATCTCCGTTTCATCCGTGAAGCGTTCACCCTTGCTGCCCGCCTCCACGTCGACCTTGCCGATCCCGATGGCCGCGTTGGCTGCAATTCTGAATTCCGCCCGGCCTTCACTGTTCGCGGGAATATTGATCGCGGCTGTCGCGTCCCCGATGGGATGGAGAGGTCCGCTCAGCCGGAGCTTGATCTCCGCACCGGCCGGGGCCGCGGTGGTATTGCTGACGGTGACGGGCATCGAGACCGTGTCGCCCGGACTCATAAAACGCGGTAGTGCGGAACTGAGGACCATCGGGTCGGCGACGGTCATGCTTTGCTCCTGGGACCCGAAGCTCTCGTCGCGGTATGCCAGCGCCATGAGCCGTACCTGGCCCGAAAACTGTGGGATATCGAACTCGAACGAGGCCTTTCCGTCGCCGTCGGCCTGTGCGATGCCGCTCCACCAGGAAAGGATCTTGATTCGCTTCGCGGGCATCGGATTGGTCCTCTTTTTCATATCTGCCTCACCGTCGCCGCCGGTACTGCTGAGGGCAGTCTTCGCTTCGGGGAACAACAGGGGATACAGATCGTAATCGTTGACTTCGAGGGCTCGTTTCGCATAGAAATGGCCATATGGATCGGGCGTCGAAAAATCGGTAACCTGGAGCACGCCGTTGTCGACGGCGGCCAGGGTGATCATGCTGCCCGGCGCCGCCCTTACGGTCACCTTCTGATGTGTATGGGACCGGACGGCGGCCTGAGCTTCGATCTGCACGGACATATGGCGGTCCTTCGCTTCCACCCTGGCAGACTGGAAACCGTGGGCGACCGTCAGCGGAAGATCGGATAATTCGTGGGGCTTGACGAGTGTCGCCGTAATATATACATTGGGAATATCATCGGCCGTCAACGGAAGGCTGACCCGTGCAGTGCGCCTGTCGACATCCACATACTGGTAGGAGATCACCTTATCGGTCTCCAGTGTCACGAGCATTCTCCCGTCGAAAGGGGCTTTGAACAGCGCGGTCACGTTTTCGCCGGCAAAGTAGCCTGTTTTGTCCAGCGAGATGTCGATATGGCCTTCATTGTTGACCTCGAAGGATTTGTTATCGCCCCCCCAGCTGCCGAAACTGTAGAAGCGGCGGCTGACATAGCTGTCCGCCCCGGGCAGTGAAATCCGGACCTCATAGTCACCGGGAGAGCGCGGTGTAAAGGAATAGCTGCTGCGCTCGCCCGCGACGGTCACGACCGACGAACTGATCATTTTATCCTCTTCCTGCGATTCATAGCGGAACAGGTTGTCACTTTTAGTCAGCACCGTATGATACTCGTGCTTGATCACCTGGACCCGCGCGTCTCCGCTGACCACTTTTTGATCGCGGTCGAGCGCGATCAGCGGAAATTGAACCGGTTGGTTCAGGGGATAGTACAAATAACCGTCATCTGCTACGCCAAAGAAAATCTTTTGTGTATAGATATCCACGGAAGTACTGCGGCTGACCGGCCGGCCCGTTTCATCAAAAACCGTCGCATAAAACGTAGCCTTCAGCACACCTGCATTCCTGAAAATAGCCGGTACTTCATAATGCTCCAGCGCGCTCCCGTGTTCGTCCGTCTTGCCTTGCCGGACGGTCTTGTCGAAAAGGGAACTCTGGACCGCCATCCCGAAGTCAAAATTATCGTGATCTTTCGGCCGGAACTCGCGCTGGGCCACCTGGATCTCGCATTCATAGTTGCGGTTGGCCGCAGGCGGGCCAAAGAAATTAACGGCGTCGATACGAAGGGTAGCGGCATCACCGGCTTCCAGGAAAGCCTTGTCAAGTTTTGCGCTGACCTTGATGCGGTCTGGAACGAACTCCTCGATCCGGAATGGTTGGGAAGCGAGCAGGACGCCGCTGGACGTATAGACCTCGAGGGAATAGCTGCCCGTGATCGCCGTGAGCGCAATATCGACGCTGCCGTCGAGTGAGCCCTGGGCGTTCAGCGTTTTCCGGAAGGTGCGGAGTTCCTTGCCGTTCGGCAGCAGGAACTTCAGAACAACCGGCAATTCGCCCGGCGATTTCCATTGTCGGTCGCGGATGATCACCGAGAAGTTAATCCGCTCCCCGGGCCGGTAAATATCCCTTTCCGGGTAAACGAAGGCATCGAGGCCCGAGGGATTGGAGCGCCTGCCGCCGACCTCGAAGCGGGAAGTATTGACCCTTGTCGTATTGAAGGGGAGGTAGTTGAAATCATCGGCTGATTTGGCGATGATCATGGCCGGGCGGAACCCGGCGAATTCCTTCCGGCTATAGGCGATCTCCGCCACGCCGTCGTTGCCCGTGGTACCCACCCCCAGCAGTTGGTTATTCGCACCGTAAGCCTGTACGGTAACGCCCGGAATGGCCGTGGCCGACTTGATCGAGTTGCTGAATACGAGTATCTTGTCTTTCCCCTCCTTGGCGATCAGGCCGATGTCCGACAGCGAGATGAACCGGCTGTCCTTAACCCAGTAATTCTTGGCCGAGCGGACAAGGACATGGTAGATCCCTTTGAACTCCGGCAATTTGTCGATGAAATTCAGGTTGAGAATGCGGTTGATGTTATTGGTTCCGCTCCGCGGTAGCATGCGCGTGTCGATCTCCTGTTCATAGATGACATCACCCAGCGCAAGATCGGGGGTTTCATAGTCGCCTTCCTCGACCCCCTCCCCTTCTTCTGAGCCGCCGCTGTTATCCGATCCGGCGGTCCCCGCTGTTTCATGAGGCCGGTAGTTCAGCTGCTGGGCCGCCAGCAGGTTGTTTTCGTAAATCTTCGAGATGACGACCTTCACCTTTGGAACATTGATTATCCTGACCTCGATATTCTTTGCGCCTTTACCGGACAGATAGACGCCCTTACCGTTGGCAAAACTGATCGCCGGTTGCAGTTCGCCGAAAGTGATGTTGGTAGAGAATTCCTCATGCAGGACGCCGCCGATCCGGCCGCGGATGTTCTTGCCGATGGTGAGCGTATAGCTCTTGGTCTGGTCGAAATTATCGCTGCGGATGACGAAACCCGTTTCGGTGGCTTCGGTTGTGAATTTCACTGCCGGGCTGAGCTTGATGGACGCGGCCAGGTCAGTAAGTACGATCTGCTGGCTGGTGGAAACCCGGATCGACCCGGTTTCGCCGTCATGATCGGTAGTCACGTCCCCGATCATCAGCACGAAAGGAGAGGGGATCGGGGCGTTTATCGCGATGGACGCTGTCAGCCCGTTGGTGCCACCTTCCGGAAGCAGGCCCTTGTCGATACTCAGCTTTGCGTCCAGCGTCTTGTCCTCCATGCTAAGGTTGAGCAGCCGGAGGGAGATATGATCCGCCGGAGACAGGGTCAGCAGCGCGAAGCCGGCCGGCTGGTTGCCGACCGTGACATGCAGTTTCTCCCTGAGGCTGTTGGGATTCACCGCATAATTGAATTGAAGGTCCAGTTGGGGAACCGCCGAGGTGCTGCTCTCGTCCTGCAATACCCAGGTCGCGGCTGCGTTATCCAGGCGCAGGCCGGGCGTATGGAATTCGAGATCGGTCCCGCCTGACAACCGGCCGAATTTGCTATATCGGAGGATCGTATTCCTGAGTGTGGCCTTGTAGGTTGTCGCGGGCGCGAGGGGTTGTGCAGGAGAAAATACCAACTCATCCGGGTGCTCCCAACGGAACCGGCCGGAGATCCTGGGTTGGAACTCGACATACTGGGTGGAATCCCATTGATCGACCAATGAATCCGGAACGAGAGATTGATCGAACCGGAAGGTCAGGTTGCTCAGCGCGGGCACCTCTTCGCGGGCATTCGTATAATCGAGGCTGACGATGCTACGGTTACAGGCAACGAGAAATACTGCGGCCAGTAGCGGGGCGGCGATGAGGCCAGAACGGGCAGGCATAGAGGGTCAGTTGAGGTTTTTTTACGTAAGGTGGCGTTAATATACAAAAAGGTCAGGAATTCATTGCAGGTCCGGTATTGATCGGTAACAAATAAAGGCGGAAATTGGGGTGAAATGAAAAAAGATGCTGCCAGGCGCAGGAACAGGAATTGGTTAAGATGGGCAAAGCGCCTCGGTATCGCATCGGCGGCCGCTTTTCTGCTCTTCCTGTTAATGAATGGGGTCTTTCCGCTTCCCGACAGGATCGAGTATTCCACGATCGTGACCGACGACAAGGGCGAGGTGATCCATGCCTTTCTGACCCGCGACCAGCAATGGCGAATGAAGACTGGCCTGCAGGAGATCTCGCCTTTGCTGCGGAAGATCATCGTAGAAAAGGAGGATAAGTATTTTTACTGGCACCCCGGTATCAATCCGCTGGCCATGGCGCGGGCGCTGATCCGGAATATTTTTACCGGTCACCGGACCTCCGGGGCCAGCACGATCACCATGCAGGTGGCGCGGGCGCTGGAGCCGAAACGGCGGACTTATTGGAATAAGCTCAGGGAAATTTTTCGCGCCTTCCAGCTCGAATGGAAATACAGCAAGAGCGAGATCCTTCAACTGTATCTCAATAAAGTACCATACGGCGGCAATATCCAGGGCGTCAAATCCGCCGCCATTCTATACTTTGGCAAAAACCCGGATCACCTGTCCCTCGCGGAGATCACCGCGCTGTCGGTCATTCCCAACCGGCCGTCCACCCTCGTGATCGGCCGGCATAACGACCTGATCGTGGCGGAGCGGAACAAGTGGCTGAAACGCTGGGCGCGCGAGAAGGTATTTAGCCCGAGGGAGATCGAAGACGCACTGGACGAGCCGTTGACCGCCAGGAGGGGCGCCGTACCGGCATTGGTCCCCCAATTGGCGCTTCGGCTTCGCAAAAACGGCCGCGATATCATCCACACGGCGATCGACCTGAACAGGCAGCTCAAGATCGAAAAGCTCGTCAGGGACTATTCTCGGACACTCGCGCTGAACAACATTCGAAATGCCGCCGTTATTGTCCTGGACAATCGCACGCACCGGGTAGTCAGCTATGTAGGCAGCGCCGATTTTCACGATTCTTCGGACGGAGGCCAGGTCAACGGGGCGATGGCCGTCCGGCAGCCCGGCAGCACGTTGAAACCTGTGCTATATGGGTTGTGCATCGATGCCGGTTTGCTCACGCCAAAGATGACGATTACCGACGTGCCGGTCAACTATCAGGGGTACGCCCCCGAGAATTACGACCGCAGGTGGAATGGATATGTCACGATGGAATACGCGCTGGAACATTCGCTCAACATCCCTGCCGTCAAAAGCCTTAGGGCGCTCGGGAAGGATGTGCTTATCCGGAAATTGGCGCAATGCGGTTTCCGGCAGGTCGAACGGGACCGGAACAAGCTCGGGTTATCCATGATCCTTGGCGGATGCGGCGCCACGCTGGAGGAGCTGACAGGACTGTATTCGATCTTTGCGAACGACGGCGTCTGGGTGAGACCTGTCTTTTCGACCGATGACACGGTAAAGTCGCCGGTGCGGCTCAGGAACGCCTGGCGGCCGCCCAACGCCGCCTCTTCCGGGGAGGCCGGTGCGTATATCGGAAGCAATGGCCTGCGCGTCCTGAGTCCGGCGGCGGCTTATATGATCAACGAAATCCTGTCGAAAGTAAACAGACCCGACTTCCCGCTGAATTGGGAAAGCACCGTACACCTGCCGAGGATCGCCTGGAAGACGGGGACATCCTACGGTCGACGCGACGCATGGAGCATCGGTTATAACCAACGGTTCACCGTCGGCGTTTGGGCCGGCAACTTTTCCGGCGTAGGCGTGCCGGAACTTAGCGGCGCCAATGTAGCCACGCCGCTGTTGTTCAAAATCTTCAACAGCATCGATTATGACAATGACCAACCCTGGTTCAGACAGCCGCCGGATTGTGATCTCCGGATGGTCTGCACGGAGACCGGGTTGCCGCCGGCGGAGTTTTGCGCGCACCTTGTCACCGACTACTTTATCCCCCTGGTTTCACCTGCGGTGAAATGCAGCAATGTGCAGGAGGTGATGGTGTCGCCGGACGAGAAGTTGTCATATTGCAGGTTCTGCATGCCGGGATCGGGCTATAAGAAAAAGTTATACAAAGTGGTGCCGCCGGAAATGCGCGAATACTACGACGAGCACAAGATCGCATATGTTCCGATCCCGCCGCATAACCCGGAATGTGAGAAAGTATTCAAAGAGGGTGCCCCGGTCGTGATGTCGCCTGTTGCCGGAACCGAGTACCTGATCAACCGAAAAGATCCGGAGCCGTTGCAGTTGCGTTGCCGGGTGGGGAATGATGTGGGGAGAGTGTTTTGGTACATCAATGATCAATTTTATAAGGCGGCCGACGCGGGTACGCGGCAGTTCTTTGTACCATCGGAGGGGCCGGTGAAGATTTCCTGCACGGATGATAAAGGTCGGAACCGGAATATCTGGATCAGGGTAAAGTATGTATCCCTGTGACAAACTTCATTCGTTGACATTGCCGCATCCTAAGCCGACCAGTTCCGGTAGACCCCGACCATTTTCCACCCGGAACCGGTATGTTTGAAAATATAGGTAGCCCCGAGGCCGCAATGGCCGCCGCAGACCATGTTCA
>Ga0134125_10000359_pt1 | contig 62582 bp, 59 predicted proteins | sample KB31751_FD_96464 | JGI IMG/M metagenome (GOLD analysis project Ga0134125, IMG submission 96464) | Terrestrial soil microbial communities with excess Nitrogen fertilizer from Kellogg Biological Station, Michigan, USA - KB3-175-1 | ecosystem: Environmental > Terrestrial > Soil > Unclassified ... | reverse complement strand
TTAATGCACTTTCCGTCTTTAATGAAAGCAGCGCCGTAATCCGTATGGAAGGAGCTCCGCCCCGTATGCGTCCCTGTAACGATACGCTTCGCTTGCGGAACAGTATAGTGGCCGTTCAGCAAGGGTTAAGTCCCCTGCCCCAAGCCTATAATGGGGAAGGAATAGTGATGGGTTTTGTGGATACGGGTATCGATTTTACCCATCCTGATTTTATTGACAATACCGGCAAAACAAGGGTGAAATATTATTGGGATATGAACCAGCCTGTAGGTGCATTTACTCCTTTGCCCTATGGGTACGGCCAGGCATGGAACCAAGCGGAAATTGATGGAGGGTTGGCTAACAATTCATCTGCTACGATTGAATGGGGGCATGGCAGCAACGTAGCGGGAGCGGCAGCTTCTAACGGTAGGGCAAATGGGCAGGAGAAAGGAGGTGCGCCTAAATGCGACATTATAATGGTAGCTTTTAATTTTAATCATCAAACGGCTTCTGAAATGACTGATGCCATAAATTATATATATACAGTGGCCGATAGCTTGCATGAACCTTGTGTTATTAATGCCAGCCTGGGCGATTATAATGGCTCGCATGACGGCCTCGATTTGCAGGCATTAATGATTGATAGTATGATTGCTGCCAAACAGCCCGGCAGAGTATTTGTTGCTGCCGCAGGTAATGCAGGAGGCATTCCGTATCATCTGCATGATTCACTTATGTCAGCCACCGACACTTCTTTTACCTGGTTTCAATATGACGCCGGAAATGTGGACATTCCTGTATTTGCCGATACGGCTGATTTTAACAACATCAGCTTTGCTATTGCGATTGATAAAGTTGGCAAAGGATATTATTCTGAACGTGGGTCTACACGTTTTTCAACGATAAAAAACTTTCTTTCTAAAGTTGATACGGTCAACATTAAAAACATACATGGAGATCCGTTGGGACAGATTATTTACTACGCACAACAATATTATCCGGGTTGTTATTCTATGGAATATATTATCAATACGGATTCCACTAATTATTACTGGAGGTTAATTACAACAGGCAGGGGAAGGTTTGATGCCTGGGCGCTTTCTTCTTCCGGCGGAACAGATATAGTAGATACTTCAGGTCTTTATATAAGCCCGGCAAAGTATCCCGGAATGAAACAGTATAAAGAGCCCGATGTAAACCAAACGGTATGCAGTAGCTTCCAGTGCACACAGCAAGTTATTACAGTGGCTAATTATACCAACCGCCAATGTTGGAAAGATTCTAAATTAGTTGATACCTGCCTGCCTAATAATATACCGGGTACTATTGCGCCTAATTCCAGCTGGGGTCCAACCCGTAATTATAGGCTGGTAAAGCCCGATATTGCCGGTGCAGGCAATAATACGCTTTCTGCACTTCCGCTTGCGTTGAAGGCAGGGTATCTTTCCGGTGCACCCGACCAGGTAGATTCAGGAGGATGGCACGATATGGATGGTGGAACTTCCCTTGCAAGCCCCGGAGTAGCTTCAGTGGCTGCTTTGTATATACAGCGATACCCCACTGCCAAATACCTTGATGTATGGTATGCATTAACCCACTGTGATTCGGTTGATAAATATACCAGTGCAGTTCCGAATTACATTTTCGGATACGGCAAAGTGGATGCCTTTAAAGCTCTTGTAGGATGTATTCCTACGGGGATAGATGGTATACCACCTCCTGATAACGGAGTTACGTTAAAAGCTTATCCTAATCCGGCGGTGTCGGGAATTACAACAGTTGAGTATGATTTTTCGAATATCAAACAATTTGACAAGGCCCAGTTGATTTTCTATAATATGCTGGGTAAGCAAGTTAAGTCAATTTCGTTGGGAAATAGCCAGGGTAATGTAACTGTTCAGAAAAATTTCCTCTCTGCCGGAATGTATTTTTACAGCCTGGTAGTAGATGGCTCACGATTAAAAACAGAAAAACTGGAAATTTTGTAAGCGTACGGCTCCAAAAACGTATACAGGCATTTTCGTTATCTTTGTCCTAATATGAAAAAATTTCTAGAAAAGGTATTAAATATTTCCTTAATATTTGGAGCGCTTGCAGTTGTTTTGAGTTTGTTCGTTATGTCGAGCCCGGTGTATATGCTGGCTGCTCTTTCGGCCGGTTTTTTTGGTTTTGTTATGGGGTGTTTGCATATTGTAGGCGTTCAACGCTATGAGATAAAGCAAGCCCCTGCATGGCTGCTCCTGTTAACCCTTTTTTTGAATTCGGTTCCGCTCCTTTATATGATGATAGTGGTTACAAGGGCCACGCACAGCTGATTTTAAAATTCTGAATCTTGAATTCCATGTTTCCCAAAGGAGGCCATTCGGATAATACTTCCCCGGGAGATTCTTTCGGAACGTATAATGTTTCAGCTATTCAACAAGCACTTACCCGCTATTGGGGCTACAGTCATTTTCGCCCCTTGCAGGAAGACATCATCCAGTCTGTTTTAGAAGGCAAGGATACGCTCGCATTAATGACCACCGGCGGAGGAAAATCAGTATGCTACCAGGTGCCCGGCTTAGTGAAAGATGGTATCTGCATCGTTATTTCGCCTCTCATCGCATTAATGAATGACCAGGTTGAATTCTTGACCCGCAAAGGTATCCGCGCGGTTATGGTGCACTCCTCTCTTACCGCGAAAGAAATTGATATTATATTGGATAACTGTATTCATGGCGACATAAAGTTTCTCTATATATCTCCCGAACGGATAGACACAGATCTATTTATTGCAAGGGTTCAACAGATGAATGTAAACCTAATTGCGGTAGACGAAGCACATTGCATTTCGCAGTGGGGATATGATTTCCGGCCCGCCTACCTGAAGATTACAGAATTAAGGAAGCTTTTCCCCCAGGTGCCTGTGCTCGCCCTCACAGCCAGTGCTACACCCGATGTGGCAGTTGACATACAGCAAAAATTGGATTTTAAAAAAGAAAATATTCTCCGAAAGAGTTTCGAACGCAAAAACCTTGCCTATGTAGTGTTGAAAGAAGAAGCGAAAGTCCCACGGCTGATGAAAATAATCAACAATGTAAAGGGTTCAGGAATTATCTATGTGCGCAACAGGCGCAAAGCGGAAGAAGTAACTGCCATGCTGAAACAACAAGGGATTTCTGCAGAATTTTATCACGCAGGTTTAAGTTTTGACGAGCGTAGGGGTAGACAGGAAGCATGGTTAAAAGATAAGATAAGGGTTATTGTCAGCACTAATGCTTTTGGCATGGGAATAAATAAAGCCAATGTACGCTTTGTAGTTCACCTTGATTTGCCTGATAGCATGGAGGCCTATTTCCAGGAAGCAGGCAGGGCAGGCAGGGATGAGAAAAGAGCCTACGCTGTACTGCTTTATAATAATGCTGATAAGCTGAACCTTGAACGGAATGTGCAACTCTCTTTTCCTGCCATAGATGAAATAAAAAAAGTGTATGGCGCTCTTTGTTCCTTTTATGGTATGGCTCCGGGCGGTGGTATAGGCGCCACTTTTAATTTTTCTTTAAACGATTTTTGCGCACGTTATACTTTTGAACCCGCGACTGTTATTCACAGCATAAAATTCCTCGAAAAGGAAAATTACCTGATGCTTACAGAAGCGTTTTATCGCCCTTCGAGAATACATATACTCATCAAACAAAAAGATTTATACCGCTACCAGGTGGAGGCTCCGGCATACGATGCATTTATAAAATTACTCCTCCGTTCCTACGAAGGCCTGTTTGATAATTATGTGAATATCGGGGAATACGATTTAGCAAAGCGTTCCACCCTAACAGTTGCAGAGGTGGAGAACTTGTTGCATCGCCTCGATAAAAAGGAGATTATTTCGTATGTACCCCAATCGGATAAACCGCAATTGGTTTTCCTTGATAATTGTCACCCGGCGAGCAACTTGCGCATTTCAAAACAACATTACCAAGATGTGAAAGAAAGGGCATTCAAACGTGTGGAGTGGGTGTTGCATTATGTTACAAGTGTTCATAAATGCCGGAGCGAGATGCTGCTTGCCTATTTCGGAGAATCGGAAACAATTCGTTGTGGAATATGTGATGTGTGCATTGAAAGAAATAAGCTGGAATTAAGCGATCTGGAATTTAAAAATATAGCAGAACAACTGAAAATAGCTTTAAATAAGGGGCCCATATCTCTTTCCGATATGATTCATGAGGTAAAGCAAGTGAGGGAAGAGAAAGTATTGAAAACTGTGCAATGGCTTATTGATAACGACGAACTAACATATAATGACGATAATTTGTTGGAGTGGAAAACCACTTAACATTACAGTAATACAATTATTTTATTTTTACCGCGCTCTATTTTACAACTCATTCAAATGATAAAGAAATTTTTGCCTGCGGTTATTATTATTTCTATTCTTTCTTCTTGTGCCGATCAGCATAAAAAAGAAACTAAGAATCAACCTAAATTAGTTATTGGTATTGTAGTTGATCAGATGCGATACGACTACTTATATAAGTATGTCAAAAAATATGGCAAAGGTGGTTTCAAGCGGTTGATGGGCGAAGGCTTCTCATTCGACGATGCACAATACAATTATGTTCCTACCTACACAGGTCCCGGTCATACAGCTATATACACCGGCGCTACTCCCAGCATGGACGGCATCATAGCCAACGACTGGTTTGATAAAGGGCTTGGTAAAATGGTTTATTGCGTACAGGATGACAGTGTAAAGACGGTTGGAAGCCCCTCGAAAGAAGGGCAGATGTCTCCCCACCGCGAATTAGTAAGTACCATTGGCGATGCCTTGAAACTGAGCGACGGTGGCAAATCAATGGTAATAGGTATATCTGAAAAAGACAGAGCATCCATACTTCCGGCAGGGCATAGGGCCAATGCAGCTTATTGGCTGGATGACAGTACAGGTAACTTTATCACCAGTACCTATTACATGCAATTGTTACCCGATTGGGCTACTAAGTTCAATAACGAACAGCACGTAAAAGCCTACTTGAGCAAAGCCTGGTATACCTTATTATCGCTAAAGAGCTATACAGAAAGTATGCCAGATGATAATGCCTATGAAAAGCCTTTCAAAACCGAAAGCGCTCCCATATTCCCACATAATTTACCTGTATTGATGGAAAAAAATAATGGAATGGGTTTGATAAAAGGAACTCCATTTGGCGATGATATTCTAAAAGATTTTGCCATTGAAACTATTAAAAACGACTGCCTCGGCAAGCATGATGTAACCGATATGCTTACCATCAGTTTTTCATCTACCGACTATGTGGGACACCAGTTTGGCACTGAATCAGTAGAACTGGAAGACACTTATATCCGCTTAGATAGAGACTTAGATACCCTTCTTACATTTATTGAAAAACAAGTAGGTAAAAGGAATGTGCTTGTTTTTTTAACAGCTGACCACGGAGCTGCTGTAAATGCTCAATATTTAATGGATAGGGGTGTTCCTGCCGGATATATGGATGAAAAAGGGTTATTAGCAAAGGTGAATCAATACTTGGATGATAAATATGGAAGCGAATTGGCATTACAATATTGCAACCAACAATTTTATTTGGATGATAAAACTATTGCCGAAAAGAAGTTGAATAAAGATTCCATCGAATCGGAAGTGGCCAATATTGCCTTGCAAACAAAAGGCGTGGAACGTGCCATACCAGCTTATAGATTAGATGAAGTAAATAAAGACATGATAAACAAAAAAATATTGAATGGATACTACCCAAGCCGCTCAGGAGATGTGATTGTAAACCTGCTTCCTAACTGGCTGGCGTATGCGAAAACAGGCACCACACATGGTGCTCCGTATGATTATGATGCACATGTTCCATTACTTTTCTGGGGAGGTGAAATTAAACACGGATCATCACCTAAAGAAGAGGCTATCACCAATATTGCTCCAACTATTTCCTGGCTCTTGCATATTCCTAACCCCGATGGTTGTGTAGGACAACCCATGGGAGAGGTGAGGAAGTAATACCATGGCCTTAACACTCTTTAACAACCTGCCTTTTAACCGTATAGAGGCTTGAAAGCCTTGTTAATTCACGTTAATTTAAATTACCATAACAAATCCTTCCCTGAAATGGGGGGATTTATTCTATATTTGCGCGTGTAATAACCTACTTGCAACCCGCCTCCATGGGAGAAAATAAATTCCTCGATAACATAGAATACCCTGCCGACCTTCGTAAACTGAAATATGAAGATTTGCCCGAAGTGTGTAAAGAACTGCGTCAGTTCATTATTGATCTTGTTTCAGAAAAGGGCGGACACTTTGGCGGTAGCCTCGGTGTGGTGGAATTAACGGTTGCATTGCACTATATTTTCAATACTCCCTACGACCAATTAGTATGGGATACGGGGCACCAGGCTTATGGACATAAAATACTTACGGGGAGAAGAGAAGTATTTCATACAAACCGTCTTTATAAGGGCATCAGCGGTTTCCCAAATCGTAAGGAAAGCGAATACGATACGTTTGGCGTGGGGCATACTTCCACCTCTATTTCTGCGGGACTGGGTATGGCTGTTGCATCCAAGTATAAGAAAGAATTTGACCGCAAACATATAGCTGTAATTGGCGATGGAGCTATGAGTGCGGGGCTTGCTTTTGAAGGTTTGAATAATGCGGGAACTTCGCAAGCCGATATATTGGTGGTGCTTAATGATAATTGCATGTCTATTGACCCTAATGTGGGGGCATTGCGCGAATACCTTACCAATATGACCACTTCACCCACTTACAATAAAGTGAAAGATGAAGTGTGGAAGTTATTAGGAAAAGTGAGCAAGTTTGGGCCAAATGCACAAGATATTGCAGCTAAAATTGAAAATGCAGTAAAGTCTTCCCTACTGAAGCAAAGTAATCTTTTTGAATCGCTTCACTTCCGCTATTTTGGTCCGGTTGACGGGCACGATGTGGTTCATTTGGCAAAAGTATTAAATGACCTGAAAAAAATTCCGGGACCTAAAATATTACATTGTCTTACGGTAAAAGGAAAAGGATATAAATTCTCGGAAGAAGGAGACCAGACTTTCTGGCATGCTCCCGGCACGTTCAATAAAGTTACCGGGGAACTTATAAAATCTGCTAATACCAAACCGCAGCCACCCAAATACCAAGATGTGTTCGGGCATACGCTTGTGGAACTTGCCGAGAAGAATGACCGCATTATGGGCATTACACCTGCCATGCCTACCGGCTCATCGCTTAACATTATGATGAAAGCCATGCCTGACAGGGCTTTCGATGTGGGCATTGCAGAACAACATGCTGTTACCTTTTCAGCTGGACTTGCTACTAATGGCTTAATACCTTTCTGCAATATATACTCCACATTTATGCAGCGGGCCTATGACCAGGTGATACATGATGTGGCTATACAAAACCTGAAGGTGGTATTTTGTTTAGATAGAGGAGGAGTAGCCGGTTCTGATGGACCTACTCATCATGGTAATTTCGATTTGGCATTTTTCCGTTGCGTTCCGAATATGATTGTATCGGCTCCGATGAATGAAGTTGAACTACGGAACCTGATGTATACCGCTCAATTAGATAAAGTGCAAAGTCCCTTTTCCATACGTTACCCACGTGGCAATGGCGTAATGTTAGAGTGGAAACAACCTTTTGAAGAGATACCTGTAGGCAAGGGTAGAAAAATAAAAGATGGAAGCGATGTGGCTATTCTAACTATAGGGCATCCCGGAAATTTTGCAGTGGATGCGTGTAAAACCCTGGAGAATGAAGGTATCAATGCGGCGCATTACGATATGCGTTTTGTGAAACCCATAGATGAAGAAATTCTGCATGAAGTATTCCGGAATTTTGATAAAGTAATTACAGTAGAAGATGGCTGCCTGATGGGTGGAATGGGAAGCGCCGTACTGGAATTTATGGCCGATAACAAATACAATTCTACGGTGATACGATTGGGCATACCCGACCGTGTTATAGAACATGGTACCCAACCGGAGCTATATAAAGAATGCGGGTATAGTACGGAAGATATAGTTGATACTGTAAGAGACATGGTATCCAAAAAGAGAAAAGGAAAATCATTATTTATTACACTATAAACCACCAAATAACTTATGACATATTACTTACGACTTACGACTATTTTTGCATGTAGCTTGGGAATAGCAACATCGCAATTGAGCGCCCAGGACTACACGCCGAATGTTCCTAATACGAACAAAATCGGGAGCAAATATCAATTTACCATTATTAAAGATAATGGTGCCTCGAGTGTGAAGAATCAAAATAAATCGGGTACTTGCTGGTGTTTCTCTACCCAATCTTTTGTAGAATCGGAATTGATGCGTATAGGAAAAGGTAATGTAGCCTTATCTGAAATGTTTGTGATACGCAATATGTATATTCAAAAAGCTATCAATTATGTGCGTTACCAAGGCCACGCTCAATTTGCTGAAGGTGGAGAACCGCATGATGTAATGAATGCTATCCGCGAGTTTGGTTTGGTACCTGCTGAAGCATATAGCGGTTTACCGAAAGGTGATTCTTTGCCTGTAATGGGTGAAATGGATGCTGTGCTGAAAGCTATGCTGGATGAAGTAAATAAACTGCATGACGGAAAGCTTAACCCTAACTGGCTTGCCGCTTTTGAGGGAGCACTAGATGGCTATATGGGTGTGCCTCCGGCTGAATTTACATACAATGGTAAAAAATATACTCCTCAATCGTTTGCAAAATACCTGGGTATAAATCCGGATGATTATGTAGAACTTTCATCTTTTACCCACCATCCGTTCTATTCCAAATTTATTTTGGAAGTGCCCGATAACTGGGCTCATAGCGAAGTGTATAACGTTCCGCTCGATGAGTTTCACCAGATAGCTGATAATGCCATTCAAAATGGTTATACGGTAGAGTGGGGAGCCGATGTGAGCGAACCCGGATGCGCCATAAAGAATTTTAACCTGGCTATTGTTCCGCAAATGCAAATAGGAAGAATGACATCACAAGCTGCTAAAGATTCGGTATTTATGAATCCGGTAGCCCAACAGGATGTTACCCAACAATTACGCCAGGAGGCTTTTGATAACCTGAGCACCACCGACGACCATGGTATGCAAATTACCGGCATGGCTAAAGACCAAAATGGCGATGAGTTTTATATCGTTAAGAACAGTTGGGGTTCATCAGGCTATTGCCACGGATATTTTTATGTATCTGCTCCTTATTTCCTATATAAAACTACCAGCATCATGGTGAACAAAAATGCCATTCCTGCTGACTTAAGGAAGAAACTGGGAATACAATAATCTGAAAAATTATATAGTAAAAGCCCCATATACTGGGGCTTTTTTGTTGATATTCCATTCCCTTTTCTCTTATCTTCGCACCCAATGAACCGCATCACCAACCTTTTTAATATCAAATACCCTATAATACAAGCAGGTATGTTATGGACCAGCGGATGGAGGCTTGCCTCAGCTGCTGCCAATAGCGGCTGCCTGGGACTTATAGGCGCGGCCAGCATGTATCCCGATGTTTTGAGAGAGCATATACAAAAATGTAAAAAAGCAACTGATAAACCTTTTGGAGTAAACGTGCCTCTTCTTTACCCGGACATAGATGTGGTGATGAACATTATTCTGGAAGAAGGAGTAAAAATTGTATTTGTTTCTGCTGGTAATCCTAAGACATGGACTCCTTTTCTGAAAGAGCACGGTATAACGGTAGTGCATGTAGTGGGCAGCACCAAATTTGCTGTAAAAGCCCAAGATGCAGGCGTAGATGCTATCGTAGCTGAAGGTTTTGAAGCAGGCGGACATAATGGGCGCGAGGAAACTACTACATTGTGCTTAATTCCGTTGGTGAAAAAAGAAATCCAAGTACCGTTGATTGCCGCAGGAGGCATTGCAAGTGGCAGGTCTGTGCTGGCTTGCATGGCGCTTGGAGCCGATGGGGTGCAAATTGGTACACGTTTTGCTGCATCGGAAGAAGCATCGGTTCATCCTGACTTTAAAAAGAAAATTATAGAGTCAAATGAGGGCGATACCGTCCTTACCTTGAAAAAACTGGTGCCTGTACGGATTATAAAAAATGCGTTCTATAAAAAAGTGCAGGAAGCAGAAGATCGTGGGGCATCAAGAGAGGAATTAAACGAACTATTGGGCAGAGCACGTGCAAAACATGGTATGTTTGAAGGCGATATAGAAGAAGGAGAACTTGAAATAGGACAAATAGCTGCAGCTGTAAAAGAAATACAACCTGTGAGCGAAATAGTGAAAGAAATTATAACTGAATTTCATGCAGCTATAAAAGAAGCTGCACGATACGATATATCCGAATAAAATTTTAGAACCTGAAATAATTTATGATAGACTTTGAAAGATTTACATTAGCAAATGGCCTGCGGGTGATTGTCCATAGAGATACATCAACACCTATGGCCTGTGTAAACGTGTTATATGATGTAGGCGCACGCGATGAGGACCCTGAACGCACAGGTTTTGCCCATCTATTCGAGCACTTGATGTTTGGAGGCTCTGTGAACATCCCCGATTACGATAATGTATTGCAACAGGCAGGCGGCGAGAACAATGCTTTTACTACTAACGATATTACTAACTATTATCTCACGCTTCCGGCTATAAACCTCGAAGTGGCTTTCTGGCTTGAATCGGACAGGATGCTGAGTCTTGCTTTTTCTGAAAAGAGCTTAGAAGTACAGCGTAACGTAGTAATTGAAGAATATAAGCAAAGCTACCTCAATCAGCCCTATGGCGATATATGGATCGAGATACCCAAGCTTGCCTATAAAGTTCACCCTTACTTGTGGCCTACCATCGGTAAAAATATCGACCACATTAAGTATGCTGTAATGGACGATGTAAAAGCATTCTTCAAAAAATTCTATTGCCCCAACAATGCCATACTTTGTGTTACCGGAAATGTAACAGTGGAGCAGGTAAAAATGCTTAGTGAAAAATGGTTTGCACCCATCCCTATGGGTAATACACCCAAACGAAATCTTCCTGTTGAGCCGCCTCAAACAGAACCGCGCATACTGGAATTAGAAAGAGATGTTCCTGCAAGCGCCATTTATAAGGTATATCATATGGGCAAGCGTGTAGATAAAAGTTTTTACACGATGGAACTGCTTGCCGATGTTTTAACCGATGGCAATGCATCGCGTTTGTATGTGGAACTGGTAAAAAATCAAAAATTATTCAGCGAGATAAATGCGTTTACGTTCGAATCACTCGACCCGGGAATATTCATCGTTACAGGTAAATTGCTCGATGGCGTTACATTGGAGCAAGCTGACGCAGCTATTCAGAAGGAACTGGAAAAAATAACCTCGACCGAAGTACAAAAAGATGAATTAGAAAAGGCAAAAAATAAAACCGAATCGCAACACATCTTTGCAGAAATAAGCATCCTTAATAAAGCGATGAACCTTGCCAGTTTTGAATTGTTGGGAGGCGCTGAAAATGCAAATAAAGAAATAGAGAAATTTTTCAGCATTTCTGAAAAGGAAATGTTGGAAGAAGCCCGCAACGTGTTGAAGGAATCGAATTGCTCTACCTTATATTACCGCTCAAAACCTAAAACTCATGCCAACTGAAATTATGCTCGATAGGAAAACAATGCCTCCGTTTGCCGCCGATGGCAAGATTGATATTATACATGCTCAAAATTACTCCTTACCTAACGGAATACCTGTTTACTATGTAAATGCAGGCACGCAGGATGTGATTAAGATAGAAGTTATTTTTCGTGCCGGGAGCCGTGAACAAGGGGTGCCGCTGGTGGCAGGAACCACCAATTCCATGCTGGAAGAAGGTACTAAGAAACACACTTCGGAAGAAATAGCATCGTTACTCGATTATTATGGTTCTTTCCTAGAAACTTCTGCACAAAATGATTACGCCTCCGTAACACTTTACACACTCGGCAAGCATTTAGATAAGGCTCTTCCTGTTTTTGAAGAAATCATCAAGGAACCATTATTTCCCCAGCACGAACTGGAAATATATTTACATAATAACAAACAACGGTTTTTAGTGGAGGAGCAAAAAGTAAGAGCAGTTGCCGCTAAAGCCTTTCCAGCCCTGCTTTTTGGCGATTCTCACCCATACGGACACAAAACCCGTATTGAAGAATTTGATGGTGTGAAAAAAGAGCATCTTGAAACATTCCACCAGAAATACTATTCCGCAGGAAATTGCGCCATGATAATTTCTGGCAGAATTGATGAAACACTGCTTAATAAAATCGGGGATTATTTCGGAAAAGAAAAAAGAAGTGACAATTCAAAATTTACAATTGAGGACTATAAAACGCTTCCTGCACAGGAAAAGATAAATTTTATTCCAAAGAAAGATGCTGTTCAATCGGCTATACGAATGGGAAGGGCTTTATTCCTGAAAAACAACCCCGATGCTATTCCTTTTCAAATACTGAATACCATACTGGGCGGTTACTTTGGTTCGCGCTTAATGAGTAACATTAGGGAAGATAAGGGATATACGTATGGTATTTCATCTTCAGTTGTGTTTTTGCAACATGCGGGATACTTTAACATAAGCAGTGAAGTGGGTAGCGCTGTTTGCAGTGCTGCACTTGCAGAAATTTACAAAGAACTTGACAGGCTTTGCAAAGAACCTGTGCCGCAAGAAGAATTGCAACTGGTGAAAAACTATTTGCGAGGCAACTTTATGCGCAGTATGGATGGCCCGTTTGCAATGGCTGAACGTTTCAAGCACATTTGGCTGCACAATATGGATTATTCGTATTACGAAAATTATGTGAATGCATTAAGTACTATTACTTCTGCCCAACTGCTTGAAATAGCCAATAAATATCTGCAAAAAGACAGCATGTATGAATTGGTGGTGGGAGCGAAGTAATATGTAACAGGCTTTTCTTTATTGTAAAAGATGAGATACTTATTTTCTGTTCTGGCAAGTACAATTTTCTGCTTCAATGTAGCTGGACAGAATGTTCAAACTATTGCCGATAGTAATAATCTTTTTGCATTGAATCTCTATTCTCAACTATGCAAAGAGAAGCAGGGTAATTTGTTTTTATCTCCATTCAGTATTTCGACTGCATTGGCGATGACATATGCCGGAGCCAGGAACGAAACCGAAAAGCAGATGCGTGATGTATTGCATTTCAATCTTGTACAAGATAGTTTCCACACACAATATAAAAGCTACCTGGATAAAATAGCATCTGATACGGGAAAGAACGTTACAATCGAAATAGCCAATTCTATTTGGATTGCGAATGGCTGCAAGATATATAAGCATTTTTCAGAAGTTGTGCGAAATGATTATAACTCCGAATCAAAAAATGTTTATTTTGCCCAACACACAGAGGAAGTACGGCAGGAGATAAACTCCTGGGTGGAGCACAAAACACACGATAAGATACAGGACCTGATTGCAAAAGGAATGATAGAGCCATCAACCCGCCTGGTATTGGTAAATGCCATCTACTTCAATGGAAAATGGGATATGCCTTTTTCTAAGGACTCTACCAGGCTGGATACTTTTTTCGGAGAATCTGTTGCTATACCAAAGCCTTGTTTTATGAATAAAACAGGCCATTATAAATATTATGAAGATACGCTGTTGCAAGCCATAGAGCTTCCTTATGCAGGTGGAAGAACATCGATGATAGTTTTTCTTCCACAGCGAGCAAGAAATATTAAAGAGGTGGAAAATAACCTGGACAGTAAATATTACTCAAGAATCGTCACGACGCTTTCCCCTGAAAAAGTAAAGCTTGAATTACCAAAGTTTAAAACAACAACTGAATTTGAGTTATCGCACGTTTTGTCTGCTATGGGAATGCCGGATGCATTTGGCGCGGCTGATTTTTCAGGTATTACGAAGGAGAAACTTTCTATCAGTGCAGTTATACATAAAGCGTTTATCGATGTAAATGAGCAAGGTACAGAAGCCGCTGCCGCAACAGGAATCATTATGAAACTGACAGCAGTGCGCCCTTCTCCTAAGGCATATTCTTTTATTGCCAATCATCCGTTCATCTTTATTATAAAAGATAATGCAACAGGTAGTATTTTATTCATGGGGAAAATTGCTGATCTACCCAAAGAATAGAGCTTATTTCATAGCTTTGCCAATATTTATTCATCGTGACCAAGCTAAGTGTAAATATTAATAAGATAGCTCTCATTCGTAATTCGCGAGGTGGCAATATGCCCGATGTAAGCAAAGCTGCGTTGGATATTGTGCGTTTTGGAGCGGATGGCATTACGGTGCATCCACGGCCTGATGAAAGACACATTCGTTATAACGATGCACGTGTGTTGAAACCTTTGCTCCCGGTTGAATTTAATATAGAGGGTTATCCAAATGACAAGTTTATGCAATTAGTTGCGGAAGTTAAACCTGCACAGGTTACCTTGGTACCAGATCCACCCGATGCGCTTACTTCCAATGCGGGATGGGATACCATAAAACACAAAGATTTATTAAAAGAAATTATTGCTGTTTTGCATAAATCTGGAATACGTGCTTCTATATTTATTGATACTGATTTGAAAATGATGGATGGCGCTGCTGAAACCGGAACTGACCGGATAGAATTATATACCGAAGCGTATGCAAAAAACCATCACATATCTCCTGAAAAAGCTATTGAACCTTATGTGAAGGCCGCAGCCCGGGCGCATAAACTGGGATTGGGAATAAATGCTGGCCACGATTTGAATTTAGATAACCTCGCTTATTTTCATAAGCATATTCCGCATCTGGATGAAGTATCCATCGGTCATGCATTAGTAACCGATGCACTTTATTTCGGACTTGAAAATACAGTGCAACTATATCTCCGGCAGCTAAAATAATAACATGAAATTATCTTTCCGTAAGCTGGGAAACGGTAAGCCGCTTTTTATACTGCACGGCTTATTCGGTTCATCCGATAACTGGCAGACATTAGGAAAAAAGTTTGCACAAAATTTTACCGTTTATTTTATCGACCTGCGCAACCATGGCCGTTCGCCGCACAGTACTGAACATACCTATAATCTGATGAGCGAGGATTTACTTGAATTGATGGACGATGAAAAACTGGATAAAGTAATTCTGTTGGGGCATTCTATGGGTGGAAAAACAGCCATGCATTTTGCCGTAACTTACCCTGAAAGAGTTGAAAAAATGGTGGTGGTTGATATAAGCCCTAAGCAATACCCTATTGTAAATAAGGATGTTGCAGATGCCTTGGCAAAAGTGGATTTAAACATAGTAACATCGCGCAAAGAAGTGGAAGCTATCGTATCACAAGATATTCAGGACCCGGACACAATTCAGTTTTTATTAAAAAACTTGTATTGGGACGATGATCAAAAACTGGCCTGGCGGTTTAATTTACAGGCTTTGAGGAATAATTTAGCCTCAGTAGCAGAACAAACACCGGTTCCGCCTAAGCCTTTATCGATGCCTGTTTTATTTGTGAAGGGGGAAAAAGCAAATTATATATTTCGTGCAGATATGGAGTTGATAGAGACCATGTTTTCTAATGCAAGAATAGTAAGCCTTCCTGAGGCCGGCCACTGGGTGCATGCTGATAAGCCGGTAGAATTTTATGATGCAGTAATGGAGTTTCTCAACGATTGATATATTTATCGTAATAACCTGTTTATATATAGTTTATAATTCTTTCTATAGGGTTCTTCTCTATTTTTTAACTTTGCACCTTATATGATAGTAGATATTTTCATTCCCTGCTTTGTAGACCAGTTGTATCCGCAAACGGCTTTTAACATGATTAAGGTGTTGGAGCATGTAGGTTGCGATGTAAATTATAACCCCGAACAAACCTGCTGTGGTCAACCTGCATTCAATGCAGGTTATTGGGAAGATGCCAAGAAGGTAGGCGAAAAATTTATCAAAGAATTTCAGCAGGACCGGTATATTGTTTCTCCATCCGCATCGTGCGTGGGGATGATAAAAAACTATTATCCCGACCTGTTCCATAATTCAGTATTGCATAACGAGTATAAGCAGCTTGCAAAAAACATCCATGAGTTCAGTGACTTTTTAGTGAATGTGCTTAAGATAACCGATATAGGCGCTACCCTCGAAGGCACGGCTACTTATCATGATTCCTGCGCTGCGCTTAGAGAATGCACCATAAAAGAAGAACCCCGTACATTGCTTAGCAAAGTACGTAAACTGGAATTGAAAGAAATGAAAGATACGGAATCCTGTTGTGGATTTGGAGGTACTTTCGCTGCTAAGTTCGAACCTATTTCTATCGGTATGGGTTCAGATAAAGTGAAGAATGCCGTGGAAACCGGTGCTCAATATTTGATATCAACCGACCTCTCGTGCCTGTTGCACTTAGAAGCTTATATCAAAAAGCAAAACCTTAATTTAAAGACCATGCACCTTGCTGATGTGCTTGCAAGTGGCTGGTAATTTAATGGATGAGTATATTTGGTAAGGTCAATTAGCTTTTCAGACGTCTCCTCCTGAAAATAGGTTATTTTTTGTTGCTGAAAAAACTTTTGTATTGATTATCTGTTGAATTAGATTTTGATGGAGTTTATTTAACATAATTCAATAAAAAATTAACATTAAAAGTTTGGACAGGTAATCAAAAGTTCCTACTTTAGTATTCCAATTCTGACCTCCCTATGTTTGAAATGAGCAAAAAAATCCTGGAAAAAGTTAGTTTTGACAGGGCGCTGTTTTATAAAGAATTAGTTAAGACATTGCACTGGATAAAGCCCGACGAAAAAGTGTTGTTGAAAGTTTGGTGCCTCACCAATTTCGGACACATGTATAAAGACACTATCATGGAGGCTTTCCGCCATGTTGCCAAAGTTTAATCCAGGTAGTTTAAGTTTCTTTTTATTCCCGTATACCCTGCTCGCTGCAAGGGCGAACCCTTAAACTTATTTTTAAAAATTTCTTCGGTAATTTCTTCCCAATCTTTTTTGGTCATTTTCAAAACAGATTCATTGGGTTTCATTTCTGTAGTGGAGTGAGGCTTTGAAAAGCGGTTCCAGGGACATACATCCTGGCAAACATCGCAGCCAAACATCCAATCGTCCATGTTGGTTTCCATTTCAGCAGGCATGGCTTCTTTTAATTCGATGGTGAAATACGATATACACTTGCTTCCATCAACTATCTTGGGGCCTATTATTGCTTGCGTGGGACATGCATCTATACAGCGTGTGCAACTTCCGCAATAATCTTTTATGGGGCCATCGGGTTCCAGTTCAATATCAACAATCAGTTCTGCTAAAAAATAAAAAGAGCCCTGTTGCGGGCGAATCAGCATTGCATTTTTCCCTATCCAGCCGAGCCCGCTTTTGGCTGCCCATGCCCGGTCGAGCACCGGAGCGGAATCTACAAAGGCCCTCCCATATATCTCTCCTATCTCTTCATTCAATACATGCAGAAGTTCTTTTAATTTACTCTTAATAACAAAATGATAATCTTTGCCGTAAGCATATTTTGAAATCTTAGGAGCATCACCATTTTGTTTTTCTTCAGGATAATAATTTAGCATAAGTGATATGACTGACTTAGCCCCATCCATCAGTTTGCGAGGATCAAGGCGCATATCGAAATAGTTTTCCATGTATTGCATCTTGCCTTGCATGCCTTGCTGCAACCACTTTTCAAGGTGTGGCGCCTCATCTTCCAAAAAATCAGCTTTTGAAATTCCGCAGAAATCAAATCCAAGTCGTTGGGCTTCGCGTTTTATTATTGCCGAATATAATTCTTGCGGCATGTGGCAGATTAGAATAGTCTATTCGTTCCCAAATTAGGAATCTTCTTCAGGTGCTTGTATGCTTTGTCGGTTACTTCTCTTCCGCGTGGGGTGCGCGCCATATAACCTTCCTGTATCAGGAAGGGTTCATATACTTCTTCAATAGTTCCTGGTTGTTCGCCTACAGCAATGGCAATAGTAGAGATTCCCACAGGGCCTCCCTTAAATTTTTCAATAATTGCAGTAAGAATGCGGTTATCCATTTCGTCGAGGCCGTTTTCATCTACATTCAATGCTTTCAGGGCGTATTGGGTGACTTTCAAATCAATACTACCGCTGCCTTTTATTTGGGCAAAGTCGCGCACGCGGCGCAGCAGTGCATTGGCAATACGGGGAGTACCGCGGCTGCGGCGGGCAATTTCCCAGGAAGCATCTTTGCTTATGGGTATATTTAAAATGCCTGATGAGCGTTCAATAATTCTTTGCAACAGTTCGGCATGGTAATAATCTAACCGGAAATTTATTCCGAAACGTGCCCGTAAAGGAGAGGTAAGAAGTCCTGAACGGGTAGTTGCGCCAATCAATGTAAAAGGACTCAGCTTCAATTGCACGCTACGTGCATTGGGCCCGGTATCGATCATAATGTCGATACGGTAGTCTTCCATAGCCGAATAGAGATATTCTTCCACTACAGGGCTCAGGCGATGTATTTCATCAATAAATAAAACGTCAAAATCATTCAGGTTGGTAAGTAGTCCGGCTAAGTCACCGGGTTTTTCAAGCACAGGCCCTGAAGTTATACGGATGTTTACTTCCAGTTCAGATGCAATGATGTTGGCAAGTGTTGTCTTACCCAATCCCGGAGGGCCATGCAACAATACATGGTCGAGCGCTTCGCTACGCTGTTTGGCAGCCTGGACAAATATGCGGAGGTTTTCAATGACCTTTTCCTGTCCCGAAAATTCATTAAAATGCTGGGGACGGAGAACAATCTCCACCTCTTTTTCGGAAGCAGGAAGGTTTTCACTGTCGGGGTTTAAACTTTCGTTCATATATGCTTTAGTCTGCCTAATATAAGACAAATGTAATGTATGTGTGGGATATAAACCCTTTAGAACGGAAACTTTCTTTCCTCAGCCATTCGATTCAATTAGCTTGCCGAGTTTGGTGTTGGGGAAGAGGTGGGCGTATATTTCGAAAGGCGATACAGACAGGCCAACCGAGTAAGTAACCGAATTGAAATCGTAACCAAGCAAATTGTTATTGATAAGCATGAAGCGATAACCCACCTGCGTCGAAAACTCGATGTATTTATTAATGTTATATCCCAGCGTTACCTGTGGTTCGAGCGGCATAATGAGTTTCCTGTTTTTTACAGTCTCTATACCGTTTATGGTATATTGATAAGATGAACTACCGATGCCAATGAGCACAGGCAAATCAAGTTCCCAATGCTTGGTTAAGTTTATGGTATATTCTGCAAAATAAGAGAAGTAGGCAAAGTGCAGTTCGGAACGTATAGCTTCATCGCCTAAGTATTGATTTTTATAGATGGGTGATGACAGGCTATTATATCCACCGCCCAGGGTAAACTTATCATCAAAACAAACTCCGGCCATAATTCCGAAGATGTTGGCATAATTGTTATTGATATAGGAATCGCGCGAATCGAAGCTGAAGATGTAGCTGGGTTTTCGCTGGATGATAGCCTGCAAACTATCAATAAACTGGCATTTGGATACTACTGCAATAGAGGAAAAGAGGACTATGCAACAAAATTTCTTCACGGGGGTATAAGCATTAACACGTCAAGGGAGCAATCAATGCCTTTTACGGATAATAAACGAAGAATGTTTCAGTCGCCGTTTTCAATCGCTTTAGCCCATTTTGTGCGGGGAAAGAGCCCGGCATATATTTCCAGGGGATATATCAACACACCAACTGAATAGGTAACGGAATTGAAATTATAATTTAACAGATTATTGTTTACTAGCATATAGCGGTAGCCCACCTGGGTATATAATCCGCAATATTTATTGAAGTTATAATCCACTTCCACCTGTGGCTCCAGGGGTATGATCATTTTGTTATTTTCGGTTCTTACTTGCGAATTATTGCGGTATTGCATAGATGCACTTCCAATGCCAATAGAAACAGGCACATCTATCCTCCAATGTTTGGAAAGAGTCATAATATATTCTACAAAATAGGAGAAAAAGAAAAAACTAAGTTTGCCTTTTAAGGTATCGCCGTTTTCATACTTTGTATGATAGATGGAAGATGAAAGTAAATTAATGCCTCCGCCAACGGTGAACTTTTTACCAAAGCAAACTCCTACCATATACCCAAAAATATTAGCATCGTTACCACTTATAAACGAGTTACGTGTATTGAAACAAAAAGAAAAATTGCCTTTTCTTTCAATAGATGCCTGTAGGGTATCGATGAGCTGGCATTTGGCTGTGAAGCCCGCAAGACAGAACATAGATATGCAAATAAACTTTTTCAAGGGGATTCAAAAGTACATTTTTCCCTTGAATTTTTTCTTGATTGGTAGAAACTGTGTAAGTTTTACCGTTCGCAGGGGCAGATTGGCGAAAAATAAATAGTGGTGTTCGGTAAAATCGCCTTTAGGAATTTTTGACTGGCATCATTTACAAGCACATCGCGCAGGTCGAGTGTTTTCAGGTTATCGCTCAGGTTTTTTAATTCGTATGGATAGGAACCAATGTTATCACTCCACAAATTGAGGGTTTGCAATTCTTTTAACTTACCCATACTGCGTGGAAGCTTTTCCAAATCAGTGCGGTTCAGGTCAAGGTATTTCAAATGGCTCAGTTCACCTATCTGCCATCGGAGGCTATCAATTTTATTTTTGTATAATATAAGTACCTGCAAGTCTTTCAGCTCTCCTATCCAAGTGGGAAGGTCGGTAATTTTATTCTTACTCAGGTCAAGGTATTGCAGGCTGGTTAGTTTTCGCAATTCTTTGGGAAACTCTGTAAGCTTTTGCTTGCTGAGGTCTAATTTCAGCACATTGGTACTATCATTCAACGCATCGTGTATGCTGGTACAGGCCGTCACTGTATCCAGCGAAAGCGAGTCGAGCAATTGAGCTGAACTGGCAAGTGGCAGTAAAAGGCATAAAAAAATGACAATATGCTTCATAAGAAAACTATTTTTTTTCTTCTCCCGCCGGAACCCCTTCAGAGAATACACCCATGTTGCAAAACTTGTCTATCCGTTTCTGTATTCTTTTGTCCGTATCCATCTTGCCCAGCTTCTCAAGTTGCTTAAGTAACTCTTCTTTTACCAGTGCAAATGCTTCTTCAGGGTTAACGTGGGCTCCGCCAAGCGGCTCTTTTATAACACCGTCAATTAGTTTATTATGCAGCATATCATCCGCAGTAAGCTTTAATTGTTGGGCTGCTTTTTCCTTAAAATCCCAGCTTCGCCAAAGAATGGAAGAGCATGATTCAGGAGAGATTACCGAATACCAGGTATTTTCGAGCATCAGCACCTTATCGCCTATGCCTATTCCGAGGGCACCGCCCGAGGCCCCTTCCCCAATTATGATACAAATAACAGGCACCCGCAGGCGCATCATTTCATATATATTGCGGGCTATGGCTTCTGCCTGTCCGCGTTCTTCGCCTTCCAGGCCTGGATAAGCTCCGGGGGTATCAATAAAGGTAACTATCGGTACATCGAATTTTTCGGCCAGCTTCATCAATCGCAATGCTTTGCGGTATCCTTCCGGATTGGGCATACCAAAGTTGCGGTATTGACGCAGCTTGGTAGTTACTCCTTTTTGCTGGCCTACAAACATAACGCTCATCCCGTTTACCTTGCCAAGCCCGCCAACCATGGCTTTATCGTCTTTCACATTGCGGTCGCCATGCAGTTCAAAAAAAGTTCCTTCGGTAAGCGCTTCAATGTAAGCAAGTGTATAGGGCCTGTCCGGGTGACGTGACAGTTGTACCTTTTGCCAGGGGGTTAATTTATCGGTTATCTGTTTACGGACTTCCAGTACTTTGCCTTCTAATTCTTTGACGGTGGCGGTAGTATCTACTTTTCCTTTTTCGCCCACCTGTTTCACTTTGTCTATCTGTTCCAACAATTCCTGGACCGGTTTTTCAAAATCGAGAAAATTCATGCAATGAGGTTTTTGAAAACGCGAAGATAGAAAAAATGAGGGAGCCGGAGCAGAATCCGTGTAAACAGAAGAAAAGCAGTATGTTCTGCTTATTTAATAATCATTTTTCCTTCTGAAATAAGGCTTCCGTTTTGGGTTATAATTCTATAGAAATAAATTCCGGCAGGCTTATTGCTGATATTGATGGTGTTATTACCCTCAACTTGTTGCAAGGGCATTACATAAATTTTTTCCCCAAGTACATTATATATTTCCATCACCATTTGAGTTTCGGAGATAGTTCCGGGTTGATTAATGGCAATAGTGAATATTCCATTGCTCGGATTAGGATATACTTTGCAGGAAATATGGGATGTAATTGTACTTACAGATGTAAGAGATTTAGTAAACAAATTTTGGGTGGTATTAGTTACAATTGCCCCATTGTAATCGAAGTAAATATAGCCTGTATTTTTTGATATAGTGCCATTGGGCAAATTAGCTTTGGGTTTTATACGGTATTGTACAAACCCCATAGAACCTGCAGGGTTGGCAGCGCTATCGGGTAAATTGATACCGCTAAATCTTACTGTAAGCACACCAGCAGATGACAGGGTAACAGTATTTTCATGACTGTAATTGATTAACTGAAATGTACTAACATTTAAATTTTTATCTAAGGTGTCTGCAATTAAAACATTCTTTGCCGCTGCATTGCCCGTATTTTGAAAATGGATGGTATAGGTAAACCAACCGTTATAGTTAGGGGCGACATTTACAGGATATACCTCTTTGTTATTGGGGTCGTGGGAGTTTACTACATAATAACAGTATTGATCTGTATTATTGCCCGGGTTGTTATCTTTTCTGGGAGTAACGGTTACATACGCACAAATGGTATCACCGGCTTTTGCATTGGTATCCGTTTTAAAAATTAAATTAAATGCTGAGGTGTTATGTATAGCACTGTAATTGGGTATATGGTATTTAAATACATGGCCGGAAACGATAGGAGTTAATGCCCCTGCCCCCGGACGCACATATTTTACAGGCCCCGATACCGTTATTTCTACTGTACCGCTATCTTTATCAGCACAATCCAGATTATACCATTGAGACATATCGCCTGCAACAACACTTAAATCGTGAAGCCAGCCGGGAAAAACGAGGCCCGTATCCAAAATAGACTGAACTCCTACATCAAAACCAGACTTACACGTTAGAGAAAAATTAATATTGGTATCTATACCTTTTATTGCTAAAACAGAATCTGCTCCCGGATGGGCACACTGTACTTTATAAGGCATCCCCGAAGTATCTACCAGCACCTTATAAGTCGCCCCGGTATCCAGGAAATCGTAAACACCATTTAATGCTGTGTAGGTTTGGCTCAATAAATTATTACTGTTGTCGTATAATTTCATCGGAACATTTACCAAATTCGAATCTCCTTTATTTTTGATGCAGTTATTGTTTATATCCTTATAGGTATAACCAACAATACCAAAAGCAGGAGGACAACCGTTCGGGTTTCCGGGTGTACATAAGGGATAGTTTAACACAGCTTTAGGCATGCCGGGCACATAATTAGGTAAACATGTGAACGGATTCCCTGAGATATTAAATAAAGCAGTATCTGCGAGGGAATTTGGAAATATTGGAAAACAAGAAATATAATTGCTACTACAATTTAAATATACAAGTGTCCGAGGCAACAAAGGAAGGGTTGTCAATAAATCATTGTCACAGTCAAATTGTTGTAGTCCCAAAGGTAAAACTGGAATACTTGTTATAGGATTAGAACTACAGTATAGTTCCAACATTCCACCCGGTAATGTAGGGAGACTTGGTAGATGATTTAAAAAACAATTTAAAAATGTAAGTGCGCCGGGTAAGGTTGGGAGGTTTGTTATTTGATTATTGGCACAACCCAATCTTACAATTGTTCCAGGTAAAGCAGGTAGGCTTGTTACATGATTATCATCGCAATAAAAATCGATAATATTACTTGGTAAAACTGGAATGCTTGTTAGTTGGTTAAACTCACAATCTAAATAAGTAAGATTACCTGGTAAGGCCGGTAGACTTGTTAATCCATTATTGTCACAATTCAAATATAGAAGTGTCCCAGGTAGTGTAGGCAAACTTGTTAATTTGTTTTTGTAACACGCCAAATATTGAAGTTTACCCGGTAAAGCAGGTAGGCTTGTTATTTGATTGTTTCCGCAAATCAACGTATCTAAATTAACAGCCAGGGTAGGCAGGCTTGTAATATGATTAGAGTCGATGGATGGAGAACCGTTTCCGCAATCTAATGTTATAAGATTTCTAAAGTATTGAACGCCGCTTATAGTAAGAATGCCAAGATTTTCTATATCTATGCGGGTCAGGCTTATAACAGCGGCATTGGTGGTATCCATTTTATTGCCGCTCATTGCCGAAGGTATAATGGTGTTCAAATAAGCAGCGAAGTTGGCATCGGGTATGGTAACATATTGTGCATTAGCTGCACCTATTCCCATAAATAGCAGGCTACATAGAATAACGCAATATTTTTTCATGGTGCAGAGTTTAATAATGCTAATACGGTGAATATGTTTAACCGGTTGGGTAAATTATTTTAATAATTCTATACAAAGATTATTAAAATAAATGAATTATTTCTCCAAAATTATTAAACGGCGTATAGCAGGCGCTCAAGAAAACAATGCCTAACAAAAATTCAGCATCTTCCTCAAAAGTCATTGACCGTTTTTTGGTATTGACCAGCTAATTGCAACTGGATTTATCCCAAGTGTTGCATATCATAATAAATTGTAAATCAGTTAGTAGAAGGCAAATAACACACTCCATACTGTCGCCAAAAGTGTTGCAATTAGATGTAGAAAAATCACACCAAAAATTTTTCTTCGGTGAGGTCTTCATTCTTTATGGCATTCTTCAGTTCAAATTGCCCGATACGGGTTCGCACCAGCGAATCGAGATAGGCGGCGCTGCCAAGGGCGATGCCATAATCGCGGGCCAGTGAACGTATGTAGGTGCCTTTTTCGCAAACTACTTTAAAGCTTACATGGGTATCGTCGATGCGTTTTACGTCGAATGATTCGATGTTAAGAAGGCGTGGCAACATTTTTATCTCTTCACCTTTCCGGGCTGATAGATAGGCCCGTTTACCTTTTACTCTTATAGCTGAATGAGTAGGAGGTATTTGTATGATTTCGCCGATAAATTGTTGGGTTGCCTGCTGCAGCATTTCATCGGTTATATGTTCCGTAGGAAAAGTTTCTGTTACTTCTGTTTCCCTGTCATACGAAGGGCGAAAGCCTCCTAACGTAAACACTCCTTCGTACTCTTTTTCTAAGCCCTGGAACTCATCTATTCTTTTGGTGTAAGGCCCCCAGCAAATAATTAATAGCCCGCTGGCAAGCGGGTCTAACGTACCTGCATGGCCTACTTTAAACTTGTGCCCGTACTTTTTGCGCAATGCCCAACGCACCCTGGCCACCACATCGAACGAGGTCCAATCGTAAGGCTTATCAAATAACAGGTAGCCTCCTATGCTATAATCCATTTCGTTTAAATCCATAATAAAGGCGCGAATATAGATAGAGGATGAACCGGTTAATCAGAAAATCCGTAATTTAGTATTCCCGTGCATTAATAATCCGTTAAAAATTTGTTATGAAAAAGAACAATTTTATTGCCTTGTTAGTAGTTTTTATCCTAGCATTCACGCTATCTGCAAAGGCTCAAAAAGCAGATACCTTTAATATCGTAACGAACCGGGATACGATGACATCCCCCCCCTTGGCCTATTATGGATGGGGCGTTTTCCCTGCCGATACGGTTTCTTATCGTAAGGTATATCTTAACTTTACGCTGGGTTGCGGCGGGCACTGCAGCGGATGGGATTATACAGTTGATATTTATTTAGTTCGCAATACGCACCATAAAGATTCTACATTAAAAAAGGGCCCTTCATTCACCGTAAACGGAAATCAACTCGATTCGGTGAAAGTAAAAAAACAGGCAACCTATACAACCTATTTTGATACAGTAAAGCATCTTACTGATTCAACCAAAAACAAGGTTTATACTATTGTACAATACAAGAATTGTGCAAAACCAACTACTCCCACCGACACAGTGTATTGGTGGGCTGCCGGGTATTATAACCGTTATTATAACAGCCAAGGCCATATTATCGATTCCATTTTTGTTACGGCTGATACTTCCATGCATCTTGGATTTTGCCCCTATTATTCTATATACGATTCATTGGTTAGTTATGAAATAGCACGAATGATTACTCCATATGGTAGCTATTATGCCGGATCGTGGACAAATCCTTACCGCTTTGATGTTACTGATTTTTCTTCTTTGTTACATGACTCAGTAGAGGTTGAAGTTTTTTATAGTGGTTGGACCAGCCAGTTTACTGCCAAATGCAGCTTTGAGGTAATAACAGGGATACCGGATCATAATCCCTATAAGCTGGTACACCTATGGTCGGGCACTTTCCCTTATGGAAGCAATGGGGATCCGATTTCCAACTATCTTACTCCTGTTACACTTAATATCGACACAGGAGCATATGCCACCCGCCTACGTATCATACAAACAGGGCACGGTGAAGACGGTAATAACTGTACTGAGTTTTGCTCTAATTACCAATATGTGTATGTAGACAATGTACAACGCTACGGCACATTTGTGTGGCGTGATAATTGTGGCCTTAATGCGCTCTGGCATCAAAGCGGAACTTGGCTTTACGACCGGGCTAACTGGTGTCCGGGCGACTTGGTAAATCCATATCTTGATGACCTTACTCCTTATGTGAAACGCGGTAAAACAAGTACCCTTCAAATTACAATGGACCCATACACTACTCCTAACGGAGGAAGCGTTTACATATTTGGTACTACCCTGGTATATTATGGCCCACCCCACTTTAACCTCGATGCATCTGTGGAAGATATTATTGCGCCTAATATGTATGCTCCTTACAGCAGGATAAATCCCGTATGCGGAAGCCCACAAGTGGTTATACGCAATACAGGAGCAACCACACTAACCAGCCTGACATTTAATTATGGCGAAGTAGGTGGCATGCATAATACATATACATGGAAGGGCAATTTGCCCTTTGATGACACTACCCTTGTATACTTGCCGCTTGTAAACCTGAAATCCGCTTCAACTAATAAGTTTGAGGTAACAATCAGCAATCCCAACGGAGGGGCTGACCAATATGCCAATAATAACTATATGCAGGTAACTTACGATACGGTTCCTACTTATCCTTCCTCCTTTATTGTTAAATTAAGGACAAACCTGGTGGCATGGCAATATTCCTATTTTGTAGAAAATGGGAATGATTCCATTATAGACAGCAAATCTGTATTTAACAACTCAACCACTTATTACGATACCCTTCACCTTGCTCCCGGATGCTATCACTTTGAGCTTGATGCCACCGGCAAACAAGGTTTATCTTTCTGGGCAAGCCCTAATAATGGTAATGGAACCCTTGCATTTTCAAGTGCTGCAAATGGGAGGGTATTTAATAACTTCCAAACGGATTTTGGTACATCGGTAATCCAAAACTTTGATGTGGGTACTGTTACATCTGTAGGCATATTGGAATATGCAATTGATTATATGGTGTATCCAAATCCTGCTAAAAATGAAATTACACTAGCCGGATTAAATGTTTCCATGAAAGATAAAACGGTTCGCGTTTATTCAGCAATGGGTACACTTATGTATGAAAACACTGTAAAAGGCGGAATAGATAAGTATAACTTAAATGTCGAAGACTTTGCTTCCGGTTTATATTGTGTAGTTATTTCAAACGCCGATGGCCAGGTGGTGAGGAAAATCATGGTGTCCAAATAGAAAGGTCATAGTTTCAGCACATAAGTGGTGGTAGTATTGCCTGGAAATAATTATCAAATGGATATATTTAAAGGCAATAAAAGTCAAAAATCAACTAATGATTTTTACGTGGAAACAACTTCACATAAAGTTAATATATCGGGAATTTTTTATGTAATTCTGGAAATAGGAGGATTAACATTTTCTATATTCTTATTATGGCATAATATGAGAGAAATGATGCCAGTGTACGGCACTATTATGGCGTCTATTTTAGGTGGCACAGTATCTCAGTTCATTTTAGTATATGGATATAATGTTGTGAGACGTAATATGTGACTTTGAATTACTTAAAGTACAGAATGGCAGTTGGATACCCAATAACTCAAAATAGCCTATCTTTGCGCAAATTTTTAACATGACAAAGCGCCACGATTTTTATTATACCGAAGAAAAGGATATTCACTTTGTTCGGCCTATTGAAATCATAAAGGAACATCCTGAAATAAGAAACTATATTGGTAAAAACCCGGGAACATTTATTGCTGTAACGGGCCTTGTATTGTTGCAGTTTGGTATTGCATATATGGTGAGGGTACTACCTTGGTGGGGCGCATTGATTGTGGCTTATTTAGCAGGTGCGTTTATTGTGCATGCGTTATTTGTAATGGTGCATGAATGTGCGCATAACCTCATTTTCAAGCATAAATATTTAAATACACTGGCAGGTATTTTTGCCAACTCGGCTATGTTCTTCCCAAGTTCAGTTTCGTTTCAGCGCTATCATCTAAAACATCATGCACACCAGGGCGTTCATGAGCTCGATGCTGACCTTCCATCTCATAAAGAGGCCAAAGTGGCTAACAACACCGTATTAGGTAAAGCCCTGTGGTTGCTCTTCTATCCTATTGTTCAAACGCTTCGTATCCCGCGTATGCAGGAGGTAAAGCATCTTGACAAGTGGGTGCTATTAAACTTTGTAATAGTTCTGGGCGCCGATGTTGCCGTTTGGTTTTTATTCGGGCCCATATCATTCATATATATCTGTGCTTCTTTATTCTTTTCTGTAGGACTACACCCGCTTGGAGCCCGCTGGGTGCAAGAGCATTTTCTTACCACCAACGAAATTCAGGAAACACATAGCTATTACGGACCTCTCAATATTGTTGCATTTAATGTGGGGTATCATAATGAACATCACGATTTCCCATCTATACCCTGGAATAAGCTACCCAAGGTTAAGAAAGCCGGCGAAAAATGGTATAACGGCATAGCCTCGCATAATTCATGGGTGGCGCTTTGGCTGCGTTTCCTTTTCGATAAAAATATTTCTGTGTACTCTCGAATGTTGCGGAAAAGACCTGAAAAGAAAGCGAAAGCTTAGTAAGTTTTATAAACTGTATATCTTTACAGACTTTAGAAACTTTATAACTGTATAAACTGTTGAATAGAATAGGCATACTGGGCGCAGGAAGCTGGGCTACTGCATTGGTTAAAATAATTTCCAATAATGCCGGCCACATTAACTGGTGGGCAAGAAAACAGGAAACCATTGACCATATTAAAAAGTACAGGCATAATCCCAATTATTTAAGCGATATTGAATTAGCTGTTGAAAAAATAGCGTTCTACTCTAACTCAAAAGAAGCCATTGTTAATTCCGACATTTTATTGATAGCTGTTCCTTCTGCATTTATGAGCGAATCGTTTAAGGGATTATCCAAAGACGATTTTAAAAATAAAATGATATTCTCACTCATCAAAGGTACTTTGCCCGATAAAAAAATAATGGTGAGTGAATATTTTCATAAGCATTTTGATGTACCCCTCGATTCCTTTGGTATGATAGCCGGACCTTGCCATGCGGAAGAAGTAGCCCTGGAGAAACTTTCCTATCTCACTGTTGCTTGTTCCGACCAGGAAGCAGCCGGAAAAATGGCCGCACTATTAAATTGCCGCTATGTTAAGGCTACCACGTCAAAAGATATGCTGGGCATAGAATGTACGGCAGCCCTGAAAAATATTTATGCTGTTGCAAGTGGTATATGTCACGGGTTGGGCAGCTATGGCGATAATTTCCAGGCGGTGCTGGTAGCAAATGCCATCCAGGAAATAGAACGCTTTATCAACGTAGCATATCCCATGTTGCGCGACACCAACCTGTCAGCTTATTTAGGTGATTTGCTGGTGACAGCCTATTCTCAGTTCAGCCGCAACCGCATGTTGGGCAGTATGGTAGGCAAAGGCTATTCGGTAAAATATGCACAGATGGAAATGAACATGGTGGCAGAAGGTTACTATGCGGTGAAAACTATTTATACACTCAACCAAGAGTATAAAGTGGAGATGCCTATATGCGACGCTGTTTACCGTATTCTCTACGAAAAAATATCTCCTTCGGTTGAAATAAGGCTGCTTACTGAAAAACTTGCTTGAGAGATATGGAAACCCTTACTCACTGTCCTATTTGTCAATCTGCTTCACTAAATGCTTTTATAGCGTGTAAAGATTATACCGTAAGTAAAGATACATTCCATATTGTGCAATGTGCTTCATGTGGATTTCGCTTTACCAATCCGCGTCCCGAAGAAGTTGAAGCCGGAAGGTATTACCAAAGCGAAGATTACATCTCTCACTCCGATACACGCAAAGGGCTTATCAATAATCTATATCACTATGCCCGTAAGTTTACCTTAAAGAAGAAATTAAAATTAGTTACTTCGGTAAGCAGCAAAAAACAAGGTAGTTTACTTGACTTAGGCTGCGGAACCGGAGCTTTTTTAAATACTTGTAAAGAAAGCGGTTGGCAGGTGCAGGGGATAGAACCTTCTGCCGATGCGCGCGAATTTGCACAAACAAATTACGGACTTAGCTTAAACGATGTCAATACTTGGGAAAAAATTACCGGTGATTCATTGGATGTAGTTACTGCCTGGCATGTGCTGGAACATGTATACAAACTGCAAGATGAAATACTACAGGTGAAAAGAGCCTTGAAAAGTGATGGTACATTTGTAGTAGCATTGCCTAATTGTAGTTCTGCCGATGCCCAATTTTACGGTCCGCATTGGGCGGCTTATGATGTGCCCCGCCATATCTGGCATTTCACTCCAGCCGATGTTAAACGTTTTTTTGAAAAGCAGGGCTTCCTACTTCAATCAGTATTGCCCATGCCCTGGGATGCTTATTACATCTGTATGTTGAGCGAAAAATATAAAATGGGTAGCGTTAACTATGGCAGGGCATTGGTGCATGGTTGGGCATCGAACAATAATGCCAAAAAGGATGCAAATACCTGGAGCAGCCAGATATATATATTGAAGCCTGTTAAGTAAGAAAGGCTTCTTGGGTGTACTTCTCTTTATAGTCGTTAACAGCTTCTTCTATGATGGCTTTGGCGATACCCGGCCCTTGGAAATCCTGGACGACAACCTTTTTATTTTCCAGCTTTTTATATTCTTCGAAAAAATTCCGTAATTCGTTTATCAGGTGGGCAGGCAAATTAGAAACGTCATCAATATAGTTTACGCTGATGTCATTTTGAGCAACGGCAATTATTTTATCATCGGCTTCGCCGCCATCAACCATTCGCATAACGCCTATCACTTTAGCTTCTACCAGGCACAAAGGCACAACATTAATCTGTGATAATACAAGAATATCTAAGGGGTCATGGTCTTTTCCAAGGGTCCTGGGAATGAAACCGTAATTGGCAGGATAAAACATGGCAGAATATAATACCCTGTCCAATCGTAATAGCCCCGATTCCTTATCCAATTCATACTTGGAATTAGTCCCTTTCGAAATTTCGATAATGGAATTTACTATGTGCGGGCTTTCCTTTCCGGTTGGCACTCCATGCCAGGGATGATTGCTCATAATTTTCAATTCATGTAATTATTTGAGTAGGAGTCATCAGCCAGGTTGGCATTTCCATCGCCTCTTATGCATCAAAGATAATTAAAACTTTATTTAATGATTCCTATCCTCCTTTTGCGTAATTTTGTACCATAAAATTACCTATGCCATTAACCATTGGTATTACAGATTGTAAAAAATGGTCCAACTATGAACAGTGGATCAAAAATAGTGGTGAAGATGTTGCGGTGGTTCTGCTAAAAGCCGGCGAGGGGGAATCAAGTTTTGTGAGTCACTGCGATGGCATAATTCTTTCAGGTGGTGAAGATGTACATCCTGAGTTATATGCCAAACCGGACTATATTACAGAATACAATCTTACCGATATAAACCTGGAAAGAGACAGGTTTGAATTAGCTGCATTGAAAGAAGCCGAAGAGTGTAAAATACCCGTGTTGGGAATATGCAGAGGTTTGCAGATAGCGAATGTTTATCATAAAGGGACCTTGATACCCGATATGGTGCAAAGTGGCAAGCAGGGCCATTCCGATGGTCCTAAAAACGATGCAACTCATAAGATCAAATTAACAGAAGACAGCAAGCTTAATCACATTGTCGGTACAGAAAAAGGCGAAATAAATTCACACCATCACCAGGCGGCAGATGTAATTGGAAAAGGACTTGTTGCAACCGCTTTTGCCGATGATGGCGTGGTGGAAGCCATAGAAAAAGCAAAAAAACATGACGATGAATTTTTTCTGTTGGTTCAATGGCACCCCGAACGAATGGATGCCAATAATCCCTTTTCAGGAAAATTGCGGGATGCTTTTCTGAAGGCCTGCGAAGAGTATAATAAGTATTCAGGACTCAATCAATCTATAAGTACTACATCATCAATATAACATATATGAAAACCAGAACCCCTAAAGAAAGTTATAGCATATCCACCCAAATAGTTCTCCCTAACGACACCAACGTGCTTGGCAACCTGATGGGAGGCCGGCTTTTACACTGGATGGATATAGCTGCTGCTATATCTGCACACAGGCATTGTAATAGAGTAGTGGTTACTGCATCGGTAAACCACGTATCGTTTGAAAGAGCTATTAAATTGGGCGATTATGTAACTATTGAAGCCAAAGTTTCACGGGCATTTAATACATCTATGGAAGTATTTATAGATGTATATGTAGAAGAAAGCAATACCGGAAAGAAAGTAAAATCAAACGATGCTACCTATGTGTTTGTAGCTGTTGACCAGCTTGGCAGGCCGATTGAAATCCCTCAACTTACTCCGGAAACAGCGGAAGAGAAAGAACGTTATGTAACTGCCCTTAGAAGAAAACAATTAAGTTTACTCTTGTCCGGAAAGTTGAAACCCAACGAAGCCCCGGAACTGAGGGAACTATTTCTTGAAAAGGATAAATAATACCCCAAACCCTAAAAGGGCTTTAACAAAAAAATAATGGCGCTGAAGATATATACCAAAACCGGCGATAAAGGCCAGACTGGGCTTTTGGGCGGTACACGTGTACCCAAACACCATATACGTATTGAAGCGTATGGTACAGTAGATGAGTTAAATTCATGGATTGGTTTGTTGCGTGACGCTATACGTGAGGAACACCAGAAAAATATTTTAATAGAAACCCAGGACAGGCTTTTTACCATTGGTTCATTGTTGGCTTCCGATCCCGAGAAATCAAAAGTTAAGATACCTCATTTGAGTGAAGATGACATTATCCTTTTTGAAAAGGAAATGGATGCTATGGATGCCGTTTTGCCACCCATGAAAAACTTTGTGCTTCCCGGTGGACACGAACTTGTTTCAAAATGTCACATTGCCCGCTGTGTATGCCGCAGGGCAGAAAGAAGGGTGAACCAGTTGGCTGAAACAGAACCTGTTGATGAACTGGTAATAAAGTATCTGAATCGCCTTTCCGATTACCTGTTTATGCTCTCACGTAAACTGGCCCATGACCTGAATGCTCCGGAAACCCCATGGAAACCGAGAATGTAATATTTATAAATAGAAACAAGCCTCACTTTATGTATATTAAATTGGTGTTTTCTATCCGGTAGGCACCCATTTTATAGGATCAGTACTACTCTTTTTATTGCGAATAGGCGTTTTTCACCCTTATTTTTTATTAAAATGCCTCTGTTTTCACTAAAACTATATATTTGCAGCCTTTAACTAAAAAACATGAGCGCTTTAGAAAGCATACGTAAACGGGCAAAATTATTAGTAATCATTATTGGCGCATCCTTGCTGATATTTGTTTTGGAAGATGCACTTACCTCCGGTAAGTTCTTCTTTGGCGGGGGCGATAATATAGTGGCTGTAGTGAACGGTAAAAAGATAGATTATACCAAGTTCAGACCTATTGCCGACAATGCTATTGCGAAAGAAAAGGCTAGCCTGGGTGCCGAAGCTTTAAGAGATTCCGATGAAACCATGATTATTCAGAATGCTTTCCGTGATATGGTTTCTCAAATGATCATTGGCCCTCAATGCGAAAAATTGGGTATCAATGTGCCTGATAGCGAATTATCTAATTTAATGATTGGTCCTAATCCCGCCCCGGAAGTATATAGGCTTTTCAGTGATGGCAAAGGGCATATTGCAAAACAATTTCAGGACCCCAGGACCGGCGGCCTCAATATGGCAATGGTTATCAGGTATGTTAAACAAATGAATGAACAGGATTTGGCAAGATGGGAAATGATGGAAGAGAGGGTGAAAAACCAAACTTTGCAGTCGAAATACTTCTTTTTACTTGTTAATGGGTATTTTGTTCCTGATGCAATGGCTAAACTCGACAATGACGACGCCACCAAAGCATACAACATCAGCTATGTGCTGAAACGCTACACCGACATGCCCGATAACAGTGTTACAGTGACTGATCAGGATATGCAAGACTACTATAACAAGCATACTTACCAATATTACCGACAACAGGAATCGCGCAAGGTAGATTATGTAACCTTTGCCGTAAATCCTACTGATAGTGATATGATGAGTATTCAACGTGATGTTGATACGATGTACAGCAATTTCAAGCGTTTAAAATCGAATGAAGATTCAAGTTTCATAGTGGCTACAGATGCACAAGTGTTCGATTACCATTATCATAAGGTATCGGAATTGCCGGTTTCTATAGATTCAGTGATGATGCATTCTGAAATAGGAGCAGTGTACGGACCATATAAAGAAGATGGTAAATATAAAATGGCGAAACTGCTGGAGGTAGCGGATCTTCCCGATTCCATAAAGTATAGCCAGATATTTATTCCGGCTCCGAGTGGAGATTTGGATAAGGTTAAACCTTTTGCCGATAGCATTAAATCTATCGCCAATAAGGACAACTTCGCTGAACTGGCCAAAACCAATTCAAAAGACCAGGAATCGGCCGAAAAAGGCGGCGATATGGGATGGATTACCCGTGCTCAGCTCGGCAACCCCGATTTGGAACATAAACTGTTTTTTGGTGAAACAGGTAATGTAATTGAACTACCGGTTCAAAGTGGTTATTTTATTTTATGTGTTACCGACGAAACAAAACGCATTAAAACGTACAAAGTGGGTATTGCTATGAAGAACATCCAACCGAGCAACGCTACCCAGCAAAAAGTATATGCTGAAGCAAGTGACTTTGAAGGAAAAAATCATACCTCCGATGGGTTTGAAAAAGCGACTGCTCAAATGAATCGCCGCATAGTGGATATCGGCGAAAACGACTATACAGTTGAAGGTATACCATCGGCTAAAGAATTTGTAAGATGGGCATATGATAAGAAAGATGGAGATGTTTCTGATGTAATAACTGCAGGGGATAATAAATATGTTGTTGCCCACCTGATGCAAGTAATTAAAAAAGGCACTATTCCGCTGGAGCAGGTGAAAGACGAAGTAAAAGCAAAGGTAATAGAAGATAAGAAAGCTGAAAAGATAACAGCCGATATGAAAGCAGCTCTTTCAGGTGGCTTAGCTTCTGTAGCTCAAAAGACAGGAGGCACAGTAGCAACAGCACAAGGACTTACATTCAATTCATATAGCATACCATCATTAGGTAAGGAAGATGCCGTTATCGGTACCATGAGCGCCTTGAGTACCGGTGCAGTTTCACAACCTGTACAAGGTACGTTGGGAGTATATGTAATTAAAGTAGACAGCACATATTACGCAGATAAGTCAGATTATCATATAGCCCAAATGAAAGAAGAAGAGGCTATGAAAAGTACCATTCCGAATGAGGCATATAATGCACTCATGAAGAAGGCGGGCTTTGTCAGCCACTTCGGCAGGTATTACTAATAAACGTTAGTAAGCGGAAAATTTCTTAGTATTGCTATTGCAATACCAACAGGTTTATCTGCAAATTTTTAAAATAGTTCCAATGGAAATGAAATATAACACGGCCCAGCCACATCTGGTTATCTCAGAATATGGCAGGCACGTACAGGACATGGCTCTCCATCTTCTTACTATAAAAGATAGGAGAGAGCGCAGCAGGGCAACCGAAGCGGTCATTCAAACCATGACCCAGGTGCACCCCTATTCAAAAGATAGTGAAGAATTACGGCGCAAACTCTGGGACCACCTGCATGTAATTACCGGTTTTAAACTGGATGTAGATAGCCCCTATGAAAAGCCTAGCCCCGAATCTTTTGAAGCGAAACCCGAAAGGCTTAAATATCCCAGCATCAATATCCGTCATAAACATTATGGCAAGATAGCCGATGAAATGATAAAGAAAGCAGCTAACATGGAGGATAACTCGGAAAGAGATGCCCTTATTGCCACTATTGCTGCACTCATGAAAAGGAGCTTTATGACCTGGAATAAGTGCACGGTTGACGACAATACTATCATCAAAGATTTGAGAGAGATATCAAAGGGCAAGCTGATACTCAAAGATACATCATCCCTTGCCCATGTACATGTTCAGTTGAACATTAATCCCATCAATAAGCCGCGGAATAAGTTCAACAACAACAATAAGCAAAAGAACAGGAAGAAAAATAAAAACAAGAACAGGAATGGCGGTTTTTGAGGTAACGGGCGGTAAGCGGCTGAAAGGAGAAATTACTCCACAGGGTGCAAAAAACGAAGCATTGCAGGTTATTTCCGCCGTATTGCTTACTTCTGGAAAAGTAACAATCCATAATATTCCTGATATTATTGATGTCAACAATCTCATTGCTCTTTTAAAGGATCTCGGGGTGAAGGTTGAGAAACTTTCTGCTGATTCCTATTCCTTCCAGGCTGATGAGATTGATTTAAAAGTATTGGCTTCGGAGGCATTCCAGAAAAAGAGCGCTTCACTTCGGGGCTCCATTATGATGGTAGGTCCCTTGCTTTCGCGTTTTGGCAAGGCATATATTAGCCGCCCGGGCGGTGATAAAATAGGCAGGAGAAGGCTTGATACCCATTTTATAGGTTTTGAAAAGTTAGGGGCTAAATTCGGATATGAAGAAGATACCAACCTTTTCCATGTACATTCCGATAAGGGCTTGAAAGGCGCTTATATGCTACTGGACGAAGCCTCGGTTACAGGAACGGCTAACATTGCTATGGCCGCAGCTATGGCCAAAGGAAGAACTACTATTTATAATGCAGCTTGCGAACCTTATTTGCAACAGCTTTGTAAAATGCTTAACCGCATGGGCGCCCAAATTACCGGTATTGGCTCGAACTTATTACATATTGACGGGGTGGAAAGGCTTACAGGTTGTATACACACCATCCTTCCCGACATGATTGAAATAGGCAGTTTTATTGGTATGGCTGCTATGACCCAATCAGACATTACGATTAAAAACGTAGCGTATGATGAGTTGGGAATTATCCCCAATATATTTCAACGGTTAGGTATTCACTTAAAAAGAAAAGATGACGATATTCATGTTCCGACCCAGGAACATTATGAGATAGATACCTTTTTAGATGGTTCAATACTTACCATTGCTGATGCTATCTGGCCCGGGCTTACCCCTGATTTGTTGAGCGTTTGCCTGGTGGTAGCTACACAAGCAAAGGGCAGTGTGCTTATCCATCAAAAAATGTTTGAGAGCCGTTTATTCTTTGTAGATAAACTGATAGATATGGGCGCCCAGATTATTCTTTGCGATCCGCATCGTGCCACAGTTATTGGGATGAACCATGAGCATAAACTAAAAGGTATCTCAATGACCTCGCCTGATATACGGGCCGGGGTGGCGCTGCTAATTGCAGCCTTGTCTGCACAAGGCAAAAGCACAATACATAACATTGAACAAATTGACAGGGGATATCAAAATATTGATACCCGTTTGCGTAGCCTTGGCGCGGAGATTGTAAGAAAATAACTTATATTTGCTTTTCAAAACAAATTAACATGAAACGTATTAACCTTGTATTATTAGGACTTGTACTTGCCCTTGGCTTGGTTGCATTTACTAAGATTGAATCTTCACAACAACCTTCGGGAAACGTAGTAGGCATAAATGTAGGTAATGTTGCCCCTGATTTAAAGTTTAAGGACCCTGCCGGTCAGCAATTAGACCTCTATTCTAATCGCGGTTATTATGTACTGGTAGATTTTTGGGCATCGTGGTGCGGTCCATGCAGAGGTGAAAACCCCAATGTGGTTGCTACTTACAATAAATATAAAGATATGAAGTTTAAAGGCGCTAAAGGGTTTAAGATATTTAGTGTATCCCTTGACCAAAATCCTGCTGCATGGAAGGCAGCCATTAAACAAGACGGGTTAATATGGCTCGACCATGTTAGTGATTTGAAGGGATGGGGTTCTGATGCAGCACACCTTTATGATGTAGAATCTATCCCGACTAACTTCCTGCTCGATCCAAATGGTGTAATCATTGCTCACGGATTACGTGGGGACGCTTTAGGTAATGAGCTTTCTACACTCGTGAAATAAGATTAGTAAATCTGTAACAGAGTTTTTTACTTCAAGCCACTCTTTTGGGTGGCTTATTTTTTGGCCGCTAGTGGAACTTGTAAGTGATAATTAAAATGAATCACCTTTTCAGCATTGCCCTTAGTGGCATGGTAAAATTTTACTGCGCTCACGTCTTCTGCACTTGCTTCCACAAAAAAAGTTTTAATGTTGTGTTCTGAGCAATAGCTTTTAAGTGACTCTAAAAGTATATTACCGATGCCGTTTCGCTGATATTCATTAGATATGGCAATATCATATAGATATGCTTCAGAATAGTTTCCATAATAAGAAGGCATTTCATACGCTGTAACCCCTCCTGCTATTTTATCATCAATTATGGCTACGATGCAGATGAATGCAGGGTTGTTCAATAACTTTTCCAAGTAAGCATCGTCGGCAATTTTACCATCAGTCGTTTCAAATACAAGATGAAATAACTGAACAAGCTCTTTAAACTCAGTCACACATGAGGTATTCAGTCTTTTTATTCCAATTTGTTTCATTGTACTACAAATTTATAAAAGCAATATCGTTCATTTGTATGAATTAGGCTTACGCAATAAGAGCTATTTTATCGAAGGAGATACTTCTGCAAAAACAACGCCCTTTTATTTTTCCCTTATAAAAGCAATGAAGTCGGTAACCGGCATTTGAGGTATTTTACCCTTTAGTCTTTCCACAATCTGTCCCCGATGGTAGGTGTTGTGGTTAAACATGTGGGTTAAAATGTGGGTCACCGTATTGGTGAATTTTTGACCTTTTGTGTTTTTATATTCCACATCTCTTTTTAATGAATCATCGGTAAACTGTGCCATAAATGGCAAAAGTATTTTATTGTTTACCGTATACATTTCCTGGCATTGCCCCAATGTTTTTTTTGCCCACACCGGTGGGTCAGCAATACCCATGATACGGGAATACCAAACCATTTGCACCAGCAACATGTGTGCCATTATATCCAATGATTTTTCGTCAGTTTCTTGTAATTGAGAAAGGGCATCTAATATTTTAGCATTGGCCCACTTTTCATATTCAAACAAGGTTGTTATGTGTTTTTTCATATTACATATATGGAATTACAAACTTATGAAAAAGAATAAATAGTTTTTAAAGGTAAGCTCGAACAACTATCTTTGCTATGGATGGAACCCAAAATCGATAACATAAAACAAGGTGACCGGAAGGCACTTGCAAGGGCTATAACGATGGTGGAAAATGAGCTTCCGGGCTATGAACAGATTTTATTGGGTCTCAGGCCGGAGAAATATGTTCCGGTAATTGGCATTACGGGACCTCCCGGTGCCGGTAAAAGCACCCTGGTCAACAGCCTTATTCATGTTTTGCTAAAGAAATCAGTACAAAACATTGGTGTTATAAGTATCGACCCAAGTTCTCCGCTGCACAATGGGGCTATTCTTGGTGACCGTCTTCGCATGAATGAGCATTTTAATAATCAGCAGGTGTTTATCCGGTCGCTGGCTACACGGGGTGCATTAGGTGGCTTGTCTGCAAAAGCCATTGAGGTTACCGAACTGATGCGTTGCGCAGACTTCGATTATATATTAGTGGAAACGGCAGGCGTGGGTCAGTCGGAAGTGGAAATTGCAGCGCTGGCCGATATAACCCTGCTTGTACTAACGCCCGAAGCAGGTGATGAAATACAAGCCATGAAATCAGGTATCATGGAGATAGCCGATATTTTTGTAGTGAATAAGGCCGATAGAGAAGGAGCCGACGAGTTCTCTAAGAATCTATATCAAACCATGCCTTTTAAGGGTGGAAAAAATTCAGATATCGAAGTTATTAAAACAATTGCATCGCAACATGAAGGGGTAGATAAATTGGTGGAAGCTATAAACAAACATCTTCAACATAAACCGGTTTCTGCTCACACAGAACTATGGGCGGAAAAGGCATACCGTCTCATTCTGAAAAAACGGATGCAAGATGTCAGCAAAGAGAAACTGAAACAGCAAATTGAAGGAGAACTAAAAAAAGATACAGGTTTTAATATATATGGCTTTATCAGCAGATATTGATACAAAGAAGGAAATCATCATAAAAAATATTTCCCGCTACATTACATTAAATGATGATGAGCGTGAATATTTTGAAAGCATACTCCATTACCGGAAACTTGCCAAGGGAAAGATTCTTTTGAGCTACGGCGAAATAGCCCAAAGCCAATATTTTGTAATTAGTGGATGCTTACGTAATTATTCCATGGACGAAGATGGAAAGGAACACATCATCATGTTTGCTCCTGCCGATTGGTGGATTTCAGATTTGTATAGTTATATAACAGAGACTCCTGCCGAATATATTCTGGATGCGCTTATTCCTACTGAAGTTTTTGAAATATGTAAAAAGGACATGGAGGAGACATATCTACGCATTCCGAAATTTGAACGGTTCTTCCGGATACTTTTTCAAAACTCCATAGTTAACCAGATGCGCCGGATACGCCAGGGTATGTCGGTTCCGGCTGAAGAGCGTTACAAAATATTTATCAAACAGTATCCCAATATTCTTAGGGAAATACCCTTGAAATACATTGCATCTTACCTGGGGATTTCTCCTGAGTTTCTAAGTAAAATACGGAATAAAATTGCTCATACCTGATTTCTTAATGTAGTTCAAGTTGAAAACGAGGAATCTACTATACTTTTGCATCCTCAAATTAAGAATACATTATGTTTAAACAAATTATAAATACCAAGTCAGGGATCTGTCCTACTATCATACGTATCGTATTAGGTTGTGTACTGTTTCCACACGGTGCTCAAAAAATGCTGGGATGGTTTGGCGGTGGTGGATTCAGTAATACCATGAACTATTTTACAACAAGCGGTCACATGTCTTATTTTACCGCTCTTTTTGTAATACTCATCGAATTTTTTGGCTCACTCATGCTTATCCTGGGAGCCTTCACACGAGTTGCTGCATTGGGTGTTTTCGGGCTTTTTGCAGGCATCATCTATAATGTAGCGTATGTCAATGGTTTCTTTATGAACTGGGGTGGAGATAAAAAAGGAGAGGGATTCGAGTACCATCTCCTCATATTAGGTATGGCGCTTGCATTATTACTTGTTGGCGGAGGAAGCTTTTCTATTGATCGTAAATTTTCATCTAAATAATAACCCTTAAATTTTTAAAAAAATGAGCACTTGGAAAATTGATCCGGCACACAGCCGAATAGACTTTAAAGTAAAACATCTTGTAGTTACTACATTGGGCGGACATTTTAGCAAGTTTGATGCTACCGCAGAAACTAACAATGATGACTTTACTGATGCAAAAATTACTTTTGAAGCGGATGTAGATAGTATAACAACCGGTGTTGAACAACGTGACGGACACTTAAAGTCAGATGACTTTTTTAATGCTGCCACATATCCGAAGATAAAATTTGTTTCTACAAGCTTTAAAAAGGTAGATGGCCAGAATTACAAACTCACCGGAAATCTTACCATTCGTGAAACAACACTTCCCGTTACATTGGATGTTGAGTATGGTGGAACCACCAAAAATCATTTTGGTAAAACACTTGCAGGGTTTGAAATCACGGGTAAAATCAACAGGAAGGACTTCGGATTAAAATGGAGTGCTGTAACAGAAGCAGGAAGTATGGTTGTGGGTGATGATGTAAAGTTGGCGATTGTTGTAGAAATGTTGAAGCAGGAGTAAGAAAATTATAATATCCTATATTTATATGGAGAGGCGTACACTCAGTATGCCTCTCTTTTTGTTTATTGGAGCAGGTTTCCAGACGCGTAATATTTGTTCGTTGAATATTTTTTGATGCAATACTCCACCGATTCTGAAATAAAAATTATAAAAACCTGAAATAAATTTTCTGCATGTTCGGTTTTTAACTTTTTTTCTGCAGTATATATTTTGCAACCTCTTAGTCCTTATTCGCACTATTTAAAGGTGTTTCGGAGGTTTTAATTTTAAAGTTGACAAATTATTTTCAAATTATTTCATGCTTATGAACATCAGAGTGTTAAAAAATAACCAATCTGTTAATATCTTTTCGTTAAAATATTGTCGTATTTCGTGGTATAATTTAAAAAATCAACAACATGGCAACAAAGAAAGCAAAGAAAGCAGCTCCTAAAAAGAAAGCTGCCGCAAAGAAACCTGCAGCGAAGAAGAAAGCTTCGAAGAAGAAATAGGTTTAAAAGGGCTCCGAAAGGGGCCTTTTTTATTTTTGCTTTTTTGTAATTGTGCTATGAAATCCTGCTCCAATCGCCCTTTTCCTTGTTCATCTGTTTGAGTTGTTCCAACAACAGGTGATTCTTTTCAAGTTCCAGATTTTTATCTTCTCCTAAAACCTCCGATGCAATTATTCTTGCCTGGCGGAGTACAGCGCTATCTTTTGCAAGATTGGCTATTTTCAAATCAAGTATACCGCTTTGTTGTATTCCCATCATATCACCGGGACCGCGCAAGCGCAAATCTTCTTCGGAGATTTGAAACCCATCATTGGTTGCAACCATAATGTTTATTCTTGCTCTTGCCTCTGTTCCGCGTTCATAAGGTGTCATCAAAATGCAAAAGCTCTGATATGTGCTTCTGCCTACTCTTCCACGCAATTGATGGAGTTGAGATAAGCCAAATCTTTGGGCACTCTCAATTAATATGATGCTTGCATTCGGAACGTTTACACCTACTTCAATGACAGTAGTTGCAACTAATATCTGTATTTTATTCTCAGCGAATAGCTTCATGGTTCTTTCCCGTTCGGCGAATTTCATTCTGCCATGCATCATTCCAATAGTATTGCCCGGAAAAGCTTTTTGTATTTCTTCGTATCCATGAACCAGGTTTTCAATATCCGAATTCTCTGATTCTTCAATGAATGGGTATATTACATAGGCCTGCCTGCCTTTCTGCAATTCTTTTTTAATGAATGAAAATACCTCGCTTCGTTTAGTGTCAAACTTATGAAGGGTTTTTATGGGGATACGCCCCGGCGGCATTTCATCAATCACAGAAACATCCAGGTCTCCGTAAAGCGTCATAGCAAGTGTGCGAGGAATAGGCGTTGCAGTCATTACCAAAATATGGGGGGGAGTATCACTCTTTTGCCAGAGCCTTGCCCGTTGGTTCACTCCAAAGCGATGTTGTTCATCGATCACTACCAATCCTAAATTCTTAAATTTTACACGGTCCTCTATCAAAGCATGTGTACCAACAATAATTTGCAGTTGCCCATTCTCCAAGTCCTCGTGAAGTATTTTCCGCTCCGATTCTTTGGTGGAGCCTGTTATCAAGGCAGTCTTCACAGGCATATCTTTCAAGAATTCTTTTAACGTGGCAAAGTGTTGTGTGGCCAAAATTTCTGTAGGTGCCATCATGCAACATTGAAATCCGTTATCGAGCGCAATTAACATGCAAAGCAATGCGACCAATGTTTTTCCACTTCCTACATCGCCCTGTAACAAACGGTTCATCTGTTTTCCTGAGCCGGTATCGGTTCGTATTTCACGCACTACTCTTTTCTGCGCTTCTGTTAGCGGAAAAGGGAGATAACTACGATAAAAATCATTTACATACGTATCTACTTTTGAGAAGGTGAATCCTTTGACAGTAACTTCACGGTCTGTTTTATTTCGCAATAGTCGCAATTGCATGTAAAATAATTCCTCGAACTTTAAACGAAACTGTGCCTGGTTGAGTTTTTCAATATCCGATGGAAGATGGATATTTCGCATGGCTTCTTTTCGGGGCATCAGGCGAAGTTTTTGGAGTATATAAACAGGGAAAGTTTCTGTGAGTTCATCTTCTACCTTAGAAAGAAGAGTTCGTTGCAACTTCATAATACCGTTTGAATCGAGGCTTTTTGCTTTGAGTGTTTCCGTGCTACTATAAACAGGTTGCAATCCTTTTATCATTTCTAAATTTTCCGTCGTCATTTCTTCCATCGAAGGATGAGAAATGGTAATAACCCCACGGAACGAAGATGGTTTGCCAAATACAATATATTCTGTGTCGGGTCGCAGTTTTTTACTAACCCAATTTATTCCCTGGAACCACACTAATTGAATTCTTCCTGTGTTATCTTCCAGTTCCACTTGCATTCGCTGTTTGCGTTTTGGGCCTGTAATTTCAACATGTGTAATCTTTCCGGATAGCTGAATAAAAGGCATATCAGCATTTACTTCCTTTATTTTGTATATGCGTGTGCGATCAACATATCTAAAGGGATAAAAATAAAGCAGATCTCTAAACGTGTAAATATTCAATTCCTTACTCAATGTTGCTGAACGCAGAGGTCCCACCCCCTTCAGATATTCTATCGGAGTGTCTAAAAGTGAAGCAGGTTTTAGTGTAATGGCCAAGTGAATAGCGTTAAATGATTGCTACACAAAGTTACGTGAAGTTTTTAAGATGTTGAATTGGATTACAGCACTACTATTAGACACACCGGATTTATTTCGGCATCCAATAATAGTAAAGAAATTACCAGCCTTTTTCAACTATATCTCTTGCGTGATAAGTGATGATAAGTCCTGCACCGGCTCTTGCAAAGGCATGCATATTTTCCATTACTACGGCTCTTTCATCAATCCAGCCCTTTTCCACGGCAGCTTTCACCATCGAATATTCACCCGATACATTGTAGCACGCAATAGGAAGACTGGTATTTGCACGCAGGCGATTGATTATATCCAGATAAGCCAATGCCGGTTTCACCATTAATATATCGGCGCCTTCTTCTTCGTCGAGCCAGGCTTCTTTCAATGTTTCGTTGGGGTTGCGGTAATCCATCTGGTATGATTTCCGGTCACCAAATTGTGGTGCAGAATCAGCCGCTTCACGGAAAGGCCCATAGTAAGAAGAGGCAAACTTGATAGAATATGACATGATAGCCGTATCTTCAAAATGATTTTCATCAAGCAAATCGCGAATAACTCCTACTCGTCCATCCATCATATCAGAAGGGGCAACCATATCGGCTCCCGCTTCGGCATGTGTGAGCGCCATTTTAGCAATGGCTTCTATGGAGGAATCATTGTGTACATGTCCATCCTGAATGATGCCACAATGCCCGTGGTCGGTATAGGCACAAAGGCATACATCAGTGATGATATAGATATCGTCTTTAAAATTTTTCTTCAGCATTTGTATAGCTTCTGCAACAACCGTGTCTTTTTGATAGGCTGATTTTCCCTCTGCAGTTTTTTCTTCTCCGCTTCCAAATAACAAGATTTTGTTGATTCCGTTCTTCAATCCTTTTTGCACATCTTTCACCAAGGTATCGGGAGAGAAATGATGAATGCCAGGCATGGAACTGATTGGTGAAGTAATGTTTTTACCTTTCTCAACAAAATAAGGATAGATAAGCATATCCTTGTGAAAACGAACTTCAGCAGTCAATTCCCTGATAATGGAATTTTTTCGTAAACGGCGCGGACGGTGTATCATACTGTATAAATTAAATATGCAAAGATAAGCCTAAACACTATATATGGCCTGCAAAAGCCCAATCTCATCGAATGAAGGAACCAGGTAAACCGATTTAACACCGAATTGCTTCAAGGTATGAGATGTTGCATCACCCATAGCAATTACTTTTTGTTCCGGTGTTAATTTTTTCTTTTCAAAAAAGGCTTCTACATTCGATGGGCTTGTAAACAGCATAATATCGGCATCGGGTGTATCTTCTACCGGTTTGTGTAGTGTTTCATATACAATAAGATCTCTTGCCTGGCTTTTATTTACAAATTGCTGTTGCACAGTTCTCATACTATCCTTTGCTTGCGGAAATACTACAGGAGACGATTTAACTAAACTAGCGAATTGTTTTCCTGTCAATCGTGTATCGGTAGAGTAGCCAATAAAGTCAGCTCTTTTGCCATATGTCCGGATAGCTGCGGCAGTAGATTTTCCTATGGCCCCGATTTTCAGGTTTCCCATATCAGGTTTCTGCTCAAAGAAATATTTTACAGCATGTTTGCTGGAAAAAAATACCCAATCGGCAATAGGTAACCTGGAAAAGGGTACAGCTTTAAATTCTATAAATGCCCTTCCTGAAACTTTATAACTGCTTGCTTTTAATACCCGGCTAAAGAAATCATCTTCCCTGATGTTCCGTGTAATAAAAACAGATGCAGATTTAGGTTCTGCCTTTATTTTATCTGCTACTTTTTCCGCCCATTTTTCAGGCTCGTAAGTATGGAAATGGAAATACCGGGGATAACTTTTTTCATCGGGAGCAAAAGCTGCCCAAGCTTTAAAATAGGGTCTGTCATTTTCGTCCCTGTGTTTTTCGGCATAAATACCTAAAGGCAAATTACACCCACCACGGAAAAGATTAAATATTTTTCGTTCGATAGATACAATCTCTTCTACTTCGAGGTGATTTATTTTGTCAATTACCGCCTGCATGGTTTTATCGCCTTCTCTTATTTGCAGGGCTAGCACACCTTGTGCAGGAGCAGGAACAAACTCCTGTGGAGTCAGTTTCTCAATATGGAAATCAGAAATATCAAGTTCAAGCCGCTCAATGGCAGCAGAGGCTACTACAATGGCATCGTATTTTTTATCTCTCAGTTTTTGTATGCGTGTAGGAATATTGCCGCGTAAGTCCTGAATGTTAATATCAGGTCTGAAAGCGTGTAGCTGCACTTTTCTTCTTGCAGCCGAAGTACCCACAAGGGCTTTTTCTTTCAGGTGCAATTTGCGTTTATCATCGGTGCAATCTTTTTGAATCAACAATATTTCCGAGGGGTCTTCCCGGTACGATACAGCTCCAACTATAAGTCCTTTTACCGGTGTGGTAGGCAAATCTTTATAAGAGTGAACAGCGAGGTCAATTTCTTTTTTCAGAAGGGCTTCTTCAATTTCTTTGGTAAAGAAACCTTGCCCCTGCATCTCAGAGAATCGCTCTTCCTGCTGCTTGTCGCCTCGTGTTTTTATGATTTTTAATTCTACTTTAACACCAGCTTTTTCAAGTTCCTTGGTAATAAAATTTGCCTGCCAAAGTGCCAGCTCACTGCCTCTTGATCCAATGATTACTTTCTTCCCCATAATGCAAAATTATACCAATAATATTCATATTCCATTTTTTTAGGCAAATAGCTTGAAATTAGGGAGATAAACCCTTAACAGATAATATGTACTTTTAGCAAAATTTATTTGTATGAAGGTGCTTATTTTAATTACCCTGGTTACCCTGCTGCTGGTGCGTAGAATCTAACACAGCATAGGTTTCCAGCAATACAGGCAAACAACGCTTACCGTCCGTATAGTGTTATTTGCTCTTTTTGCACTCTCTCTTTTATCAGGAGTTATTATGTCCCCTTCTATTTTAATCCCCGATGGCATTGGTATTATTACGGGCCTTGTGCTGGCTTATATTGCAACCAATCACGCCCAATTTGAAAAGAGGGGAGAAGGACTGTACTTTAAAACCCATATATGGGTTGAAATAGTAGTGATAGTTTTATTCCTTGTAAGATTTTCTTACCGTTTATATGTGCTCAGGGATATGTTTCAGCCGGGACAAACACAGTTAGATGCTCAAACGAGAATCGAATATATGCGCGATCCCTTTACCGGATTTATTTTCCTTACTTTTTGTACCTACTATATAGGGTATTATTCCTTTATTCTAAAGGAAGGGAAAAAGGCGTTAAACCAACAATAGGATTATTTTTTAAACCGGGGAGCGAGTACCAACTCTTTGCTTCCGGCTTGGTAAGAATAAAAGCCCATTCCCGATTTTACACCGAGGCTGCCTGCTGTTACCATATTTACAAGCAGAGGGCAGGGTGCATATTTCGGGTTACCTAAACCTTCGTGTAGTACACGCAGAATATAAAGGCATACATCAAGCCCGATAAAATCGGCTAATTGCAATGGTCCCATCGGGTGGGCCATACCCAGTTTCATTACCGTATCAATTTCTTCTACACCGCCCACGCCTTCAAACAAAGCATAAATAGCCTCGTTAATCATAGGCATAAGGATGCGGTTAGCAACAAAACCCGGATAGTCATTTACTTCAACCGGAACCTTACGCAACTTGCGTGAAAGCTCCATAATAGTTTTAGTAACTTCATCGGATGTATTGTATCCCCTAATCACCTCTACCAGCTTCATAATGGGCACCGGGTTCATAAAGTGCATACCAATTACTTTATCGGAACGTTTGGTAGCAGCTCCTATTTTGGTAAGCGATATGGAAGATGTGTTACTTGCCAGGATAACTCTTTCAGGGCAAATGGCATCTAAATCGCGGAATAGGTTAAGTTTTACTTCAGGATTCTCGGTGGCTGCTTCAATAACCAGTTCACAACCTTCCACACCTATACGTGTTTCGGTGAAAATGGTAATATTTTTCAGGGTGGCTGTTTTTTCTTCTTCTTTTAAAGTGCCTTTGGCTACCTGTCTGTCAAGGTTTTTTGAAATGGTAGACAAAGCTTTGTTCAAGGCCTCTTCTGATATATCAATAAGTGATACGTTATATCCGTTTTGTGCAAATACATGGGCAATGCCGTTGCCCATGGTTCCTGAACCAATAACTGCAATATTTTTCATCAATAAATAGTTTCTGCAAACGTAGGGAAATTATTTCACCTATAAATAGATGAAATAAATCTAAGAAAGATGTGCCCTCAGCATCCAGGCCATACCTTCGTGTTCTTCCATCAGTCCGGTAATAAAATCTGCTGTGCCGGCGTCTTTATACTTATCGTTTATAACAACAATATTTTTCCGGATACTGTTTATAACCGTTTCATGGTCTTGCAGCAATGTTTTTATGGCATCTTTCTCGTCATTCAATTCTTCTCCTTCCGATAAGTGGGCAAGTTTCAAGAAGTCTTTCAAAGAACCCAGTGAATAATGCCCCAATTTACGTACCCGTTCGGCTACCGAATCTACAATTTCGTCCAATGTTTCATACTGGCTTTCAAAAAATTTGTGCAGCCCTATAAAATTACTTCCTTCAATATTCCAGTGCGCATTGCGGGTTTTGGTGTAAAGTACATACTCATCAGCCAGCAGGGTGTTTAATATGTCAGCTATTGCCTGCCTGTTTTTGTCTGATATATCAATATTCGGTTTCATAGTGTATTTATTTAAAAACAAAGTTAAAAAACAAATGAATAAAACACATAGCAACCATGCATTTATTAATAATATAATAACAAAAAAAGCCCCGCATACAGCGAGGCTTCTATATTATGGATGCTTATTTTAAAGCCGCCTGTATTTCCGGCAGGGCAGCAACCTGCGAAGCATTTTTCCAATTTATATCAGGGTGGTTAAGTGCTAAACCGGGTGGTATAATTAGCACCTTAAAAAGCAGGGTGGCAAAAGCCGGGCTTGTGGCAAGATAACCGGGGTATTTTGTGTACGGGGCTCCGCCGGTATAATACGTAAAGGAAATAGAATCGTTATTGTAGCGATAATTCATTTCATCACCATTGTTTAGTAGCGATGTAACAGGCAGGGCATTCCAGTCTGCTCCATAACCTGTGCTCCAATAAGCCAGAACGACATCGAGGGTGCTGATAGTAATGTTGGTATCTATAAAACCGGCAACCCAATGATAGGTGGGTGAACCTACAGGCGTCCACAAAGATTCAGTGTCTTTCGATATAATGGTGGTATTAACCGTATAGGTGGTGGAAATAATATTAGCAGAGCCATTTATACCGGAAGTTCCTTGTATGCCTTGCGGACCCGGAGGGCCCGTATCACCTTTGCTGCATGAATAAAAAAGACCTGACATAGCCACGATGAAGATGAAGAATGCAGCTATGGATATAAAAGATAAGTGCCGGGGTAATTTCATAATAGGAGAAATAGTTTTTGAATTAGACTGCAAATATCTGGTAATCCTTCGGATGCACTACAATAGCCCTAACCATATATGGTTAAAGAGGCCATAGTACTCTGCTGTAAATTTACTATTTTCGCAACTTATAATAACCTAAATTATGGCATACGATTTAATTGTAATAGGCAGTGGTCCGGGAGGATATGTAGCTGCCATCAGGGCATCTCAACTGGGTATGAAGGTAGCTATTGTAGAACGTGCAGAATTAGGCGGTATATGCCTCAACTGGGGTTGTATTCCTACTAAAGCATTGTTGAAAAGCGCGCAGGTATTTGAATACCTGAAGCATGCCGAAGATTACGGAATAAAAGTAAATGGAGGCGAACCTGATTTCGCAGCCGTTGTAAAGCGCAGCCGCAGTGTAGCCGATGGCATGAGCAAAGGCGTGCAATTCCTGATGCGGAAAAATAAAATTGAGGTTATAAAAGGAACCGGTAAGTTAAAAGCAGGTAAAAAGGTGGAAGTTACCGAAGCCGGAAAAGCTACCGATTACGAAGCTAAAAATATTATTGTGGCCGTAGGAGCAAGGTCAAGAGAATTACCTGCACTTAAAATCGACGGCAAAAAAATAATCGGGTACCGCGAAGCAATGGTATTGCCTTCTCTCCCCAAATCAATGGTGATTGTAGGTTCAGGCGCAATAGGTTCCGAGTTTGCTTATTTCTATGCAACCATGGGAACCAAGGTTACCCTGGTGGAAATGCTGCCTAATATTGTACCTGTTGAAGACGAAGAAGTATCAAAACAATTGTCGAGGTCATTTGCCAAATTAGGCATTGATGTACGTACTGAGGCATCCGTTCAAAGTGTTGATACCAAAGGTACCGGATGTAAGGTAACCATTAAAGATGCTAAAGCAGAAACCGTAATAGATTGCGATGTGGTTCTTTCAGCAGTAGGCATTGCAGCTAACCTTGAAAATATTGGGCTGGAAGACATAGGTGTAATTACTGAAAAAGGCAAAATAGTTGTAAATGCTTATTACCAAACCAACATACCGGGCATACATGCCATTGGCGATTGTGTTGGCGGACAAGCATTGGCACACGTAGCAAGTGCAGAAGGTATTATTTGTGTGGAAAAAATGGCAGGTCAAAACCCTGAACCACTCAACTACAACAATATTCCCGGATGTACGTATTGCCAACCCGAAATCTCTTCGGTGGGATATACCGAAAAAGCGGCTAAAGCTGCAGGCTATGAAATTAAGGTGGGTAAATTTCCATTCTCTGCATCAGGTAAGGCAAGCGCCGTAGGTGCAAAAGAAGGTTTTGTGAAATTGATTTTTGATGCGAAATATGGCGAGTTTCTTGGCGCTCACATGATAGGTTATAATGTTACGGAACTGATTGCCGAAGTAGTAGTGGCCCGCAAATTGGAAACTACCGGCCATGAGATTATAAAATCGGTACATCCTCACCCCACCATGAGCGAAGCTATTATGGAAGCAGCAGCAGCAGCTTATGGCGAGGTAATACATTTGTAAGCGATGCAGGTTCGCTTAAGAATAGCCGTTTGCGCAGCAGTTTTATTGGCATCGGTAAACGGACTTGCGCAATCTAATGCCGATTTATACAAGAAGGCAGTGGACCTGCGTATGAAGGGGCAATTTCATAATGCGCTTGCTATCTTTAAGTTGCTGTTAAGCAGAGATTCTAACAATACTGCATACTTAGACTATGTATCTGTATTATCATGCAAAACCCTGCACGATGATTCGAAGGCTGATAACCCTCCCATAGACCAGTATAAACATATGGAGTACCTGGCCAAAAGATCCCTCCGACTCGATAGCAATAATGCCCAATCGCACTATGCATACGCTTTTGCTATTGCCGTGATAAGTGAATATGGAACCCATAAGCAACAGATCGCCATTGCAGGTATTATGAAATCGGAGTTGGATAAATGTTTAAAAATGGACCCACGCCAGGCGGGCGCTTACCATTTGCTAGGGCGTTGGTTTGATAAGCTCGCAGGTTTTAATTCTGTAGAAAAAATGGCGGTAAAAGTTCTTTATGGAACCACCCTGCCCCAAGGCACTTACGCACAGGCGGCTGCTGCTTATGAAAAGGCTATTGTATATGAACCCAATTATATTCTTCACCAATATGAACTGGCGGTAGTATACCATCAAATGAATAAAGACGCCGATGCAAAAGTGTGGCTACAGAATGCCATTCATGCTCCGTACAATGGAGATGATTCAGCTATGGTTAAAAACAGTTGTCGCAAACTGCTTTCCCAGTTAAAGTAATTTTTTAAATATTTTTTGCTACACGTTGCTTCACACTTTTTTCAATTTATCTATATCGAATATAAATTTATATGCTTAGGTACAACTTATAAATCAGTCGCTTGCAAGAATTTCGCAACTCTGTAAGATAAAATTAGAATTTAGCTATAAATTTTGTGCATGGCAAATGCCACGTAAATCAAGTTATTGACTTTTGGGAAGATGATAAGTTTTTGATATAGGTGAATATATCCTACGTATGTCAGTTTGCATTTAAAGTATTAACGATTTTTCTTGCACGCTCAACAGCAGGACCTATTTCTGTAAATATGTTTTCCCTCCCAATTTTATTGAATAACCCGGATTTATAAAACTCCTTAAAAACCTCCTTCTGAATACCTGAAAGCACTAAAATAGTTCCTGCTTTTTTTGCCTGGTGAAATACTTCTTCCAGTATGTGCAACCCGGTAGAATCAATTACCGGAACATGTCGCATGCGGATAATAAGTACATGCGGCGTCTTTTCTATCAAATGCAATGATTCTTTAAATTTATAAGCCGCTCCGAAAAACAAAGGCCCTTTTATTTCAAAAACTTCCACTCCCTTGGGTATGTCATATTTATTTATCGATTGCGGATCATCTGCATCTTCCTTATCAGCCAATTCAGAAGTTACCATATTCACATGGCTTGTTTTTATCATGCGTTGCATAAAAAGGAATGCCGCCAGCACCATACCTATTTCTATGGCTGTCGGGAGGTCTACCAAAACAGTTAATAAAAAGGTACACAGCAAAACGGCCGTATCACTTTTAGAAGATTTAATTATGGAAATAAAAGAACGCCATTCACTCATATTATAAGATACAACCACCAGTATACCTGCCAAACAGGAAATGGGAATAAGAGTTACCCATTTACCTACAAATAGCAGAATAATAAACAATGTAAACGCATGTACTATCCCTGCAATAGGTGTACGCCCTCCATTTTTAACATTAGTGGCGGTTCTGGCTATTGCCCCTGTTGCAGGTATACCTCCGAAAATAGGAGAAATAATATTAGCAACACCCTGGGCAACCAGTTCCATATTTGATTTATGGTTTCCTCCTATCATGCCATCGGCAACCACTGCAGAGAGGAGCGATTCGATAGCGCCCAGCACCGCAATAGTAAATGCAGGTCTCATTAGAAATTGTATCGTCTTCCAGTCAGTAACCGGTATGTGAGGAACAGGAAGTGCAGAGGATATTGAACCAAAGCGGCTTCCTATTGTTTCAACCGGAAGATGAAAAATACTTACTGCAATAGTTGATAATAAAATTGCCACTAATGAACCCGGAATGCGACGAGATATTTTTGAAAAATAAATGGTAATAAGTACTGTAGAAATTGATATGAGAATGGCCGAAATGCTGATAACATTGAGATGTTCCAAATAGGCTGACCATTTTTCTATAAAATCGGCCGGTACATTTCCCATTTTCAACCCCAGAAAATCTTTTACCTGTGATGAAAATATAATAAGCGCAATGCCACTTGTAAAGCCAACAATGAGAGGGTATGGGATAAATTTAATGACGGAACCTAAACGTAATACTCCCATTAATATTAAGATGAATCCGGCCATCAGCGTAGCGACAGTTAATCCATCTATGCCATACTTTTGTACTATACCATAAACAATTACAATAAACGCCCCTGTGGGTCCTCCAATCTGTACCCTGCTGCCACCTAATGCAGAAATAATAAACCCGGCAATGATGGCTGTATATAACCCTTTTTCGGGTGATACTCCCGATGCAATGGCAAATGCAATAGCAAGAGGCAGGGCAACAATACCAACAATTATCCCCGCTATCAAATCTGCAGTAAATTGTTTTTTTGTATAGCCTTTTAAGGTGACGAAAAGCTTAGGTTTAAACATAGAACTAATCTTCTATTCCTATTATTTTTTTGTATTTCCAGCGCAAAAGAAGGTTGTTTCTTTCCTCTGGAATAAGAACCTTTATCTTTACTATCCATCCATCAAAATAGGGGCTCTTATTTATAATCCCGGGACTGGAGATAATTTTTGGATTAATCTGCAATACTTCACCACTGACAGGAATGACTAAATCGGAAGACGTTCTAACTGCTTCTATTTTACCAAACACTTCATTTTGCCTTAGTGTTTTACCAATAGTATTAATATCAACGTTTATGATGTCCTCTAATTGTTGTTGTGCAAAGTCAGTTATTCCTACTTTCGCTTCAGTGTCGCTTATCGTTATCCAAGTGTGGTATTTGCTATAGAGTAGAGTTGTAGGGAAAATCATTATAAGGTAGCAGAGACTAAATGAAAGCCAAAGTTATATAGCCTGCCGGAAATAGGTTATGACTTTAATCAGATTAAAGACTGATAAAAGTCATAGTTTGAACGAGAACTACTTAATTAGGATTTGTGAAAGGAAAGATTAGGCCATGAGATTGAAACACCTGTCTTGCCTAAGACAGGCTAAATCGAAATAATGTGTTCTCTCCTAATTCTTAATTGAATCCTACCTATTCTTCATTACATCGCTGATATCCTGCATGATTTTTTCAGCCAGGTTTTCAGCCGTGGTGCGTGAATCACCTTCGGCAATAATCCGGATAATGGGTTCGGTATTTGAGCGGCGCAAATGAATCCAGTCTTTGTCAAATTCCAGCTTGATGCCGTCGCGCGTATCAATAATATACTTTTCATATTTCTTCTTGATGCCTTCTAACACTTTATCTACATTCAGTTCGGGCGAAAGCTCAATTTTATTTTTTGAAATATGATAGTTAGGATATTGTGCACGAAGCATGGAACAACTTTTGCCAAATTTTGCCAAATGGGTAAGGAATAAGGCAATACCCACAAGCGCATCGCGCCCGTAATGAATATCCGGGTAAATAATACCTCCGTTACCCTCACCGCCTATTACGGCATTATTTTTCTTCATGGTTTCTACCACGTTTACTTCGCCTACTGCTGCAGGGAAATAAGTTCCTCCTGCCTTCAGGGTGATGTCTTGTAATGCCCGGGTAGATGAGAGGTTAGAAACAGAACTTCCTTTTTTATTTTTAAGAATATAATCGGCAACGGCCACAAGGGTATATTCTTCGCCAAACATTTCTCCGTCTTCGCAAACAAGCGCAAGCCTGTCTACATCTGGGTCAACGGCAATACCGAGGTGTGCATTATTGCGTTCTACGGTTTTTGAAAGTTCAGTCAGATTCTCGGGCAAAGGTTCAGCTTCGTGTTTAAAGTCGCCTGTTGGTTCACAATACAGGGGGATGATTTCATCTACTCCTAATTGTTTTAACAGGGAAGGAACAGCTATGCCGCCAACCGAATTTACCGCATCTAAAACCACCTTGAATTTTTTCGCTTGTATGGCTTTCACATCCACCAATGGCAGATTAAGAATAAGGTCAATATGTTTTTGTAAATACGTATTATCTTCTTTTATTTCGCCGAGGGAATTAACGGATGCAAATTCAAAATGGCCCGCATTCGCAATATTCAGTATGTCTTTTCCATCTGCTTCTGAAATAAATTCTCCCTTGGAATTAAGCAGCTTCAGCGCATTCCAGTTTTTAGGATTGTGGCTGGCGGTAATAATAATGCCTCCGTCAGCTTTTTCGCCCGTTACGGCTATTTCAACGGTTGGGGTAGTGGCAAGACCAAGGTCAGTAACATCAATGCCCATACCTTGCAAGGTACCTGCTATAATGTTACGTACAAAAGTGCCTGACAAGCGGGCATCGCGTCCTATTACAATACGTGGCTTTTTAGCGCTTTTTCCTTTTTGGTTCCTTTTTACCCAGGATGCGTAAGCAGCGGTAAATTTTACGATTTCGGTAGGAGTCAGGCTTTCGCTTCCATTGCTTCCGATAGTGCCTCTGATTCCGGAGATAGATTTAATAAGTGTCACAGGTTTCTTAAAAATTGGATTGCAAAAGTAATTTTTTTTGAATTAACAAAATTCTTATGTTTTTGTTTCCCGCGGAATGTCAGTAATTAATAATTATAAAGAATAAATATTATCAATTAAATTGAAATATTGTATATTAGCACCTCGAATTAACGCCAACTGAGATAATAAATTACATGAAGAGATTTGTACCCCTCATCTTTCTCCTTTTGCCAACATTAAGTATGGCTCAGATTGCCTTCGGCTCCCCTTCCGCTGCTGCTATGGGTGGTGCGGTAACAGCCACTGTGAAAGATTGGGAAGCTATTGAAATTAATCCTGCCAACTTAGGCTGGAGTAGTAACCATACTCTTTCCATGAGCATTGCCAATGTTGGTGTGAACATACAGGATAATGCATTGTCGCTCACAAAACTAAAGCAATTACAGCCTGCTCTTGATAGCATGAACGGACATGGGATCATACCACCGGCTCAACGGCAACAGATGATAGATGCTATGAGTGCACCCGGTGGCATAAATTTAACCGCTTCCATAACCTGGGCCGCCATTTCTTTTTCCATTCCTAAAATAGGTGGATTTGCAGTTAATTTAACCGACGAACTTTTTGTACATGCCCAATTGGGCCAAAATGCTGCTAAGGTAATAACCGATCTTTGGGATAATGATAGTACCGGTATAGCTGCATTGCTTAAACAAGACCCCGATTTATTTACCAATAATCCTACTACTCTATTGAGTGGAAGCAGTGCCGGAGGGTATCATTACCGCGAACTTAATATTGATTATGGACGCAAATTACTTTCGATAAATGTGCATGGACATGGAACAGGCGGAGCTTCTTTTGAAAATTCAGAATACCTGGGAGCCAAATCTAAAACCTCAGATACGATATCAAGCCCCCTTGTGATATATGGTGGCTTTGGGGTTAAGCCCATTTGGGGTCTTGGCGACTATAATGGGAATATTGTAGGAACTCAAAATACGGAGGAAGGAACTTATGTTTACGCTAACCCAAATTATACAAACAATATGCTGGGGAAGGTATTCATGGCTAACGGACGGGGATTTGGAGTTGATTTAGGTTTGAGCGCATCCTATAAAAAATGGAAACTGGGCATGTCTGCCATCGACCTGGGAAAAATTACCTGGCAGAACAATACCTTTTTAAATACTACCGTAATATTTCCTGCAGTAGATACCCTTTATAATATTATACAAAAAAACTCCAAAGCATTTAATTATTTTACACGACGCGGAAACGGACCTAATTATACTACCCAGTTGCCTTCAAAATTCCGCACCGGTGTAAGTTACCAAATGTCTAAAGGTATTTTGCTTTCGGGCGATTTAGTAGCACCCTTAAATAGTGTTGAAGGGAATTTACAGCATCCTTATGTGGCTGTAGGGGCCCATATTAATCTCTTTAACTTAATGAATGTCAGCATTGGCTATGCTGGCGAAAAAGAATTTCCTAATGTTGTTCCGGCGGGAGTTTTTGTGGCTCTTATGGGTGGATTTGAAGTTTTTGTTGCAACTGATGATTTGTTGGCCTATTTAAATCAGAACGATGGTCGGGTTATATCTGCTGAAGCAGGAATAAAACTATTTGGTTTTTAATTATGAAATGTACCATACCCATATTACTGCTTCTTTTATTAGCCGGAAAATTGATGGCGCAGGCACCGACCGTTGCTCCTAAAAAGCAAGGCCATGATACGGTGAAGACCATTAAGGAAACTCCCGAACAGCTTGCTAAACTGGCGTATAATAAAGGGCTGAATGATTTTTCGAAAAAAGATTATCCTTCTGCTCTCAATAATTTCAATGAGGCGGTTTCAGGAAGTCCGAAATTTGAACCGGCTTATCTTGCAAGAGCCAATACACGCTTAAAACAAACTGATTATAAAAATGCTGAAAGCGATTACAAAGCAGCATTAAAGCTCGACTCCAATGATGAAAAAGCTTGGTATGGATTGGGCAGAACAGAGATGATGCTAGGCAATAAAAAAGGGGGCATAATTGCTTTCTCACATTTTGTAAGGAAAAACTCCGGCAGTGCCGATGCTTGGTATTGCTTGGGCGAATTATTGGCCGATTCGAATAATTATAAAGATGCCCTGGCTGATTTTACATTAGCCATTAGTTCTAAACCTAATTTTCCTGAAGCATATAACGACAGGGGTTTGTGCAATTATGAACTCGGAGCATACCGTGGTGCTATTGATGATTACAGGATATCGCTGGCCACTTCAAAAAATGCGGCAACATATAACAACCTGGGTAATGCTGAATACAAGGCAGGCAATACCGACGAAGCGGTAGAAGCTTTTTCACAAGCCCTTGCATTAAATCCTCAATATGCAGATGCATATAACAATCGCGGGGTGGTATATCTTGCTAAAAAAAGCTATCCCGATGCCCTTACTGATTTCAATAAAGCTATTCAGCTTGATTCTACCAATGCGGATGCTTATTGCAACCGCGCCCTGGTGGAATACCGTACGAATAACAATGATAAGGCAAAGGCCGATTGCGATAAAGCAATTAAACTGAAACCCACAAACGGAACTGCATACCTGAACAGGGGAATTATAGAAGAAATGATGCGTCGCCCCAAGGATGCCTGCAACGATTGGCAAAAAGCAGCACAATATGGAATAACGGTGGCAAATGATTATACAAAAGATTGCAAATGATGCGGAGTAACACAACATATAAGATTCGTACTATTTGCAAAGCCTTTAGCTTAGTTCTATTTATATCCTTAACATGCACTGCATACGGACAAGTAAAAAATGTAGAGTTTATAAAAAAGAATTTTAAGAATAATACAAAAGGATATAAACAAGCTGTAAAAGACATTAAGCAGGGAAATTACTATTATGATATGGGAGTGCATTACTACCGCTATGCGGTTCCTTACTATATGAACGCTGAAAAATTCAATCCTGATAATGCCAGGCTGAATTATAAGCTCGGAAAATGTATGATATATTCCATGTACAAAGCCGAAGCGGTTTCATACCTGGAATTATCCATCCAGATAAATGCTGTGGTTGCCCCCGATGTACATTATTATTTGGCAAGAGCATATCATTTAACTATGAATTGGGAGAAGGCAAAAATGGAATACAATGTATACCTGCAAACGCTTACTCCTAATAAAGGGAATGAGATAGATGATGTGAGAAGAAAAATTCAGGAATGTAATAACGGCGAACAATTGAGCCAGGTTCCTATGCGGGCATTTATTGATGATGTGGGAGATTCCATTAATGACCAATACCCACAATACCATCCTCTTGTAATGCCTGATGAATCGGAAATGTTTTATACTGCACGGACAGCAATTATTTCCAAAAAAGTAAAACTGGACCCGAGAGATGCGGAAGGCCCTGAAAATATATTTGTATCCTATTATAAGAATGGAGCATGGGGCAGCGCGAAAAAAATGAGCGACGTTATTAATAGCAAATCAGGCACTGCTACAGCAGGCTTGTCGCCCGACGGGCAGACTTTATACATATACCGTACCAGTAATAATGGAGATATATACCAGAGTAGCCTGGAGGCGAACAAGGAGTGGACAAAGCCGCAACAAGTGAGCAAAAAAATAAATTCCAGGGCGAAAGAATCATCTATCTCGGTTTCTGCTGATGGAAAAGTAGCTTACTTTATAAGCGATCGCACCGGGGGATATGGCATGGGCGATATTTACAAAATTATAAAGGATGATAAAGGTAACTGGGGTGTTCCGCAAAACCTGGGCCCGACTATCAACTCCGAATACGATGAACAAGGTGTCTATTTAAGTCCTGATGGAACTACGCTCTATTTCAGTTCTAACGGACATAACACCATGGGAGGATATGATATTTTTAAATGTGTTTACGATAGCGGAAAATGGTCTGCTCCTGTAAACCTGGGTTATCCTATCAATACACCGGGCGATGATATTTATTTCACCATGACGGCTAATAAAAAACATGCATACTATTCTTCCGATCAAAAGGGCGGCAAGGGAGATATGGATGTGTATATGATTACCTATCTGGGGCCTGAAAAACCTGTGGTTGCAACTACAGGACTGAGTTCATTAGCCGGATTGACTGCAAATATTACAGATGTTTTGACTTCGGAAGCAGTTACGGTTATATCGAACAAAGCAGTTTTAAAAGGAGTAGTAGTTGATTCAAATACCCATAAACCTCTACTGGCTTCCATTGTACTGATGGATAATAAAAAGAATAAAATAATTGCAAATTTCAATACCGATAGTCTGACAGGAGAATATGTGGTTTCTCTTTTATCAGGTGTAAATTATGGTATATATATAACGGCTCCGAACCATCTTTTTTATTCTGCCAATATAGATATGACAGATTCTTCACATTATCGGGAATTTGTAAAGAATATAGCCCTTCAGCCATTGGAAGTGGGTAGCCATATTGCCCTGCGGAATATATTTTTCGACTTTAATAAATCTACCCTCAGAAAAGAATCTACCCCTGAATTGCAGGAGGTAATAGACCTGCTTAAAAAATATCCTGCCATGACGATTGAATTATCAGGTTACACGGATAATAAAGGTACTGAACAATATAATTTGAACTTATCTACGGCAAGGGCCAAGTCAGTAGTTACCTATTTGGTGGCGCATGGCATTGCTGCTAAAAGGCTTACCTCTAAGGGATATGGCTCAGCTCATCCGGTTGCTACCAATACTACCGATGAAGGCCGTCAGCTAAACCGCAGGACGGAGTTTAAGATTACAGGAAAATAAAGCTTATTATATTATCTGGTGGACCCCAAAAAATAGTACCAGAGATTGAACAGCAATACCAATCATCAATCCCAGGTATATATCGAATGCTTCATGCGCTTTTAATTTGTAGCGCGATAAAGCAGTTAGTATAACAATGGCGAGTGCACCAAGCAACCATACAATAAGATACTCTTGGGTATACTTCATTAAGCCAATTACGGTTCCAAGTAGCCCACCTGCGCCCACACTGTGAAAGCTTACCTTAGTAAACATCGTGGTGATGAGTGTTATAATAAGAGATATGTTTAGCCCCAACATAAATACTTTCAGCGATTCTCCCATGCTGGGTATATTATGGAAAGCATAATAGCCAAGAATAAAAAAAGGCGATGCAAAACTGAGCATGAGAAGCCTGTCTGTCCTGGTGGGATTCGACAGGCTTGAAAGTCTGCCAAACAGGAGAAGGGTATAGTTTATGAGCAGAGGTAATATATAGGTACACGACAACACTGCAGCAAGTATGATTAACCAAGATCTTTCATTAAAGAACAAACCAGAAAGATTAGGATCGCACCATAAAACCGCAAAAACTGCCAAGGTGGGCATAAGTGCAGGATGAAAGAGGTAAGAAATGAATACCCAGATTTTTTTAGCCATTAGGTTATATTTCTTTTCGCATTCGTGCTACAGGCAGGCCCATAGCTTCGCGGTATTTGGCAACTGTTCTGCGGGCTATTTTATATCCTTTTTGTTCGAGCAGGCTTACCAGCGCATCGTCGTTGATAGGCTTTTTCTTATCTTCATTATGAATAATTTCCTGCATCAATTTTTTTACTTCGTTTACAGAAACTTCTTCCCCGCTTTCTTTCTGAAATGATTCGGAGAAAAGGGTTTTTAGCAAAAATGTACCGAAATTTGTTTGAACATATTTGCTGCTTACTACCCTTGATATGGTAGATATATCGAGCCCGGTGGCTTTAGCAATATTCTTTAGCAGCATCGGTTTCAATTTACTTTCATCACCCGAAGCAAAATAATCTTGCTGGTAATCTAATATAGTTTGCATTACGCTTTGCAAGGTATCTTCCCGTTGCCTGATAGCATAGATAAACCCGTTTGCTGCTTCTGTTTTTGATTTTGCAAAAGACGCCGCTTCGCGCTGCATTTTATCCATCCCTTTTTTTCGTTCGGCCATTTCAACGTATGTCG
>Ga0134125_10000358_pt1 | contig 62742 bp, 60 predicted proteins | sample KB31751_FD_96464 | JGI IMG/M metagenome (GOLD analysis project Ga0134125, IMG submission 96464) | Terrestrial soil microbial communities with excess Nitrogen fertilizer from Kellogg Biological Station, Michigan, USA - KB3-175-1 | ecosystem: Environmental > Terrestrial > Soil > Unclassified ... | reverse complement strand
GGGCTGTGCATGCGGTGCAGCATGGCGGAGATGATCAGCCGCAGAGCTTCCTCCGGCGATTCGCTGTTAACCGCGGTTTGCCGCGGGTCCGGGTGTCCGAGGTCGAGCGTCATGGAGTGGCGGAGCACCGCGAGGTAGAGGCCGGCTTTATCGCGGAAGTGGTAGTTGACGGCCGCGACATTGGCGCTGGCACGGGTGCAGATTTCACGAATGGTGGCGGACCGGAAGCCGTGTTCGGCGAAGACCTGGCCGGCGGCGTCGATGAGGCGGGCGCGGGTGGGATCGGAGGCGTCGCGGGGGAGGGGGGTCGGGATTTGAAAACTGCCTGCCATTCAAACAATAGATTAAAACATTTGTTTATATTAGGTCAAGACCTTCTCTCTTCTCCGCTCTCCAGAGAGCAACTCGGCGCCTTCCGATCATCTCTGTAAGGCGCGGGGCCGGTGTACTGCATCACGGCGGTGATAGCGGAACTGGAACTCGCTCAGGTAGGTCTGGAGGTACTTCTGGCTGACGGCGTGGTGTGCACCGCCTATGCCGCACTTTACAAGGCGCCAGAAGCCTTCGATAGCATTCGTGTGGACGTCGCCCTGGACGTAGACCTCGGCGCTGTGATTGATCCGGCGGTGCTGATAACCGGCATGATTGCCGCTCTTGTCCCGGATGTTTTTTAACGCGTCGTACATGCTGGCGTCGTCCGTGAAGATCGTGGACTTCGGGAGTACATATTCCCGGATCATGCCGAGCAGCGTTGAGCCCTTAACGTCTTTCGTGGTACGGAGGAACAACTCGGCCTCTGACTGGAATCGGGCCGGGGGGCCGGTCGACACGCTGGTGATCGATCACATAGAGAAGCCTTCGGACAACTGACTCAGTTCATCGTCGAGGGTTGACCCAGGCCCGCGGGAAGCGACCGGAATCAGTCAATTTTCGCTCGGGCGCTCGACCGAATCGATGACGATCATCTGAACCGGCCCTTTCGAGGCATCCAATTTAACGCCGAGCTCTTGCTGCAGGGCGGAGAAGATGGAGCGCTGCAGCGCGTCGGTTGTTACACCCAGCGTGGCATCCGGCGCGAACTCCAGGTGGGCATCGAAGATGCCTGTGAAGCCGGTCTTATCCACCACCGGGCGGCCGAGCGCATCGGATAAAGCTCCCGCGAGGCGCGGCATTGTAATTCCGTAGGCTTCGATGACGCCTTTCCTGGTTCGGATGTTGCCACAGGAAGGTGTCCGTACACGAGGCTGGGAACTCCTGGGGTCAGGGGCAACGCAAGTTGCGTCTTTCGGCGCTGATGTTCTGAGGCCGCCCTTTGCCGGCACTAAGTTGAAAACGGGGAGTTCCCTTGTTTCCGAATGGACGGCGAGTTTGAATCGGGTGGCCAACAGCGATCGGAGCATCGGCTTCAGCGATTCGAAACCGTCGGGGGTACCTTCGGGAGCTTTTGCTGTGATGTCGAATCGGTCTTCGCCAATCCAGGAAAAGGTAGCCGCGGCGATCTGGAAATCCTTCACATCGTACGCCGCTTCGATCAGAAATTTCGCGGGAACGTTGCGGGCTCTGAATCGACCGCCGGGTTGCGCGAACGCGCCCATGTTCACGTCCCCTGTCTGATTTGGTCTGATGGATGCGGCTTCAAATTCAGAAGCGCTTTGCTGCGATTGTCCGCTGGCTGCGAGGAGAGTCAGGCAAATCGCCACGGCGGCGACGTCCGGCCGGCCACTATTACGTGTCACGTAATATGGTTAGCACGAGGGCCATTCGCTGTCAACCGCGCGGTGCTGGAGTCAGTATCGGATTTGGTCCCCGGTTTTGACTAACGGCTGTTACTGGTTCCGCGTTTGCGTACGGCGAACCCGCCTAATGCGGCGAAGCCGGTCGAGAGCAGCAGAAGCGAGCCAGGTTCCGGCGCCGTCGCCGGAGGGTTCACACCGGCGTAGAGCGTAAGCGAATCGGCGGCAGCGCCGGTTCCCCAGGTCCAGGTGTACGTCCCCGGAGTTACGCCGAGCGCCGTCAGGGTCGTGCTGTCCCAGGTAGCGGTGCCGGAGAGGAGCGTACCCGAAACGTAGCCGAATGGAACCTGAATCATGGGGACGTAGGAGATGAGAGCAAAATCGTCGCCGCTTTTCGATGAGGGAACGGCAGTGCCGCCCGAACCAAATGAGGCAGGACCGGTGATGCCGGTATACTCATCGAGACCCCCGCCGTGAAATTCAAGCACCCCGTGGGCCGGATCCACGAGGGTCGCACCCCCGTTCACAGTGGTTACAAATGTCAGGCCGGTCAGATCAACGGTTCCCGAAGTCGTGGCGACGACATCGCCGCCAACCTGTTCGAGGGTAATGATCGTCGCAGCGCCCGAGAGGGAGCAGAGCAGGAACAAAGCTCCTATAGCGCAGGCGAGTGGCTTGCTGCTTACACTTTTAACAATGCTCCGTCTTTTTAACATTAGTACCTCCACTTTTGCGGAATGGATCAGAATTAAACCAGATATTCATCCGGATGGTCCGGCAGTGCCGGGATGCGATGAGATTGTCCGGAATCCCGGGCGGCACCGAAAGACTACCGCGGTCCGCGATCAAAGCCGCGCCTCAATGTGGAGGCATATCCGCGGCCCGCGCGGGTCATCACGAATGAGGGCGGTGCACAGTGCTGCGCGGGAAATTCCGGGACGGACCTGCTGAAGCAGGGCCTGGCGTTCCGAATCGACTTTGGCGACCGGAGGCTCGACATGTGCCGAGTGACTTCACTCAGGCTCTGCGGCGGCGAAACGAAAACAGGAGCAACGCGAGGACGGGCAAGCCCAGCAGGAGCGTTGAGGGCTCGGGCAGTGAAGCGAATCCTTGCGGCTCCACGTCAAAGATGAGTTCCAACTGGCCGCCATTGCCCGCAAGCTGATCGAGACCGGCAATATTGAGCGTCAGCGTGCCGCCGTTGACCGATGAATTCGGCACCTGGATGTCTTTGGCGATGGTGATCGCCATATAGTTCGTGTTAAATACGAGCCCTGAGTCCAGTTGCAGAGTGAGGGTCAACATGTCGGTCGAGTTGAAATCGTTGGCCAGTGGATTGCCTGAAAAATTGAGATCGAACACGTTGCGCGTCCGCTGATCGCCGTTGTCGGTCCCGGGGATGAATGTGAGGTTCGTGCCGGTATCCCAGCCGATCATCCAGTCGGAGAAGACGTCCCCATTTTGCCGAAACGCGGTGATGTCGGCGAAATTCGACTGCTGCGGCGCATCCGAGTTAAATTGGCTGGTCACCAGGATGGAGGTGCCGGATATGGAAGCCGCCTGGCTTGTTGCGGGAATCAGGAACAAGGGGGCTGCAAATAAAGAGAGGAGAGTGAGGGGATTTTTGCGCATTGCCGGGTGAAAACAGATGCTACGAAAAAATGACCTCCTCTGTCAATAGTTCGAGTCCTGGGACGATCGTACTCCATGATTTAATTTATCCGTTTAGCGTTATTATTGGCACAAATTTCACCGAATTATCCTGTGAGATCCGCGCCGCGGATGCTATAGTCACTCAGTCTTAAATCGATATCAGGAGAACAACGGTTGAGAAGCATTGACGGCAGCGTTGATCATCGGCGGTATTGCGGCCGCAGGGTCAGCGCGGGCAACTACGATTGTGACGGAGAGCTTTACCGGAACGATTACATCGGACGGACCTGTCAGCGGCAAAGACGTCGCTGGTTATTTCGGGACGGTGAATTCCAGTCTGGTGGGCGATATGGTGAGTTTTTCGTTCACGTACGACGCGACGAAGCGGCAGCCGACACTTATCTTACGGGTCCTCGATATGAGTCTTACTCTGTTGATTCGGATCCTTCGGCAGCGTCGGAGATCATCGCGATCAATGGAACATCGCTTACTGAAACATCCATTACGGGGGCGGCGGCCGGGGGGCGGCTATAGCCAGGATGCAATCCGGCGCTTTATATGAACGTGCAGGGAGATTATCCTTCTCAGTTTGAGGTTGATCTGTGCGGCGCATCCTATGGGTATGGAACGGGCATTCCTCTGAGCCAGTCCAGCGCCGGCAGCTATACCGCGGGAGTCAGCAGCGCCGTGTTGTATCTGTTCAACGGTCAGCCTCCGGACATTCTGTATGTAAGCGACGTTCATGCGGCCACTCCGGAGCCGGCTACGTGGGTGAGTACTCTGACGGCATTCGGCGCCGCGATCGTGCTGAAGCGGCGCAGAGTTTAAGCGTCCGAGTGGAAATTGAATCGTGCTTAGTTCCCGGTCGGGCGCTCCGCGGAGTCGATCACGATGGTTTCGATCGGAGCCTTTTGTGGTTCGAGGCGGAGGCCGAGTTGGTCCTCGAGCGCGGTGGGGAGAGACGGCAGGTCCGATTCGGTTGTAGCGGACGGATTGAACTGCAGTTTGAAGGCGAACATGCCGTCGAGCCCGGTTTTATCGAGGACCGGACGGCCGGCGGAGTTCGAGAGCTGAACAGCGAGCTTCAGCATCGTGTCGTGCGAGGCGGTGATTTCGATCCTGCCCGATTGGGCTGCTGTGTAGCTCGGAAACTGGCCGTTTACCTCCGGGGATCTGAGTTTGTGACCGGACTTTGCGATCACGAGCGCGTACACGGGGATTTCTTTCGTCTCGAAATGGGCGCGCAGATGGAAACGATCGGCGAGCATTGTCTGGAGCATCTGACGGAATACTTCTTTTGAAGGCTCTGTACTGCCTGGAGCTCTTGCCGAGATATCGAAATGCGCGGATGCAATCCAGGAGGGCTGATCGGGGACCTGGTAGTACTTCAGGTTCCAGGCTTCGGTGATGAGGTCTCGCAACGTCTCCGCTTCCCAGCTTGCATATGTACCGGAGGTGGAACTTCGCGAAACGTGGACGGGCTCGGGATGCGGCTTGATGGAGACTGCTTCGAAGGACACGGGCTCCGACGCGAAAACGAGAACGCTGGTGATGAATAAAACGAAACCGCGCATGTCAGTGACTCCTGAGGAAAGATTCGGCGCTTCCTGACGCGGCCGTTGTGACAGGGCGCGTTGCCATTGCTGGCCGCCAGTCCGGATCGCTGAAAAGATAGAGATTGTATTGGCCATCGCCGGGCGCGACCGGGCTTTTGCTGACTATGCGAAATTCGGTTGCGCCAATGCGAAACGTCAGTGTATTGCCGGCGATTACTCCCGACCTTCGAAAGCCGAGCGCCGGCTGGGGAAAGAGCGAGAAGATCAGGCGTCCGTAGCCTTCCGCATACAATGCGATGGCGCGTCCACTGACGGCGCCGAGTGGCTTACCTGGATTCAGGAGGGACTTGCCGTTGACGAAGACGGCCGGGGCATCGAGCGTCATCAGAACGTCAGAGAGCGAAAAGTCGTGTGGCGGGCCTATCGGTGCGTGGGCCTGGATGAGGGTCAGATAGTCCACGATCTTTTGCCCAGTGGCGGGGTTGACGAGCAGATCGAGGACGATCTTGTCTCCGATTTTCAGGTTGGGAATGATGGGGTACTTCGGAAGCCCGGAAGGCGCAGAGCCCCACATCGCCCAGCCGTTGCGGACTGCCCATTGGGAGTCGCTCAGAGGTTCGATGCGCAACTGCGCGGTCGAGCCATCGGCGGAGGGTTCGAGTGAAACGTCGTAGCCGAATGCCCGCTTGTTTTTCTCGTCATAAATGAAGCGATGGGCGGTGCCGGTGACGGCGGCATCGATTACGGCGCTGTTCAGTTGCGCGGACCCAGCACCCGCGGGCTCGATCTTCGGAGTGAACAGGATGGAGAAGTCTCCCCATGCTGGCCCGCCGTCCACGGATATGTCCTGCGCACAGAGCGCGGCGGCGGAGAAGAAGACGAGAAGGGAGAGGCGAATCATTCGTCCCCCCGGATAATGCGGTAGTTCATGTCGGTGACGGGGTGGAAGCCCGCGAGGTCCACTGAGGTGGAAGATTGGGGCGGCGCAGGACGGTGTATCAGCGCGACGGCCATGACGATCAGGGCGGCCGCGATGGCGAGCGCGACGGGCACGGGGATACGGATGGACCCAATGAACAGGAGCTTCCACCACGGTGTGCGCGGGCCGAAGACGCGCGCGTCGAGTGACGCCGGCGTGCCGGGAAGTTGCCACTCTTTCAGGAGATCGCTCAGTTTTTTGTCATCGTCCATGGGGCAGTCCTTTCGTTTCGAGCAGGGGCCGCAGCATTCGCTTCAGGTTTTCGCGGGCGCGGTGGAGGCGGGATTTTACGGCTGGTAGTTCGGCGTCTACCGCGCGGCAGATTTCATCGAGGGTGAGTTCTTCGTATTCGGCGAGGATGAGGACGTCCCGCTGGAGGGGAGGGAGCAGAGCGATGCCTTCGGCGACGATGGCTGCGCGCTCCCGATTGGCGATGTCAATGGCGGGGGCGACGGCGGAGCCGTCATCGAGATCGCGGAAGGGACGTTCGCGGCGGGCGCGCTTCAGAGCGAGGTTGCGCGTGACGCCGAGGAGAAAGCTGCGGAGGGTACCGCGGTCACGGTCGAAGGCGGCGGGGTTGCGGAGGAAGGCGATGAAGCAGTCGTGGACGAGGTCTTCGGCGGCGGCGGGCGAGCCGGTCATGCGCCACGCGAAGCGGAAGAGTACGTCCTTGTGGGCGGCATAGGCGGCCTGGAAGTCGGTGTCCGTCATTGCTGACTGCCAGTTTCCTTCAGACCGAGGAAAGGATTCGCCGTGGATGGAAAATTTTTATGAGGATTGCGCTGAGGGATCGCAGATGTTCAGGCCGGGAAAGAGCGAACCGTAAAAGCCGCGGTCGCGTGTAATGAACCGGTCCGCCTGGAGCCGGGCGTGAGCTCCGACGAGGAAATCAGCGAGGATGCGGGTTCGTTTGCCGCCTTGTGCACGGTAACGATGCCAGGCTCGACTGGCCAGAAAATGCGCCTCTCGAGTCAAGGGTTCGATCAGAATCCGGTTGTCCGAAAAGAATGAATCGCAGTCCTGCTGGTTGATAAAGTGCACGCAGATTTCGGCGTAGACTATGTCGGACACCACGAGAGCCCCATTCGAGGCCGCGTCCTCCACAACTGCCACGGCGGCGTCGACGAACGCCGGATTGGGGATCAGGATGTCGAGAAGAATGTTGCTGTCGATGGCGCTAATCATTCCGTCCGATGAATGGCGCCTATCTGCCGCGGATATCCTCAATATATTTGTCGACTGAAGAATAGCCCAGCTTCGAGAACGAATCAGCGCACTTGCCGCGCCATCTGCGGATTCCCGGTTTAACCGGCGACTTCTTCAGGACAATTGTTCCATTCACGACCGCGAACTCCACTGGTGTGGTGGAATCGATCCCGAATTTCCGGCGAATCTCCAGGGGAATGGTCACCTGACCGCGCTCTCCCACTCTCATACTTCGTAGTATGACTCATTATTCCTATTTCCGGTAGAAAGCGAGATTGGGCAAACCCATCAATTCCTATCGGGAATAGGATATACTGGCCCAAGTGGAGATTCTTGCGGGGTTCCTGATCGCGCTCGCCATTGGCGCCACCGGCGTTGGGGCGGGGAGCATCACGGCGCCGATTCTGATCCTTTTTTTCGGGATGACGGCATCGGCGGCGGTGACCACTTCACTTGTCTTTGCCACCATCGTAAAGCTTTTTGCTACACCGATTTACCTCGCCCGCGGGCAGGTGAATTTCCGGGTGCTGGGTTGGGTCGCGGCTGGCGGATTACCGGCGGTGATCGTCGGGAGTCTGCTGCTGAATCACCTGGACAAGGGGGGGCTGACGCGGCCGATTTTGAGCATCGTGGGGATCACGGTGTTGATTTCGGCGGCCGGGACGTTTTGGCGGAGCATCTCCCCGAAGGGGGTGACGAAGAAACCGGTGCATCCGGCGTGGCTGCCGGCGGTGTTTGCGCCGATCGGGTTCGAGGTCGGATTTTCGTCGGCTGGGGCGGGGGCGCTCGGGACGCTGGCGCTGATGCGCTTCACGACGCTGGTTCCATCCGAAATCGTGGGGACAGACCTGGCGTTCGGGCTGCTGATTTCGATCTTCGCGGGCGGGATTCACGCGTCCACCAGCGGCATTCCCTGGCCGATTTTGCTGAAGCTGCTGGCGGGCGGGGTTCCGGCGGTGCTGCTCGGAACACAACTGACGAAGGTCATCGAACCGCGCAAGATGCGGCTGGCGCTGTGCCTGTGGCTGATTTACATCGGCGGGCAGCTTTCCTGGCGGGCAATTCAGGGGCCGGCTGCAGCGTCGACGCCGTCCGCAGTTCACGCAGCCTCATCGAGATGAGAAAATGCGTCTGTCCCCTCCCAGGGACGGATATGCGTTTCCGTCATGCGGTGACGATCGCTTTGCTGGGGCTGTGCGCGGGGTTGGCATTGCTGGCCCAGCGTCCGTTCAAAGAGTATCCGGCTATCGAGTACGGCAATTTCCCGATTCCTCCCGACTACAACAAGAAGACCGAATGGGTGCGGGCGCGGCTGCGCTATCCCGACATCATGGGATATCCGTTCCGGCCGCTGTACTACAGCAACGGGCAGGCATTCCCGGGCTACTGGACGATGGATTATCCGCGGTCGGACCGGCATCTGCTGGCGGGGGTGAAGCGGCTGACGCGGATCGATGTGCGGTCAGCCGAGCAGGTGGTGGATCTCGACGGGACGGACGATGTTTACAACTGGCCGGTGATGTATGCGGTGGAGGTGGGGCACTGGCAACTGCCGGAGGATCAGGCGAAGCAACTCGGCGAGTATCTGAAGCGCGGCGGCTTCCTGATGGTGGATGATTTCCACGGTGCCCGCGAGTGGCAGATTTTTGTGCAGAGCATGGAGCGCGCGCTGCCGGGGAAAGAGATAGTCGATCTGCCGGACAGCGACCCGATCTTCCACACGATTTACGATCTGAGCGACCGGTTTCAGGTGCCGGGCGCGCAGTACTTCGAGAGCGGGCGGACGTATGAGGCCGGTTCAGATGTGACGATTGACGGCCGGCCTGATTACCGGAACGGGATGACGCCGCACTGGCGCGGGATTTACGACGACAAGGGGCGGGTGATGGTGGCGATCTGCCACAACATGGATCTGGGGGATGCGTGGGAAGTTTCCGATGAGCCGCGCTATCCGGAGAAGTGGGCGTCGCTTGCGTATCGGATCGCGACGAATTATTTCATCTACGATTTGACGCATTAAGCGATTTGACGCATTAAGCCAGCACTTCGCGCTGGCCGAGAAAATCCGGTCTCAGCTCTGCGACGCGAATTTTCGTTTTGCGAGAAAGAGCAGCAGCCCCGAGCCCACGAACATCGCCATGGTTGACGGCTCGGGCGTTTCGGGGTTGTTGTCAAACGTAGCGGCGAAAGCCATATCACTGGGGCTGAAGTTCGTCTGAAGGCCTGAGCCGACATTGAAAACCACGTAACCGCCGGAATACTGACTACCCAAATAACCGACGTTTCCTGAAGGAATCGAGTCAGTAGCAGGAATCAAAGAAAGGTAGATCTGGGTGTCAGACGTTACCGCGATTGGTGTATCCGGGGTGAAAGTGAAGATCCGGTAACTGCCAACACCCGAAGAAGCGGATCCGCTGGGGCCGATTGGATCGCTGGTATACAAAGTTGTCCCGACATCCGATCCATTCCAGATCTGGACCTCGCCCTTGAGGTCCGCGCCATTTCCATCAAACGCGATTAAAGAAAAACTCTGCAGGTGAAGGTATCCGTCCGGTACGGTGACCACCTGACCGGCCTGATAGCTCAGGGCACTCAAGCCGCTGCTCGAAGTGAACGGCGAAATGTAGTCGAGTGTGAAGGTGGAAGCCATGGCGCTTCCGGCAGCCAGGGATGCAATCAGAGGAAGTGCTTGAAGGAGGCGCATTTATGTTCCATTTAGATCGTATAGTGCTGAGGAAGATGTGTCAATCAGACCGGTACTACCCGAAGGGCCCCTCGACCCATCCATATTTACGTTTTATTTAGTTTTTTTGTCTTTTCGTCTCAAAAGTTTATCTCTTCAGGTAATTGAAATTATTGATTGGACTTAGTTGAGTTATCGTCGCTAGACTTCTGTTTTCGGGCGCGCCCTGTCTGCCTGCCCTCAATTCAACAACAGGGAGAGTGGCTCATGAACACGAAGTTGTCTTTTGCGCATAAGGTGTCGCGTTTGCGGACGCGGCTGCGCGATTCGGAATGGCGGCGTTATGGCGCGCTGCTGATTTCCGGCAAGCTGACCGCGATCGGGCTGCTGCTGGTGGCGATGGCATTCATCAATCCCGATCTGCTGGGGTTGGGCGTGCACGCGGCCGATCCGCAGCTGAAGGGCAACGACATCGTCAATCCGATCAATACGGTATGGACGCTGGTGGCGGCGTTTCTCGTGTTCGGGATGCAGGTGGGTTTCACGATGCTCGAAGCGGGGTTCTGCCGCTCGCGCGAAACGGTGAACGTACTGATGGAATGCGTGGTGGATACGTGCCTCTGCGGCCTCTTGTTCTATGCCTGGGGCTTTGCGTTCATGTTCAGCCACGGCAGCGGGTTCATTGGCAGCAACTGGTTCTTTCTGCAGGGGGCGCCGGCTACGTATGAAGGGACGGGCGTGGCGTTTCTCGCGGTGTGGATCTTCCAGTTCGCGTTCGCCGACACGTGCTCGACGATTACGTCGGGCGCGATGATCGGGCGGACGGTCTGGATCGGCGATCTGCTCTACAGCTTCTGCGTTTCCGGATTTATTTATCCGATTATTGGACACTGGACGTGGGGGCCGGACGGGTTTCTCGCTACGATGGGAACGAAGGACGGGTTCCTGCCGTGGGTGGGGACTGGCTTCCACGATTTCGCGGGGTCAACGGTGGTGCACTCGATCGGCGGGGTGATCGCGCTGGCGGGCGCGATCGTTCTGGGTCCGCGGCTCGGCCGCAAGTTCAAGCGCGACGGCGGCGGGCCTATGCTGCCGCACGATCTGACGATTGCGGTTTCCGGCGGTCTGTTGCTGTGGTTCGGGTGGTATGGCTTTAATCCAGGCTCGACGCTTTCGGCGATGGACTTCGTCGGAATCGGCCGGGTGGCGGCGAATACGACGCTGGCTGCGTGCGCGGCCGGGTTGACGGCGATGTTCGTGGCGTGGATTCCGAACAGGAAATGGGACGTCAGCTTCACGACGAACGGCTTTCTGGCGGGCCTGGTGGCGATTACGTGTCCGTGCTACTGGGTGAGCCCGACGGGTGCGATTCTCCTTGGGGCTGTGGCCGGCGTGCTGGTTTATTTCGGCGTGGAATTACTGGAATATCTGCGGATAGACGACCCGATCGGCGCGGTGCCTGTGCATATGATGAACGGTATCTGGGGAACGCTGTCGCTGGGGTTGTTTGCCTCGGGCGAATTCGGCGCGACGGGCAATTTCGCGCCGGATAATTCGGCGCCGCTGAAGGGGCTGTTCTATGGCGGCGGCACGCAGTTGCTGACCGCACAGTTTATCGGCAGCGCGATTACCTGCATTGCGACGTTCGCGATCGCGATGGTTGTGATGGGCGGGCTGAATGCGGTGGGTCTGCTGCGCATATCACAGGAAGGCGAGCTCGAAGGTCTGGATCTGCATGAGCATGGCATCTCGGCGTATCCGGAGTACGTGATTTCGTCGGTGGTGACGCCGGCGGCGATGACGATTGCGCGGGAGCGGTAGGAGACAGACATGAAAAAGATTGAAGCGATTATTCAGCCGCACAAACTCGATTCCGTGAAGGAAGCCCTGAAGGCGGCGGGGGTGGACGGCATGACGATTTTCGAGGTCCACGGCCATGGGCGGCAGAAGGGCCACACGGAGACGTATCGCGGCGCGGAATACAAGGTGGACGTGCTGCCGAAGGTGAAGATCGAACTGATTGTGGGGGATGCGGATCTCGAGCGGGTGGTGGGAGTGATTGCGGAGGCGGCGCGCTCGGGGAAGATTGGGGACGGCAAGATCTTCATATCGGCGATCGAAGAAGCGATCCGGATTCGCAACGGGGACCGGGGGCAGATGGCGCTGTAGCCGCCGGACAGACATTCCGCTCTGTGTGGCGCTGTTTTACTCTGGTAGTCGCGCCACTACGAATCGATGGAAACTAATCAGCCCTCGTCGAGCAGTACCCCGCGAGTTGTAGTCGCGACCACCGTAGCCTTATCATTCATCTCTTTCTGGAAGGGGGCGGCGATCGTTCTCAGCGATCTCGCCTCCTCCGCCTTTTATGCGGGCGGCATTGCGGAGCAGGCGATCGGGAAGAGCGCGCCGTGGTTCATCCTGGCGGTGATGCTGTTCAGTTTTGCTGTGCGTTCCGTGTACATGGAAGGCTGCAGTATGTTCGTGCGGGGCGGCGTGTACGTAGTGGTGCGCGACTCGATGGGGCCGTTCATGGCGCGGCTTTCGGTCTCGGCGCTGATTTTCGACTTCATTCTGACGGGGCCGATCAGCGGCGTTACAGCGGGGCAGTATCTGGGGCGCCTGCTGAACGAAATCGCACAAATGCTGCATTCCAATCTGCGGGTTCCGCCGAACCTGTTCGCGGCGTCGGTTGGGCTGCTGGCGACGGCATATTTCTGGCGCAGCAACATCAGGGGTATCCACGAATCGAGCGGCCAGGCGCTGCGGATCATGCAGATCACGACCGTAATGGTTGCGATCTTTCTGGTGTGGTGTCCGCTGACGATCCTGCTGCACGGGCCGGCGCAGATTCCGCCTCCGCCGACGTTCGCCAATATGCATTTCTCCGATGAGAGCCTCGGGTGGTTCAAGGGGACGTTCTGGGTGCAGATGCCGATTGCGCTCACCATGATGGCGTTCGGGCACTCGCTGCTTTCGATGAGCGGTTTCGAAACGCTGGCGCAGGTGTATCGCGAAATTGCGTATCCGAAGCTGAAGAACCTGAAGCTTACGGCGAACACAGTTTGTATTTACGCGGTGGTTTGCACAGGCGTGGTGACGGTGCTGGCGGGGATGATTATTCCTGACGCGGTGCGTGGCCAATACACGGAGAATCTGCTGGGCGGGCTGGCGATGTATCTGGCCGGTCCTCAGATTCTGAAACTCGTGTTCCATATGTTCGTGGTAACGGTGGGCGTGCTGATTCTTTCGGGCGCGGTGAATACGTCGCTCATCGGCGCGAACGGTATTTTGAACCGGGTGGCGGAAGACCGCGTGCTGGTGGACTGGTTCCGCCGGCCGCACAAGAAGTTCGGGACGACGTACCGCCTGATCAATTCCATTGCGCTGCTGCAGGTGGCCACGATTCTGTTCAGCCGGGGCGATCTCTACATCCTGGGCGAGGCGTATGCGTTCGGCGTGGTGTGGAGTTTCTTTCTGAATTCACTCGGTGTGGTGGTGCTGCGGTTCAAGCGGCACGATCAGGAATACAAGCATCCGGGGAACATCACGATCAGGGGGAAAGAGATTCCGGTCGGTCTGATTACGACGACGCTGGTGCTGTTCCTGGTGGCCGTGGCGAACCTGGGGACGAAGAAAGTTGCGACGATTTACGGGATCGCGTTCACCATTCTGCTGTTCGTGGTGTTCACGATATCGGAGCACATCAATGCACGGCAGAAGCATGTGGCGCCGGGCGAGAACAAGAAGGAGCTCGAGCCGTTCAATCTGGATGTGCAGGGCGAGATCGACGACCGCAGCGTGCATGCGAGGCCTGGGTGCGTGATGGTGGCGGTGCGCGATTACAAGCAGATCTATCATCTGCAGAGCGTTTTGCGTAAGACCAATCTGCGCCGGCACGACATTGTGGTGGTGACGGTGCGGCTCATCAGCGGGGCGGGCGGCTACGATCTGCGGAACGAGCAGCTCTTCAACAGCTACGAGCGCGAGTTGTTCAGCCGCGTGGTGGAGATGGCGGAGAAGGAAGGCAAGACCGTGGAACTGCTGGTGGTGCCGGGGGTTCGTCCGTATGACGCGCTGGTGCAGACGGCGGTGAAGCTGAAGGCGTCGCGGCTGGTGACGGGCGTTTCACCGGGAGTGGAATCGGGCGACCTGGCGATGAAGATCGGGCAGGCGTGGGAACGGCTGCCGGAACCGCGGCCGGCGCTATCGCTGGAAGCAATTGCTCAGGGGCGAGCGACCACGTATGTGAACCTGGGGCCGCATCCGCCGCGTTTGTGGCCGGAGGATGTGGAGCGTACCCACGAGTTGTGGCTGGAGGTTTCGGACCTGATGGGCTCGCATCTGCACCATCGGGATGTGGTGAGTGTGGCGTTGCGGCGGCTGCAGGCGGATTTGAACAGCGAGCGGCGCGAAGATGTTTTCCTTGATTTCGACTATGAGATGAACGCCGCGCATGGGGTGGAAGCGCTGCCGGAAGAAGAGGAGTAAGGGCAAACAAAACCGGCCACGGCGGATTCCACCATGGCCGGCTTTAGTGGGAGTGCGGCTAGCGGGAGATCAGGCGCCGGCGGGAGATCCCGAGTCCGGCAAGACCAGCGGCGATCAGGAGCACGGAAGCCGGTTCGGGCGTCTGCGGGACGACTTCATTGACAGACGCATAGACACCATCGGAACCAGCGAGGCCAGCGAGGCAACTCACGCCAAGGCTTAACGGGCTCCCGGTGCCACAGTAGTAGTTTGCGGTGGGAGCGGTCGCGAACTCCGATTGCAGGTGAATGCTGTTAAGGCCAGCAACCTGCGACAAAACATTGTAGCCACTCTCGCCGGCCGCTTCCATCCAGCTTTGTGGAAGGTGGTCCGATAGAAGAGTGATTCCCAACGAGGAAACGTCAATGTACCAATCGTCTGATGTGCCGGTCACGAGACTGGTAACGTCAGTGCCGTTGAAGTTGACCGACAGGGTATCGACTCCGGCTCCGCCGCCGTTGATGTATTCGGTGAACGAAAGGCCTATGGAATTGGCGTGAGCCATAGGACCGGTCATGAGTATCGCCGCAAACGCGGCGAACAATGGTAAGGGGAAACGTTTCAAGAATACACCTCCGCTAACATGGGTTTATTTGTGGAAAGTTAATGTTAGCGCGTTGAGTATACCTCAATTTGCGAGGTACTCTGAGTAACATTTTGGGTTCTGGGGGGCAGGCGATCTGTAAATCACTCGCCGCTCTGGCCGCCGGTGGAATTCGCCGATTCCGCGAAGGCTACTGGGGATTATTTCGCTGCGCGGGCGATCGCCAGCGCCTTCGCCTGTGCCGATGGCGCGTAGTCCATGACGGCTCCCTGCTGGCGGAGTTTTGTGGTCAGCGCGCCGGTATCGATCGATTGCACTGGTACGTTGTTTTCAATGGCGAGCTTCGCGGCGTCGCCGGCGGCCTGGCCGAGGATCATGTACTGCGGTTCCATGCGAACCGATGAGTATGCGACGTGGCTGGCGGAGAAGGCTACGGGCACCAGCAGGTTCTCTGCTTCGGCGCGCTTCGGCACCATCACTCGATAGGGAATCTGATAGGGCTTGACGGCGACCTGCATGTCGCCTTCGTTGCGGACGAAGCCGCCGGAGACGATACGCTCCACGTTGTGGGAATCGCTGTTGTAGGAGCCCATGCCGATGGGATCGGGCTTGGTCAGGTTCGTCTGGAGATCCTGCTGGATCATCACATATTCGCCGATCATGCGGCGGTCTTCGCGGATATAGAGCTGGCGCGGCCAATGATCGGTATCGGTGAATTCGTTGGGGCAGAGCCCCCAGGAATTCATTTCGCGGCGGACGGCTTCGGGGACGGAGGGATCGTTCGCGAGGAAATAGAAGAAACCGGCCTGATAGTTTTTGTGCGCCTGCCAGATTTCGTCGCGCTGGGCGTAGGTGGCGTTGGGGTAGTTCCAGCTTCCGCCGATGTAATCGGTGGAGAAGGCGCCGTTGTTGTTGACGTCGGTTGTGCCGTTGGGGAGGTGGTCGATTTTCATCAGCGTGCCGAGCGCTGGCGGTTTGCCTTCGGCTTTGGTACGGGCTTCGATGAAGCGGGCGAGGAGTGCGTAACGGTGGGGATCGTAGGCGGCGGGTTTGGCGAAGGCGATCCGGTCCGGCGCGGCGGTGAAGCACATGCGGAAGTTGTAGGACTGGACTGCTTTGTCGGCGGTGCCGGGCGGCGGCAGTGTGGCGGGGCTGATTTCGGGGAGAAGTTTGCCGTTGGCGTCTGTTGGTGAGACATCGACGAGGAACTGGTGGAGCGGAGTTTTGTCGCGGACGCCGGCGAGCGATTCTCCATATTGGGCGCTGGATTCGCGGCCGTACGTCCAGGTAACGCCGGATTGGGCCATGAGGTCGCCTTCGTAACTGCTGTCGATGAAGATGCGGGCGGCGAAGGTATCGCCGTTTTCCATCCGGATGGAGGTGAGGCGCGCGCCTTGTTTGGCGACGGCGTTGTGTTCGAGAAGGCGCTCGTGTTCGAGGAGAGTGACGCCGGCGCCCTGCAGCATCTGGCGGAAGATGTCTTCGGCGACGTGCGGCTCGTGGAGCCAGGAAACGTCTTGTCCGAAGGCGGCGACGTTGTAGTGTTTGCCGACGCGGTAGTAGAACTCGTAGGCGTAGCCGCCGATGACTTCTTTTTTGCCGTAGTCGGTCCAACCGAGGCCGCCGGATACCATGCCGCCGACGTGGGCGGTGGGTTCGAGCAGCGCGGTTTTCAGGCCTTCGCGCGCGGCCGAGACGGCGGCGATGACGCCACCGGCCGTTCCGCCGTAGACCACGACGTCGAAGGTGTGTTCGGCGGCTGGGGCGGTGAGGGCGAGGGAAAGAACGAGAGCAAGATGGCGGAGTTGCACGGGGTTAGTTTAGCGCTGGGGGCTGGCCGGACCGGGGGGCCGGCGCGGACGAGGGCGTCCGCCTCCCAGTTGCCTGGTTGACAGGTTTGGTCAGGTTGGTTTTAGTTTTTGTTGGTCAGGCCGGCGGGGTCGAAGATGCGGGTTTCGGGGGCGACGGCGGTGAATGGCGTGAAGTCCGGGGTGTCGGTGAAGACGTCGGCGAGGGTGGCGGCGGTCTGATCCATCAGGTTGAGGGCGGGGATGTGGAAGATCTGGAAGATTGTCTTCAGGAGGCCGGGGATGCTGGTGTTGGTGTGGGAGACATAGTCGCGGCGGACCCAGGGACCTGCGGCGAGCAGCACAGTGCGATGGGCGTCGATCAGATCGATGCCTCCCGCGGCACTGTCTTCGGTGATGAAGACCGCCATTTCGCGCCACCAGGGTGAATGCGAAAGATATTCGAGAATGCGGCCGACGGCGAGATCATTATCGGCGACCCACGAAGCTCCGTAGGGATAACCGGATTTGGGGCGCTCGTCGCCGACATGGTCGTTGGGAAGCGTGATGTAGAGAAATTGGGGGAGCGCTTCCTTGCCGGATTGGTAGCGGGTGTTGAGCTCGGCGATGAGGCGCGAGGCGCGGGTCTGATCGGGGATGTCGAAGGAGAACGCGGGGTAATCGGGCGAGGTGTGGCGATAGAGTGATGCCTGAATCGGGACATTGGTCAGGTATTGGGCGCCGGTGCCGTGCGTGATGTCGCCTTTCTCGACGCCGGGCAGTTCGAGTCCTTCGCCGAAATTGCGGAAGGTGATGTGATTGCGCTCGAGGTGATCCCAGAGCGTGCCGTTTTCGGGGATTTCTTCGGGCAGCACGCCGGCGCTTGTGCCAGCGAACAGGAGGCGTCCGGGCGAGGCGTCATCGAGCTTGAACTGGCGTTGTCCGCCGTAGGACTGGAACACGCCGCTCATGGTGAAGAGATCCGGAATCACGCCGTTGAACCAGTGGTGTCCGTCGACGTCGGAATCGCCATCGGCATAGAAGTTATCACTGAAGGCGAACTGCTTCGCGATGGCGTGCTGGTTGGGCGTGACGGCAGCGTCTTTGATGCTGAAGCGAACGCGGTGGCCGTCGGCGAGACCGCTGAGTCCGTAACGCGCGAGGGCGACGTTGCCGACGGCTTTGGAATTTGAGGCGCTGGGGATATCGCCGAGCACTTCATCGTAGGCGCGATTTTCTTTGACGATCAGGACGACGTGGCGGATGGCAGACGGGTAAGAAGACGGGAGGCTGTTTTCCGTGAAAAAGCCGTTGGCCTGGAAAGTGAGGGCGGTGAGTTTTTGAAGGTCGCTCGCGGCGGGCATTGGGAATGTGGAGATGGAGCCGTGATAGAAAGTGGAACGGTTCTCCTCATCTTCGAGCGGGCGGCGGGCATTGGTTCCGCTGCCGTGACCGCGCGCGTTCACAACAAAGACGCGGCCGTCGGCGATTCCGACGCGTGTGGGGTAGAGGCCGACGGGAAGATGTGCGATCACGACGTTGCGCGTGGTGTCGATGACACCGACCGCATTGATGCCCGCTTCGGCAACGAGCAGCCATTTGAACGTGGGATCGTATGCCATGCCGGCGGGGAGGAAGCCGCGGAGTTGCAGGAGCCAGGGAACGCGTAGCGGGATATTGCCGAGGATGTGATGGTCGGTGGCGGAGATGACGGTGATGGTGTCCGAGTGGGAATTCGAGACGTAGATTTTGTCATCGACCGCGAGGATGCCGAAGGGGGCACTGCCGCCCATGGCTGTTCCGGTTGGCTGATTCGCGCCGTTGGAGACGGCGGCGCCAACCGCGGGGCCGGTACGAATCCAGGCGGTGACGGCGGGCTTCTGGGTGTCGTGCACGTCGATCACGCAGATGGAGTTCGCTTCGCGCGCGTTCGGGTCGCCGAGGGCGGGGACGCCGGGCGCGGGATCGGATGAGGGGAAGGTGAGGGCGGGGAACGGGAGGGCGTGCGAGGGGTCGGCGGCAACGCCAGGCAATACGTGATAGCGGAACATGCCGATGTTCGCGACATAGACGGTATTGCGATCCGGCGAGAGGGCGATGGTGACCGGCATGTGGCCTGTGGCGACGGAGGAGATCACGCTGTACTTCTTCGTGTCGATCAGGACGAGGCGGTCATTGGCCTGATCGAGAACATAGAGAATCTGGCGGGCGGGATCGATGGCGAGATCGGCGGTGTAGCTGTTGTGGTATTGGGAGGAATCGAGATCGACCATGCGGCGGCGCCCGCCGTCCGCGGTATCGAGGAGACGGACTTTTCCGGAATCGCCCTCCGAGACCCAGATGTTTTTTTCGGAATCGAAGGCGATGCCGTAGCTGACGCTCTCCCAGCGGTCTTCGTCCTTTTTGGACTTCGAGTCGTCATCGTTCTTCGCGGCGGACCAGAAGAGGCGCTCACGCCATTCCCCTTTGCGGGGCTCGATGATGGCTACGCCGAAGCGCTCGAAGCCGGTTTCGGCGATACCGATCAGGCCTTTCGGACTGATGGCGAGGCCGAAGGCGCCGGGGCCGACGTCGATCTGATTGCCGAGGGGTTTGAGGGCGCGTCCACCGGGGAGGATGGTGACGTTGCCGGACGTGTGTGCGTAGTTGAGGCCGCCGGGCGGATTGAAATTTTCCGCGAGCCCGGGAAGGACCGCGAAGGCGAGGCAGGCTGCGGCGCAGATGCTGATGGCGGAGAGCGGCTGCACTTCCTTTATTGTCTCCCCATTACTGTCTCCCCTCAGGCGATTGGTGTGGGGAATTTATACTGAGTTTGCACGATGACTTCAGGTTTCACGGGCTCCGCTACCGGCAAAAGCCGGAGTGCGGTCAGGCAGTTTTTCCGGCCCGGTGGGACGCTGGCGGCGGCGCATCCTTCATTTGAGCTGCGGGCCGGGCAGATGGAGATGGCCGAGGCGGTGGACGCGGCGCTTTCGGAAAATCGCAAGCTGATTGTGGAGGCGGGGACCGGGACGGGGAAGACGCTCGCGTACCTGGTACCGGCGCTGCTTTCGGGGCGCCGTGTGGTGATTTCAACGAACACCAAGGCGCTGCAGGAGCAACTGTTTTTTCGCGATATTCCATTCCTCGAAAAAGTGTTCGACCGGCCGCTGCAGGTTTGCTACATGAAGGGGCGGTCGAACTACGCGTGCAGGCAGAAGATTTATGAGGCCGACAATACGCCGGTTCTGAGTGGCTTCGAGGAAGTGGCGGATTTCCAGATTATCCAGGAGTGGGAGAAGACGACGGAGACGGGCGACCGGGCTGAGATTGCGACGCTGCCGGAGAACAGCACGGTTTGGGCGAAGATCGATGCGCGGTCGGATTTGTGCGCAGGGACGAAGTGCAGCCAGTACAACCGCTGCTTCGTGACGATGATGCACCAGAGGGCGGCTGAGGCCGACATCATCATCGTGAATCACCATCTGTTTTTCGCGGATCTGGGGGTGCGGCGATCGGAGCAGGCTCAGATTCTGCCGGATTACAACGCCGTGATCTTCGATGAAGCGCATGAGATTGAGGATGTGGCGGGGCAGTATTTCGGATTTGGGGTGAGCACGTATCAGGTGCTCGATCTGCGGCGGGATATCGCGGCGCTATCGAGGATCCGGAAGTTCGGATCGGAGGAACTGGACCGGATTCTGACGCGGCTGGAGGAGGTGTCGCTGAATTTCTTCAGCCGGCTGCCGGGCGAGGATGGGCGGGCGACATTCGATGGACGCGATGAATTCCGCGCGCTGTATGGCGAGATCTATCAGGATTTGCTGGCGGCTTTCGAACTGTTGGCGGGGCATCTGAAATTGATTGCCGAAGCGCCGCAGGAGGTGATCCCGTTGTTCCGGCGGGCGCTCGAGATGCGGGAGGCGCTGCAGTTGCTGATTGACGGGGAGAATCCGGGATATGTGTACTGGACGGAGCGGCGCAATCGCGGAATTTTTCTGCAGGCGACGCCGATCGATGTGGCGGATCTGCTGCGTGAGCATTTGTGGAGCAAGGTGGATGCGGCGGTGCTGACTTCGGCGACGCTGGCGGTGGCGGGCGGGTTCGAATATGTGGAATCGCGGCTGGGACTGGGGGACGCGCGGACGCTGATTGTGCCAAGCCATTTCGATTACCAGTCGCAGGCGCTGTTGTATATACCGCAGAACCTGCCCCCGCCGGCGAATCCGGCGTGGGTGAAGGCGGCGAGCGAGGAGATTGTACGGATTCTCAATGCGAGCCGCGGGCGGGCGTTTGTGCTTTTCACCAGTTATATGCAGATGCGGCAGATTCACGACCGGGTGAGCTTCATGGTGGAATATCCCGTGCTGACGCAGGGGACGGGTCCGCGTACGGCGCTGCTGGATGAATTTCGGAAGACGCCGAACTGCGTGTTGTTCGCGACATCGTCGTTCTGGCAGGGTGTGGACGTGCCGGGGGAGCAGTTGAGCTGCGTTATTATTGATAAGTTGCCGTTTGCGGTGCCGAGCGATCCGGTGGTGGAGGCGCGGGTCCGCAATGTGCGCGAAGCGGGCGGAAATCCTTTCTACGATTACCAGATTCCGCAGGCGGCGATCTCGCTCAAGCAGGGGTTCGGGCGGCTGATCCGCACGCGGGCCGATCGCGGGGTGCTGGCCCTGCTGGACCACCGGATTACGAGGCAGCGTTACGGGCAGGTCTTTTTCGACAGCCTGCCGGATTATTCGTTTTCCATGGATTTCGCCGAAGTGGAGAAATTTTTCAATGTTTGAAGTCGCAGTGGAGCACACCTTCGCGGCCGGTCATGCGCTGAGAGAGTATCGGGGCAAGTGCGAAAACGTGCACGGGCATAACTATCGGGTACAGGTGGTGGTGCGCGGGGAAAAGCTGGATCGGATCGGGATGCTGGCGGATTTTGTGGCGCTGAAGAAGGCGCTGCGGGATACGTGCGAGCCGATGGACCATGTGTTTCTGAATGAGATGCCGCCGTTCGACAAGGTGAATCCGACGGCGGAGAACATGGCGGTTTATATTGCGGAGAAACTGCAGGAAGTGATCGGTGGCGGGGATGCGAATCCGGTGGAAGTGGCTGAGGTGAAGGTCTGGGAGACGGACATTCAGTCGGCTACGTACCGGCCTGCAAAGCGCAGCTGACCTCGACGTCCCAGTCGAGCTCGAACAAATTTTTAATAGGGGCCAACCTCGCTAGATTTGCTGTTTGAGCGAGCGTTTTGATGCGCCAGACCGCGCTCCGGCCAAATTCAGTGGACCAGGCCAGCTAATCTCTAAAAGACATCTCATCGGGATTGCACCGTGCGTTTCGCCGGTCTCCTCTCTGGCGGGGTGGAAGATTTCATCCATCTGTAGATCCGGAATCGACGCCGGTAAAATTGTTCCGTGATCACAGAAGAGGCGTAGGCGGAGCAATTCCGAGCGATGGCGCCACGCTTGTGGCGGGCGCCATCGCTCGTGCGGCGCTACTCGGTCCAGCAGCTCACCAGCAGGCCTTCGCCTGCGACGTCGGCGTCGATGGCGTAGTCCTTCAGGCGGATGGTGTCGGCTCCGTCCTGGGATTCCAGGAAGAAGCTGTCGCCGGGCGAGAGGACGCGGGCGACGCCCGCGAGGGTAGTCTTCGACATCGTGCGCGTACCCAGATACGTCTTGCCGGTGAGGCCGGGGACGGACTGGACGAATAGTTTGCTGGCGGTGATGGCCGGGTCTGTGGCGAGCGGAACCGGGGTTCCGGGCGTTGGGACGTCGACGCGGCCCAGGGTTGTCATGATCATGCGATCTCCTCGAGCGCATGTTATGACGTGCCGGATGTGGATGAAGTACTTTAATTCGCCAAGTTTATGCAAACAAAAGAGATTTAGTTTGCAATCTGACGATACTGAGTTTTAGCGCTTGAAGTAGTCCGCGTTCAGCTGGGTGAAGTTAGCCCACTTTTCGGGCAGGTCGTCCAGGGCGAAAATCGCGGATACCGGGCAGACAGGAACGCAGGCGCCGCAGTCGATGCATTCGACCGGATCGATGTAGATCATTTCGACGCTGGGGAAGTCGGCCTCGTCCTTTTTGGGGTGGATGCAGTCGACCGGGCAGGCGTCGACGCAGGCCGCATCCTTGGTTCCGATACAGGGTTCTGCAATTACGTATGCCATAGGGGGAGGAAATAATTAAATTATCACACTCAAAGTGCTGGCCGAACAGTGTTCGTTACAGTGAAGGCTGATGCGCATCCTGGCGATTGAGAGCTCGTGCGACGAAACCGCGGCCGCGGTTCTGGAGGATGGAACGCGGGTGCTTTCAAATGTGGTGGCCAGTCAGCTCGACGTGCACGCGAAGTATGGCGGGGTGGTGCCGGAACTGGCATCGCGCGAGCATCTGCGGGCGATTTCGCCGGTGGTGCGAGAGGCGTTGGCGAATGCCGGCGGGCTCGGATGGAAGGATCTGGATGCGGTGGCGGCGACGTCGGGGCCGGGGCTGGCGGGAGCGCTGCTCGTGGGGCTGACATATGCGAAGGGAATTTCATTCGCGGCGGGGCTTCCGCTGATCGCGGCGCACCACATTGAAGGGCATATTCAGGCGGTGATGCTGGAGGGGCGTCAGCGCGGGACTCCGGTGGAATTGCCGGCGCTGGCGCTGGTGGTGAGCGGCGGGCATACGCATCTGTACGAGGTGAGTGAGGCTGGGTATCGGCTGCTGGGGAAGACTCGCGACGATGCAGCGGGTGAGGCTTTCGATAAAGTGGCGAAGCTGCTCGGGTTTGGGTATCCGGGTGGTCCGGTGATTGACCGGCTGGCGCCTTACGGGAATCCGGAGGCGGTGCGGTTTACTTCGGCGCGGATGAAGGGGAATGCGCTTGACTTCAGCTTTAGCGGGATGAAGACGGCGGTGCTGCGGTGGGTGGAGAGTCGCGGGATTGCGGAGGAGATTGAGGCGCGGAAGAAGATGGCGCGTGTGCGGCGGCCTTCGGTGGAGGAGTGGGTGGCGGTGACGCCGCAGGCGACGCTCGATCTGGTGGCCAGTTTTCAGCATGCGGTGATCGGGGAGTTGCTGGGGCATGCGGCCGCGGCGGCTGCACAGATGGAAGATGTGCGGTCGATCGTGATTACGGGCGGCGTGGCGTGTAATTCGGGATTGCGTGCGGCGGCGGGGCCGCAGTGGGCCGGGCTGCCGGTGTATTTTCCTTCGCCGGGGCTTTCGACGGATAACGCGGTGATGATTGCGGCGGCGGCCTGGGAGAAGTTTCGGCGAGGGGAGTTCGCGGAGTTGTCGGTGAGGGTGGAGCCGGGTTTGGCGTTGGCGTAGCTGCCTGCATGAATTTTTCTTGACTTCCCTTTCCAGACTATGTATTGTCTGGACATGGGAAAGAATCCGGCCAATCCGGAATTGTTGCCGGGGACCCTTTATTTACTGATTTTGAGAACGCTGCGGGCCGGGCCTTTGCATGGATATGCGATCGCGAAGAGAATTCGGGAGGCTTCCGAGCAGGGGCTGGAGATCGAAGATGGGTCGCTTTATCCTTCGCTGAACCGGATGCTGGTCAAGGGATGGCTGGCGTCGGAGTGGGGCATTTCGGAGAACAATCGCAAGGCGCGTTTCTATAAACTCACGCCGGAGGGGCGGAAGCAACTGGCGCGCGAGGCGGATGAGTTCGAGCGGCTGGTGCAGATGATCCAGCAAGTAATGCGGACGGTGTGAGATGTCCGCCTGGAACTCCATCCTGAATCGGGCGCGGTTCTTCGGGCGCCAGTCTCAGTTCGATGCGGAAATGGACGACGAGATCCAGTTCCACATAGAGACGCGCGCCGGGGAACTGGAGGAGCGCGGCGTGCCTGCGAAGGCGGCGCTCGAACAGGCGCGGCGGGAATTCGGATCGCGCGCGCTTGCGATGGAAGATACGCGCAGCGCATGGCAGATTCCGTGGCTGGAAGACTTCTGGCGCGATCTGCGGTATGCGGTGCGCGGGTGGAAGAGGAACCCGGGATTTACCGCGGTGGCGGTGCTGTCGCTTGCGCTCGGCGTAGGCGCCAACTGTGCGATGTTCATCGTGGTGGATGCGCTGCTGTTGCGTCCGCTGACGGTTTACCATCCCGAGGAAATCATCAGTGTTCATGACACATCGGTGGACGGCGGGACGCAGGGACTCTCGCCGGCGGAGTACGCCGATGTGCGCGATCACAACCAGAGCTTTGCGGGGTTGATGGCGTTCTCGAGCTTCGATGCGGGGTTCGCCGCGGGCTCGGGCGAGGTGACGAAGACACGCTCAGGCCAACTGGTGAGCTGGAATTATTTCGATGTTCTCGGCGTTTCCCCGGCGATGGGCCGCGGATTTTCGCGCGAAGAGCGCGATGCCGTCGTTGTGATCAGCTACAGCCTCTGGCAAGCCGTGTTTCATTCCGACGAGCGTGTGCTCGGACGGCAGACACGTATCAGCGGCGTTCCGTTCACGGTGATCGGAGTCGCGCCGAAGAGTTTTATTCCCTTCGATGAATCGCTGACGGAGGACTATCCGGATTACTTTGTGCCGATGACGATGGCGGCGCGCGTTGGTGGGAATACGGGGATGCTCGCGGTGACCGGCCGGCTGAAGCCTGGGGTGGCCCTGACGCAGGCGCAGGCGGAGATGGCGACGCTCGCGTCGAACCGCAACCGGAAGCACAGGCTTTTCGTCGAGAGCATCGTGAAATACCGGACGGACGGATTCGGCGGCGGTCTGGGGCTCACTATCATGCTGCTGGCGGGGTGCGTTTTGCTGGTGGCGTGCGCGAATGTGGCGGGACTGCAGATTGGACGGGCAGGAGAACGGAAGCGCGAGATTGCCGTCCGGTTGTCGCTGGGCGCCGGGCGGCTGCGGCTGATTCGTCAAATGCTGACGGAGAGTTTTCTGACTGCGCTGGCGGGGGGCGTGGTGGGGGTGGCGCTGGCGTCGATTCCACTGCGCGTGGTGAACGTGCTGATCAAGGAAATTCTGCAGCACCGCGAAAGAACGCCACTGCGGATCGACGGGCGGGTGATTCTCTTCAGCGCGCTCGTGGCGCTGGTGAGCGTGATTCTTTCCGGCCTGTGGCCCGCGCTCTATACCACGCGGGCGGGGCTGCATGTCGTGATGAATGGCGGAGATTCGCCGCGCCGACGGCGTCTGTGGGGACGGAATTTTCTGGTGGCGGGACAAGTGTCCCTTGCTTTCCTTCTGCTGACGGCAACGGGCATCATTTTCCTTTGGCTCAGCAATGCGCAGAAGTCGATCACGGACGCGGCATTCGATAGCGGCAATACGATTGCAATCATGTTCGATCCTCTGGTGAAGCGCTTCCACGCTGACGAGGCGGAGCATTTCTATGAAACGCTGAGGGACCGGATTCGCGCGGCCACCGGAACAAGCACGATTACCTTCGGGTCCGACGCCAGTCCACTGTCGCTCCGTGGTGAGGGCGCGGATGCATCGACGTCTTCCGTGTATGGGGTATCGGCGGACAGGTATTTTTTCGACGCGCAGGGCATTTCGATCGTTCGGGGGCGCGGCTTTCGCAGCACGGATGGATTCGGCGCGGCGCGCATCGCGGTGGTTAACGAGAATCTGGCGAAGACGATCTGGCCAGGTCAGGACCCAATCGGGAAGCGGGTTCGCCCTGGCGGTGACAGGGAACCGTGGACGGAAGTGGTGGGCGTGGCGCGGATTCGCAATTATGACGGGCTGATCGTTATTCCTTCGCCGCAGATGATTTTTCTGCCGGTCGAGCAGTCGGGTGCGTGGCCGGGGATGACGCTGTTCATTCGGACGCATGGGGACCGTGCGGCGCTGGTTGACGCCGCGCGGAAAGCGGTGCATGAACTCGATCCGCGGCAGGCTATTCCAGAGGCACATTCGTGGGGAGAACAACTTGTGTGGTTCAGCAGGGGAATCGGTGTGGGCGGAATGGTGCTGATGGTGATGGGAGCGACAGGGATCGTACTGGCGCTGATTGGTTTGTACGGGATGGTCTCGTATGACGTGTCTGGCCGGACGCGCGAACTTGGAGTGCGTATGGCGCTGGGGGCGCGGCGCGCCGCGATGCTGCGGTTGACGATGTGGCGGGGTGTAGTGCTGGCGCTGTGCGGAATCGTTGCGGCGCTGCTGATCGATCACGCACTGGTGCAGCTGTTCATTGCTCAGGTCCCTCCCAGCGGCACGGGCGATCAGGTGACCGTGAATTTTGGAGATGGACTATTTGCGGCGCTGGGGGCCGCGATCCTGGGGCTGGCCGCTTTGGCGGCTTTTATTCCGGCGCGGAAGGCGACGGGCGGCGATTGTTGTGAAGCGCTGCGGTGTGAGTGACGGGAGGCTATATGGTTCGCGGTTTCGTTGTTGGAGTGGTTGGTGTGGGGATGGTGTTTGCGCAGCCGAAACCGGCCTTTGTATTGGCGGACGTTCATGTCAGCCCTCGGGTGATGAGCCCGTCGATGGAGGGCGGATTTGTCCGGGGGGATCGTTATCAGATACGGATGGCGACGATGGTAGACCTGATCCATATCGCGTGGGGCGTGGGTTCGAATAACGTCGCGGGCGGGCCGGCGTGGCTCGATTACGACCGGTTCGATGTGATTGCGAAAGTTCCTCCGAAGACGACTCAGGCGGATGCGAGCGCGATGCTGCAGGCATTGCTGATCGAGCGGTTCGGGCTGGCGGTTCATCCGGATACGAAGCCTCTGAGTGGATACGCGCTGACCTTCGTGCGCAGGAGCGGACAAATGAAAGAGGCCGCCGACCCCGAAGGTTCGAACGGCTGCCGGCCTTCCGAGCAACAGGAAAAAACAGCGGAAGGAATTGGGTTCGTTGCGTACAACTGCCGGAATATCGAAATGTCCGGTTTCGCGCAAATGCTGCGTCAGATGGCGCCGGGTTACATCCAGGGGATGCCGATTGTGGATCAAACAGGTCTGAAGGGTGGCTGGGATTTCAGTATGAAGTGGGTGGGCCGCGCGCAGGTGGCGGCGGCCGGCGGCGAAGAGATGTCGCTGTTTGGGGCGATCGGGAAGCTGGGCCTGAAGCTCGAACGGAAGGACGTCCCGCAGCCGGTTGTGGTGGTGGACAAGGTTAATGAGAAACCGACACCGAATGCGGCCGGCGTGAAGGAAAGTTTGCCGCCGATTCGCGAGAGCTTCGAGGTGGCGGAGCTTCGTCCGAGCGCGCCGGGCAGCGCGGAAGGCGGTTTCAGCATCAAGCCCGGAGGCCGGCTCGACGCTCAAGGAATCACGCTGAAGGACCTGATTTCATTCGCGTGGCAGACGGACTATGACGACGAGGTTGTGGGGCCGAAGTCGATGGAGACGAATCGTTTCGATATCGTCGCGAAGGCGCCGGGTGTGGTGAGCGGTGAACGGAATGGCTTCGACGTGGATTCGCTCTCGCACATGGTGAAGACACTGCTGGAAGACCGGTTTCGCCTGAAGGTACATACGGAGGATCGTCCGGTGACGATTTATGCGCTGATTGCCGTGAAGCCGAAGATGAAGACGGCGGATGCGTCGAATCGAACCTCGTGTAAGAACACGGCGTCGAATACGGCGAATCTCGCGTCCTCGGTTTCACGGACTTTTATTTGTCAGAACATGACGATGGCGCAGCTGGCGGAGAAGCTGCCGCAGATCGGGGGCGGGTACATCGATCATGCCGTGGTGGACATGACAGAGCTCGACGGGGCTTACGATTTCCCTCTGAATTTTTCTCCGATGCGCGCGTTTCGAGCGGGTAGTGACGGGACGGATCCGAATGGGGCGATTTCGTTGTTCGAGGCGGTGGAGAAGCTGGGGGTCAAGCTGGAGCAGAGGAAGCATACGATGCCTGTGCTGGTGATCGATCACGTGGAGGAGCAGGCGACGGACAACTGAGATCAGGCCGGGTAGGGGACGATTACGGCGGACTGCGGGCGGGCTCCGCTGCGGATGACGGCGAAGACGGGCTTGGGCGGTTCGGCGATGAAGGCATCGCCGCTCTTGTGCAGGACGACGGGAATGTGGATAACGGAGACGTCGCCGGTTTCGCCGTCGACGACGAAGGCGTATTCTTCCGGTGTTTTGCCGTCGGGCGAAGCTGCGATAAGGATCTCGCGCGGCTTGCCGCCCATACGCACGAAGGCTGCGGGTTTGCGGGTTCCGATGTCGATGATGCTGACATCGCCTGCGTCGGGGTTGCTGAGGAAGAGAAGATTCAGCACGGGCGCGACGGCCATGCCGAAGAGCGAGTGACCGGCGTAGAACGTTTCGTCGATTTGATTCTGATAAGGGCTGAAGATGACGAGCCGGGCGTCGAGATCGGCGCCGGTGACGAAGACCTGACCGCCATCGCCGGACTGGCAGAAGCGCGCGGGGCGGATCGGAACGGGGAGGCGGGCGAGCATGGCACCCGTCGTCGAGTCGAACGAGACGATCTGACGGGTTTCGGGCGAGGCGACGAAGAGGGTTTTTCCGTCTTTGCGATAGTCGATTGCGGTGGGAGAGCCGCTGCCGGAGGAGTTGATACCGAGCAGCGCGCCTTCGGGGACGCTGACGCGGGCGAGATCGCCGGAATCGAGGAGCACGGCCACCTGTGTGGAGGAGCCGGCGATCGTTTTCGCCGGATTCGGCAGGGTGACGCGATGGACGATGGCGTCGTTCGCGGTATCGATCAGGACAACCGCGGCGGGCTGACTGAGCGCCAGGGCGAGAAATGCGCCGTCGGACGTGAGAGTGGCGCCGGCGATGACGCCGTTGGCAGCGATGCGGCCTGTGATCTTCCGGTTGAAGGGGTCGATACGGACGACGGTGCGGTCGGCGGAGCAGATGACGTAGAGTTTGCCGCGCGCGCTCAGGACCTGGTTCGGAACCCCGGTGAGCGGGATGGAGCCGGAATGTTTGAACTCAGCGAGGTCGGCGATATCGATGGCTTTTTCGGCGGCGCTGGCCATGAAGAGCCAGGCGCGATAGCGTTTGGCGCGCTGGTGGGTGCAGGCGGAAATCGCCACGCCGGAAGCGGCGGCGAGGAAGGCGCGACGCGATGGCAAGCTGCGGTCAAGGTGCGAGAGGGAGCCCAGAACCGCATCGTAACAAAGCCGCGGTGGCCGGTCAGGGACGCTCTGCTAACCTGGAATTTCACCCCTCATGGAATTGGTTAAGCAGTGGTACGCGAAGCGGATGGATTCGTGGGAGTATTATCTCGCCACGCGATCGACCGACCGCGTGGTTCGTCCGTTCGACTGGGGCGCGGAATGGATGGCGAAGTGGCCATTCCAGGCTCAGGGCAGGGATACCGAGGAGAAGCTGCGGGCATTCAACCGGATTGCGATCGGGCGGAGCGCGGAATTTTTCGCGCATGCGACGCCGCGCGATTTCCGGCTGGAAGGCGACACGGTGCGGTTCACCTCGCCTGTGGAGACGCCTTACGAAGAGAACAACACCGTGGAGGCGCGGTATTTTCCGGGCCATGGGCGGTGGAAGCGCGGAAAGAAGGCCGTGGTGGTGCTGCCGCACTGGAATTCGCACGCGGCGCAGCATGTGGCGCTGTGCGAAGGAATCGCGAAGTTCGGGATCTCGGCGCTGCGGATCAGTTTGCCGTATCACGACCGGCGGATGCCGGCGGAGCTGACGCGCGCGGACTACGCGGTTTCAGCGAACGTGGGGCGCACGATTGACGCCACGCGGCAGGCGGTGCTCGATATCCGGGCATGCTATGACTGGCTGCAACAGCAGGGGTACGAGGATCTGGGGATTGTGGGGACGAGCCTGGGATCCTGCTATGGATTTCTGGCGAGCGCGCATGATGAACGGATTCGCGTGAATGTGTATAACCACTGCTCGACGAATTTCGCGGATGTGGTGTGGCAGGGGCTTTCGACGAAGCATATCCGGCAGGGGATTGAGGATCAGATCGATGTGGAGCGGCTGCGGGCGGTGTGGGATTGTTTGAGCCCGCTGCATTACGTGAGCCGGTTTGCGGAGATGGATAAGCGGTCGTCATTTCTCTATGCGACGTACGACACGACGTTTCCGCCGGAGTTTTCGCGGGATATTATCGGGCGGATTGCGAAGAGCGGAACGAACCACAAGGTGATTGTGATGCCATGCGGGCATTACACGCTGGGTGAGACACCGTTCAAGTTTTTAACGGGGTATCACATTATTTCGTTTTTGAAGAGGAATTTGTAGGTCAGCGTTCCATGAAGCTGACGCCGGCTCTGGCGCGGAAGGCCACAGGCGTGTCGCCGTGCATGGCTGGTTTGAAGCGCCATTTGCTGACGGCGGTGATGGCGCGGGCATCGAGGCCGGGCTCGAGTTTTTCGAGCACATGAATGTCGCTCACGTGACCGTCGGCGCCGATGAGAATCGCCAGCATGACGGTGCCGGAGATTTTCGCCTTCTGGGCGCCAAGCGTGTAGCCGGGGTCAACCTTGTAGACCAGTTCGGGTGGCGTTACTTCGCCACGGTGTTTGGCGGTCGCGCCCCAGGTGCGGGGCGGCTGCGCGGGCTCGGCCGATGTGGCATTGCGGAGCAGCGCGAGGAGCGCGGCTTCGGAGGCGCGGCCGGCGTCGAACGTCAGAATCTTTCCTTCCCGGCTGATGAGCATGTTCGCGGGCCAGGCTTTGATGGCAAGCGCATCCACATCGCCTGCATTGATGCGCAGGATTCGGACATCGTTCCCCATGGTTCTGGCAACGCTCTCGAGCGCAGGCGCGGCTTCTTCGCAGGGCTTGCACCAGGGCGCCTCGAAATGCAGCAGGACAGGCTTGCCGCGGAGCTTCGCGAGGTCGACCGACCGGCCGTCGACCGTTGTGAGGTGCAGCGGCGGCGGGGCCTGGCCGATCAGACCGCGATGCGTAACGGCCAGGTCCAACTGATGCCAGTCGACTTCGGTGGCGTCGGCGGGGACGATGAAGGAGAAATCGCCGGCGTCGGCCGCGCGGGCGCCGTGGTGGAAGCGGGTGACGTCAATGGTGGCCGGGACTTCGGCTGTGTGACCCGGCGGCTTCACGAAGGTCTGCTGGCGGAGCGCGACGCCGGTTTTGGTGTCGACCCAGAGAGTGCGCTCATCGGGCTCAGTGGTGGCGATCTGGATCACTTTGCAGTCGAAGCGCTCGCCATCGATATAGATCGTGTCGTCGCGGAGAATTTTGGCGGAGGTCAGGTTGCGCGCGGTGGGTTCGGCTTCCGGGGTCAGATCGGTGAGGTGGAGCAGCATCGCGGCCGGAATGGCGGCGTCGAGGCGGGCGTAAACGTTGCTCGATTCCTGCCAAAACAGGCTGCTGTTACCGTCCGAAAAGATCGTGGTCTGGCCGGTGGCGGGAGTGCTGCCGGAGATCAGGACGCGGTCAGGCTGGCGGACGGCGATTGTGGCCAGGATATGGAAGCCGAAGCCGGAGTCATTGGCGGGGGACGCGAGGGTGGTCTCGACGTCCATTTCATAAGCGGGAAGCTGCTGGAGGGCGGTAGAGGCACGGCGGAAAAGCTTTTCGGCTTCGGGATCGACCTGAGGGTTGAGTTGCCCCCAGGCGATCGCCGCCAAAGCTGCGAACAAAAGCCCGATCCGCAATTGTAAACGTCCTTTACACGGCCCTGCTGGCTCGATTATGCACCGGTTCAGGGTGGAAGTCTACAAAAATTTACATACGTAAATTTACAATCGGGCTTCGTGAGCTATTGCTGTTTGTCCAAAACGATGACCATCAGAGCGTCTACTCCGGGATCTTTTTCGGTGTAAGTAAAGGTTTTACCATCAGATGAAACCTCCCAGGTTTCGGAGTCCATGAGTTTGCCGGCGAGTTTCTCCGTGATCTCAAGTTTCCGTGGACTGACTACTTTTGTGTTAGTCGTCGCTCCCGGGGGGATCTTGGGCCCGCTGATGGGGGAGTCTTTGCCGTTGAAAAGGAGGGGAACTTTAACGGCGCGGTCCGGGAAGAAGGCGGTGATTCCGGCAGACCCATTGTCGTCGACGCTCATCTGGGTGAACGCGATTTTCACATCGGAAGCCTCCCACGTACCCTCAAAGCCTTTGCCGCCGGCGGTGCGTTTTACGATGACCGTCTCGGTGAACGGGCTGCCGTCTTCGCGTTTCCCGGTCGATGTGCGGGTCATCGATTTACCGTCGGCCGACAGTACCCATGTTTCAGTCGACGTCAGTTTGCCATTGCTCTTATTGGTAAGGACCCAGCTTGTGGGAGTGGTTTTGAGGGCCACGGTTCTGCCGAACGGCGTATTTTGGTCCGTGCCATCGGCCTTGATTGTCCAGGAGAAGGTTCCGTAAGTGAACTTCCAGGCGTTCGAGCCGGCCGCGGCGACGGAATCGGTTGTTCCGGTGAGTTTGCTTTTCGCGGCGTTGTATTTCCATTTGCCGGCGAACGGGCTGGCGGCGTGGGCGAGCGAGCAGGAGAGCGCGAGGGCAACGCTGAACAAAACTGGCTTTTGACGGAGCATAACTTCCTTTCCGGGCTCGTGGAGCACAATCGACGCGGGTCGGGCAGGGCGTCCGAGCTTTGGAATACGTTAACACAGCCGTCTGGGATAAGCTACCTGAATATGAGACCTCGTGTTGTTGGGTTCGGAGTTGCGTTCTTACTGGCGGCGGCAGCGCAGGCGCAGACGCAGATGCGGCCGCCCGCGGTGCCGCTGGTGACGCATGATCCGTACTTCAGTATCTGGTCAATGGCCGATCGCCTGAACGGCGAGAACACGAAGCACTGGACCGGGAAGCCGAATACGCTGACGGCGGCGATGCGGGTGGATGGCAAGGTGTGGCAGGTGATGGGGCGGGACAATGGGACGCAGCCGTTGCCGCAGAAGAGCGTGGAGGTGCTGCCGACGCGCACGATCTACACATTCGAGGGCGGGGGGATTGCGCTGGAGCTGACGTTCCTGACGCCGGCGCTGCCGGATGATCTGGACGTGCTCTCGCGGCCGGTGACCTACATCGACTGGAAAGTCTCATCTTCGGATGGGTCGCCGCATCAGGTGCAGATTTATTTCGACGCGGGCGCGGACCTGACGGTGAACACTCCGGACGAGCCGGTGACGTGGGGGCGGTTCCAACTCGACGGGCAGCCGGTGCTGCGGATGGGATCGCGCGAGCAGCCGGTGCTGGCAAAGCGCGGCGACGATCTGCGGATCGACTGGGGCTTCCTTTATTTACAGGCGGACAAGCCGGAGGGCGTAACGGAGGCGGCGATGTCGCATCAGGCGGCACGGAGTGCGTTTAACGGCACGGGACGTCTGCCGGAGTCCGACGATCTGAACGAACAAGTGGAACAGCCGGTGCGTAGAACTCCTGCGATGGCGCTCGCGTTCAGTGTGGATCTGGGGAACGTGGCGTCGCAGGCGGTGACGCGGTCGCTCGAGATTGCATATGACGATCAGTATTCGATCGAGTATTTCCGGCGGCAGGAGCAGCCGTGGTGGCGCCGCAATGGGGCGGAGGTGAGCGATCTGTTGCGTGACGCCCGAAAGGACCACGATTCGCTGGCGGCGCGCAGCGAGACCTTCGACAAAGAGCTAATGGCCGATATGCGCAGGGTGGGGGGCGAGAAATACGCGCAGCTCGCGGCGCTCGCTTACCGGCAGATGCTGGCGGCGCACAAGCTGGTGGCGGATTCGGATGGCTCGGCGATGTTTTTTCCGAAAGAGAATTTCAGCAACGGCTGCATCGCGACGGTGGATGTGATTTATCCGAGTTCGCCCTTCACGATGCTGTTCAGTCCGGCGCTGCTGCGGGCGCAGTTGCTGCCGGTGATGGAATACGCGGCGATGGGGCGCTGGAAGTTTCCGTTCGCGCCGCACGATCTGGGGACGTATCCGCTGGCGAACGGACAGGTCTATGGCGGCGGCGAGCGCACGGAAGAGAATCAGATGCCGGTGGAAGAGAGCGGCAACATGCTGATTATGACGGCGGCGCTGGCGAAGGTGGAAGGCAATGCGTCGTTCGCGGAGAAGTACTGGACGCTGCTGACGAAATGGGCGGAGTACCTGAAGGACAAGGGGCTCGATCCGGAGAATCAGCTTTCGACCGACGATTTTGCGGGACACCTGGCGCATAACGCGAATCTCTCGATCAAGGCGATTCTGGCGCTGGCTTCCTATGGGATGCTGGCCGACATGACGGGACACAAAGCCGAAGCGGAGCTTTATCGAAAGATCGCGAAAGAGTTCGCGCAGAAGTGGGTAACGATGGCGGCGGACGGCGATCACTACAAGCTGGCGTTCGATAAGCCAGGGACGTGGAGCCAGAAATACAACCTGGTGTGGGACCGGATTCTTGGCTTCCATTTGTTCCCGGCGGACGTGGTGAAGAAGGAGATCGCGTTCTACGAGACGAAGGAGCATAAGTACGGGCTGCCGCTCGATAATCGCAAGGACTACACCAAGCTCGACTGGCTGGTGTGGACGGCCACGCTCGCGGATAATCAGGCCGATTTCGAGGAGATCGTGGCGCCTGCGTATGACTGGGCGAATGAAACGCCGACGCGCGTTCCGCTGACGGACTGGTATGACACGGTGACCGGGAAGCAGCAGGGCTTTCAGGCGCGGTCGGTGGTGGGAGGGCTGTTTATCAAGATGCTGACCGATGATGGGGTGTGGAAGAAATACTCGAGTCGCTCTCGACAATGAGCGAAACAATGAGTGAAATGACACCCGCGATCGCGGTCACCAATCTGCGCAAGGTGTATGGGGGGAAGGCCGCGGTGGACGGTCTTTCGCTGAACGTGCCGCGGGGCTCGTTCTTCGGGTTTCTGGGGCCGAATGGGGCGGGGAAATCGACAACGATCCGGATGTTGATCGGGCTGATTCCCGCGACTTCCGGCACGATTGAATTGCTGGGGCTGCCGATGCCCGCGGAGGAAACGGCGATCAAGCAGCGCATCGGGCTGGTGCCGGACGATTCGCTGCTGTTCGACCGGCTTACGGGTCTGGAGTTTCTGGAGTTCGTGGGGCGGATGTATTCGCTCGAACGTTCGCAGGCCCGGCGACGTGCCGCGGAACTGCTGGAGCTGTTCGAACTCTCTGATGAAGGGCGGAAGATCATCGGGGAGTATTCGAAGGGAATGCGGAAGCGCGTGGCGATGGCGGCGTCGCTGATTCACCGGCCTGAGCTGTTTCTGATGGATGAGCCATTTGAGGGTGTGGATGCGGTGGGCGCGCGGCTGATGAAAGATATTCTGCTCGATCAGGTGAAGCACGGTGCGACGATTTTTCTGACTTCGCACGTGCTCGAAGTGGTGGAGCGGCTGTGCGATCACGCGGCGATCATCAATGACGGCAAGATTGTGGCGGAGGGCAGCATGGCGGAGCTCCGGAGCGGTTCGGAAACGCTGGAAGAAGTTTTCGTACGCACGGTGGGCGCTGACCGGGAGTACGGCAAGCTTGACTGGTTAGGGTAGGCGATGCTGCGAGCCATCCTTTACGCGCAATTGCTGAGCATGCGGCCGCGCAAGGGGCGGGCTCTTCGTGGCGGCGCGGTGTTTTCGGCGATCACCACGCTGTTCTTCTACGGCATTTTCGCGTTCCTGGGATTCTCGATGATGCTGCTCTTTTCGAGTCCCGATCTGGCGGGCCGTTTTGTGAAACTGCTTTCCGGGATCCTGTTGCTGATGACGGGTTACTGGCAGATTGGGCCGGTGATCACCGCAAGCTTCGGGGCGTCCATCGATCTCCGGAAACTGATGGCGTATCCGGTTCCGCGGCGGCAGCTTTTTCTGGTGGAAGTGCTGCTCCGCGCGATGACCAGTTTCGACATCGTGCTGGTGTTGAGCGGTATTGCGATCGGGCTGCTGCTGAATCCGCTGTATGGCTGGGGGGCCGCGCCGTACGTGATTGTGGGCGCGGTGGCGTTTGCGGTGATGAATGTTCTGTTCTCCGCCGGCGTGAAGAGCTGGATGGAGCGGTTCTTCGTGCGCACGCGGTTCAAGGAAGTTTTCTTCCTGATCATTGTGCTGGTGATGGTCTCGCCGCAGTTGTTTCTGCTGACGAATACGAAGGCTTCGGGCTTGCTGCGATTTGTGCCGTCGCAGGTAGTGTGGCCGTGGGCCGCGATGGGACGGCTGATGCTGCGCGAGAATGTTCTGCCCGGCATTCTGATGGGCGCGGCGTGGATTGCGGCAGCGCTGCTGTTCAGCCGCCGGGAGTTCGGCAAGATGCTGGCGTTCGATGGGCCGGTATCGGCGCGGAAGGAGAAGAAGGGCGCGCCGGATCGTCTTTCGGAACGCCTTTTCCGGCTGCCGGGGCGGTTGCTGCCCGATCCGCTGGCGGCGCTGATTGAAAAGGAACTGCGGACGCTGACGCGGATTTCGCGTTTCCGGATGGCGTATGGGATGTCGTGCTTCTTTGGCGTGCTGCTGGTGGTGCCGTCGATCCGGCGAGGGCCGCATTCGCCATTTTTGCAATATGCGCTGCCGATCATGGCGGTGTATGGGCTGCTGATGCTGGGGCAGATCACATTCTGGAATTCGCTGGGGTTTGACCGTTCGGCGGCGCAGGGCTATTTTTGCTGGCCCGTGAGGTTTCGCGATGCGCTGATCGCGAAGAACGTTTCGGTGATGGTGATGCTGATTCCGCAGGTGGCGCTGGTCACGTTGATCGCGCGCGCTTTTCATGTGCCGTCGTCGCCTGGAAAGATTGTGGAGGCGATTGTGGTGGACGGGATCGCCGCGCTGTTCTGGTTCGGGCTGGGGAATATTTCGTCGGTGCGGATGCCGCGCGCGATGAATCCGGAAAAGATGAATCAGATGGCGAACAAGCTTCAGTCGCTGACCATTCTGGTGGCGCCGGTGGTGCTGCTGCCGGTGGTGCTGGCTTATTGGGCGCGGTCGGTGTTTGGGAGCGAGATTGTGTTCGCGGGGATTCTGGCGATTGCGGCGATACTGGGCGGAATTTTCTACTGGGTGGCGCTGGATTCCGCGGTGAAGTCGGCGATTGCGCGGCGAGAGGTCCTGGTGCAGGAGCTCTCGCGCGCGGATGGGCCGATTTCGACTTCGTAATTAAGCGATTTCGGGGACCACGTAGGGGGCGCGGTAGTCCCGGCGGAACATCGCGTTGGCTTCTTTGTCATCCTTCACAGACCAGGTGGCGGCGTCGAAATTGATGGTGCGGCCCAGCCGGTAAGAAATGTTGGCCAGGTGGACGAGCGTGGTTGAGGCCGCGCCCTCCTCGATTTCCGCGGTGAGCTCGCCGCGATTGTGGCTGCGGACGGCATTGATGAAGTTGGCGAAGTGGTCGCCCTTGTCCTGACGCGCAGGACCTGGGTACTGATCCTTGCCGATGACGGAATAGTAGCGGTCATAGCCGTCGATCGCGAGATAGCCGTTCGACCCATAGAACAGGTTGCCGACGGTGTTGCTCTTCGTGCTTCTGTCGAAATTCTCAATGTCGGCTTCGTGGTTCGTCATCCAGTGACGGACTTCGAAAGTCATCATCTTTTTCGGCTTGCCGGCCTCTTCGAATTCGAAGGCGCAGGTGAGCGTGTTGGGCGTTTCCTGATCGTCATCGAACATGAAGTGGCCGCCGATGGCGGAGATCTTCGTGGGGTATTTGACGCCCAGGCCCCAGCGGGCTTTGTCGACCTCGTGGATGCCCTGATTGCCGAGGTCGCCGTTGCCGTAAGCCCACTGCCAGTGCCAGTTGTAATGGAAGCGATTCTTCGTGAATGGCTTCATGGGAGCGGGGCCGACCCAGAGGTCGTAATCGACGCCCGCGGGTACCGGCTCGACCGGCGCTTTGCCGATGGTGTTGCGCCACTTGAAGCAGAGACCGCGCGCCATGTAGACATCGCCGATCAGGCCTTCGCGCATTTTCTGGACGGCTTCAATGAGGGCGAGGTCGGAGCGGCTCTGGCTGCCCTGCTGGACGATCTTGTCGTATTTGCGGGCGGCAGCGACGATCTGTCTGGCTTCGAACATATCGTGCGAGCAGGGCTTCTCGACGTAAACGTCCTTGCCGGCCTGCATGGCCCAGATGGCCTGAAGGGTGTGCTGGTGGTTGGGCGTGGCGATCGAAATGGCGTCGATCGATTTGTCTTCGAGGAGCTTGCGCAGGTCTGTGTAGCCTACGGGCTTCTTGCCGGTTTTGGATTCCACGGATTTGATGGCGCCATCGAGCACGCTCTGGTCGACGTCACAGAGGGCGACAAGCTCCACGTTTTGCATTTGAGTGAAGGCGGCGATGTGCGATTTGCCGCGGCCGTGGAGGCCGACGGAGGCGACGCGGATCGTATCGTTCGCGCTCTTCGCGGCGCGGGCGATGGAGGTGGAGGCGGCGGCTACCGCGGAATTGAGGATGAATGTTCTTCGGTCCATGGCAGGCCCATTATATTACCTTTTGCCGGGGCTGACGTGCGCTGACAACATGCGCGGCGCAGCCGAGGAGCAAGGTAAGCAGGCCGGTGCGGCTGCGCCACAATTCGGGCTGGAAGCCGTGCCGTAGTTCGACGGCAAAGGCCAGGACGAGGAGGGCGATCGACAGGATGAGGCGCGCTGACCAGCGTAGCTCCGCTCCGCGAGTTCCCGTGCGTCGTCCAGAAATTCGCCAGCTAGACCCACGCAGGTTCCTGCAGAGTAGCTTGTTCGGAGACGCTTCTGAAGTTATGGTACGGGAACACGCCCAGGCCCGGAAAATCCAGTTTCCGGGACAGTTCGCTCGCAACTTTGGAAGCTACTTCGCGCAGCCGATGGCGGGCAGCATCATCGGTAAGAACGATGCGAAAGAAAATCGCCCATTGACCGCTCCAGTCTTCGCCAATCTCGTAGCGGATACGCACTACGTCCGGCCCTGTAAGTTGTTCGACGTGCCTGGTTGCGGCTTCGATTTCCGATTGCCTGGTGACGGCCGGCGGTACGTACATTTGCTTCAATTTTAACGCAATATTCCCGCGAGGATGGCCGCTCCGCCCGGCCGCTCGGAAGATCACTCAGTTCATTTCCGGACGGCTTTTCAGACGCTGATTGAGGCGCTGGCGTAAGCGGCCCTGCCGATCGTCGATCATCTTCCGCTGATCGCTGGTGAGACCTGCGTAGATTTGGGCGCGGGATTGGTTGCGGATGGCGGCGATCTGTCCGCGCAGCTCGCCTTGTGTTTTTGAAAGCGCCTGGATTTGGGTGGTGTCGTTTGCTTTGATGGCGGCTTTCAGGGCTTGCCGGTTCTGGCGGAGCTGCGCCGCGATGGGCCTGACGGTGGATCGCGTCTGCTCGCGGATGCTTTTCATCTGCGACTTCTGAGCATCGGTCAGGTTCAGGGCTTTCGCCGCGCGGTGTGCTCTTGCGGGCGACGGCGCGGGCGCGGGAGTCTGCGCGAATGACGAGGCGCCGAGTAAAAGGGGTAGTGCAAAAAGCCGAAGTTTCATGATGACCTCCACTCGGCTAAACACGATTGGGCGGCAAACGTCGCGTAAAGCTTTGTTATGACCGCAGGGCCTGGTCGAGATCGGCGATGATGTCTTCCGGCGCTTCGATTCCGGCGGAGAGTCTCACGAGGTTGTCGTGGATGCCGAGACGCGCGCGGTGCTTTGGGGCGATGTCGCGATGCGAGGCCATGGCCGGGTAGAGCAGCAGGCTGTGAACGTCGGCGAGCGACGTGGCGGGTATCACCAGGCGCAGCGCATTCATCATCTGGAAGACGCGTTTGCGGTCGGCGCCTTTGATTTCGAAGGCCACGAGTCCACCGTAGAGACCATTGGGAAACAGCCGCTCAATGGCCGCTGCGTCCGGGTGGTTTGGATCTTCGGGGAAGTAGACTCGCTCCACATTCGGATGCGTTTTCAGCCAGCCGGCAATCTGGCGTGCGCTGTCGCATTGCCGCTCCATGCGGAGCGGGAACGTCTTGATGCCGCGCATCGTGAGATAAGAATCGAAAGGACTGAGGACGAAACCGACCGTCCGCTGGAGCGCGCGCAGGGCGGCCAGGTCCGGTTCATTGGCGACCACGATGCCGCCGATGATATCGCCGTGGCCCGCGAGGTATTTCGTCAGGCTGTGGACCACGAAGGTGGCGCCGTATTCGAGCGGGCGCAGAATCAGCGGCGTGGCGAAGGTGTTGTCGACGATCAGCGCGGCGCCGGCTTCGCGCGCCATTTCGCCGATGCGATCGAGCGCGGGAACGCGGAGCAGGGGATTGCAGACCGTCTCCATGACGATCGCGCCCGGCTTCTTTTCTTCGATCGCTTTCCGGACAGCCGCTTCATCGCAGAAATCGACGAATGTAACGTCGACGCCAGCGGGTTCGAATACCTTCATCAGCATGGCGAGCGTTGCGCCATAGAGAAGATTGCCCGCGACGATGGACTTACGGCGATCGAGCAGCGCGGTGCTGATGGCCATGTGGATGGCAGCCATGCCGCTCGAGCAGGCGAGCGAACCGGCGCCGCCTTCCAGGTCCGCCACCAACTCCTCGAGCGCGCCGGTGGTGGGATTGCCGTAGCGGGCGTAGCTCTGGCCGGGGATCAGGTTGTCGAAGACGCGATCGAGGTTTTCGATATCGTCGTAAAAATAGCTGGCGGCCGTATAAATCGGTGTGGTGACCGGAACGGGCGCGGGGACGTCTTTCGGGAGCCGCTTGCGATCGCCCGCGTGGACCGCGCGTGTGTGCAGGTTTATTTTCTTTTCCATCTCACGCCATCCTTCGTATCTTCGAGAATCACGCCCGCGTCGAGGAGTTGGTTGCGGATCTCATCGGCGCGCGCAAAGTTGCGCGACTTTTTGGCGGCGGTGCGCTCGGCGATCAGATTTTCAATTTCACTTTCGGCCATGCCTTCCGCGGAGGCAGAGGGTTTCAGGACTTCGAAAACGGAATCGAACAGCTCGAGCAGCGCGCGTGCGCCCGCGAGATTACCGGCGTGGAATTCGCCGGCATCGAGCGCGATATTGGCGTCGCGCAGGTATTCGAAAACGGCCGCGAGGGCTTCGGCGGCGTTGAGATCGTCATCCATGGCCGCGCGGAAATCAGCCTGGGCGCGGGTGGAATGCTCATCGAGCCTCGCGTTGACGCCTTCCGGCAGGTTCTTTGCGTTTTCGAGGCGGAACTGAAAATTCCGCAGGCGCTCGATGGCGGTCTTCGCGGAATTCAGACCGTCAAACGTGAAGTTGAGCGCTTTGCGGTAAGGCACGGACGCGAGGAGATAGCGTACTGCTTCCGGGGCAACGCCGCGGGCGAAGATGTCGCGCAGGGTGTAGAAATTCCCGAGCGACTTCGACATCTTCTGGCCTTCGACAAGGAGAAATTCCGAGTGGACCCAGAAGCGCGAGAACGGTTTGCCGGTGAGAGCCTCGGCCTGCGCGATCTCGTTTTCGTGATGGGGGAAGATCAGGTCGATGCCGCCGGCGTGCAGATCGAGAGTTTCCCCGAGGTACTGGATCGCCATCACGGAGCATTCGATGTGCCAGCCGGGGCGGCCGTGGCCAACTTCCGTGTCCCAGGCGGGCTCGCCGGGTTTGGCGGCTTTCCAGAGGGCGAAGTCGCGGGCGTCGGCTTTGTCGTAGTTATCGACATCTACGCGGGCGCCGGCCTGCATGCCGCTGAAATCGTTATGCGAGAGCTTGCCGTAGTCTTTGAATTTCGCGATGCGGAAGTAGACGGAGCCTTCGCTCTGGTAGGTGTAACCGCCGTTTTCGAGTTTGTGGATGGCATCTGCCATCTCTTTTATGTGCTCGGTGGCGCGCACGAGGCGCTCGGGTTGTTCGAGCCGGAGTGTGGCGCAGTCATCCAGAAAAGCTTTGGTGTAGATGGCGGTGTACTCGCCGAGCGATTTGTTCTGTGCGACGGCGTTGCGGATGATTTTGTCGTCCACGTCAGTAATGTTCATGACATGGTCGAGCTGGAAGCCGGAGGCGCGCAGCCAGCGGCGCAGCAAATCATAGAACACGAATGTTCGGAAGTTGCCGATGTGCGCGAAGTCATAAACGGTGGGACCGCAGGTATACATGCGGACGGTGTTGTCGCTGAGCGGCGCGAAGGGTTCGACGGATTGGGACAGCGTGTTGTAGAGACGCAAAGCCATAGTATTCGAGAAAACTGAAGGGAATTTTTATGGTAACGCCGGGATGGCGATTACCGGGTTGCGGCGGGGCGCATGCGCATGAAGCCACGACAGGCTACGCCGAGAAAGAGGACCGCGGCCACGGCGCGGAGAGTCACGTCTGCTCCGCTGGAGGGGCGGCCGCTGATGCTCAGGAGACCGGGAGTCCAGACATCACGCGCGGCCGAGAACAGCATGAGAAGAGCGGCTGCCATGTTCATCCACGCGGTTTTACGGGCCTTCGACATCTGCCGTTCAGAATAGCACTTTTCAAGGGCGGCTATTGCCAGGATTCAGCAGAGAGCCGGCGCTTTCCGGCTGATTGCGGGCGCGCAGGAACAGAACCGCAGCGGTGACCAGAGACGCCAGCCCGGCGATGCAGGGCAGGTAAAACCCTGAACGCCGCTGGACCGGGATGCGGCGATACTCAGGCAGATGATAAACATCGAGAAGGCCGAGGCGGTCGAAGTGCCGCAGGGCAATCCAGAGCAAGGTGACTCCCGCGGCCAGGAAGAGCCAGGGTAAAAGGCGAACGGCATGGCGGCGAGCCGCGCTCATCGGCCATCAGTCTATCAGTTTTGTGCCGTTATTCCGGCGCAATTTGCCGAGTCAATTGCACGTGAGCGGACTGGTTCGGCGCGACGGACACGGCGGCCGCCTTGCCGTAGCGCTCCATCCAGGTGGGATTGGAGTATTCGACTCTGGCGTTGTCGTCCCAGGCGTAGACCTGGTAGTCGCCGGGCGGGACAGAGTCGAAGAGGAAGTGACCTTTCGCGTCGGTCTCGCCATTGCGGACTGGCTGGCCGTCGCGCTCCAGATAGATCCATGCGCTGGTGGGCGCGTCATCGGCCGTGACATCGCCTTCCAGCGCGCCGCCGTCGTCGCTGATGGTGACTTCGAGAGGCGGCATGCCGGCCGCGGCGGTGAGGCCGGTGCTGATGATGTCACGGCCCGCGAGAGTGGCGCTCTTCAGATAGAACCCTTTGGGCGGCGCAAAGCTGAAGTGATAGAGATGGGGAATCACGTTGGGAATGGTGAAAGATTCACCGCTATCGTTGTGACCGAGTGCTGCCTGCGGACCGGCCCACATAAAAACCTTGTAGTCCTGGGGGCCGATTGTCCTGCCTGTTGCGGAGAGAACGTGCAGTACTCCCGATACATTGATGAGCGGTTCCAAACGGAGATGTACATCTTCGAGATCGGTGTTGGTGACAATCGCGGATGTCTCCGCGCTGCTTTGCCCGGTTTCCACGGTAAGTGTGTAGTTGCCCGCTGGTACATCGGGGAGAACAAAAGTGCCGTCGCGCCGAGCTCGGGTAACGAATGCGTTGTCGTTCCACGCTGACCCGGCGGCACGCATCGCGCGAATCGTGAGTTCCGTTCCCTGTGGGGCACCCGCAACCGAACCGCTGAGGCGATAAACCGGCAGCGGCGTGAGCGTAAAGTCGAAGCGGCCTTCATATCCGGCGGATGCCTGTATAAAAGGTCCATCGTTTTCGGGTGGACCGGGTGAGCATTGCTCACTGTAGAGATGGCCCGTGTCTGTTCGCGCGGTTGCGCAAAGAACATAGCGGCCCGCGGGGAGGTTCGCGAACCGGTATTCGCCGAGGTCATTGGTGCTGGCACTGGTGCTGCTCAGCATCGTCCGCACACCGTTGAGAATGCCGGAAGTCAGAAGACTCACGTGCGCGCTCTGGATGGGATCGCCCTGATCGTCCGTGACGCGCCCGGCGAGGACGACCTGCGGGGTGAGTTCCACTTTCACGTCAGTGGCCGGTGCCTGCAGCGCGACGGACGCTTTTTCGATATAGCCGATTCGGGAAACGCCGAGTGCGACGCTGCCGCAGGGGAGATCGTCGACATGCCATTTGCCGGTTGCGTCGGATTGCGCGGAGTGCAATCGGTCCGGCAAGCTGATCTCGATCCGGGCGCGCACGATGGGGGCGCGGGTGAGGGAGTTGATGACCGTGCCGTCGACCGAGCAGGTCCCGGGGGCGGTGGATTGCGGATCAGTAGATTGCGCGAAAATCGTACCGGCAATAAGCAGGAGCGCGGCCAGCATGCGCATAGGTCAGCTTTCAGCGTAGCGCTTTGGAACGAGGAGGGTGACGGCGTCCGGGACGAGCGAGATGGTGGCGGGGAGGACGCCGATTGCTTCGCCGTCGGCCTGGATGTGGACCGGTTCATCCGTGAGTGCCGATATCTCGGCGCGGCAGGCGCGGACAATGCTGACGCCGGTCACGCGATCGATCCGGTTAAAGATCACAGCGAAGAGGAATCGCAGGTAATCGATAAAGCGATTCTGCTCCAGGATCACGATTTCAAAATCGGCATCGGTGAGCCGGATGTTCTTCGCGATTTCGAAATCGCCGCCGTAGTTGCGGACGCGCGCCATCAGGGCGAAACCGGCGAGGCGCTCGACGCCATCCACCGTGATGCGGAATTTCGGGAGGACGCGGCCGAGCTGTTTGAAACCGCCGTGCCAGTAGGAGAGCTTGCCGATTTTTCTCTTGAGCTCGAGATCGAGCTCGTGGACGATGCGGGCGTCGAGGCCCACGCCAGCCATCATCAGGAAATAACGGCGGGGCGAACCGGGGTGGTCGAGCGCACCGGCGCTGATTCGAATCGGGACTGCCTCGAGGAGCTGCTCAGCCGCGATATCGGGACGCCGGGCGAGGCCGATTTCGTTGGCCAGCACGTTGGCGGTGCCGGCGGGCAGCGCGCCGAAGACGATCCGCGAGCCGACGATGCCGTTTAAGACTTCGTTGATGGTACCGTCGCCGCCCGCGGCGAGCACGAGGTCAAAACCGCGCTCGATGGCGGCCCGGCCGAGTTCGCCCGCCATGTTCGGGCCGGTGGTCGGCATCAGCTCGACTTCACGGCCGGCACGGCGGAAGCACTCGGCGGCGGCATCCAGGCGAGCCCGTCCGGCGCCTCTCAATCCACCGGCGTTGGGATTGAAGATGATGGCTATACGCTGTAGTGAGTGGGCGATAAAAGTAGGACCCAATCGAACCCACGATTATAGCGATATGTCCATTCGAGAACGCGCCGAAAAGCTTCGGGAATCGATCCGTCATCACGAACATCTCTATTACGTCCTGGATACGCCGGAGATCAGCGACGCCGAATATGACGCGCTGATGCGCGAGCTGCAGGAGATTGAAAAGGCGCATCCGGAGCTGGTGACGCCCGATTCGCCGACCGTGCGCGTTGGCGGCAAGCCGCGCGAGGGCTTCCAGAAGGTGACGCACAGCTCGCCGATGTTGAGTCTGGATAACGCGCTCACGCCGGAGGAATTGCGCGCGTTCGATACGCGCGTGCGCGACCTGCTGGGCGGCGCGAAATACCGGTATGTGACGGAGCTCAAGATGGACGGGCTTTCGATGGCGGCGCGCTATCGCGACGGGCGTTTCGAGCAGGCGATTACTCGCGGCGACGGCGCGGTGGGTGAGGATGTGACGGAGAACGCTCGTACGATTCGCTCGCTGCCGTTGCGCATCCCGCGCAAAGCCGCGTTCGAGGCGCGCGGCGAGGTGGTGTTCAATCGGAAATCGTTCGAGAAGCTGAACGCCGAGCGGGAGAAGGATGGACTGGCCCGGTTTGCGAATCCGAGGAACGCGGCGGCGGGGTCCCTGCGCGTGCTGGAGCCGGCGATCACGGCTTCGCGCCGGCTGGATTTTTACGCGTATTTCGCGTTCGATGAGCGCGGCCAGTTTTTTTTCGATAGTCACTGGGAATCGCTTGACTGGCTGGCTGATCACGGCTTTAAGGTGAATCCCAAGCGGAAGCTCTGCGCGGATCTGGATGAGGTGCTGGCGTTCTGGGCCGAGTGGGAGGCGGAGCGCGAGAATCTGCCGTACGAAATCGATGGCGTGGTGGTGAAGGTGGATAGCCTCGCGCACCAGCGGCAGCTGGGATTCACCGCGAAAGCACCGCGGTGGGCCATCGCCTTCAAATATGCGGCGCAGCAGAGGGAGACGCACGTTGTCGATATCGGAGTGCAGGTGGGGCGGACCGGCGCGCTGACACCCGTGGCATTCCTGGCGCCGGTGGCCGTGGGTGGGGTGACGGTGTCGCGGGCGACGCTGCACAACGAAGACGAAATCGCGAGGCTGGGCGTGCAGATCGGCGATACGGTGCTGATCGAGCGCAGCGGGGACGTGATTCCGAAGGTGGTGCGCGTCACGAAGGAAGGGGAGGGCCGGAAGCCGTTCCGGATGCCTTCGAAGTGTCCGGTGTGCGGCGGGCACATTGTTCGGGAGGAAGGCGAAGCCGCCAGCCGGTGCATCAACGCGAATTGTCCGGCGCGGCTGAAGGAATCGATCGGGCATTTCGCGTCGCGCGGAGTGCTGAATATAGACGGGCTCGGGGATGTGCTGATCGAACAGCTTGTGGATAAGGGGCTCGTGAAGAGCGTGGCGGACCTTTATCAACTGACGGAGGAGCAACTCGCCGGGCTCGATCGAATGGGGAAGAAGTCAGCCGCGAACGTGATTCGGAATATCGAAAGGTCGAAGACGCTGCCGATGCCGCGCGTGCTCGGAGCGCTGGGGATTCGATTCGTTGGAGAGCGTACGGCGGAACTGCTGGCGGATCACTTCGGCGATCTGGATAAGATCGCGTCGGCTTCCGTGGAGGAACTGCAGGAGGCGGAAGAGGTGGGCCCGAAAGTGGCGGAAGCTATTCGGGAGTTTTTCGAGGAGCAGCGGAACTGCGAGCTGGTGGACCGGCTGCGCACAGCGGGACTGCAATTCAAGCATGCAGTGAAGAAGCGCGTGGGCGGTCCGCTCAGGGGATTGACGTTCGTGATTACCGGTACCCTGCCCGATATGAGCCGCGAGGACGCGAAAGCGAAGATCGAAAACGCGGGAGGCAAAGTCGCGGCCGCGGTCAGCAAAAAGACGAATTTTCTGCTGGCAGGCGAGGATGCCGGATCGAAACTGAAAAAGGCGCAGGAACTCGGCGTCGAAATCATCGATGAAAAGCAGTTACTCAGCAAACTGGAGGCGGAATGAGGCGTATCGGTATCGTATTCGTGATGGCAGCCGGGCTGATGCACGCGCAGACGTGGGATTCGCTGGTCGATCACTTTTTTGATGATGCAGTGTTTCCGTTTAATCCCACCACGGCGGTGTCGGACGGTTTTCATGCTTACGATGCCCAGCTCGAGGACTTCTCGAAGGCCGCGATGCAGAAGCAGGTGGCGGCGCTGCTGAAGTATCGGGGACAGTTCACCGCGTTTCCGGCGGCGCAGCTCAGTGCGGACCAGAAGGCGGACCGCGATCTGGTGCTGAGCAATATCGAATCGACGCTGCTCGAACTCGAGACCATCCGGATGTGGGAGAAGAATCCGGACGAATACGCTTCGACGGCCAGCAATGCCGCGTTCACGATCATGAGCCGCTCGTTCGCGCCGGAAGCTGCGCGGCTGCGTTCGCTGATTGCGCGCGAGAAGCTGATGCCGAAGCTGTTTGCCGACGGACGGGCCAATCTGAAGAATCCGCCGAAGATTTATACCGAAGTGGCGATCGAGCAGGTTCCGGGGATTATCAGCTTTTTCGAAAGCGACGTGCCGGAGGCCTTCAAAGCTGTGAAAGATCCGGCGCTCCAGAAGGAATTCAAACAGACGAACGCGAAGGTCATTCAGGAGCTGAATGCCTGGCTTGCGTGGCTGAAATCCGATTTGCTGCCGCAGTCGAAGGGCGACTATGCGTTAGGCGCGGAAATCTACCGGAAGAAGCTGCTGTATGACGAGATGGTCGATATTCCGCTCGACCGGCTGCTCGAAATTGCTTATGCGGATCTGCATAAGAACCAGCAGGCGTTCCGCGAGACCGCGAAAAAGATCGATGCGAAGAAAACGCCGGAGCAGATTCTGGAGGTGGCGGAGAAGGATCATCCGATGGCCGCCGGGCTGTTGCCGGCTTTCCGGAATACGCTGGCGGGACTGCGGTCGTTTATCGAGCAGCACAAGCTGGTGACAATTCCCTCGCGCGTGATGCCGATTGTGGAGGAGACGCCGCCGTTCGCGCGGGCGCTGACATCCGCATCCATGGATACGCCGGGGCCGTACGAGAAAGTGGCGAAGGAAGCGTTTTTCAACGTCACGATACCGGAGAAGACCTGGACAGCGGCGCAGACGGAGGACTGGCTGCGGTCGTTTAATCGCGGCACGATTGCGAGCACGGCGATCCATGAGGTGTTTCCCGGCCATTACCTGCAGTTCCTGTGGATGCCCTCGGCGCCGTCGAAAATCCGCAAGCTGATTGGCGCGAATACGAATGTGGAGGGCTGGGCGCATTATTGCGAGCAGATGATGATCGACGAGGGCTACGGCAACGGGGATCTGAAGCTGCGGCTTGGTCAGTTGCAGGATGCGCTGCTCCGCGATGCGCGGTTTATTGTGGGGATTGGAATTCACACCGGGAAGATGACGTTCGATCAGGGTGTGGATTTTTTTGTGAAGGAAGGCTATCAGCCGCACATTACAGGCGTGCGTGAGACGAAACGCGGGACTTCGGATCCGACGTATTTGTATTACACGCTCGGGAAACTGGAGATTCTGAAGCTGCGCGAAGACTACCGGAAGATGAAGGGCAATGCCTTCAGCCTCCAGGAGTTTCACGACACGTTCCTCAAGCAGGGCATGCCGCCGATCAAGATCGTGCGGCGGAAGATGCTGGGCAACGATTCGCCGGTGTTGTGAAGCGCCGGCCTACCTGACGGGCTTGTTCAGGGCGAACGAATACAGACTATCGCCCGCGCCCACCAGCAGATGCTGGCGGCCATCGAGCATGTAAGTCGTCATGCCGTTGCTGGGACCGGCCATCAGACCGGCGTGCCAGAGGATCTTGCCATTCGCGGGATCGAAGGCGATGATGTTGTTGCCGTTGCCGGTGAAGAGCAGGTGGCCGGCTGTGGTCAGCATGTGGCTGGCGCCGCCGCCGCCTGGCCAATCGTGCTTCCACGCGGCCTTGCCGGTACGGTAGTCAATCGCGAGCAGCGATCCGCCTTCCGAGCCGGATGAGCTGTCAACGCCGCCGTAGCCTTCCGGATGGTCATCCGTATCGGTCTGGTAGTACATCGACCAGGTGCGGCTGACGCCCACATAGAAGAGATTCGTTTCGGGGGAAAAGCTGGCGGAGACCCAGCTTGTCGCACCGCCCGATGCGGGGAGCACGAGCGCGCCGTCCGGTTTCGGATACTTCGCGGGATTGGGAATCGGCTGACCTTTGGCGTTGAGGCCGAGGTTCCAGTTCATGCCTTCGATCATCGGCTGCGTCAAAATGTGCTCGCCGTTCGTGCGGTCGAGAACGTAAAAATAGCCGTTGCGGTTGGCCTGCGCCACGAGCTTGCGCGGCTTGCCGTTGATGACGCCGTCGATCATGATGACGGATTCGGTGGAATCCCAGTCATGCGTGTCATGCGGGGTGGCCTGGTAATACCACACGATCTTGCCGGTATCGGGATTGATGGCGAGGATGCTGCAGGTGTAGAGGTTGTCGCCCTTGCGGCTCTGTTCGGCCATCACGGGATTCGGATTGCCGGTGCCGAAGATATAGAGGTTCAGTTCCGGGTCGTAGCTGCCGGGAATCCAGGTCTGACCGGTGGCGTGCGCGGCAGCATATTCGTCGGGCCAGGTTTCAATGCCGGGTTCGCCCTTGCGCGGAGTGGTGTTGGTCTTCCACTGTGTGGCGCCCGTTTCGGGATCGACCGATTCGATGAAGCCGGGGTTATCCAGGTGATCGCCGCCCACGCCGACGATGATGTGGTTGCCGACGACGATGGGCGCGGCGGTCGTCGTGTAATCGAGCTTCGCATCGGTGATGCGGACTTTCCAGCGCTCCTTGCCGTCCGCCGCATTCAGGCACACCAGATTGCCGTCCGGCGTTTCCATATAGAGCCAGTTGCCGTAGTAGCCGAAACCGCGATTGCCGTTGGTGTTGCCGGTGTTCGGTGGATAGCCGTAGTGCCAGAGCTCGCGGCCCGTGCGCGCGTCGGCGGCCCAGCCGTTATTGGGCGAGGTGAAGTAGAGAATGCCGTTGACGAGCAACGCGGGCGACTTGATGTTGACGCCGGTCCCGGCGGGGCCCGGCGTAAAGCGCGTGGCCCATTCGAGCGACAGATTCTGGACGTTCGTCGAATTGATTTCCTTCAACGGGCTGAAGCGGCGCGCCGAGTAATCGCCGAAGAACGTCGGCCACGAATCGGCCGGAGGATGCAGCAGCATCTCCTTCGTGACCTGCGCGCTGGCCGGCCGCGGCACCAGGCTGACGAACAACGCCGCCGCCGCAATGGAAGTGGAAAGTTTCGTCATGGTTTTCATTTCAGGGTCACCAGATAAGCCGTCACGTTGTGGATGTCGGCGTCCGTATACGTTTTCAGCATGTCCACATGGACTTTCAGCGGATCGTTGATGGCGACTTTCGGTACATCGCCGTTGCGCGTGAAAGAGCGGTAAGCGCCGGTCGAATCGTGCAGGGCGACGTTGAAGTCGTCAATGTGGTCCAGCGGGCCGGAAACAGTCTGGCCATTGGGCAGCGTGACGGTGACGGTGCGAGTCGCGCGGCCAACGCTGGTGGCGGCCGCCGCTGCGCCGCGTCCACGTCCCCCGCGCCCGCCGCCGGGAGAGAGCCAGTGCCCCTGGAGTTGCTGCGGGGAGTAGCGGTTGCCGATTCCCTTCAGGTCGCCGGTGGCCGAATGGCAGGTGCCGCACTTGCCCGGGCCGTTGAAATAGGCTTCGCCCTTTTTCGGGTCGCCAGTCAGAATATCGAGAAAGCTGTAAGTGACGCGGTGGCCCGCGCCGTAAGCCTGGAGGCGAAGCCAGGCGGCCACGTCTTTGATTTCCGCGTCCGTCAGATTGGAAGACGGCATCCCTTTATCGGGGAAGCCGTTTTTAATGGGAGGCGTCAGCAAAATACCCTTCTCATCCTCGAGGACATAAAGCGAGCGGACGAGATCGGTGTTGTCCTTGCCGGTCATACCCTTGGCTGTTGCGCCGTGGCACTTTGCGCAATTGTCAGCGAAGAGCTTCGCTCCGCGCGTGACCTGCGCGGCGTCTTCCTTCGAGGCTCTGAGCGCGGCTTCGGTGGCCGCGATGGCCGCTTTTTCGCCGCTGCCGGTCTGGGCCGCGGCCGTGATGCAAAAGACGGCCGAGAGAGAGACCCCAAGCAGGGCTGTACTGAGATAACGCATAAGACTCTCCAGAGTAAGATCCGCTGAAATGGTTTGACCAGTATAGCCCGAAACGCAAAAAAGACCGGATGCGCCCGGGAAATTCGGGACGGCATCCGGTCCTGTGGATCCGCGTTACGCGAGCGCTTTGCGGCAGTACTCGACGCACTTACCGATTTCGGTCAGAACGGTCGAGCCCTCCGGCGTCCGGTACTCGTATTCGATGGTGGCCTGGATGGGCCATTTTTCCTTCTTGAGCAACTGGAGAACTTCGACGATCGGGGTATCGCCCTGGCCGAACGGAACGTTCGTGTCGTCGTATTTCTTGTCCTTGATGTGGATGTGGGTGATGTGATCGTGATGCTTTTCGATGAACGGAATGGGCGAGATCTTGTTGCCCGCCACGAAGTGGCCGATATCGAGATTGATGCCATTCCACGTGTTTACGGCGATGGCTTTCTCCCAGCTCTGCGGGCTGCCGAAAGCTTCCTGGCTGGTGACGTTGGTGTGGCCGTGATAGCCGATCCGCATCTTGTGCTTTTCGGCGAATTTGCCCAGGCGTTCGACCTGGCTCTGCTCGCCTTCGGTCGAGATGGCATGGGCCCCGAGATTCTTCGCTGTGACGAAGAAGTAATCGAGGACATCGTCCTCAAACGAGTTGATGTTATCGACCTTGACGATCTGGATCAGGATGCCGGCGTCTTCGTACTTCTTGCGGAAGGCCTTCATCTTGTCCTGCGAGAGCGAAAGCCGCCATTTGGTCAGGTCCTGCGCCAGCTTCTCCTGAGCAGCTTTCTGCTCGGGAGTGAGGGGCGCCCGGCCGCGTCCGCCGCCACCACGTCCGCTGCCGCCGCGAGCGCCGCCGGCGCCACGGGCAGGGGGAGGACCGCCGGGGCCGTCATTGGGCGAAGCGTAGACACCCGGCGCATTCAGGAATGCTTCGACGGGCTGAAGACGAAGTTCGCAGGCGCTCAGGTTGAGCTGCGTCATGTATTCGATGATCTTGTCCGCTGTTCCGGACATGCGGGTGAAGCTGTAGGGGGCATTGATGCCCACCTGCACGCCGCCCCATTTTGAGTTCGGTTTGGCGAGAAGCTGAGCCGCGGGAACCGCGGCGAGTGCGAGTTTACTGAAATCGCGTCTGGTGAAATTCATTGGGTCGACCCTTTTCGTTTAGCGGGCCGGTTGAATACCAGAGAATGCGCGCCGCTAACCCGAACAGTATATACCTTTGGCGCGGCTTGCAGAAGCAAATCATGCGCTCTCCCATACAACTGAAAAAGTTCGAGAGTCGTACATTTTCAGTTATTTACAGACGTTTACCGGCGCGAGTAAACCGTCTTGAATTCGCCCTTATCGCCGCCGAAGCTGAGGTTCGACGATGACGACGTGCTGGGGAGAGCGGTGTGGCCAGGGCCGGGCTGCGGGGTGTAGTCCGGATCGCTCTGCTTCGAAGTCGTCGTGACCCGAGGTTTTGAGGGCTTTGCGGGCGGACGGGCATCCAGGCGGTCAATTTCATCCTTGTGCACGGTGAGTTGTTTGTCTTTCGCGACCACGACAATTGCGTCGCCGGAGGTGTCAGCGAGGACGGCGTTCAGGGGGGATTTTTCGCCTTTGCGATAAATCCGAAGCTCCGACCGGTTGGGCAATTGCTGCACCTTGAGCCAGGAGTTGCCCGCCCCGAACAGGGTGAGGGCGGCAAGCAGGAGCAGGGCGATCCGGGTCATGGTTCGAAACCTCCGGGTCCAGTCTAACTCAAACGCGTGGTAATCGCAGTGGCTTCCGGCTCCACGCGGTTCACTGTTAAGTACGGCGCGGGCGAGGCGCTGTTCAACCTTCAGTCGGCCGAGCGGGCTCCCGAGGAACTGACAGCGGCGATGATGGCGTCAAAATGCAGCTGCACCTGCGACCATTTCGTCGTGCCAGTCAGGATTACCACCCGATCTTCCTGGCTGTTCGTGAGTTCCGTTGATAGACCGTATGTTCCCGCAGAGCTTCCGCCAGACCTCGGGGCGTGCCGTGGTCAAAGAGAATGCGCATCGATGAGCAAAGAAGATTGTGGAAGTGTGGGCTCGCGCAGTCTCTGAGCTACGAAATCGAGAACGCCCGTAATTTGCGCCCTGGTTACATGAAACTGCACCATAACTTCATCGATGCTTAAATCTTCGAGGTTCTCCCGGTATCCTTGGAACACCCACGCTCCGCCGACCTTGCCGGGTATGCTTTCTACCGCGGGGTTCGCCGGGTCGATGGCAACCTTCTGCGCCTGGCACAGCGACGCTGTCAAAAAGCAGCCCACAATTGCCGCCATTTGTGTGCGGCACATGGGCTACGCATCCATCTATCTAATTGATTCTAAAAGACAAATATAGTCCAATGTCAAGTGCTGTACCCGTCGCTGTGGAGTATGCTATCCTCAATCAGGACAAATTTAGTCCGAATTCAATGCTGAAGCTGACCAAGAAAGCGGATTACGGGCTCATCGCCCTTCGGCATCTGGCCTCGGCGCCGGGGGCGACGGCTTCAACGAAGGACATGGCGGAGATTTATCATCTGCCGGTCACGCTGCTGGCGAAGGTCCTGCAGCAGCTTTCGAGGGCGGGCATTGTGAAGTCGGTCGCGGGCACGAATGGCGGCTATAAGCTGATGCGGCACGCGGGCGCGGTTTCGGCGCTCGAAGTCGTGCGCGCAATCGACGGCCCGGTGATCCTGACCCACTGTTTTACGGAACACGGCACGTGCGACCAGTCGTCGAACTGTACGGTGCGCGAGCCGCTGCGGAAAGTACACGAAGCGATTCTCGATGTGCTCAACCGCTTCACCATTAATGATCTTGCCGAATCGCAGACGATCAAGTTAACCGCGGCGCCGATCCCTTTGAATCCGGTGTCCACAAGCGTGCATCAGGAAGTCTGAACCGAATATGAAGCTGCCTATTTATCTCGACAATCATGCCACGACTCGCGTTGACCCGCGCGTGGTGGACGCCATGCTGCCGTACTTCACCGAGCTCTTCGGCAATGCGGCCAGCCGCAATCACGAGTTCGGCTGGGAAGCCGAGCAGGCGGTGGATAAAGCCCGCAAGCAAATCGCGGATCTGATCGGCGCGACGCCAAAGGAAATCATCTTCACGAGCGGCGCGACCGAATCCGACAACCTGGCAATCAAGGGCGTAGCCGAGATGTATGCCGAGAAAGGCAATCACATCATCACGGCCGTGACCGAGCACAAAGCGGTTCTCGATACCTGCAAGAAGCTCGAAAAGGGCGGCGTGCGGGTGACGTATCTGCCGGTGATGGGCGACGGCCTGATTGACCTCCAGATGCTGAAGGAAGCGTTCACGGATAAGACGATCCTCGTCAGCATCATGTACGCGAACAATGAGCTGGGCGTGCTGCAGCCGGTTCGCGAAATTGGAAAGCTGTGCCGCGAGCGCGGCGTCCTGTTCCATACGGATGGCGTGCAGGCGATCGGCAAAGTGCCGGTAAATGTGAATACCGACAATATCGACCTGATGTCGATCAGCGGTCACAAAATGTACGGGCCGAAGGGCGTGGGCGCGCTCTATGTGCGGCGCCGCAACCCGCGCGTGCAGATCACGGCGCAGATCGATGGCGGCGGCCACGAGCGCGGCATGCGGTCGGGTACGCTCAACGTGCCGGGCATCGTCGGCCTGGGTGAAGCGTGCGAGCTCTGCCGCAAAGAGATGGATGTCGAGATCCCGCGGCTGCGCGCGCTGCGCGACCGGCTGAAGGAAAAGCTCGAAGCCGGGCTCGACGAAGTCTATATCAACGGTTCGATGGAGCACCGTCTGCCGCACAGCCTCAACATGAGCTTCGCTTATGTGGAAGGCGAGTCGCTGCTGATGGGGATTAACGATATCGCGGTATCGAGCGGGTCGGCGTGCACCTCAGCGACACTCGAACCGAGCTATGTGCTGAAGGCGTTGGGCGTGGGCGACGATGTGGCGCACTCCTCCATTCGCTTCGGAATCGGGCGATTCAACACGGAAGAAGAGATTGACTACGTGGCCGGCAGGCTGATCGATGTGGTGAACAAACTGCGGGAACTTTCGCCGTTGTATGAGATGGCGAAGGAAGGCATCGATCTCAGCACAGTGCAGTGGGCAAACGACTAAAAGAGTTTTGGTAAGGAGATTCAGATGGCATATTCCGACAAAGTTCTCGATCACTACAACAATCCGCGCAATGTGGGCTCACTCGATAAGAGTTCAGCGAGCGTAGGCACCGGCATGGTGGGCGCGCCCGAATGCGGCGACGTGATGAAGCTGCAGATTCGCGTGAATGACGCAAGCGGCATTATCGAAGAGGCGAAGTTCAAGACATTCGGCTGTGGCAGTGCGATCGCGAGCTCTTCGCTCGCGACCGAATGGCTGAAGGGCAAGACGGTCGATCAGGCGCTCGAAATCAAGAACACGGACATCGTGAACGAACTTTCGCTGCCGCCCGTGAAGATCCATTGCTCGGTACTGGCGGAAGACGCGATCAAGGCGGCCATCAGCGACTATCGCGCCAAACAGACGAAGCAGACCCCGGTCGCTCAGACGGTGGCGTAAACATGAGTCAGCTCGAACAACAGCCCGCCCCGGCGGCTCCGCCGGCGCTCGCCGATGCGGCCGCCTCCGGGGTTACGGTCACCCCGAAGGCGATCGAGAAGATCCGCTCCACATTTGCAAAGATGGGGGCAACGGGCGGACTGCGTTTGGGCGTACTCGGCGGCGGATGTTCGGGACTGAGCTATCAGTTCAAGTTCGATGCGCAGCCGCGGCCGAAAGACAAGGTATTCGATTTCGACGGCGTTCAGATCTTCATCGATCCGAAAAGTATTCTCTATCTTCACGGCCTCACGCTCGATTACAAGGAATCGCTGATGCAGTCCGGGTTCGTTTTTGAGAATCCGAATGCGAAGAAGAGCTGCGGCTGCGGGACTTCCTTCACGGCGTAAGGCGCGTGCCTGATTATTTTGAAGCATTCGGGATGCCTCGGCAACTCGAAATCGATCTCAAAGACCTCGAAAAAAAGTTCTATGCGCTGAGCCGCAAGCTCCATCCGGATCTTTTTGCGCGTAAGAGCGCGAAGGAACAGGCGGACGCACTGGAGGTCTCGGCCGTACTCAACGATGCGTACCGGGTGCTGCGTGACCCCATAGCGCGGGCTCTCTACGTTTTGAAGCAGGAAGGGCTCGATATTGGGGAGCAGGGGACGAAGGACGTTCCACCGGAGTTGCTGGAGGAGGTTTTCGAGCTCAATATGGCGCTCGAAGACGAGAACGCCAGGGATGAAGTGCTCGCCGCGCGGGGCCGGTTTGAGGGAATGCGGGACGAGATCGACACCTCGATGCGGGGCCAATTCGTGGAGTGGGATCGCACCCATGAACGGAGTGTGCTGGATGCAATCCGAGGGCAACTGAATCGCCGGAAGTACATCACGAACCTGATTACGAAAACGGACAAAGCTCATGTTTCAGATTGAATTCGACAACCAGGACACGGTCGTCGGGATCGACCTTGGCACCACCAACAGTCTGGTCGCGTGGATGAATCTGACGAAGCCCGAAATCATTCCGGGCGAAGACGGCGGCCGCATCGTGCCGAGCATTGTTTCGCTGCGTGCGGATGGCGAAGTGATCGTGGGGAACGCGGCCCGCGCGGAACTGATCGATCATCCCGAGCGCAGCGTGTATTCGGTCAAGCGCCTGATGGGGAGGGGAATCGCCGATGTTCAGGAAGAGCTGAAGCTGTTCCCGTTTCCGATCGCGGAAGGCAGTGAGTCGGTCATACGGCTGTCGCTGGGCGAGAAGACATTGACGCCCCCCGAAGTTTCGGCGCTGATTCTGCGGCAACTGAAGAGGAATGCCGAAACTGCACTGGGAACGCCGGTGACGCGCGCAGTGATCACTGTGCCTGCGTATTTCAATGACGCGCAAAGGCAAGCCACGCGCGATGCGGGACGAATCGCGGGACTCGAAGTGCTGCGTCTCGTGAACGAACCGACCGCCGCGGCGCTGGCGTACGGGCTCGACAAGCGAAAAGAAGGACTGATCGCGGTTTACGATCTCGGCGGCGGCACGTTCGACATTTCAATTCTCAGGCTGCATGAGGGCATTTTCGAAGTGCTCGCCACCAACGGCGACACGCATCTGGGCGGCGACGATATCGACAACCTTCTGCTGCGGATCGCGCTCGAAGATATCCAGTCGGAATGGGGCGCTGCGATCTCGCACAACGGTTCCGCGGTGCAAACGCTCCGGGCGGCGGTCATTCGCGCGAAAGAAGAGTTGTCATTCGCGCCTGCGGCGAAGATCGAATTTGCCTGGCAAGGGAAGACTTACCAGCGCGAAATCACGCGCGAGCTGTTCGAAGGCCTGATCCGTGACATTGTCGATCGCACGCTCGGCCCCTGCCGCGACTGCCTGCGCGACGCGAACGTCCAGCCCGAAGACATCGATGAAGTGGTGATGGTTGGCGGCTCGACGCGCATCCCGCTGGTGCGCAGCGCGGTCGAAGTGCTGTTCCGCGCGCGTCCGCATACCGAGCTGAATCCGGATGAGGTGGTAGCGCTCGGCGCGGCGGTGCAGGCCGGCATCCTGTCCGGCACGGTGGAGAACCAGTTGCTGCTCGACGTCACTCCTCTGTCACTGGGCATCGAGACCTACGGGGGCGTGGTTTCGAAGATCATCCACCGCAATTCCACGATTCCGGCGAGCGCCGGTGAAACGTTCACAACGGGCGTCGATGGCCAAACCAACGTGCTGATCCACGTGGTGCAGGGCGAGCGAGAGCTGGCGAAAGATAACCGCAGTCTCGCGCGGTTCGACCTGAAAGGAATCGCGCCTATGCCAGCCGGAATGGCGCGCATCGAAGTGCGGTTTCTCATCGATGCGAACGGCATCCTGAACGTGACCGCGCGCGATGCGCGAACCGGCCAGGAACAATCGATTGACGTGAAGCCCTCCTACGGCCTGACCGACGAGCAGGTAGAAGCAATGATCGAAGCCTCTATCGATCACGCGGAAGCGGATTTCGAAGCCGCGCAGATGGCCGGCGCCCGCTTGGACGCGGATACGATTCTCGCGGCGGTGGCGAAGGCCCGCGGGAGCGATGCATGGGCCGAACTGGGCAGCGGGGAGAAAGCCGCCATCAGTTCCGCGATCGAGAGAGTGCAGGCCGCGCGCGACGCTTCCGATCGCCAGGCGCTGCAGTCCGCCGTAGAATACCTGAATGAAATCACCCGAGGTCTGGCCGAACAAATGATGAATTCGGCGGTCAGCGCAGCCCTCAAGGGGACGAAGATTTAGCTGGATCCACGAAGATCTGTCTCACGCACGCGTTCGGCGCCGCGTGAAACTGGCGCGACAGGATCACCGTTCTGGGGCCTTGCGGGAATCCGGGTGCAAGCAGCGATAATCGATAGTCGCCTGCTTTCAAGCCATCGAAAATGAACCGTCCTTCACCGTCTGACCGCGTGTAGCGCGACGTTGCGCCTTCATCCAGTTCAATGAGCGCGCCCGGCGAAGGCGCGGATACCTGATTTTCATAGCGCGGCAGATTCTGATCCGAGAACTTCGTACTGACGAAGCCTTCAAGGCGCGTCGACGCCGCGCCGCCGTTTTTCAGGAAATAGAGAAACGCGAGATCGCCGCCTTCCTCCGAGAGCCGGCGCGTCCGCATGCACGTGCTCGTTTCGAGTTTTCCGGAATCCTCATCTTCGAGCGCATAGACCAGGTACGTCTCGCCCGCCTGAAAATCCACTCCGCAGTCTCCCGCGGACGTCCAGATATCGAGCGATTTGGGAGCATTCTCATCGTCATCGTGGCGCGGTGGAGCGGCGCTGGCAGGCGCATTGTCGTCATTCTGCAGTCGGAACAGCGTTTTTACGCTGAAATGCGCCATGCGGCCCTGAGCCCGCGCTTCTTCGAACGCGTTTTGCAGCTCAGTTTGGCTTTTGGCTTCCGAGATTTGGTGGCGGGACTGATCGGGCAGGCCGGTCAGCGCATTCAGATAGATTTGCTTCAGTTTGGCCAGAGCTTCGGGCGAAGGATCGCCCGCCAGACGGATAGTCTCCGGACTGGCAAGGGACGCCGTCATTTTCGCGCGCGCATAGGGATCGAGCAGCGGCGGCGCGATCGATTCCACCCTGCCGATAAAAACCGCTTCGGACTGGCGCGCTTCATCGCAAACACCGAAGCGAATCATGCATGGGCAGGCCGCGTTCACGAGCGGCGCGGCAAACACAGACAACAGCAGTAACTTGCGGAGAGCGCGCCACATGGCCTCATGCTAACAAGTTACAGAACACCCGGGGATATGATGGTTGGCGTGTGGAGAACGTATGCACTTGCAGCCATCTCTATGGCGTTGTTGGTGGCGTGCGGGCAAAAGGTTCAGGAGCAAGCGAAGCCGATCGGAACGCCCGTGAGTATCCAGTCACCTCTGGGACTGCCGCCAGTCCCGATTCCGGAGAATAATCCGCCTACCGAAGATACAATCGCGCTCGGCCGGATGCTTTATTACGATAGCCACCTTTCCGCGACCGACACGATCTCGTGCGCCAACTGTCACAATCCGACGCTGTATTTCACCGACGGACGTCCGGTTTCGCAGGGCGTGAATGGCAAGAAGGGGACGCGTAACGCGCCTACGGTGCTGAACGCGGCGTTCAATCCCGTGCAGTTCTGGGACGGCCGTGCCACGAGCCTGGAAGATCAGGCGGGCGGGCCGATTCAGAATCCGGTCGAGATGGATATGCCGCACAATCAGATGGAGGCGAAGATGGGCAAGATCACCAACTATCAGGGGGCTTTCAACAAAGCTTTCGGCAAGGGTCCCATTACGCTTCAGAAGGTAGAAATGGCCGTGGCGAGCTTCGAGCGTACTCTGTTGAGCGGTAATTCGCCTTTCGACCGTTACCAGTACGGCGGCGATAAGAACGCGCTCTCGCCCTCGGCGATCCGCGGTCTCGCCCTCTTCAAAGACAAAAACAAAGGCAATTGCGTGACATGCCACACGATCGAGGAAAAGTTCGCGCTTTTTTCGGATGGAAAATTCCACAACCTCGGTACCGGATTGGACGACGAGGGGAATCTAAAAGATCAGGGGCGTTATAACGAGACGCACCTCGATGCGGACCGCGGCGCGTTCCGCACGCCGACCCTGCGCAACGTCGCAAAGACCGCGCCCTACATGCACGACGGCAGCGAGAAGACGCTCAAGGACGTGGTGGATTTCTACGTCGGCGGCGGCAGCTCGAATCCGCACCTCGATAAAGAAATCAAGGAGCTGAAGCTCGACGGAACCGAGCGGGCAGACCTGGTGGCTTTTCTTGAATCGCTCACCGGAGATTTGCCGCCGAACTCCGGTCCGCCGGCCAATGAAAAACGATGACTGATACTTTCCGGGTTGTTTCACTTGGCTGTTTCCTCGGCATAGCGCTGTTCGCCGTGGGGTGTTCGAAATCGTCGCCGCCACCGTCAGGGAGCAAAATGGAATCCGCTCCCGCGAAACCGGTGGCTTACTTCCACGTGGACCCGGCGACCGCGGGTGAGGTGACCGGCAGGATCACGTTCAGCGGGAAGGCTCCCGCCCGCAAGAAGGTCGATATGGATGAAGATCCGCAATGCGCGAAGCTGCACAAGGGCGGGTTCCTCTGGGACGAATCCGTCGAAGTGGGCCCCAGGCACGGGCTCGGCAATGCATTTGTCTATATCAAGAAGGGTCTCGAAGACAAGAAGTTCGAGACGCCGTCAGATCCCGTCGTGGTGGATCAGCACGGTTGCTGGTTTGAGCCGCGCATCATCGCCATGCAGGCCGGGCAGGCGCTCCAAGTCACGAATTCCGATCCGGTAACGCATAACATCCATCCGCGCTCGAAGATCAATCGCGAGTGGAATCAGAATCAGCCGTCGGGCGCCCCGCCGATCGTCCGCAGGTTTTTCGACAAGCCGGAAGTAATGATCCGGGTGAAGTGCAACATCCATCCGTGGATGAAGTCGTGGATCGGCGTGGTGGATAACCCGTACTTCGCCGTGACAAAATCCAACGGAGAATTCGATTTTAAGAATGTGCCGCCTGGTACTTATACATTGGAAGCCTGGCAGGAAGATTTGGGTACGCAGGAACAGCAGGTGACGTTGGCCGCGTCGGGTAAAGCCACCGCCGAATTCGCGTTTAAGGGAGAGTAGCAAATGAAACCAGTGAAGAGCCTGTTGTTTCCGGCCTGCGTTGCGCTGCTGATTGCGGGGTGCTCACAGCCGCAGAAAACGGAAGAGAAAACCGCCGCGCCGGCGCCGAAGGGCGAATACCGCCTCTATGTCACCAACGAAACTTCGGGTGACATGACCGTGATTGACTCGTCGAACTTCGAGGTGGTGGAGAACGTCCATCTCGGCAAGCGGCCTCGCGGGATTCACGCGAGCCCGGATGGCAAGCTGATTTACATCGCTCTCAGCGGATCGCCCATCGGCGGGCCGAATGTGGACGAGAGCAAATTGCCGCCGCCCGATAAGAGCGCGGATGGGATCGGCGTTTTCGACATCGCACAGAACAAGCTGGTGAAGGTGATCCAGGGCGGCTCGGACCCCGAGAACTTCGCGGTAAGCGCCGATGGCAAATGGATCTACGTCTCGAACGAAGATGACGAGGGTATCAGCTTTATTGACCTGACCACCGGCACGCTCGTACCGCCGACTATCAAGACGGGCGAGGAACCGGAAGGCGTGACGCTCACGCCGGATGGCAAGCTGATTTATTCCACGGCCGAGGCGGATGGCACTGTTTCGGTAATCGATCCGGCGACAAGGAAGCTGGTGAAAACGTTCAAGGTGGGCCGCCGTCCCCGCAATGTTGTTTTCATGCCAGATGGCAAGCACGCCTACGTGAACGC
>Ga0134125_10000357_pt1 | contig 62876 bp, 61 predicted proteins | sample KB31751_FD_96464 | JGI IMG/M metagenome (GOLD analysis project Ga0134125, IMG submission 96464) | Terrestrial soil microbial communities with excess Nitrogen fertilizer from Kellogg Biological Station, Michigan, USA - KB3-175-1 | ecosystem: Environmental > Terrestrial > Soil > Unclassified ... | reverse complement strand
CATGGCCAGATAGTCGCCGTGGGCCTTCGCGTAGAGCAGCAGCGAGCCTACGATGCAGAGCGCCTGAGGGTGGTCGCTTCCGGCGGCCGCCGCGGTCTCGAGCGCTGCTGCGATATTGCCTCGGTCGAGCACGAGTTGCTCGATGCGCTCGGTGGCGCGTCCAGCCAGCATCTCTTCTCGGGAATTGGCGCATACGTGCGCCATGGCATCGAGGTGGGCAGTCCGCGCGCTGCGTCGCTCGGTGCCGCTTTGCAGCTGCAGCAACGCATACTCACGCACGCTCTCGAGCAGCCGGTATCTCGGCGGTGTTACATCCGTCAGCACGCTCACCAACGAGTGGCTCACGAGCCCAGACAGCAGGTCGATCGCCGTTTCGGGCTCGTGTCCAAGCGCTGCGGCCAGTGCCACGAACGCCTCGGTGGACCACGATTGCACGAATATCGCGGTCCAATTGAGCAGCCGCTGCTCCTCCGCCGACAGCAGGCCGTAACTCCATTCGAGCAGGCTGCTGAGATTGCGGTGACGATGATCGCGGCCCGCCGAATCGCTCTCGAGGAAGCGAAAACGCTGGACCAACCGCTCGAGCACTTGCTGAGGAGAGAGCAGCGTGAAACGAGCTGCCGCGAGCTCGAGTGCGAGCGGCATGCCGTCGAGTCGCAACGAGATCTCGGACAGCACCGCCGCATTGCCGTCGTCGATGTCGAAGTCCGGACGCGTGGCGTGAATGCGCATCAGCAGCAATTGAACAGCCGCATACGTGCGGGCCTCATCGGGCGTCATGTCGGCCCACGTTTCGGAGGCGGGCACCCGTAAGGGTGGCAATCGCAGCGTCTGCTCCCCGGTGAGATTGAGTGGGCGCTGCGAAGTCATGAGGAACCTCAGTCCCTGAGTCGCACGCAGCAGTTGGAACACTAGCGAGCCCAGTTCCGGCGCGACTCGCTCACAGTTGTCGAGCACGATCAGGGCGGTGCGATCCTGCAAGAGCAGTGCGAGCTGCGGAATCAGCGCCTCCGGGGGGGCAGCGGGCACGACGAGCGCCGCGCCGAGCATATTGAGCCACTCGGCGGCATGGCCGATCGGGGAAAGGTCGAAAAACCAGACGCCGTCGGCGTACGCCGGTGCGGCACGCCGGGCGGCCTCGAGCGCGCAGCGAGTCTTGCCCATGCCGCCCGCACCCAGGACCGTGACTGCACGGTGCTTCTCGAGAAGCCCGATCAGCTTCGTGAGCTCGGCTTCGCGGCCGATGAGTGCTTCGATCCGCGCCGGCAGGCGTGCCGCGAACGGGGGCTCGAAACGCGCCCGGACGGTCAGCGTCTCAGGATCTGAGTGAGTTACCGGCCCGACATAGCGGTACCCGGCCCCATGTACGGTCAGTATGTACCGGGGCTCGGATACGTCGTCGCCAAACGCACGCCGAGCCAGCGCGATGAGGCGGTTCAACGTCGAGGGCGTGACGTAGCGGTGGCCCCAGACCGCATCCAACAGCTCGTTGCGTGTCACGAGCTCATTCGATCGCTTGAGCAGCTGCGCGATCACCGCGAAGACACGCGGCTCGAGCGCCACTTCCCGCCCTTGGTGCAGGAAGCGCCGATTGCTCAGGTCGACCAGGAAATCGCCGCAGCGATACTGGGGGGCACTCATCGTGGCGAACAGACCCAGGCCGGCATCGGCAGTATTCGATTGAGAGTCAGCGATGCGGCAATTGGTAATACCGAGTTTTGTCCGGCCATTCTATCGGTTCCGGGGCCGCCACCCAGGATGGATGGTCATGAGGGCTCCTGTCTCTCGCGCGCCCCGATGGAACCTATATTATCGAGCCTGCGTGGCCGTGCGGGCGGGGCGGGGCGGCTCGAGTGCTCGCTCCCCGTCGCAAGGCTTTGATTGTAAAAGGAAGCTGCTTTGCCGCGTCAAACGGGCGCGGCACTCCGACTGGTCATGCCGAGTTCAAGCTTACTGGTCGCCCTGCTGAGCGGACCGCAGCTGCACTTCCTGCCGCACAGGACGGATGAGCCGGGCGCCCCGCGTATCCCCGATTCCCGCTGGCCTGCACTCATAGGGCTGCTCATCGCATTGCTGCTCGTGCTCGGCGGAATGTTCCTGATCCGCCAGCTCGGCCGCATGTCGCGGCTACAGGACTGTGTGATGTCCGGTCGGACGAACTGCGCGCCAATCGAGCCGAATACCGTGGACAGACGATAGCACGGCGGACACTGCGGCCCGGCGGGATATCGCGCCGGCGCGAAAGCCGAGTTGTCATCGGTCCGTCATACAACCATGGTTAACTCCGCGCTGTCATAGGAGCGAGCCACGCGACGGTGTCCGCGGCAGACGACCACTACCATTTTCGAACGATCTGGATCTCCGACATCCACTTGGGCACCCCGGGCTGCCAGGCCTACTATCTTCTCGATTTCCTGCGCACGCACCAAGCCAACACACTCTATCTGGTCGGAGACATCCTCGACGGCTGGCAGCTGAAGAAGAGCTGGTACTGGCCGCAGGCGCACAACGATGTCGTGCAGAAAATCCTGCGCAGCGCGCGTAAGGGCACGAAAGTCGTCTACGTCCCGGGCAATCACGATGAGCTGGTGCGTCAATTCATCGGGTTGCATCTGGGCGAGATCGCCATCATCGAAGATGCGATCCACACGACTGCAGACGGCAAACGGCTCTGGGTCGTGCACGGTGATCTGTTCGACAGCGTGATGCAGCACGCGCGCTGGCTCGCGCATCTCGGCGACTGGATGTACACGATTCTGCTCAAGCTCAATCGCTGGCTCAACGCGATCCGTCAGCTCCTGGGGCTTCAATACTGGTCCATGTCCCAGTACCTGAAGCACAGAGTGAAGAACGCGGTCAACTTCATCTCCGACTTCGAGCACGTGATGACCGAAGAAGCCCGTAGGCGCGGTTGCGATGGAGTCGTTTGCGGGCACATCCACAAGGCTGAGGTGCGCGAGATCAACGGGATTCTTTACTGCAACGACGGCGACTGGGTGGAGAGCCTGACCGCCCTGGCCGAGGATTTCGACGGCAAGCTCCACCTGATCCACTGGCGTGGCCGCCTGACCGAGCCGATGCACCTGGGTCGCATCGTGGACGAGCGGCCTGCGGGCAACTCGGTTACCGCCTGATCCGCTGCAGATTGCTCATTGAAATCGAGGGGAACATGAAAATCATGATCGTCACCGATGCCTGGAACCCGCAAGTCAACGGCGTCGTGCGGACGCTGCAGACCACCGCGCGCGAGCTTCAGGCGATGGGCCACCGGGTCGATTTCCTGACGCCGTTGGAATTCGCCACGTTGCCGTGCCCCACCTACCCCGACATTCGGCTGTCGCTGTTCCCCGGCGGCAAGGTCGTACGGCGGCTTTCCGCGTTCGATCCGGACGCCTTGCACATAGCGACCGAAGGCCCGCTCGGCATGGCCGCGCGGCGATTTGCCTTGAGGCACGAAGTACCGTTTACCACTGCCTATCACACACGATTTCCCGAGTACGTCCGCGCGCGCACCGGGATTCCGCTGTCATGGACGTATTCTTTCTTGCGCTGGTTCCATGGTCCTTCGGCGTCGGTGATGGCTCCGACCGAAGTGGTAAAGCGCGACCTCGAGTCGTATGGATTCAAGAACGTCGTGACCTGGTCGCGCGGTGTCGATCTCGACATCTTCAGGCCTCAGCACGGCAAACGGCTGAAGAGCGAACCGCCGATCTACCTCTATGTCGGCCGGGTCGCGGTCGAGAAGAACATCGAGGCCTTCCTCGAGTTGGATCTGCCGGGCTCGAAGTGGGTTGCCGGCGTGGGGCCCGCGTTGCAGGGGATGCGGGCACGGTTTCCGAAGGTGAACTACCTCGGCATGCTCGGCCAGCACGAGCTGGCGCAGGTGTACGCCTCGGCTGATGTCTTCGTGTTCCCCAGCAAGACTGACACGTTTGGACTGGTGCTGCTGGAGGCCATGGCCTGCGGCCTGCCGGTCGCGGCCTATCCGGTGACCGGTCCGCTCGATGTCATCGGCAATTGCAGGACTGCGGGCGTCATGCATGAAGACCTGCGCACCGCCTGTCTCGAAGCGCTGAAGCTGCGGCGTGAGGACGCCGCGGCCCATGCGCAGAAGTTCTCATGGCGGGCTGCGACCGAGCAATTCGTCACCCACTTGCACCCGCGCATACGAGCTGCCCCGCTGCCGGCCCCTTTGGCCAACGCGAGTCGGGCTTGATGAAAGGCGACGACGCCGAATACTCGAGCGGGGACAACCCACACAAAGGCAATCGCGGGCTCACCCGTGCCTGGCAGGCCGGCAAGAATTCCTGGAGCGGGTTGGTGTTCGCCGTGCGCGAGGAGAGCGCGTTTCGCCAGGAGCTGACGCTGACGGCCTGTCTGGTCCCCCTTGCGCTGCTGCTGCCCTTCGGGGCCGTCGCTCGCCTGATGCTGATCGGATCGGCGATACAGGTCCTGATCGTCGAGCTGTTGAACTCCAGCATTGAAGCGGCCGTCGACCGGATTTCGTTCGAGCACCATGGCTTGTCAAAGCGAGCCAAGGACTATGGCAGCGCTGCTGTCATGCTGGCGCTGCTCATCTGCGCCATGGTGTGGGTCACACTCACGTACCGTCTGTTCGGCCGTTGAGCTGATTCGCATGACAGCGACTTCTTCCGGCAGCGGGAGGCGCGCCGGCGGGATCTACTCGTTCGGTTCCGGCGCTGAGATCCACGCCACGTTCTGCTTCGAGCGGTGCTCCGCGCCCAGGATGTCCCGGTACAGTTCCGGCTTTCGAGCCTCGCGATAACGGTGGCCGCCGGAGAGCGCAATCTTCCGATGACTGCAGGTCGCAATCGCAATGTCGTGGTCGAGGCGTCTGCACTCGGCGATCACATCGCCGAAGGGGTCGATGACCATCGAGCAGCCATTCTTGAGTTGGTCATCATCCATGCCGATCGGGTTCGAGAACACTGCAAAAATCCCGTTGTCGTAGGCGCGTGCCGGCAGCCACTTCATCAGCCAGGCGCGGCCTTTGAGGCCATCGAATTCGGCGCGCAGCGAGGCCGGATCACGCTCGCGGTTCGTCCATAGCGCAGGGTCGACGAAGCCGGCTCCGGGCCGCGTCGATGGCGTGCACATCGTCACATGCGGCATGAAGATGATCTCCGCCCCGAGGAGCGCCGTGGCGCGGACATTCTCGACGACGTTGTTGTCGTAGCAGATCAGCATTCCACATTTCCAGCCGCTCAGCTCGAAGATCGTATAGGCGTTGCCGGGCCTGATGTGCGGATTGATGAACGGGTGGATTTTCCGATGCTTCGCGACGACACCGCCTGCATCGACACAAACGTGGGCCTTGTACGATTCACCATCATCACCACGCTCGAAGAGCCCCGCCAGAACGGTGATCCCGTGGCGGCGGGCAATGCCGGTCAGGGCTTCGATGCTCGCTCCATCGGGAATGGCTTCGGCCAGGCTCCAGAGCTGCTCCTTCGATAGGCGCCGTGCGAAGCCGTATCCGGTGATCGCGCACTCATGAAAGGCGACTACATTCGCGCCCGAGCGCGCGGCCTGCGCCGAAAGCTCCTCGATCGTTGCGAGGTTGTATGCTTTGTCGCCGCTGCGGTTCTCGAATTGTGCGGTGGCGATTCTCAGATCATTCGGCACGTTTGCTACCGCCTCGGGCCATTGGCCACGCGAACCGCTCGTAGAGGCGCGACAGCACCTCTACGGCATCCTCGCGCTGCACCCCAAATCGTTGGGCGAGCCGTAGAGAGCGAGTGTTCTGCGGATGAATGAGGGAAACCATGCGCGGGAGCCGCAAGACATCCCGGGCATAGTCGAAAACGCAGCGCGCAGCCTCGCTCGCGTAGCCCTGCCCCCAGCTGTTGCGATGAAAGGTGTATCCGAGCTCCTGCTCGAAGACGATGTGGGCAGTCACCGGTGCCGTGGCGCGTTGATACCACCCCCGCGGGAGGGCGCCCGCGGTTGCGTTGGCTTCCACCGCCAGGTCGGTCAATCCACAGCGTCCGATCAGCGTGCCGTCGGACTTGCGCAGCACGGCCAACTGCCCCAGCCCGAGGTCTGCGTAAGATCTGAGAAGCGACTGCAGCCAGGCGCTCGACTCCTCGCGTGATCGGGGCTTCCCATGCGGCAGATATTGCGCCACCTCGGGATCGGCGTTCAGCTGCGCGAAGAACTCGAAATCGTCCGGCTCGACCCGGCGCAGTATGAGCCGCTCGGATTCGATCCGCTCGGTGCCGCGCGCGAGAGTCATAGAGGGAGCCTTCGAGCCATGGGGTCTTTCGCACGAGTCTAACAGATTCAGCAGTCCTTGCGATGCGGGTAGAATTGCCCGCTCAGGGCACAGGAGCAATGAAATGATCACGCGCATCAAAGCCGGCTCGCGCATGTCGCAGGCTGTCGTACACGGGAATACGGTTTATCTGGCCGGTCAGGTCGCGTCCAACCGCTCGGCCGACGTTGCGGGGCAGACGCGAGAGATTCTGGCGACCATCGATGGCCTGCTTGCGGAGGCAGGCACGGACAAGAAGCACGTGCTCGCTGCGACGATCTATCTGACCGACATGAGTACGTTCAACGAAATGAATGCCGTGTGGGACGCGTGGGTCGCACCGGGGTGCGCGCCTGCGCGCGCGACCGTCGGGGCGCCGCTCGCCTCATCGGCGTACCGGGTCGAGATCGTCATTACCGCCGCGCGTGATTGAGCCTCATCGAGTCAAAGGTGTTGGAATCAACATGTGGCGTGTAGCTCGAACACTGCGTGTGCGCATCCGGAGGGTATGACCGATGGCCAAAGCATATTGGATCACGTTCTATCGCGAGGTGAGGCGGCCCGACGCTCTTGCTGCGTACGCGAAGCTCGCAGGTCCGGCGCTCGAGGCGGCGGGCGGGCGCATGGTGGCAAGGGGCATGCCGGCCGAGGTGCACGAGGCGGGCCTCGCCCAGCGCACGGTGCTCATAGAATTCGACAGTCTCGCGAAGGCGAGAGCGGCTTATGAGAGTCCGGCGTACCAGGCTGCGCTGGCCCTGCTCGGGGATGCAGTCGATCGGGATATCAGATTCATAGAGGGGGCGAGCTGATCGGGGATCGAGGGTCGGCGCGAGCCCATCCCGCCGACCGTGTGAGTCCCATATTGCCGGCCCTGGGTTCTCGAAGGTCCCCCTTCTGGGTACGCACCAACCGGCAGATCCGCTAACCCGTGACGCTCCTATACAATGTGCGCCGCTCCCGGTCGCATCAAACGGCCGTCGTGAGCAATCTGGCGGCTTCACTCAAGGGTGCTCGACATGAAACGTTTGCTGTTCGGTACGCTTCTGATGAGCGTCATGGCCTTCCCGGCGATGGCGGCCCTGCAGGAGGGGGATTCCGCTCCCCCGTTCACGGCGCAGGCCTCGCTTGCGGGCAAGACCTTTACGTTCTCGCTCAAGAAGGCCCTGAGCAAGGGTCCCGTGGTCGTTTATTTCTACCCCTCCGCCTATACGGGAGGCTGTGATCTCGAAGCGCATACCTTTGCGCAGGACAGCCAGAAGTTCGCAAACGCTGGCGCCACGATCATCGGTGTCTCGCTGGACAGCATCCAGCGGCTCAACGATTTCTCAGCCGACCCCAAGTACTGCGCGGGTAAGTTCCCCACTGCATCGGACAAGGGCGGCGCGATTTCCAAGTCCTACGCAGTGGATGTTCATCAGGGACCGGCGGGTCTGAAGGACGTGCGCGGTGTCGAGATCGGTCACGGATTCGCGGACCGGACGACTTTCGTCATCTCCCGGGACGGCAAGATCGTGAGCATCATCAGCAAAGTGACGCCGCCTGAGCACGTCGCCAAGGCGCTTCAGGTGGTGCAGCAGCTGCAGGCGAAATCGCAGGGGGCGTGAAGGATCGACGGCTGCCGGCTGGGTCCCCTCTCCTCGGACGAGCGAGAGGGGCCCGGTCCTTCGTACCCTATCTTCGCGGCGGTGACCGGCCGGTCTCCATCAGGAGCCGGGTGAAGAGATAGAGCCGGGGCGTGATACTCCCGACATCGATCCACTCGTGATCGGTGTGAAATCCCGCGCCAACGAAGCCCAGACCATCGAGCGCCGGCGTGCCGACCGAATTGGCCACCGCCGATTCCGAAGCGCCACCGTTCCCGGAGAGGGCGATGCTCTTGCCGAGCTCGGCATAAATGGCCTGGGCGCGATGACCCAGAGCTGCCACCTGCTCATTGTCGATGAGCGGCGGGTAAGCTGAGCCTCGGGATGAAATCGCCACTGTCGTGTCCGGCACGCTCGTGGGTGCGAGCGAAGCCTTCATGCGACTCAGGATGGAGTCGAACTCACCAGGCTTCCTGAAGCGGACGTCGAAAGTTGCCTCGGCCGAATCGGGTATGATGTTGGTACGGTCACCCGCGCGGATCACGGTCAGATTCACGGTCGTCGCATCCCCACTCTGGGGAAACTTCCCCTGCAGCGCCTCGAGCTGATGGACCAGCTCCATGGCGGCGTTGCGGCCGTTCTGCGGCACCATGCCTGCGTGCGCTGCACGCCCGCGGACCTGCACGACGATGTCCCCTGCACCCTTACGCCAGACGGTGAGCGCGTCGGGCGGATCTCCCGGCTCCATGTTGAATTCGACGTCATTCTGGCGCGCCAGCGTTTGGATGAGCCTGGTGGACCCCGGTGAGCCCAGCTCTTCGCTGCCATCCAGCAGGAGCGTGATCGTGGCGTAATCCTGGAACCCGAGACGATGCAGGATCTGGAGAGCGGTCACGGCACTGACGACACCGCCTTTTTCATCGCCTACGCCGGGTCCGTACGCGCGATCACCCTCGATGCGGAAGGACCGCTTCGCCACCGTGCCGGGACCGAACACGGTGTCGACATGAGCGATGATGAGCATTCTCGCCTTGCCGCTGCCGTGAAATACGGCGATCAGGTTCGGCGCTACCCCCTTCACCTCGGCAGGAGCGGTGCGCACTGTTGCGCCGGCGGCTCGAAGGGGTGCGGAGAGAATCGTCTCCACGCGCTCGCCGCCCGTGATATCACCCGTTCCCGAATCGACATCGACGATGCGCTTGAGGAGCTCGATGACGCCCGGACGGCTCGCCTCGACCGCTCGATACACAGCATTGTCGCGCTGGCCAGCGGCCTGAGCCGCGCCGGCAAAGAAAATCAACGCCGCACTTGCGGCGAGAGTCACCGTCTCGTGAATGCGCACCGGATCGCCCCTCATTTAATTGGATGCAGGTCGCATCCGTTTCGGAGCATCATACCTTGCATCGCCGCATGCAAATAGCATTGATTGGCGGTAGCAGCGGGGGGTTGGGGATGTCATCGACGAACGCGGGCACGGTGCACCACGAGAGATTTGCGTTGGTGGCCGTCGCGATTGCGACAGTTTGGTCGTTTGCGGCGTGCGCCGGCGAAACAGCGAGCGGCTCGCACAGGCCGATCGAGGAGCTCAAGCCGACGGCAACGATTCGTGTGGGCAAGACTGCCGACTGGGTGGCGATCTCCGACAAGGCTGTATGGGTCGGGTCGAGCGGGCCTGATGCCGTCAGCGAAATCGATCCGCATACGGACAGGCTGGTCGCGACCATCCCGTTGCCTGGAAATCCGTGTGCTGGACTTGCGGTCGGACATGGGGGTGTCTGGGTCCCGCTTTGTGCCAAGCCGAACGTGCTCGCGCGCGTGGATCTGAATACTCGCAAGGTGACGCTCGTGGCCGGGGTTGGCCCGGCGGATCGGGAAGGCGGCATCACCACCAGCCCTGACAGCGTCTGGTTGATAATCGATCGGAAGGCGACGCTGGCCCGCATCGACCCGAGCTCCGGGCGGCTCCGGCAGGACATTCACGTGCCCGGCGGGTCTTACAATCCGCTCTACAGCGCGGGTCGCATCTGGGTAACGCGCGCCGATGGCGCGGAAGTCACTGTCGTGCATGCCGCGACTGGGATCGTTTCAGCCAGCGTGCGCACGGGTCCCAACCCTCGATTTCTGACTTCCGGCGCTGGAGCCGTGTGGACGCTCAATCAGGGTGATGGCTCAGTCACTCGCATCGACATGAAAACCCAAAGGGTAGTCCAGACAACCGGCCTGGGCACACCGGGGCATGGAGGAGATATCAAGTTCGGCGGGGGCATGGTCTGGACCAGCATGTCCAAGGTTCCGTTGACGGTCGTGGATGGCAAGACGGGACTCGTACTCTGTCAGTGGATCGGACCTGGAGGAGACGCGCTCGGTATCGGTCACGGTGCAATCTGGCTCACGAACTACCATGCCGGCACGATTTCGCGGATCGAGATGGCCGCTGCGCTCAGTGATTGCAGGGGCCAGCGCCGAGCAAGGTAAATCCCTTTGAGAACAGCCGCTTGGCGCCGCTCGCGACGGTCCGCGGGGTCGGCGGCGTATGGCCGGGCGCTGCCGGTCGTTCGATTGACGTCCCGGCATCGCCGGTTCAATGTTGATGCTCATGCAAGTAGCACAGCAATCAGGGCAGAGGGGGCGGGCGTGCTTGCCCGATTGGGCGGCCGATCTCTCGGTCGCACTGGAGAGCGGTGCCTGCGGGCAATTCGTGCTGTACGGAAACATCCATGATCGCTTCGCGATCGGAGAGCGGTTGGTCGGCATCGATCGGTTCATCGAGGATGAGATGCTCGGAACGACCGATGTCATCCTGTCGTATGACCTCGGTAACGGGTTGATCGTCGAGCGGGGAGAGAAGCGCCTCGCGCAGTGGGCACCGCCGGTCATGCGCACACTGCCGCAGCAGCCGCTCGAAGCGGTGCGCTTCATCGGCCGGTACATGCGGTATCTCGGGAACCTGCAGGCAGTCGGTAACGGCGACATTCCGCGCGTCGCCGTGATCATGCGCGGAATCGATCAGCTCCTGCCCGCTGATGGCAGGGGATTCGAGCACGAGAGTCTCACATACCTCGTGCGCGATTGGGCGCTCGGCAGCCCCTTCGTGCAGCTCCCGTTTGCGAGCCTCCTCACCGCGGACAATCTCACCGACGTGGAGCCCCTGATCGTGTTCTCGCCGCAGGTCAAATTGGTGCGCATTCCACTGCCCTCGGTGAATGAGCTCGAGGGCGCGCTCAGATTGCTTCAGCAGGAGCATCCGGAGACGATCCCCCGTGCCACGGACGTGTCGGCGCTCGCCGCGGCGGTGAGCGGCGTATCGGTGAATACGCTGCAACAGATCACCAAGCTGCGCGCCCACAATGGGCGAAAGCTACAGGCGGACGACTTTGCGGCTCTCAAGAAGGAGATGGTCGAGCGCGATGCGCCGGGCCTCATCGAGTTCGTGGAGTCCGCCCGCACTCTGGAGGATTACCACGGTCAGGACTCGCTCAAGAGCTGGCTCCGTCAGGACATCGCGCTCTGGCGCCTCAACGACGTGCGCGCACTGCCCATGGGCTACCTGCTCTGCGGGCCCATTGGCACCGGCAAGACGTTCCTCGTCGAGTGCCTCGCGGGCGAGGCGGGCGTCCCGGTCCTGAAGTTGAAAAATTTCCGCGACAAGTGGATCGGATCGAGCGAGGCGAATCTCGAGAAAATCTTCCGGCTCATCCGGGCGCTGGGGCGCTGCATCGTCTTCATAGACGAAGCAGACCAGACCCTCGGCCGGCGGGAGTCCGGCCCAGGAGATGGCGGACTCTCCGGACGGCTCTACTCGATGATCGCGCAGGAGATGTCGAATACCGCAAATCGAGGCAAGGTCATCTGGGTGTTTGCCTCCTCGAGACCTGATCTGATCGAGGCAGACCTCAAACGCCCGGGCCGGATCGATGTGAAGATTCCCATTCTGCCTGCCGGAACGAGCGCACAGGCCTGCGAGCTCATCGTGGCACTCGCCAGGCGGTTCGGACTCGAGCTCTCACAGACGGAGCTCGAAGAGCTTCGGATGCCACTGCCACAGCTGCTGACGCCCGGGGCGGCGGAAGCGCTGGTCGTCAAAGCCTATCGTCTGGCACGCACGGAGAAGATCTCCGCGACGCAGGCGCTCGCGCGCAGCTTGGCGGGATACCAGAGCGCCGTCCCGCAGGACGTGCTCGAGCTGCAGATCCGCCTTGCCATACGTGAAGCGACGGATCTGGCGTTCGTGCCAACGGACCTGCAACACTTTGCGGGCGAGGCTGCGCCGGAACGCTGAGCTCAAATGCCTCTGTGCCACGCGAGCTGCAGGCGCATGTCCTCTTGCGTGAGCGCTCGTCCGAACTCCTGGTCCGCCTCGATCACCAGCATCTGCAACGGCTCGAGAAGAATCGGTTTGCCAAAGCCGCCAGGCCGGGGCCGTGGAAGCGCCGTGACCGATCCTTTGAGCACCGTGAGACTCAATCTTTGCGGCGCGGTCAGGCGAACGTCGAAGGTGGCCGCCCTGGTCTCGAAGTTTCGGCCCGCTGCATGAATGTAGAAGGGGCGGTCCGGCTCGCTCGTCACCTTGAAAAGCGCCTCGCCGCGCGCGAGCAGCACGCTGCGTGCGTGCGCCGCGTAGACGACGTTGATCTGTGTTCCACGATTCAACGCGACGCCGGTTCCGTCCTCGAGGGTGAGTTGCCAGGTGGCCGCAGGCGCAGTCGTATACACGGTGCGATGGATTGCCGCCCGCAAGAGAATGGCGATAGGCGCCCCCAAGGTGATGCACGCGCCGGCGAAAGCCGCGACGGTGAGCAGGGCAGAACGGGGCCTGCGCGGAGGCTCGAGGATGGCCGGAGGAATGGGAAAGATTTCCGCGAGGACCGCCAGCACCTCCGGCCCGTGCCATTCGACGGCGGCCTTCGCGATGGCGGTGCGGTGAGAGCGCCGCCCGAGCCATGCCACGAGCTCCGCTCCTTCCCGCGGGCGAAGCCCACGCTTGAGCCTGGCCAGCCACACCAAGGCATCCTCGCGGGCACGGCTTCGGCGCTTACCGGAAAGAGGTCGCATGATGCGGGCCACTACGACATCGGAATGGGCTGAGCACATTCAGCTTAAACTCGGGTCGGCCGCTGATCCAGCGAAATCGCCGGGTCGAAATTGGCGCCAAACTCCTCGCGGCGCGGCGGCAGGGTCCAGGCAGACGGTCTTTCCGATGTCTCAGGCGCAATACATAAGTTGCAATCTGTGCGCGAGCCATGACTACCGGGTCCTCTTTCCCGCCGGAAAGGCACAGTCGCAGCAGATTGTGCGGTGCCTGAGCTGCGGGCTGATGTATGTCAATCCTCGAACGGCCGCGCTCGATTTCGTAAGAGTCGCGCGTAGCGATCCGACGTTTCTCAATGAGATGCTGCGGCGACGATACGACTCCCGGATGGAGAAGGAACGCTGCCAGACTGGAGACTATCTGGCGACGCGGCGGGTTCTTGCAGGCCTCTTCCCGACGCGCGGCAACCTCTTGGAGGTGGGCTCGGGGCTTGGATTTCTGCTGAGCGCGTTCAGGGAGGATGGCTGGATCACCACGGGCGTGGATCCGGACCCTCTGTGCTGCGAGCATGCCAGGGTCATATTGGGACTGGATGTCATTGCAGGCACCTTGGCGAGCGCGAAATGTCAGGCAGACTCGTACGACGCCGCGCTGATGATCCACGTCATCGAGCATGTCCCCGATCCATGCGAAACGCTGCGTGAGCTGTTCCGAGTACTTCGGCCAGGTGGTGTTTTGGTCGTCGAGACACCGCGATACGACACTCTGATATTCCGCTTGTTGCGTCACCGGGAGCGCAGCATCCTGTGCGAAGGGCACGTGTATTTCTTCACGACGAGGACGCTCGAAGGAATTGCGCAGAAAGCCGGGTTTTCGGTGCTCAGGCGTGCTTACGTGGGACGATCGCTCACCCTGGATCGGCTGCTTTGGAACGTGGGAAGGATAACCAAGAGCAGGATGATTCAAGCCGGGCTGCAGTCGCTGTCACGCTCGCTGCGCCTGACGGAGCCCAGGCTCAAATTAAACCTTCGCGACATGGAGCGTGTTTATCTCAGAAAGCCCGTATGAGGCCGATCCGGCAGGTTCCCCGACGACCGGTCTCGGGAGCGCGCTTCGCACGGGGGACAATTGACACCGGGCAGTCCGGCTGAAATACTGCGGCGTCGATTGCGTGGCCCTTTTCGGCTGTTGACTCCAAGATGCCGGCCCGCTCAACTTCGGCCTCGGCTTTCTCTGTGAGTAGACAGCGCACCTCACTACAGCCCCCGAAGAGACTGCAAATGTCCCAAATTACCCTCAACGTAAATGGCGCGGATCGTGTCGTTGACGCGCAACCTGACAGTGTACTGTTATACGCGTTGCGGGACGATCTCGAGCTGCGCGGTCCGAAATTCGGGTGCGGGCTGGGGGAGTGCGGCGCCTGCACCGTCCTCATGGACGGCACCGCGATCCGATCCTGTGTGACTCCGGTTGCGGCCGTGGGCAAGGCCAGGATCGTCACGCTGGAGGGGCTCGGCACGCCCGAGAAACCTCATCCGTTGCAGGCCGCGTTCATCGCGGAACAAGCCGCGCAATGCGGGTACTGCATCAACGGCATGATCATGCAGGCGGCGTCCCTGCTCAAGCACAGCCCGCGTCCGAGTCGCGAGGACATCAAGCAGGCCCTGAACGACAATCTTTGCCGCTGCGGCACGCACATGCGGATCGTGCGCGCCATCGAGCGGGCCGCCGGGAGCATGAACGAATGAGCTCGCCCGACATCAGCGGTCTCGATCCGGCGCTCAGCCGGCGCGGCTTTCTACAATCGATGGGCGGCCTCGTCGTCGCCTTCAATTTGTTTGGCCACGCTGCCCCGGCGGCGGCAGTGGAGCAGTCGTCGGCATCCCCCGCGGCGGGAAATCTCGATGCATGGCTGGCAGTGCGTCCGGACAATACGGTGACGCTTTTCACCGGAAAGATCGAGACCGGGACGGGTGTGGAGACGGCGCTTGCGCAGTTTGCGGCGGAGGAGCTCGATTTTCCTTTCGAGCGCCTGGACGTCGTCATGGGAACGACTTCGTTGACGGTCGATCAGGGTCCGACGTATGGAAGCATGACCATCCGCTATGCCGGCCCGCAGATCCGCCAGGCGGCCGCCGCTGGCCGGCAGGCACTGCTCGATCTCGCCTCACGGCATTTCGGGGTTCCTGTCGGCCAACTCGTCGCCGCGCAGGGCACGATCTGCGTTGCGGGCTCCCCCGATCGCGCCATCACCTATGGAAGGCTGGTTGATGGCAAGCCCATCAATGTCGAGATCGGTAGCAGCGGGGAGGGCTTCGACCTGAAGGTTGCACCCCGCGCGCACACCAAGGACCCGGGGATGTATCGTGTCGTGGGCCGCTCCCTACCTCGCAAGGACATTCCGGGCAAGGTCATGGCCCAATTCACCTACGTGCAGGATGTGCGCGTGGAAGGCATGTTGCACGGCCGGGTCGTACGCCCCTATGGGGTGGGGGCTATCCTGCAGCGGGTCGATGAGAAGGGCCTCGAGGAGATTCCGGGGTTCGTGCAGTTGGTACGGCGCGAGAATTTCCTCGGAGTGGTTGCAAAGACCGAGTGGGCTGCGATCCAGGCGGCCGCGAGGCTCGGATCCAGGCTCAACCCCGAGGGCCCCGAAGCCGGCCAGGCCAAGTGGTCGCAGTGGAACGGCCTCCCCAAGATGAATGACCTGTGGAACACGGTGCGCAATGCTCCCGTGGCCCACGAGTATCCGGTTGCCAGCCAGGGATCGCCCGCGACGGCGTTCACCCGCGCCAGCCGGACGCTCAGGGCCACTTATCAGACACCCTTCCAAATGCACGGATCGATTGGTCCTTCCTGTGCCATTGCCGATGTAAGCGGCAATCGTGCGACCTTCTGGTCGGGCACGCAGATGCCGCACGACGTCCGACGGGATATGGCGAAGCTCCTGCGCATTCCTGTCGACAATGTCGAAGTGCGCTGGGCCGAAGGGTCGGGCGCCTATGGTCGCAATGGCCTGGAGCAAGTGGTCGCGGATGCCGCGATCATGTCCCAGGCGGTGCGCCGGCCGGTGCGCGTTCAGTGGATGCGCTGGGATGAGCATGGTTGGGAGCCCAAGGGTCCGCCCCTGGTCCAGGACCTGCAGGGCGCTCTGGATGATCAGGGTCGCGTGGTGGCCTGGCAGCATCACGCCTGGGTTCCCACCGTCGAAGACACACATCTGATCGCCGCAGCGCTGATTGGAAGGCCGGACGTCACCGGGACGACCGGCACGGGGGAGCCTGCCGTCGCATATGCCTACACCTTCGAGAACGCCGACGTCGCCTTCCACGCGGAAGGTCGGGTCGCACTGATGACTTCGTGGCTGCGCTCGCCGGCGCAGTTCGAGGCGACCTTTGCAATGGAGTCGTTCATCGATGAGCTGGCCGCGGCCGCGCACCAGGACCCGCTGCAATTCCGGCTCTCATACTTGAAGGATCCGCGGGCGATCGCCGTATTGAAGGCTGCCGCAGAGGCGTATGGCTGGGACAGCCGGCCGGCCCGCAGCGCGGCTGGCAGCGACAAGAAGCCCGCTCATGGCCGTGGCATCGCCTGGGTCAATCGCGACGACACCCGCGTGGCGACGATCGCAGACGTTACTGTTGACCCCAACAGCGGGCGCATCAGGGTGGGTCGCGTCGTGGTGGCTCATGACTGCGGCCTGGTGATCAATCCCGACGGTCTGAGGAATCAGATCGAAGGTAACGTGATTCAATCGCTCAGCCGTACGCTCCATGAGGAAGTCACTTTCGATACCGCTCACGTGACCAGCCGGGACTGGGTCGGCTATCCGATTCTGCGCTTCGAGGAGATCCCCGACCGCATCGACATCGTGCTCGTCAACAACAGACCCGATCAACCGTCCACCGGCGGAGGCGAGCCTTCGACGTGTCCAACTGCGGCGGTCATCGGCAACGCCGTCTACGATGCGATCGGCGTGCGCCTGCGCCAGACACCTTTCCGTCCAGAGCGAGTGAAGGTAGCGATGACCTGAAGGCAGCAGGTCTGCGGCCGGCTTCCGAGCGCGCCGGCCCGGGTGCCTCACTTCACCATCACCCAGGAGGGGTGCAGCAGCGGGAATGCGATGAGGCCCACTGCGGCGGTGACCGCTATGAGCAGCGGATTACTCACCTTCCAACGAAACAGAGCCGCCAACGCCGTCAGCCCGATCAGGATCGTCAGCCAGTCTCCGATGGCAATGCGGCCGAGGAGTACGCACGCTCCGAGGATAGTGCCGATCGCGGCGGCGTAGGCGCCCTTGACGAACCCCTGTACGTTGCGGTTGGCGCGATGGCGCGCCAGAGCAGGCGCGGCTATCAGCACCAGGAGGAACGATGGCAAGAAGATCCCTACGGTTGCCGCCAATGAGCCCCAGAAACCCGCCACCAGGAATCCGACGAAGGTTGCGGTGATCACCACCGGGCCGGGACTGATCATTCCCACTGCGACCGCAACCAGAAAGTCGCGCTCACCGAGCCAGCCATACTCATGGACCACCCCCTGCTGGAGAAATGGGACGATGACCAGGCCGCTTCCAAAGGTAAGGGCTCCGGCCTTGAGGAAGAACAGCAGGAGCTTGGTGACGGTCGAGGCGGTCGCAACGGGTGCGATGGGGGCAACTGGTGCCAGAGGAGCCGCAACCATCAACATCGTCGCAGACGGACGGCGACCGACACTGCCGTAATAGAGAATACCGATGACCCCGGCTCCAATGAAGAGAATTGCGACCTCGGCGTGGACGACCACCGTCACACCGAAGCACACCACCGCGAGCGCCCACTGCACCCAGTCTTCCATCCCGAGCCTGGCGAGCCGATAGCAGGAGTGGAGGATGAGTGCAATGACTGCTGGACTCACGCCGTAGAAGATGGCGGTGACCGGCTGCAGCCCACCGAAGTACACGTAAAGAGCGCCGAGCGTGGCGACAACCACGAAGTTGGGAAGGATGAATGACCAGCCGCCCGCCCATGCCCCCCGGGAGCCGCCTCGCAGGTATGACAGGTAGATCCCAACCTGGATCGCCAGCGGCCCGGGGAGCGATTGACAGACGGCGATCGCCTCGCGCATCTGCTCCTTGCTCACCCACCCTCGCTCGGTGACGAGCTCTCGCTCCATCTGACCCACGAGCGCGACCGGCCCGCCGAAGCCGAGTAGTCCCAACCGCAGAAAATACAGGACGATTTCGCGCAGGCGAGGGGACTTGGCCACGGATCACTCCCCGTGTTTCAGGCTCGCGAGGTCGAGCGCGTCAGCCAGGCGGTCCAATTCACTCGCTTCGGTGTAGATGTAGCAGGACGCCCGCACCGCCTCAGCGACACCGAGACGTTTCAGCAGCGGCAGCGCGGCCAGATCTCCGGCGCGAACGGCTATGCCCCTCGTATCCAGGTGCGTGAGGATCTCACCCGGTGTGCGCCCGGCGATTGCGAAGGAGAACACCGGCAGGCGGCGCTGCGGCGAGCGCGGCCCAAGCAAGCGCAGGCCCTTGATGCGGCTCAGCCGGTCGAGTCCGTGCTCCGTGAGTTGCGCCTCGTGCCGCTCGAGCGCACCCCGATCCTGGCGCTTCAGGTACTCGACCGCGGCCGCAAATCCGATCGCTCCCGAGACATTCGGTGTGCCAGCACCGAATTTGCGCGCTGCGTGCTCGAACTCCTGGGAGGCGAAATCGACCGCGTGCGCCATATTCGACCCGGCTTGATAGGGTGCCATCTCCTCGAGCCGCTCGCGCTCACCCCACAGAACTCCAGCCCCCATGGGACCCAGCATCTTGTGGCTGGACAACACCAGGAAGTCGCAGCTCAGGGCTTGCACATCGAGGGGCACATGCGGCGCGGATTGCGCCGCATCGAGCAATACTCGGGCGCCAGCCCGGCGAGCCAGGGAACAGATCTCGGCTGCGGGATTGATGTAGCCCGCGACGTTGGAAACGTGACTGAAGCTTGCGATACGTGTGCGCATCGACAGCTGCCGTTCGAAATCCTCAACGCACACCCGACCTTCGTCGTCGACGTCCGCATAGCGGATGATGGCGCCGGTCTGTTCCGCCACCAGCCGCCAAGGCAGCAGGTTCGAGGCGTGCTCCGCTACGGTGAGTAGGATCTCATCACCTGGCCGGAGCCGCGGGCGCGCCCACGCACTGGCGACGAGGTTGATGCCCTCAGTGGTTCCGCGCACCCAGACTACTTCGTCGGGCGACTGTGCGTGGATGAAGTCGGCCAGGACACGACGCGCACCCTCGTAGCGTTCGTACGCTCGCCGTGCCAGGGCATGGAGGGCGCCCCCGGGATTGGCGTTGTCGTGCCGATGGTAGTGCTCCAACGCTGTGAGCACCGAGGCCGGGCGCTGCGTCGTGGCGGCACTATCGAGGTAAGCAAGCGGAAAACCGTTCACCGTCTGATCAAGAGCGGGGAAATCGGCGCGCCAGGGGTTGGGTGCGCCTGTTGCAGCAGGTTCCTGCGCGGCCCTGATGGGTCCATCTCCTCCCGGATGGTCTGTGGTCACCCACTGCATACGAGTCTCCCGTCGGGCTCACAATGCGTTCGATTGTCAATAGTATAACGATATCGTAGTATATACAACAATGCGAACCCTGGCTCCAGCCTGGCTGCTTCTGATCACCAACCTTCCGGGGCGTAACCCGACGCTCCGCATGCGCATCTGGCGGGCCCTCAAGGGGGCGGGCGCCGGACTCTTGCGCGACGGCGCCTATCTGCTGCCCAACGGCGATCGCGCGCGCGAAGTTCTCGAAGAGCGGGGCAGTGAGATCAAGGCCGCAGGCGGGCTGGTCCAGGTCTTGTCCTTCGATGCAGAGTCCGATGAGCAGAACACCGAGCTCATAGCGCTGTTTGACCGGACGGAGGAGTATGCGCAGGCGATCAGGAAGCTCGATGGGCTCAAGGACGAGATTGCGAGCCTGGCGGAGCCCGAGGCGCGGCAGCGCTTGGCGACCATGGTGCGCGAAGTCGCCGCGATTGCAGATCGGGACTTTTTCCCGGGCGAGCCGCGCAGGCAGATGGAAGGGGCACTCGCAGATGCGGAAGCGGCACTCAATGCTCGGTTTGCGCCCGATGAGCCGCATGCGGCTCACCGCAAGATCCGGTCGCGCGATCGGAAGGACTTTCGCGCGCGCACGTGGGCAACTCGTGAATGCCTGTGGATCGACCGGGTGGCCTCAGCGTGGCTCATCCGCCGCTTTATCGATCCGAAGGCGAAGTTCCTGTGGCTGAAGCGGGTGAAGGATTGTCCCAAGAGCGTGGTCGGCTTCGATTTTGACGGTGCAGAGTTCACGCACGTGGACTCCAAAGTCACGTTCGAGGTGCTCCTGAGCAGCTTCAATCTCGAGCGGGATCCGGGACTCGTTCGGCTGGGTGCCCTGGTACATCATCTTGACGTCGGCGGCATTCCCATCGCGGAAGGTCCGGGGTTCGCCACCATCATGGCGGGGGCGCGAGCTCTTCAACGGGACGATGACGAGTTGCTGCGGGCGATGACTCCCGTGCTGGATAGCCTTTACGCGGGTTACTCGGGCGCGACACGCGAGAGATGACGTTCCGAGGGGGCGCAACTCGCGCTTGCTCGCCGCACGATGCCCCGGATTGGCCTTCACATTACTTCACTTGACCGGCTGCAGCGCAGCTCCGAGCATCCACTACTATCGGAGTGAGCCGCGATAACATAAAGTGCCATGACCACCCGCCCGGGCGTGCGCCGCACCGGGAGCTGAGTCGCGGATGGATCTTCTGCCCACGTATAGGGAGGGGCATGCAGTGTCGAACTCGGAATCGGAAAGGCAGTCGCTATCTCGAGCGGGTGCTCTGCCGGTCCACGACGCTGAAGCTGCTTTGAGCCTGCCCGTGCAGCTCGGGTTTACAGCAGGGCCCATCGATCGATCCGGCCCATTGAATCTCGAAACGGTGACGAGCATGCAGGCGCTCGAGTCACTCAGGGAAGAATACGAGCATCTGAATCGGGTCACGGGCAACGGCCTGCCGTTCGCATTGCACGATTGGCACCTGAGCTGGTGCAGGCAATGGCTCAACTGCAACCCGCGGGTGCAGGACGATCTCGCGATTCACGTGATGCGAGATCATGCCGGAATCTGCGCCGCCATCATTCCCATGCTCCGCTCGGTGCGCACGCTGGGGCCGCTGCGGGCGTGTTCCTTCAACATGTTGGGTCCCGATCCGTCTCTCAGCGAGATCCATTCCTCACTGGTCGAGCCTGGCTTCGAGACTGCAGCCGCCGCGGCGATCCAGCAGCATCTTGCGGCGACGCCCGACTGGGACTGGGTGAACTGGAGTGGTCTCTCGCCGGGATTTGCGGCGGCATTGGAACAGCACTCCGAGCTCGCGTGGTTTGAGCCTCAGCGAGGTTACCTCATAGACCTGCCGCCGAGCTGGGAGCAGCTGCGTGGGCGGCTCAAGCGCAACATTCGCGAGTCCTTACGCCGTTGCTACAACTCCTTGAAGCGCGAGGGGCTCGAATTTCGGTTGGCCGTCCATACGGAGGGCATGGAGGTCGCAGGCGCGCTCGAGCGATTCTTCGAGCTGCATGCGCTGCGTGCGCAGCTCGGCGGCGTCTCCTTGCATCCCGATCACTTCAAGTCCGAGGGGGCGCGTGAGTTCCTGCGCGACGTCTGCGCTAGACTCGCTGCACGCAAGATCGCCCGAGTGTTCGAGCTCAGCATCGGCGGGGAAGTCGTGGCGAGCAGGATCGGGTTCGTGGTCGGGCACACCCTCTACATGTACTACAGCGGCTTCAAGCCCTCGTGGGCCAGATACAGCGTGACGACGACGATCCTGGCCGAGGCGATCAAGTATGCCATCGCGTGTGGACTCGAGACCGTGGATCTCTCCCCGGGACGGATCGTCTCAAAGACGCGGTGGAGTCCGCGGGAAGTTCTCTACGGACATGCCGTGCAGTTTTGCGGCGGACGCAGAAGCCACTGGGCGCGGCTCCTCTATCAGCTCGCATGCGGAGAGCGGCTGACACTGCTCGCTCCGCTCCTCAGCCGCTTCGAGCGGCAGGGAAACTGAGTGCTTCCCCGGCCCGGGGGAGTCGCAGCTTCACCCACCGCTCACTGACGGCTTGATGCGCAGGCGCCGCAAGCGCCGTCAGCGACCCGACGCCCATACTTGGGATCATTCCCGGAATCAGGTACTGTTGCGCAAGTTACCCGCGCCGCAACCGGCAGTGTGAAGACGCTGCGGTGAGGCGATAGGTGGATACGTGCGCGTATGAGATATATCGAAGCAAGCCTCGTTTCCGGAGAGACCGTCATCTACCAGACGCGTCTGCATTGGATCGTCATGCTTCGCCACCTTCTCCTCGGCTTGCTTCTACTTGCCGGCGCAGGTGCACTGCTGAATCATCTGCTCCATCAGCCACGATCAGACCATGCGAGCGAACACCTCATGGAGGGGGGCGCGGCCGCTCTGCTGATATGCGCCATCGCAGCGATCCTCGCGGGCGTGATACGCCGCAATGCGACCGAGATAGCCGTTACCACTCGCCGTGTGGTGGTCAAGCAGGGTCTCGTGAGCCGCAAGACGATCGAAATGCTGTTGAACAAGATCGAGACGATCGAGGTCAGTGAGCCCATGGTCGGCAGAATGTTGGGCTATGGAAGCATTACGATAGTTGGAACGGGGGGTACCTCCGAGCCATTCCATAAAATTGCGCATCCGCTGCAATTTCGCAACGAAGTGCTGCAGCAGCTCGAGAAAAGACCCGCAGGTCCATCGTAATTCAAAGCGCGAAGTCGGGCCGACTCCGCGAGAATTGGAAAGTCACGAGGTTCGTGGCACGAAGCCACATCACCATACGACTCCCCGCAGGCCGGGCAATGACTATGCCGACCGCGAACGAATCGGACTCCGGCCACCAGCTGAGGCGGCAGATGCGGCTGCGCGATCTGGTGCTCGCGCAGATCCTCACCGTCGTCGGCAGTTCGTGGGTTGGCATCGCCGCCGGGGTCGGCTCGGCGCAGTTCCTCGTGTGGTTGCTCGCGTTCACGGCCTTTTACACGCCGATGGCGGTTGCCGTGTATTATCTCAATCGCGAAATGCCGCTCGAAGGCGGGCTATATTCCTGGGCGCGCCGGTCGTTCGGCGATGCGATCGGATTCATGACCGCATGGAACCTCTGGGCTTTCGCGCTCAGCTCGATCGCAACGATACTCTTTCAGCTGCCGAGCGAGATGTCATACATGATCGGGCCGGCTGCAGCGCGATTGCCCGAGAATCATCTGTTTGTTTATCCGGTACTCACGGCGATCGTGGCGCTGCTCACCCTCAGTGCAGTGCGCGGATTGGGGCTCAGCAAGTGGATTCATAACGTCAGTGGCGCAGCGGTGCTGTTGGTGTTCGTGCTGTTGATCGTGACGCCGCTTTGGGCATGGCTGCACGGCGCGGGATTACGCTATGCGCCGTTCGCGCTGCACTTTCCTCGCAACGATGCCACGTCGCTGTCGCTGGTCGGCCAAGTCCTTTTCGCCGCGGCGGGTCTCGAGTACATCGCGATCATGGCCGGCGAGACGCACTCTCCCGGCCGCGCCATCGGACGGTCGGTGGTAATAGCCTCACCGATCATCCTGCTGATGTTCGTGCTCGGCACTGCAGCGGTGGTCAGCATTCACGGCTCGCATCCGGGAACCGCGATCAACTACGTTGCACCGATCCCGCAGACGCTGTCCCTGGCGCTCGGGTCGGCCGGTCCGGCCGCGGCCGTCGGCAAGCTCGCGATCCTGCTGCTGCAGATCCGCATCCTGGGCGCGGCCAGTTTCCTTTTCACCGGCGCCACTCGTCTGCCCATGGCGGCAGGCTGGGATCACCTCATTCCCGCGTGGTTCAACGAGCTCCATCCGGTTTACAGAACACCGGTGAACTCGATTTGCATGACGAGCGGAATCATCGTGGCGATGCTGGTGCTCGGCAGCGCGGGGGTTCGTGCGGCGGAGGCGTTCGGTGTACTGAACGATGCCAGCAACGAGTTCTACGCGCTCGCATATCTGGCGATGTTCCTGATTCCGGTGTGTGGCGCCCGCAGTGTTCGTTCGCGACTGCCGCGAGGCGTCGCCGTCGTCTGCGCAATCGGCGTGGTCACGATCCTCTTCATCCTGGCCTTCAATGCGTATCCGTTCATGAGCGAGGTGCAGCCCGGCAGGTTCGCGGCAAAGGTCGCCGGCACGACGCTGCTCGTGAACGCAATCGGATGGGTGTTCTATCGCGCACGAAGGCGGCCCGTCGCGGCGGCCGCGCGGGGTACACGCTGCGACGGATGAGCCGCGCTGGCAGCGTCGAGGCAAGCTCACACGGTGCCAACGACGATCTTGCGGCCGGCGGGCGACGCGCGAGGGGCCGATCTGTGAAGCACGCAAGGGCACAGTTGTCAGGCCAGGTGTAATAGGGGACGCGCAACCCTGGCGCGTATCACGCGAGATTGAACGATGTGGCGAGCCTTACGAACTGGCTTCCTTGTGCTGGTCCTTGTGGTCGTGGCCGGTCAGGCATGGATCGATCGGTTCAGCACTACTCGCTGGCAGCGCACGGTCTACATCGGTGCGTTCCCTGTCAGTGCCGATGCGAGTCCTGCGACTGCGGACTATCTCGCTCACCTCGATCAGAGCAGGATCGACGAGGTCGGCAGCTTCGTGAAGGCCGAGGCCAGCCGTTACGGAGTAGACGTCGATGAGCCGGTTGCAGTGCAGCTCTACCCGACCCTGGCGTCCGCACCCCCGGCCCTCGATCCCGGCGCGGGCGTTCTCACGCGCATCGTCTGGAGCCTGAGGTTGCGCTACTACCGCTACCGCATGCTCGCTGCGGTTTCTCCCCGCCCTCAGATTGCGATGTTTCTGCTTTACCACGACCCGGCGCTGCTCTCCCGCCTCCCGCACTCGGCAGGGCTGCAGCGCGGACTGACTGCCGTGGTGCATGTGTTTGCGAGCCGCTCGCAGGAGGCGCAGAACCGCATCGTAATGGTCCACGAGCTGCTGCATACCTTCGGCGCCACGGACAAATACGACCTGACCACCGGTCTGCCCAAGTACCCGGATGGCTTCGCCGACCCGCAGCGCTTGCCGCTCTATCCGCAGCAGCTCGCCGAGATCATGGCCGTAAAAACGCCACTCAGCGCTACGGAAGCCCGCATGCCCGAAGGTCTCGAGGATGAGCGCGTCGGGCCGGCGACTGCCCGCGAGATCGGGTGGGTGAGCCGCTGAGAGGACGAGCGCATCGGGCGCGCGCGGGCTTACCGAGGTAAAGAGTTGGGTTCGGTTCTTGCTCGGGTAACCGTTGGTGTAGCTGCGGATAGCGCCCGGTGCCAGGTTCCCAAACTCCCGTCCGGCAGAGTCCGCAAAAGCGCCGGTCCATCGGTTCACGTGGACCGGCGTTCTGGCGCAGCCTGGGTCCCGGACTCATTACTGGTGCGGCCGACGATGATCCGAGCGGAATTGCCACCTATGCTCAGGCGGGCGCGCAGTACGGATTCGCACTGGCGTGGACGCTGGTGCTGGCTTATCCGCTCATGGTGGCGATCCAGGCGATCTGCGCCCGTATCGGGCGCACGACCGGTCGCGGCATTGCCGGCAATTTGCGCGAGCATTATCCGACCTGGACGTTATCGGTCATCGTGGGACTGCTCTTTGCCGCCAACGTGCTCAACATCGGAGCCGATCTCGGTGCCATGACCGAATCGCTCCGCTTGCTGGTTCCCGTCCCGGTATGGCTCGGTGTGCTCCTGTTTGGCGTGATCACCGCGAGCGGCCAGATCCTTCTCGAACATACCCGTTACGTCGCCATCCTGAAGTGGCTGACGCTCTCGCTCCTTGCCTACTTTGGCGCGTTGGCGAGCGTTCGGGTCCCCTGGACCGAACTGATCCACGGCCTGGTTTGGCCCGGCTTGCACCTCGATCAGAGTTTCTGGCTCATCGTGGTGGCCATATTCGGCACGACCATCAGTCCCTATCTCTTTTTCTGGCAGGCGGGTCAGGAAGTAGAGGACACCAAATCAATGGCCTCCCGGCAGCCCCTGCTCAGACAGCCGAGTCAGGCAACTCGAGCATTCGCCCGTATCCGGCTGGATACGCTCGTGGGCATGGGGTTTTCCAATCTGGTGGCGCTCGCCATCCTGATCACGTCGGCCGTCACTCTCAAGTCGGGCAGGTCCGTGCCCATCGAGACTGCCGCCCAGGCGGCCGTGGCCCTGCGACCGATCGCCGGCGCCTTCGCATCGCTGCTCTTTGCCCTTGGAATCATCGGAACCGGCCTGCTTTCAGTTCCGGTGTTGGCGGGCTCCGCTGCCTATGCGTTGGGTGAAGCGCGCCGGTGGCCGGTGGGCCTCTCGCGAGCGCCGCTACGGGCAAAGGCTTTTTACACTTCGATCGCACTCGCGATCACGCTCGGGGCGATTGCCAATCTTCTGCGGATCGGCCCCATGAAGGCGCTCGTGTGGGCCGCGCTACTCAACGGTATCGTATCGGTCCCGGTCATGGCGATGGTGATGCTGCTCGGTGCTCGCACGGATGTCATGGGAAGGTTCTGCATTTCCAGGCGCCTGAAGCTGACGGGATGGACGGCAACGGCGCTCATGGCAGTGGCATCGGTCGTGTTTCTATACTCTTCGCTGTGAGATAGGGGTGTCGCGTTCCACCGGGGGCGTACAGTGGCCGTGGCCTGTGCTTGAAAAGTGTCGTCTACATGTGTAGATTGTGGCCGTCGGCAGCCGCAGTCGCTCGGACGATCTAGGTTTTCCCATGAAATGTACTCGCATACTCGCCGCGGTCGCATTGCTCATCCTTGCCTGTGTGGCGCGAGCGTCGCCGGCACCGCCGTCATCCACGCTTGCCGAAGTCATCGCCGGACCACAGCGCACTGCGGCGTTCGAGGCCCGCGACCGTTACCGGCACCCACTGGAAGGCCTGGAATTCTTCGGCCTGAAGCCGGACATGAGTGTGGTCGAGATCTGGCCCGCTGGCGGCTGGTGGACCGAGATTCTGGCGCCTTACCTGCGGGCGCACGGGAAGTACTACGCGGCTCTCCAGCCGCCGTTCCGCGATGCCGAATTCCACGACAAGCTTGCTGCGGCGCCGCAGTACTACGATCGCGTGATCGTGACCAAGGTCGGGCCGCCTGATCACTGGCAGATCGCTCCCCCCGGCAGCGTGGATCTGGTACTCACCTTCCGCAACGTCCACAACTGGTTGGAGGCCGGTGACGCGAGCAAGATGTTTGCGGCGATGTATCGCGCGCTCAAGCCTGGCGGAGTGCTCGGCCTGGTCGAACACCGTGCGGCGCCCGGCACTACGCGTGCGGATTGGGTCAAGACCGGCTACGTCTCCGAGGACTTCGTGATCAGGCTCGCCCGCAAGGCTGGGTTCCGGCTGGTTGCCAGGTCCGAAATCAACGCTAACCCGAACGACACCAAGGACTATCCGAAGGGTGTTTGGACGCTGCCGCCGACGCTGGCCCTGGGCCAGAAGGACCGGGCCAAGTACCTGGCGATCGGTGAATCCGACCGCATGACGTTGAAGTTCGTCAAGCCTTAGAGAGTCACTTCGCTGGCCGGTGACGGTCGTCTCATCATGCGAGGCCACGCACTGTCCGCAGCTGCGTCCTTTCAACGTGCCCGCGATACGGTCCCATCCGACCATCGGCCGAGTGGAATCAGAAACACCGTCATATGCTCTTCCCGGTTGACGACTGCGAGAATGGGCGAGCGTGCGAGCCCGGCGCCCCAGGATCTCGGATCCGTTTCGGGGACGAAGAACATGAGGTGTGGACGCCAGTGAGTGGTGCGATGATTGAAGTAGGTCCCCTTGGACATCATGTAGGCCAGTGATCCGGCCCTGGCCACTGGCAGCTCGCCGCTCTTTATGCCTGCTTCGAGGGCTTGCAGAATTCGGGATTCCGATCCGCCGGCCAGCGCAACCCGTGTTCGTTTGATTGCCTCCGGCACCTGCGAAAGCGCTGCGACAGCGTTATAGCAGATTGGAGCGCGCACCCGCGGGCTCCAAAAGTCTGGATCACCGAAAGCGGCGAACCAGGAACGTGAGACCATGCAGACGAAGCCATTCTTACCTCTTACCGCCCTGCGATATCCGGTCCTGGTAAAGACGAGGATCTCGGCATCCTTGGAGATCGACTCGGGCGCAGCGCTTCGCGCGAGGGAAATCTCCTCATCGAGGGGCAGGAGATATAGCGAAACCGGCGACATGCCGGGTTGGTTGGCTTGGCCGTTTCGTGCGATACCTTGCGAGGCCAGGAGGAGCAACGTGACAGCAACACCATAGGCGGGAGCTTTCATTTCTGCCTCGTTCGTCTGCCATGCCTCGAGGAGGCGTGACCGGCTTCTGTGCCACTCTGCTGAGCCAGATCACGCAGTCTTTCGAGCGCGGTGGACCAGTACCGCTCGTATTTGGAAAGCCACGGCTTCAGTGTGGCCGCCAGAGCGGCGGGCTCCAACTGATAGATCTGCTGTCGCCCCCGACGTGTTGCGGATACCAAACTCGCTTCCCTCAAGCTCATCAGATGCTTGGAAATCCCTGAAGTGACCAGTCGAGGGAACTCGGCGGCCAATTCACCAACGGTGAGGGGGCCCTGTTCGGCCAGCAGATCGAGGATTTGTCGGCGCGTCGGGTCTGCAAGAATACGGAACAGGGCGTCGCTATCGCTCGGCATGTGCAGCGCTCACCAGGCAGGCCAGCTTTTCGAGAATCCGGTGAGCATCGGCGCCGCGCTCATAATCGCGTACCCACTCGGCCACGTTCGAGGCTCCAATGCCCTCGAATCCGTCGTGAATAAGGGTAACTCGCGTGCCTGAGGCCGTCGGGGCGAGCCTGATGACGAGCCGAGCAGGGTTGAGCCAGCCACTTCCTTCCTCCAGCCAGGACAAGATGAGGCTCCTCTCCGGCTCGAGCTCCAGCACCTTACCGCTGACCCACGTTCTGTCATCGGGTCCGAGAAAGCGGTAAACGCCACCAAGGCGCATGTCGATCTGCAGGGTGGGGCTGATCCAGCGACGCAGCGTCTCTTCGGTGGCCAGCCAGTGCCAAACGGCGCTCGGCAGGGCCTCGATCTCGATCGAGCGGGTGACCTGCGGCATGCGGCTCTCCTTATACATTACCATTTGGTAATGCTTACTATAGGGTAATGTGTCAGCCTGAGTCAACCTGCTGAGCCGGCCGAGCGGTATGGCGGCGCAGGGATTGGGGCTCGCGGAAAGCGGTGGCTGCGGGAGCTCGGCAGGCGAATGTCGCGATCGGGATTCGCCTCCGGGGAGTCCCGGGATGCTGCGGCAGTCCATCGCGAGCAGGATCCAGCCGCTGCGTGGCTTGCTGCGCTCCACCGCCGTATGATTCCGCCATGATGGTAGACCCCTCGATCGCTCTGGCAGGTCGGTTGCTCGGCGCGTTGCTGTTCGCCGCGGCGGTCCGCGGCAAGGTCAAGCATCGCGATGAGCTCGCAGGCGTGGTGGCCAACTATCGTCTGCTGCCCGAGCGCATGGCCGCGCCTGCGGCGTGGTTGATCGTCGTCCTGGAGTGTCTGGCGGCGCTGTCGCTGCTCAGCGGCACGTGGCTCGCCGCGGGTGCGGCGCTCGCCATGACGCTGCTCATCGGCTTTGCGCTGGCGATGGGCATCAACCTCGCGCGTGGCCGGCGGGAAATCGACTGCGGCTGCTTTCAGTCAGGTCTGCGGCAGCGGCTGAGCCCGGCGCTGCTCGCGCGCAACGCCATACTCGCCATTTTACTGATACCGCTTCTCGCCGGCGGCCCGTCGGGCGCCACGAGGCTGCAGTGGGTCGACGGCCTGGGCGCGGGGCTTGCCGCGTATGCCCTCTACCAGGTGCTCGGCGAGCTGCTTTCCCTTCGCCATTCGTCGGCGGAGCTCCGCCGGAGGTTCGCCTGATGCTGTTCGTTTCACAGGCCATGCTATGGCTCGCCATCATCGCGCTCGCGGCCGCAGTGTTGGCCCTGGCCAGGCAGGTCGGTGTGCTGCATGAGCGCATCGCGCCGGTCGGCGCCTTGGCGCTGGGCCGCGGGCCGCAAACCGGCGAGTCCGCCCCGAGGCTCACGGTGCGCAATCTGGCCGGGAGCACGGTGGAAATCGGCGGCCCGCTGCCATCGGGCCCGCTGCGGCTGTTGTTCTTCGTATCGCCGACCTGTCCGATCTGCAAGTCGCTGCTTCCTACCGTCAAGGCCTTCGCTGAGAGCGAGCGTCTGCGGCTGCTCCTGGTCGGAGATGGCGATGCAAAGGAGCAGCGTCAGATGGTCGAGCGTCACGGTATAGAGCTCGAGCGCTTCGCCAATGCGCCCGAAGTCGGGCGAGCCTTTCAGGTGGCGAAGCTCCCTTATGCCGTGCTGATCGGGGCGGACGGCGTCATCGCGGCGCAGGGGCTCGTCAACAGCCGTGAGCATTTGGAGAGTCTGGTCACGGCGTACGAGCTCGGTCTACGGTCGGTGCAGGAGTATCTCGCACAGCGCGCTTCCCACTCCGCCTGAGCCACGGGGCGGCTGATTGACGCCGCTGCCCGGCTGGCCTATGCTCCTCGCGCGGCTCGATTAAGAGATATCGATAATCAATAACTTGAGGTGATCCTCCCTTGGCCACCCAATCGGCTACGGGCTCGCTCTGGGCGGCGACCTGCGCGCCGCTGGAGCGGCTGCCACGGCTGGCCGGCGAGACTCAGGCCGAAGTGGTGGTGATCGGCGCCGGCTATACCGGCTTGTCGGCCGCGTTGCACATCGCCACTGCGGGACGTGACGTCATCGTGCTGGAAGCGCGGGAGTTGGGTGAGGGCGGCTCAGGCCTCAACGGCGGACAGGTGATTGCAGGCCTGAAGCATGACCCCGATCTGATCGCAGTCCGCTATGGCGAGCGGATCGGCTCGCAGCTCATCGCCCGGTCGGCAGAGGCGCCGGACCTGGTTTTCGATCTCATCAGTCGCCACTCGATCGAGTGCGACGCAGTGCGCACGGGTTGGCTGCAGCTCGCCGTCTCGGAGTCGCATCTGCCGCTGCTGCAGCGGCGCGCCGAGCAGTGGCGTCGGCGCGGTGCCGATGTGTCAGTGCTGTCGGATCGGGAGGTGGCGCGGCTCACCGGCAGCACGCGCTATTGCGGCGGTTGGATCGATCGGCGCGGAGGTGCCGTGCAGCCGCTTGCCTACCTGCGCGGGCTGGCGCGGGCCGCAATGCGCAGCGGCGCACGCATCTTCACACACAGCCCGGCGGTCAAGGTGGCGCGCGCCGGCAGCGCCTGGCGTGTCGAAGGGCGGGGTGGCCTGATCGACACGCGCACGGTGATCCTCGCGACTGACGCCTACACGGATCGGCCCTTCGATGCATTGCGGCGCACCGTCGTCACGGTACCCTCGATCCAGGTCGCCACGGCGCCGCTGCCTCCGCGGCTGCGCACGGCCATCCTGCCTGGCGGACAGTCCGTGTCCGACACCCAACGTCTCCTCTGTTATTTCAGGCTGGATGCCTCGGGACGGCTGGTGCTCGGCACGCGCGGCTCCTATGCGGATATCCCGGTTCCGGCGAGGACCGCGGTCCACGAGCGCGCCTTGCGCGAGATCGATCCCGAGCTCGCTGCCGTCCCGCTGCAGTATCGCTGGGGAGGGCTCGTGGCACTCACTCGCGATGGCCTGCCGCACCTGCACGAGCCTGCGCCGGGAATGCTGGCGGGCCTTGGCTACAACGGCCGGGGAGTGGCAATGGCGACCGCCATGGGGCGCCTGTTGGCACGGCGCGCGCTCGGCGAGGCCGCCGAGAGTCTGGAATTTCCACTGACGCCGATTCGGCCCATCCGCCTGCACGCGCTCAGTCATCTGGCCGCGAGGGCCACGGTCCGCTATCTGCAGCTGCGTGACGCGCTCGAGACGGGCGTGCGGCGGCCGCTGCGCCGAAGTGCCGCATGAGCGCCGCAAAGATCGCCCTATTCACCGCCCTCGCGGCTCTCACCGCGATCTTCGCCGTGCAGTGGCTGCGCCTCGCGCGTGATCCGCGCCGGCGCGAGCGGCCGACCCTGTCGGATTTGGGCATAGGTCTGCTCACCAACTTCCTCGACGCGCTCGGCATCGGCTCCTATGCGCCGACCACGGCACTCTACAAGTTCCGCGGCTTGCCGCGCGATGAGCTCATTCCCGGTACTCTCAACGTCGGCAGTGTCTCCGTGAGTTTCGCCGAGACCATCATCTTCGTGACCGTCATCGCCGTGGACCCAACGCTGCTCGTGGCCATGGTTGCGAGCGCCACGGCCGGGGCCTGGCTCGGGGCGGGCGTGGTCAGCCGCATGCAGCGGCGCGCGATCCAACTCATCATGGGGGTCGCCCTGCTGATAGCGGCGCTGACTTTCATCATGGGGAACCTCGGCGCATTTCCCGTGGGCGGCGTGGCGCGCGGGCTCGCGGGCTGGGCATTCGCGGTGGCGGTGGCCGCCAACTTCATCTTCGGTGCCCTGAACACCATCGGCATCGGCTGGTATGCCCCGAGCATGGTGGTGCTCTCCCTGCTCGGCCTCAACCCGATCACCTCATTCCCGATCATGATGGCCTCGGGCGGCATCATGCTGCCCGTCGCGGGCCTCAGATTCCTGCGCACGGGCCGGTTCGCCTGGGGAGCGGCATTGGGGCTCACTCTGGGCGGTGTGGTTGGTGTCCTCATCGCGGTCTTCATCGTCAAGCGCCTGCCGCTCCGTGCGCTGCGCTGGCTGGTGGCCGCAGTAGTTGCGTATGCCGCCGTGGTCATGCTTCGCTCGGCGCGCAGCGGGGCGGGCACGGCGGACGGCCCCGCGGGCGAAGATCTGATCTCCCACGACATCAAGGGCCGTAGCCTATGAAGCGACTTGCACGCAGACGCGGAGTCTCGAGGATCGCCACGGTGCTGTTATCGAGCGGTTGGCTCGCGGCGTCCGCTGGGAACGCTGCTTCGCCGGTGTTGCAGAGCGAAACGGCTGGAATCACTCCGTTTCAAGGTCTGATGCCCCACGAGCTTGCCTACAGCGCGATGGATGCCATCACCCATCCGGGCATCCGCATCGTTGATGGGGACACTGCGAACATCATCGCGACCGTGTACTCCTCGGAGTACGCCAATTTCGCGTGGGCGCCCGACCACAAAACCCTGTACGTCTCGGAGACCTACTGGACCTTGGGCAACCGGGGTAAGCGCGAGGATGTGCTGTCGATTTATGGGGGGCCCACTCTGAGCAACGAAGGCGAGATTACGCTGCCCGGGCGCCTCATCTCGGATCCGAAGACGCATACATTTGCGCTTAGCGCCGATGCACGTTACGGATATGACTACAGCTTCCAGCCGGCTCCGTCCGTCAGTGTGATCGATCTGAAGCAGCGCAAGCTGCTGACTTCGGTGGAGATCCCCGGCTGTGGTCTCGTTTTTCCATTCGGCGGGCGAGGCTTCGCCTCGCTGTGCGCCGACGGCTCGCTGGCGGTCGCGGACGTGGATGGGCAGGGGAAATACGTCGTACGACGGGCTGACCGCTTCTTCGACATCCTGAATGATCCGGTCATGGATGAGAGTGTCTCCGACACCAGGAGCGGTCTGGCACTCTTCATCACCTACAACGGCTGGGTACATCCCGTCCATCTGGCCGATCATCCGACCTTCGAGAAAGCCTGGTCGATTCAGCAGGCCGCCCAGCTCTCCGCGGCCACCTCCCAGGTCGGCGCGATCACCTGGCGCCCCGGCGGTCAGGTGTTCGCGGCTTACCAGCCGTCCAGCGCGCGCCTCTTCGTGTTGATGCATGAGGGGCACGCCTGGAGCAACGAACAGGCCGGCACCGAGATCTGGGTGCTCGATGCGCACCAGCATCGGCTGCTTCATCGGTGGGACGTGCCGGAATCGGCCTCTCTCGTAGCCATCACTCAGGATGCGCACCCGCTGCTCTTCGCATTGTCGGAAGGCTGGCTCTGGGTAATGGACCCGGACTCCGGCGCGGTGCTCAGGGCGACGCAGATCGTTCCCCCAGGCGTGGTCAGAGTGCGAGGAGAATGATCATGAAGCGACTCGGCGTTGACAACTGGGGCGAACTGCTGACGCGTCGTTTGGCCGGCAGACTCTCTCGGCGCAGCGCACTGGCGAGACTCGGAGCGCTGTTGGTGGCGGCGCCGGTCTTCCCGTTGCTGCCCGTGCAGCGCGCACGCGCTGCTGGTGAAAACAAAGGCACGGATTTCAGCCGCGAGGCACAGACACAAGACGACACGGCCTGCAACTACTGGCGCTATTGCGGCATCGACGGCAACCTGTGCTCCTGCTGCGGGGGGAGCGTGCATTCCTGTCCACCGGGATCGCAGCCCTCACCGACGTCCTGGATCGGCAGCTGCATCAATCCCGCCGATCAGCGGTCGTATCTGGTCTCTTATCGGGATTGCTGCGGCGCGAGCATCTGCAACAAATGCAGCTGCATCGGGACCGATCACGAGATGCCCATGTACCGTCCGCAGGCCAACAATCACGTGATCTGGTGCATCGGAACCAATACCTTCGAATATCACTGCTCCATGTCGGTCCTGGTGGGGCTCGCGGAATGATTGCGGGCGGGTGAGCGCCGTGAGCCTGAGGCGTCGCTTCGCAGCTCCGATTGGACTCGCAGCGTGCGTGACAGCCCTCCTTGCCGCGGTAGCCCTCGGCGCCACGCGACTGGCCCAGCCTGCGCACCCGGTCAGGCCGGCGAACCCTCTGCCGGCGGCGCAGGTCGCCTATCTGACTTCCTGCGGCGGCTGTCATGGCATCGAAGGCATCTCGGCGCCGGGCAGTGTGCCGACCCTGCGCGGTCTGACAGGGAGCTTCCTGTGCACGCGCCAGGGAAGGGCTTTTCTCATCCGCTTGCCGGATGTAGCGCTGAGCACGCTCTCCGATCGGATGCTCACTCAGGTGATGAATTTCGTGGTGTTTGACCTGGGCGCTCCAGTGGCGGGGGGGCGGCCGGTGCCGGCCTATACCATTGCCGAGGTGGCGCGGCTGCGCCGCGAGCCCCTCACCGACACGGGTCTGACCGCGTATCGCAATGGGGTGGTCGCAGGACTGGCGGCCCGCTGCGAGGTGCCGGCGGCGCTGCACGTCTACGCCCGCAGCCTCCCACCAGCCCGGTAATCAATGCCCGGACGGCCGGCGCAGACAGCTGCAGCTCAAGGAGTCTAGCTGCCGATTGCCGTGGTGCGCAGGCCGTGTACCTCTGTCGGCGAGAGTTGCTTACTGGCGCGCGCTTTAGCGATATCCGCCGGCTCGAACACGGCGCCTGGGCCGTGCGATTTGCCCGAATCATCCAGGCTGACGATGTAATTGAGCGCGTCCGCCAGGTCCTGATCGGACAGGGAAGCAAAGGAGGGCATGACGCCGCCGACGATGGCCGTATCGTCCACTGTGATGCTCCCTATCATGCCGAAGAGGACGATGCTCTCCAGGTAATTCCGGCCGGCCGCCGTGGCAGCGATCTTGCCCGCGCGCCCGGCGAGGCGTGGAAATTCCCCGGGCACCCCTTCCGCTTTGAGTTGGTGGCACATCGCGCAATTGGTGTCGAAGGCAGTACTGTGGCCTGCAGCACCCGCGACTGGCGGGATCCCCGTTGAGCCGCAGAGGAGCGCCACGCTGATGCGCAGCAGGCTGTGCGACAGCCGTCGGGGAGCGGTGTGGATTCGTATGCTCGACATGGAGGTTGCGCCCGAGATGGGGAAAGGTCACCCGTGAGCCTGAGGGGCCGCGCTACTGGAGAGGGCTCGTGCGGTCTCCATCACGAGCGGCGCGAGCTTCCCGCGCATCTCCTCGAGTGTCCAGCGACTGGTCGGAGCTGAAATGTTGATGGCACCCACCGGATGCCCGCCCTCCCGGATCACCGGAGCAGCGACGGTCACATCGCCCCGGTAGCACTCCTGATCCGAAGATGCATAGCCGTCGATATGCGCCGCCTCGATGAGCTCCATGATCCGCCGAGGATCGGTGATCGTCATCGGCGTGAGCGGCTGTAGTGCCGACTGCCGCAACAGCCGCTGCGCCTCTGCGGCCGGCAGGGCGGACAAATAGGCTCGCCCTGAGGCCGTGCAGTACATGGGCAGCCGCGTGCCGATCGGCATGTGAATCAGGAACCGCTTGTGGCTCGGAAATCGCGCCACGAACACCATCTCGGTTCCGTCGGGCTCCGACAGGCTGACGGACTCGCCGGTGGCGCGATTGAGATCGACCAGGTGCTGCGTCGCCTGCTCGATGAGGTGGTATCCCGAAAGGTATGCGTGTGCGATTCCGAGCGCCCGGGGGGTGAGCACCCATCCCGTGCTGCGCCGGTCGCGCCGCAAATAACCCAACACCTCGAGCGTATGGATGCAGCGCTGCGCCGAAGCCTTGGTGATGGCCGCCAGTTCCGCAGCTTCTGCGAGCTTCAGCACCCGCCGGCCGCGCCCGAACGCTTCGAGCACGGCGAGCGCTTTCTGCGCCGAATCGTTGAACAAGGGATTGTGGGCGGACACTTGCCGACCCGCGGAACCGGCGGCGGTTCTGCGGGGCCTCGCACTCGAGCGTTTCCCGGCGGGGCTCTTCGCGGCAACCATGCGAGAAGCATATCATGATATCGGTAACCGATAGTGCTATTTGACCGGATGCCGGGCATCCGCTAAAGTGATCGATGTCAGAATATTGTTAATCGATACAACAATCGGTCACTGGCGGCGACCGGAGGGTGGGCACTGGACTGCGGACGAGCGGCGGGGTTTTGCTGAAGATCGCGGGGGTCAAGGCGCATGTACGAGCATCGTCACCAATACGAGCCATTCCACCTCACGGCGCGCCGCGCCTCCCCCAGCTGCCGCATCTACGCCGCCCTGGTCGGCGCTTGGCTGATCGTCCCAGTCGCTGCGAATGCCGAGACCGCAGACACGGCCGGCAATCAGCCCGATACCGCCCCGCAGCTCACCCAGATCGTCGTCACTGCCACACGGCGCGCGGAAGAGATCAGCAAAGTGCCGCTCAGCGTCACGGCGATGAGCCAGGCGGGCATGGATATGCGCGGTATCAAGGACATCCAGGACGTCGCGCGGTTCACCCCCGGCATCTACCTGGACAATTCCGGCACCAACAATATCGCCATCCGTGGAATCGCCTCGAGTGGCGGCGCGGGCACCACAGGAATCTACATCGACGACACGCCGATTCAGATGCGTGCCCTCGCGTTCAATCCCGACGAAGCGCTCCCCCAGAGCTTCGATCTGGAACGTGTCGAGGTCCTGCGTGGCCCGCAGGGCACGTTGTTCGGCGCCGGCTCCGAGGGCGGGACGGTGCGCTACATCACCACGGCACCCAGCCTTTCGAGAAGTAGTATCTACAGCCGCGATGAAGTCTCGGAGACCGAGGGAGGGGCGCCTAGCTACGAGGCCGGCGTCGCGGCCGGAACGCCGCTCATTGATGGCAAGCTGGGCGTCCGTGCCGCCCTCTGGTATCGCCACGACGGAGGGTACATCGACCTGATCGATCCGGTGAGCCTGGGTACCGTGGAGAGCAACGCGAATCACGCGAATTCCTATCTTGCGCGGCTGGATGCCATCTGGGCGATCAACGACCGCTGGCAGGTAAGGCCGGCGTTCTACTACCAGAGCCGGGTCTCCAACAACACCGACGATTTCTGGCCGCTTTATTCCGATCCCGCACGGAACCGCTTCGTGAGCGCCGATCCGGACCGGCGCGAGCGGCCGGACAAGTTCTACCTGCCGTCGCTGCGGATCACGGGCGAGTTCGGCGCCTTCGAGCTCATCTCCAATACCTCGTATTACCACCGCACGGACACCTCGGCGTACGAGGGTACGATCTACAACCTCGGCTTCTACCAATCGGCGGCGGTGTTCAACTCGCTGGGACAGGACCCGCCGCTGCCTCTGTTGCTCGACGGGAGCGGCGTGCATCTGCCCGACGGCGCGACCGATTACCGCTCCCCCGCCACTGTCGACAACGGCCAGCAGAACTTCGTCGAGGAAGTGCGGCTGCAATCGACCAATCCGAACTCACCGCTCGCGTGGACCACGGGTCTCTTTTTCAGCAACGATCGCCAGACTTACCTGGAGCAGATCCATGACCCGATGCTGAATGAGCTGACTCAGGCATACCTCGGGCTCGACTACGGCGATGTGTTCTGCAACTTCGATGCCTCAGCAGGCGTCTGCACGGACCCATACACCCCGGTGCTCTACGATCCGCGATTCCCGAACGATTCCTATTTTCTGCAGACCGCCTCCAAAGACACGCAGTATGCGTGGTACGGCCAGGCGACCTACGCGTTCACCAGTCAGTGGCATCTCACGCTCGGTGCGCGCGAATCTCGCATGCGGTACTCGTTCGACACCTTGACCGGAGGACCGCAGCTCTTCCTGACGCCGCCGCAGACCGGTAGTGGCGCGAAGTCGGAGAACGCGTTCACACCGAAAGTCAGCCTCGCGTATCAACACGACAACGACAATCTCTACTACGCCACTTACGCCAAGGGGTTCCGTCCGGGCGGGGCGAACAACCCCGTGCCCTACGCGGCCTGTGCGCCCGATTTCCAGGCATTCGGCATCACCTCTGCGCCGCAAACGTTCAGCTCCGACTCGGTCGACAGCTATGAAATCGGCGCCAAGAACAATATTCAGGGCCGGGTGTCGCTCGCGACCAGCGTGTACTACGTCCGCTGGAACAACATCCAGCAGAAGGTCATTCCGCCGGTTTGTCAGATCTCCTTCATCGCCAACCTGGGCACCGCGGTTGCGAAGGGAGCGGACCTGCAGGCCGATATCGCGCTCACCGACCATTTCACCGCCGAGATCACCGCCGGCTACACCGATGCGCGTTATACCCGCAATGCGATCCTGTCTGCGAGCGGATCCAGTGGTCCGGTCGTCAATAGCGGCGATGCGATCACCGGCGAGAGCGGCCAGCCGAATCCGCCCTTCACCGCCTCGATAGGTTTGCAGTACGATTTCGCGGCATTCGGGCGCGATTCGTTCGTCCGGTTCGACGACGAGTATCAGGGGCGCGCGAAGTGGCCGTCGCCGCAGCAGGACGCGAATACCCTGCAATACGATGGGGCGAACTACGTGTTGGGCTCCACGAATTTCATGTCCCTGCGCGCCGGGACGCGGTTCAACGAGTGGCGCATCGAGGCATTCATCGACAATCTGGCCAACAGCCATACTGTCACCAACTACGCCTGGTCGATCGATCCCGGAGAGTGCGGGACGCCTACGCCGGCCTGTGAGGCGGCAACGCGGCAGCAGAGCCAGTGGACTTTCCGGCCGCGCACTTTCGGCGTGACGGGTATCTACCGCTACTGAGCCACACAACGGCTGCCATGAGAACGGCGGCTATGCCCCGTGACAGGGATGGTCGGTGCTGTCGAGGCAGTCACCGCATTCGATCTGAATCGTCGCATGTGCGCTCGTATGGTGGGCGTGCAGGCGCTGCAATATTCCCTGCAAGGCAGCCTGCTGGTCGGCGTCGGGGTCGATGGTGGCGTGTAATGTGACCACGGGCGCCTCGCCCGTCAGCGACCAGACGTGAAGGTGGTGCACGTCCTGCACGCCTGCGACCTGAGCCAGGTCGCGGGCGAGGGTATCGGGATCCAGCGCTGGCGGCGTGCCCTGGAGTAGAACGTGTCCGGCTTCGCGCGTCAGCCGCCAACCGGAGCGCAGAATCAGCAACGACACCAGCAACGAGAGGATCGGGTCTGCCACTCGCCACCCGAACTCGAGGATCAGGAGTGCGGCACCGGCGGCTGCCGCCGAGCCCAGCAGGTCGCTCAATACGTGAGCGCGAGCGCCACGCTCGTTGAGCGAGCTGGCGCCGGAGAGCGTGGTGAGGGCGGCGAGATTGGCTGCACCGCCGATCAAGGCGATGACCAACATCAATGGGCCGTCGACGGCAGGAGGCGCCGTGAAGCGACGGAATGCCGCGACCAGCACCCATACCGTCAGCGCGAGAAGCAACAGGCCATTGGTGTAGGCGGCGAGAGTCTGGTATCGGGCGGAGCCGTAGGTATGTCGTGCGTTCGCCGGCCGCCGGCTGGCGCGAACGGCAAAGATGGCCAGCAGGAGTGAGCCCGAGTCCGCCAGCATGTGACCGGCTTCCGCGAGAAGGGCGATCGAATTGGCAAACCATCCCCCGAGAGCCTCGATGGCCGTGAAAGTGAACAGAATGCAGAGCGCGACCAGGAGGCGGCGCTCGCTCGCACCGTGGCTGTGATCGTGGTGGTGGACGTGGTCATGGCTCTCGCCATGGTCACCAGAATGCGAATGATCATGGGCCATGACGGTCGCGACATTCCCCGCAGGCAAGCTGACTTGAATTGGCTGGTACCGGCGTCTATCGTAAAAGCTCTAGCGGCTGGAGCTTCAAGTATGACCGATGTCCTGATGCCAATCGGCAGGCTGGCCCGCAGCGTCGGCTGCAAGGTCCAGACGATCCGCTACTACGAGCAGATCCGGTTGCTCCCGGCGCCGATGCGTACCGCTGGCGACCAGCGCCGCTACGGCGAGGCACACCGGCAGAAACTGAGCTTCATCCGCCATGCGCGCGAGCTGGGGTTCCCCCTGCCCGCGATCAGGGAGCTGCTCGCTCTTTCGGACCAACAGGAGTCCGATTGTGCGGGGGCCGATCGGATCGCGCGGCGACAGCTCGAGGCGGTAAACCGCCGCATTGCGATGCTGACGAGCCTGCGCTCAGAGCTCAAACGAATGCTGGCGCACCGTCATGGGAATCGCGTTCGCGATTGCCGTGTGATTGCGACTCTGGCCGACCACGGGCTTTGCAGCCAGGACCATCACGCAGCCGCTGATTCCGAGTAAATTCGATTCTTCCCGCGACCTCGCCGAGTCCGTCAGGGACTCAATGCTCGTGGCGATGGTGAGCGTCCGGGAAATGGGGATGGGCGTGAGTCAGAGCCTCGTGGCGGTGCCGGTGATTGTGCCGCGCTGCGGCCGGCAGCCATCGCTCATGCGAGTGCTGGTGATGCTCGTCGTGATCGTGCTCGTGCTCGTGCTCCAATGGCTCGTGCGTATGTAGATGATCATGCTGTTCCGTCACGTGCAGCCCCACCCCGAGGGCCATCAGCGCGCCGGCGATCAGCAATCGTACCGTCATGGGCTCGCCCAAAGCTGCCACGGCGAGGCCTGCACCGCAAAATGGTGCCACGGAGAAGTAGGCGCCGGTCCGCGCGGCACCGAGATGCCGTAGGGCAACAACAAACAGTGCAAGACTCACGCCGTACGACACGCAGCCTATCAGCAGCACGTCAAGAGCTCGTGCCGGCGCCGGTATCGCCGATCCGATCGTGAGCGCGAGCAGGAGGTTCACGCATCCTGCACCAAGCCCCTTCACCGACGCTATCCATGTAGCATCGCTCAAGGACACGCGGCGAGTCAGGTTGTTGTCAATTGCCCACGCGAGGCACGCGCCGAGTATTGCCAAGGCCGGCCAGAGCTTTCCAAAGGCCGGCGCGCTGGGCCAACTCACGACTATCGCGCCCGCTGTGATGGCTGCCATGCCGAGGACGATGCGGCGGTCAAAGTTCTCTCGGAACGCAAACCACGCGAGCAGCGCCGTGAATACCCCCTCAGCATTGAGCAGGAGCGATGCGCCTGAGGCAGGCATGCCGGTCAGACCGTATAGCAGCAACACGGGTGCCATGAGTCCCCCCGCGGCGACTGCACCAGCGAGCCAAGGTACCTCGCTCTTCTCCAGGCGCACGCGAGGGCTGCGGCGGATCGTGCGATATGCAGTCAGTGCGAGTCCGGAACCGAGATAAAGCAGTGCCGCCATCAGCCACGGGTCGACGCTCGCGAGCAGTGCCTTGGCGAGTGGCGTGCCGCTACCAAAGAGCAGTGCCGCCCCGAGTGCCGCGAGGATCCCCGGTCGAGTGAGGGCGGAGGTGAGCGCCATGCCGGGATATCAGCGAACCGCAACAGAGTAGTCAATGACGAGGAGGGCGGGCTGCTTGCCCGATTGCCCGCAGGCGGGGTGGCTCCGGTTGGGCCATGCACGACATCCTCACCGGATGCAGCTATACTGAAGGAATGAGAACGAGTCGCATTTGCAGCGCCAAGGTCGGGCTTTTTCTCGCTGCCGGCGTGATCGGACTTCTCTCGAGCGTCGCGGCATCTGCTCAGGACGCCGCCGCCACGGTCCCTCAGACCTGGCAGATGATCGATTACCTCTCGACCGATTACGCCGGGGCAATCAAGGACGGCTCGGTAATCAGCGCTTCTGAATACTCGGAAATGCGCGAGTTCTCGCGTACCGCGAAAAGCCGGATTCAGGCTCTGCCGCCGAGCGCGTCTAGTGCGTCGCTGCTCGCTCAAGCAAATACGCTGATTGCTCAGATCGATGCCAAAGCGTCGCCTGCGGATGTTGCTCGTAGCGCCCACACGCTGGCTGACGCGTTGCTGGCGGCTTATCCGATCGCCACCGGGCCGCAGCGGACGCCCGATCTCGGGCGGGGCGCCGCGCTGTATCAGCAGCAGTGCGCTGCCTGCCACGGACCTACCGGCAAGGGCGATGGCCCGGTGGGTGTGCGCCTGTCGCCCCCGCCGGTGAATTTCACGGCCCAAGCGCGTGCCGATGAGCGCAGCGCTTTGTCTCTCTATGAGGTCATCACCCAAGGTGTCCAGGGCACGCCGATGGCGAGCTACGGCAAGAAGCTTTCGGCGCAGAGCCGCTGGGATCTCGCGTACTACGTCGGCACGCTCGCCTATCCCGAGGGGCAGTCGGATAGTGCGGCGCGCTTCTGGCAGCGAGATACCAGGGCCCGTGCCCGGATCACCGACCTGAATGACCTGTCTCAGGCGCGGGTGACTCAGTTGGCACCTGAGCTTGGCTTGCCGAAATCCCGGCTGGTAGTCGGCTACCTGCGTGCGCACCCGGACGCCCTGCAAGAGGCCTTGCACGGCATTCCCCTGGCGCGAGCGCGCCTGCAAGCGAGTCTCGCCGCGTACCGCGCCGGTTCTGTCGAGGAATCCACAGGGATGGCCTTGTCGGCATACCTCGATGGTATCGAGCCCATCGAGCCCGAGCTCAATGCCCGGGATGGTGCGTTGCGCATGCGGCTGGAAACGGCAATGGGCGCGTACCGGACGGCCTTGTCGCGCCACGCGCCAGTCGCCAGCGTCGCTGCGCAAGCGACTCGGGTGAATTCGCTGCTGGATCAGGCGGAGGGAGTCACCTCCGAGGCCGGCAACGATCCGGTGACCACCTTCCTCGGCGCATTCACGATCCTGGTGCGCGAAGGACTCGAGGCGCTGCTCGTGGTAGTGGCCTTGCTGGCTTTCCTGCGCAAAGCGGAACGGTTGACGGCGCTCCGCTACGTGCACGCCGGCTGGAGCTCTGCTCTCCTCGCGGGCGCCATCACGTGGGCGCTGGCACGCTACGCGATATCCATCAGCGGCGCCAACCGGGAGCTGACCGAAGGATTCTCATCCGTATTTGCAGCCGCAGTGCTGGTCAGCGTCGGGCTCTGGATGCACGGCAAGAGCATTGGCGGCCGCTGGCAGGCCTACCTGAAAGGCAAGATGACCTTCGCGGTCAATCAGAGATCCGCCTGGTTCCTGTTCGGACTCGCTTTCATTTCCGTTTATCGCGAGGTCTTCGAGACGATTCTTTTCTACGTGGCACTGTGGAACCCGGGCGAGAGATTCTGGCTCCTCGCAGGGATCGGAGCGGGCGCAGTGACTCTGGGCCTCATCGCTTGGATTCTCCTGCGCACGAGCCGCCGCCTGCCCATCGGCAAGTTCTTCTCGGCGAGCTCGGTGCTCATCGCCGTGCTGGCCATCGTGCTCACCGGCAAGGGCGTTTCGGCCCTGCAGGAGGCCGGCTGGGCGCCCGTGACCGTTGCGCCGGTTCCACACATTGAGCTGTTGGGCGTGTATCCCACGTGGCAGTCCTCGATTGCGCAGCTCATCGTCCTGCTGGTGCTGGCCTGCGGGTTCGCGATCAACAGCCTGCGCGGCCGCAGCACAACGGCAGCAGCCGTTCCTACCAAATAACGTCGCACGAATTCCGAGTCACCCACCTCGCTCGCTGCGGCCGGCTATGGTCAGAAGCTGAGCCGCTCAGAAGCTTGCGGAGCGGGTACTGACCGGAGCCGATCGAGAACGCTGTACAGCACGGGCGTGATGTAGAGCGTGAGAAGCTGCGAAACCAGCAACCCGCCTACGACGGCCACCCCAAGCGGTCGCCGCGCCTCTGCTCCGGCGCCCAGACCGAGCGCGATCGGCAGTCCGCCAACGAGCGCGGTCAAAGTGGTCATCATGATAGGCCGGAAGCGGACCAGGGCGGCCTCCACGATTGCCTCGCTGGCCGCGAGCCCATGCTCTGTTTCCCGACGTACCGCGAAATCGATCATCATGATCGCGTTCTTCTTCACGATGCCGATCAGCATGATGATTCCGACGAATGCGTAGAGGTTGATCGAGAGCCCCAGCGCGAATAGTGCTACGAGTGCGCCCATCGCGGCGGAGGGCAAGCCGGAGAGTATGGTCAGCGGATGGATGAAGCTGCGGTACAGGATCCCGAGAATGACGTACACGATGAGCACCGCCACTCCCAGCAGCTTACCCATGTCGCTGAGCGAATCCTGAAAGGCTTCCGCGGCGCCCTGGAATGAAGCCTGCACGGCACGTGGCATGCGCATCTCATAGCGGATGCGCTCGATCGCGGCCACTGCACGATCGAGCGAGAGCCCGCCACTGAGGTTGAAGGATACGGTCACCGCCGGAACGAGCTGGAAATGATTGACGGACAACGGGACCGTCTCACGCCTGCGCCGAACCACCGTATCCAGCGGGACGATGGCAGGGGCGGTACCGGCCGTTTGCGGGACGAGGTTGGGCGTCAAGTAGAGCCTGCTGAGATCCGAATCGAACTGCTGGTATTGCGGCAGCAGCTCCAGCATCACCCAGTACTGTCCCGATCCACCGTAAATCGTGGAGATTCGCGTTCCGCCGAACGCCGAGCCAAGCGTGGTTTCAATCTGGGCCGGCGTAATTCCGAGCGCTGCCGCCCTGCTGCGATCGATCCGGACGTGGATAGCGGGATTTGCGATATCGAGGTCGCTGGTCACGTCTGCGAATCCCGGCTCGCGCGCGAGGCGGTCCACGAATCGCTTCGCGACCGGCTGCAACTCATTCTGGTCAGGATCCTGGAGCGTATATTGGTAAAGGGATTTCGACGTGAGTCCGCTCAATTGAATGAGAGGGGGGTTACGGAGGTACACATTCAACCCGGGCAAGTGTGAAAGCTTCGAGCGGAGCTCGGCGACGACTCCATCGGCATCGAGCGTGCGCTGATTCCGCGGCTTGAGTCTCACCGTCAATCCGCCGCTGCTGGGGGGGCCAAATACCCCGACCGTGGAAAGCACCCCCGCCACGTTGGGATCCTCCCGGATAATCTCGGCGGCTTGCTTTTGATAGGCCACCATCTGCGGAAATGCGGTCCGCTCCGCGGATTCCGTAGCCCCGACGATGCGTCCCGTGTCTTCGCTCGGCAGGAAATCCTTCGGCGACAGGTAGAAGAGAGCGGCGGTGAGAAGGGTGCTGACGGCGAGACTCGAAAGCACGATCGGCTCGTGGCGCATGCACCACGTGAGTGAGTGAGCGTAGAGGCCTCTCAACCGCTCGAACCATGAGCTCGCCCGTTCGCCGTGGTTTGCAGAACCGCCCCTGAGCGGCAGGATGCGCGCGCAAAGGGCGGGCGTCAGGCTGATCGAGACGACTCCCGAGACGACGATCGTCACCATGATGGTGACCGCAAATTCATGGAGTAGACGGCCGAGGACGCCACCCATGAACAAGAGCGGTATGAACACGGTAGCCAGTGACAGTGTCATCGAGGCAATCGTGAAACCGATCTCCTTGGCTCCGGAGTGAGCAGCCTGAAGCGCGGTCCCGCCCTGCTCGCCATGCCTGACGATGTTCTCGAGCATCACGATCGCATCGTCGACGACGAAACCGACCGCAAGGGTGAGGGCCAGAAGGGACAGCGTATCCAGGCTGTACCCCAAGGCTGCCAGCACGGCAAAGGTGGTAATGGCGGATACTGGCAGTGCAGCAGCGGCAATCAACGTAGGAGCAGGCGCACGCATGAACATGAAAATGACGAGCACCACGAAGATACCGGCCAGCAGCAGTGTCGTCTGCACGTCCCGAACCGCTCCACGGATCGACTCGCTGCGGTCATAGAGGACTTTGAGCCTGACGCTCGGCGGCAGGCTGCTTCGAAGGCGCCGCAACAGCTCCGTGACCTGGTCCGAGACTGCTATCGTGTTGGACCCGGCCTGCCGCTGAACGGTCAGTGCGATAGCCCGCTCACCGTCGTACCAGCTCGCAACCCGCAGTTCCTGCCCGCTATCGATGGCACGGCCGACATCCTCCAGCCGCACGGGCGCGCCATTGCGGTAGGCGATGATGAGCTTGCGATATGCCCGCGCATTCGTGAGCTGGCCGTCCATCTGCAAGGACGCAGTCTGGTAGGCGCCATTGAGGGCGCCAGTGGGAAGCGCAACGTTCGCGGATTGAACGCCAGCCGCCACTTGATCGAGCCCAATCCGCCGCGCCGCCAGCGCGAATGGGTCCAATTGGAGTCGGACTGCGTATTGTCGGCCGTAGGCATTGACCAGCGCCACACCGGGAACCCGGGAGATGCGGCGGGCAACATAGTCACGCATCAGATCGGACAGGGCGGCAATCGACATCGAGTCGCTCTGCGCGACGATATACATGATCGGAAGGTCGGCCGGGTTGACCTTGCTGAAGGTAGGCGGCGTCGGCATCGCGGGTGGCAAGAGCCGCGCCGCGGCCTGAATGGCTGTTTCCACATCCTGCGCGGCGGCGTCGATGTTTCTATCGAGTCCGAATTGAAGGGTGATGCCCGTCGAGTCCTGAGAGCTCTGGGAGATGATCGAGATGAGACCGGGAATATTGGCCAGTTGATTTTCCAGAGGTCCGGCCACGGTGCTGGCCATGGTCTGCGCATCGGCTCCCGGGAGGGCTGCCGAAATGGAGATGGTGGGGAAATCGATATTCGGCAGCTCGCTCACCGGCAGTGCCCAATAGCCCAGCAGCCCGAACAGCACGGCTGCGATGGTGAGCAGCGCCGTCATGACGGGTTGTCTTATGAATGGAGCGCTCAGGTTCACCGGACATCCCGCGCATCGCTCACCGAGACCGGACGAGCGGGCTCGTTCGTCACCGCAACCTGCATGCCGGGCGCAATGCGGAACTGCCCCTCAGTTACCACTGGCTCGTCCGGGCTCAGTGCGCCGGAGACGGCATCGCGGGCGCCATCGTCATTGAGCAGGACTATCGGAACGCGCGCGACCTTGCCGTTGCGATCCACGGTGTAGGCGTAATCGCCGTCCGGTCCGGAATTGACGGCCTCGCGCGGGACGACGATCGCATTCTTCAATTGCCTGAGATCGACCCGTACATTGAGAGTCTCTCCCGGCCACAGTGCGAGGTCGTCGTTCGCGACGAGCGTACGAAACTCGACGGTACCCGACTGAGCATCTACCGTACTATCGACGAAATCGGCGTCAGCGACCCTTGCGGCGCCAGCCGAATTGGGGACCGAGTAGGCGATCCGCACGGACTTGCCCTTCGCCTGTGCCAGCACGAGCTGTATGTCCGATTGCGGAAGGAAAAACGATATCTTCACCGGCTGCAGCTCGGTGATCGTCACGAGGGTGTTCGCTCCCTGTCCGCCGGTTGCATAAACGATGTTGCCGGGCTGTATCCGGATTACTCCGGTCTTGCCGCTGACCGGGGAACGGATCTCCGTGTATTCGAGATCGAGCTGCGCGATCTTCAGAGAGGCCTCGTCGGCACCGACGATCGCCGCGTCGGATTTGGCGGCTGTGATCGCCTGATCGCGCAGCTGCGTGGAGATGGAGTTCTGGCTGAGAAGGACCTGGTAACGCCGCGCATCCCGCTCGGCGTTTGCCAGGCTGGCTTTATCCCTGGCGAGCGTAGCCTGCGCGAGTTGCAGGGCAGCTTGCGCGGGTCGCGGATCGATCTCGAACAGGATCTGCCCGCGGTGGACGAACTGCCCTTCCGTGAACCTCGCGGCGAGCAGGCGGCCCGAGATCTGCGTCTGTACATTGACTTCCCCGGAGGCCAGAACCGTCCCGATCACGTTGCTTGCAACCTCCACATCCATGCGGCGGGCAAGCGCCGTGCGCACCAGGGGCGGCGAACTCTCCGCGGCTGCCTGCTTGCCGCCGCGCAATTCGAGGAACGCTGTGAAAGCCGCCACGAGCAGGACCAACGCAACAAGCGAGCGGCCGACACGCAGCTGCGGGAGAGCGGTCTCGCTTTCATTGCGAGCAGGGGTTCGCATTTACCGGCAGCCTTCTCGTTTGGGCTGAACGTGGCCGGAAATCTATCCCGAAGGCAATTTGGACTAAACGGCTCGCCAGCGACTTTGCAAATCTTTGCCAATGGAGATCGGCGCGCCGGGTCCGCGAAGAGCAAAGTTTTGCAAAGATGCGAGCTCCGATCGGGCGCCTGCCCTGCCGGAGCAATGCCAGCACGAACCTGCAGGATTCGTGTGATTGCCTGCAGGCTCGAAGCCGCCTAAGCTCTCAGCGCCACTCTTCTTTGGCCGTCGAGCACCGGCACGGCATGTCGAATACGCGCCCTGCATCGATCCTCATCGTCGATGACGACGTCGAGCTGACGCAAATGCTCCAGCGTTTCCTGGCGGCTGAGGGGCTTGCGGCGATTCGGGCCGGAACAGGCGATGAGGCGCTGCAACTGCTTGCGCAGCGAGCCGTCGATCTCATTGTTCTCGATGTCATGTTACCCGGAATCGACGGCTTCGAAGTGCTTCGGCAGGTTCGGCAACGGTATGACACGCCCGTTTTGATGCTGACGGCACGAGGCGATGACACCGACCGGATTCTTGGGCTGGAAAGCGGTGCCGACGACTATTTGTCGAAGCCCTTCAATCCAAGGGAGCTGGTTGCCCGGATAGGCGCGATCTTCCGGCGGATGGAAGGGCGACAAACCGCGTCGCGGCTTCCCCTTCACCTCGGGCCGCTGACCATGGATCCGACCAGGCTCGCCGTTCTCATGAGCGGCGAACCGATCCGCCTGACGACGGCGGAATTCATGGTGCTGGAGGCGCTGGTGTCGGCGGCGGGCAAGATGCAAACGCGCGCGCGATTGACGGAAGTCGCCCTCGGGCGCCCATTGGAGGCGTACGACCGAAGTATCGACACCCACGTTTCCAATCTGCGCCGCAAGCTCCGCCTCGGGCCTGACGCCCTGCTCGAGATTCGGAGCGTTCGCGGCGCGGGCTATCTCCTCACCGTTCATCCTACATGACCAGCTTGTTCGGCCGCCTCTGGCTATCGTATCTGGCCGTCATCGCGCTGACGTTGGCCGCGGCTGCCGCGATCGGTTTTGGCGTCGCTGTCAAAAGAGCACGGTCCGTCAATGAGCTCACGCCGAGCTCGTTTGCGCAACCCGCCCGAACGGCGCTCACCACAGGAGGCATCGACGGGCTCCTCCGTTGGCTCGTCGAGGAGCGGCACCGCCATCCGGAGCTGCAGCTGTATTTTGTCGATCAGTCCGGCAGGGAATTGATGAGCCGGCAGGTTAGAGGCCGTGAATTGCCCGGCGTCAATGGCGATGTTGAACCCATCGTCGGCGCCCCCAATGGTCCCACCTACAGGATGATCGTGCGCAGAACGCAGAATGTTGCCGTTACGTTGGGCGATTTCCTGCTGGCGCCAGAGGTGTTGATCGGAGTCGTTCTGATCATCAGCGCCGTTGGATGCGCGGTGTTGGCGCGATTTCTCACGCGTCCAATCGAACAGCTGCGAAGCGGTGTGCGCACCGTCTCTGCAGGAGACATCAAGGCGCGGCTCGCGCCGACGCTGTTGTGTCGCCGCGACGAGCTCGGAAGTCTCGCGCGCGATTTCGAAAGGATGATCGAGAGCCTCGAGGCAATGATCGTATCCAAGGAGGACCTCCTGCGCGACGTGTCGCACGAGTTGCGGTCACCTTTGGCAAGGCTGAGACTCGCGGCATCCCTGGCGAAGCAGGATGCGAATGGCGGGAGTGCGGGCGAATTCGATACGATCGAACGCGAGGTGGAGCGAATCGATCGAATGGTCGGTGAGATCCTGCGCTACTCGCGGTTGAGTGACGGCGGGCCCCCCATCGGCTCGCAAGCCGTTGACTTGGCCGAATTGCTGGAGGAAGTCGTGGGAGATGCGCACATCGAGGCCGGCGAGGCGCAGAAGAGCCTCGAAATCGTCAGCTCGTGCCCGGCCACCGTCCAAGGCGACGTCGCATTGCTGCGCAGCGCCATCGAAAACGTGCTCCGCAATGCCATTCGCTTCGCGCCAAAAAACGGGCGGATCCAGCTGCGCATGGGACTGGCGGCAGGAGCGGCGCGGATCGAGATCGAGGACGACGGCCCGGGAATCGCCGATCAGGAGATCGAAAAGATCTTCATGCCGTTCTTTCGTGGCCAGGAGTCGTATGGAGCCGGCCTGGGGCTCGCCATCGCCCGCCGGGCCGTCCTGTTGCACGGCGGCGACATTCGGGCCGCGAATCGGCCCGGGAGCGGCCTCAGCGTCCAGATCCAACTACCGGCAGTTGCCCGCCGTCCCCTGGGGCCCTAGGCCGGGCTCGAACATCGGCCGTACTTCGGCTTCGCCTTCGAACTCCGGCCAGTGTGTCAGATGCAGCTTCATGAATTCCCGCGCGATGCGCAGCGCGTCGGACTTCGAGTCCGCTTCGAGGATGGCCCAGCCGCCGATCACTTCCTTGGTCTCGATGAAGGGGCCGTCGGTCATCGAAATGACACCTTTGGTGAGGCGGATGCGAAAGCCGTCTTTGCTCGGCAGCAAGCCTCCGGTATCGACGAGCGAACCGTCCTGCATGCACTTCTGCACGAATTGGCCCATGGCCTCCATGAGGGCGGGCGGTGGCCCAGCCTCTCGATAGGATTCGGGATGGCGGATGAAAGTAAGGTATTTCATGACGGTCCTGCGGCTGGGAACGGGCATCTCTCACCCATAGCCGAACGCCAGCCGCCGCTATCGACGTCGTCGTGCAAATAATTTCCGGGCATGGAAGGTGATGTGAAAAGCCCTTGGGAGACAGGTACTTGGGCGGCCCTTGCCGGCGGAATACCCCGGTCAAAGAGCCCAGCCGAGCCCAAGCATGACCACGTCGGTATCGCGGCCGTTGGTGGTGAGGGTGCGGTACCAATAGGCGCGCAGGCGAAAGCCTGCCGCCATGCGGTAGGTGGCGGTCATGGTGAGAAGCCCGAGCACCTGAGTTCGCGTGGTGATGAGTCCCAGCACCTGGGTCTCAGGACTGATGTAATCCCTGTCGTGCGCGAAGTAGAACCCGCCGGCGACGCCGACATCGGCGTGGTGGTTGAAAAATTCGCGTTTGAGCCCGAGCTGGCCCGCGGCGCCTTTGCGCCGCACGACGCGCGCATCGCCTTCGTCGAGGTACGTTCCGACGGCGTCGATGTAGGGCGTGAGGCGATAGCGCAGCTCAGTTCCCCAGGCGACCCCGCGCGGCGAGTTGAAGTTATTGACCACAGTGCCGCCGGCCATCACGGCCAGCTCGAAGCGCTGATCCGGCGGCAAGAAGCCGTAGCGCTGCGTGTTCCATACCGGCCCGGCGGCGCTCGAATGCTCGAACTGGTAGCCGAAGCCGACGAGTGCCGTGTGCGTCGTTATACTGCTGGTCGTGTGGGCGTAGTTGTAGCGTAGCTCCATCACCCACGGATTGTGGAAGTACCATTGCGCCGCGACGCTGCCGAGCACTCCCCAGCCATGCGCGTCGGTGACGCCCACGGCCGCAAGGGAGGTCGTGTCGTAATAGCGGTACGGACCGACACCTGCCGACAGAGTGAAGCGGCGTGAGGCGCTGGGCAATCGCAGCCAGAGCTGCGGGCTGTAGCCGTCCCGATGATGATTCGTGACATGCCCCTCGTTGAGCCAGGTGAACGTTCCGTACACGTAGTCATTGAAATTCTCGAGATACTCGATCGAGTACGAGTACGTCTTTTCGTGCAGGCTCGGGGTGTCTTGTCCCCCGACGAGCATGTGGATCTCCTGAGCGAGGGCGGGCGGGCACAGGCCTGACAGGAATGCCAGCAGCGCCAGGTGGCGCGCGCGTGGGGTTACACTGCTCATGGTCCTCAATCGCTCCTCTCCCATGAGTCTGCGCCGGGGCGGCGCGTCGGATCAGCTGCGAACGCAAAGCGGTTGCGTTCGACACGGACCGGGCCGGTTCCGTGCTTACGTATTGCAAGCCTGGGCAGCAATTTGTGTTCCGGATTCGTGGCCGAGACTGCAGATTCTGACATTCTAGGCGTTTGTCGGCTGCGTGGCCGATGGGCTCGGGGCGAGGCATAATGTCTGGTATGCCATCGCCTACACAGGTTGCCGTCACCCCGGTCGGTGGCCCGCACGCGCCGCACGCACCACTGCGCGGCTACTACGGTCAGGACCAGCAGCGCTGCGCGTGGGTGGTGGATCTGTTCGACCGCACCGCCCTGGACTATGAGCGCACCGTAGGCCTCATGGCGATGGGCTCGGGCTCCTGGTATCGGCGGCGCGCGCTGAGGTCGGCCGGCCTGCAATCGGGCATGCAGGTCATTGACGTCGGGACGGGCACCGGCCTGGTGGCGCGGGAGGCCGCGCGCCTGGCAGGTCCGGGGGGCTCCGTGCTCGGCGTGGATCCCAGCGTGGCTATGTTATCGAACGCCCGCGCCCTGCCGCCGGGGGTGCGGCTTGCCGTGGGACGCGCCGAGTCGATCCCTGCGCCCGACGCCGCGGCTGATTTCCTGTGCTTGGGTTACGCACTGCGCCACATCAGTGATCTATCGGTTGCGTTCTGCGAGTTCGGGCGGGTACTGCGGCCCGGGGGCCGGCTCTGTCTGCTCGAGATCACGTGCCCCGATCAGCGCTGGAAGCGTGAGCTGCTGAAGACTTACATGCGCACGCTGGTGCCCTGGGCTGCGCGCGTGCTGGCTCGAGAGCGCGACACCCCGCTGCTCATGCGCTATTACTGGGACACCATCGAGACCTGTATCGCCCCGCCGAGGATCATCGCGGCGCTCCACGCCGCGGGCTTCGTGGAGGTCACGAGGCGCGTGGAGTTAGGAATCTTCTCGCAGTACTGCGCCTGCCGGCCGCAGTGAGTACCTCATGCCTCGCGAAATTAACTGGTACTTCGATCCCATCTCCCCATACGTTTATTTGCAGCTGGCGGATCTCGATCGGCTGCCTGCGGGTATCCGCGTACGGCCGGTGCCGGTGCTGCTTGCGGGGCTCCTCAAGCACTGGGGAACGAAGGGGCCTGCGGAACTTCCGACGAAGCGCATCCACACCTATCGGCAGTGCGCGTGGCTCGCCCGGTCCCGTAAGCTCGAGTTTCGCATGCCGTCACGGCACCCGTTCAATCCGCTTGCGGCACTCCGACTCCTGTGTGCTTTGGGACCGACCGTGGAGCAGGCGCGGCTCACCAGCCGCTTCGTCTTCGCGCGCGGCGGGGATCCGTCAACTCCGGAGGGCTTGAGAGAGCTGGGGGAGGAGCTCGGAGTGGCAGAGCCGGAAGCGCTTGCCGGCGATTCGGCGGTCAAGGATAAGTTGCGCGGAAATACGGAGGAGGCGCTTGCCCATGGAGTCTGGGGTGTTCCTACGTTTCTCATCGGCGAGGAGCTGTTCTGGGGTGCGGACAGTTTCCCGATGATGCTTGATTATCTGAGAGATCCCGGCATTTTTTCGACATCCGAGATGAAGCGAATCATGACGCTTCCGGTTGGAGCGTCCCGCCAATAGGTGTCATTCGGGGGAGGCGTGGATCGGCTGCAAGCGCCCGTCCCGGTCCGGCGGATTTGACATGCAGGCAGATACCTGCCTATACTACATGCAAGTAATCACTTGCATGTGTGGGACATGGCAAAGGCCCAAGACACCGATCTTTTGTTCAAGGCTCTGGCGGACCCCAGCCGGCGCAAGCTGCTGGATTTGTTGCACGCCCACGACGGCCGCACCTTGGGCGAGCTCTGCAGCCACCTGGATATGACGCGGCAGGCCGTGACCCAGCACCTGGAGGTGCTGGAAGCGGCGAACCTCGTGGCTACGCTGCGCCGTGGGCGGGAAAAGCTGCACTTCCTCAATCCGGTGCCGCTGCAGGAGATCTACGAGCGGTGGATTGCCAAGTTCGAGAAGCCGCGACTCAAAGCGCTGGCGGAACTGAAACAGCGGCTGGAGAAGACTGATGGATAGGTCCGGCCTCCTGCAGGCGCGTGTACCCGTCGATCTCACCATGCAGCTCCCGAGACAAAGTAACCCTACCGATTTGGAGGACTCTGTGGCCCGGTCAACCTGCGTTTACGTTACCTACATCCGCACCACGCCGGAGAAGCTCTGGTCGGCCCTGACCGACCCGGAATTCACTGCGCAATACTGGTTTGGCATGCGCAGTGAAAGCCAGTGGGAAGCCGGCTCGCCGTGGAAGCTCGTCACCGGCGAGGGCGAAGTGCTCGACTCCGGCGAGATCGTGGAATTCGATCCGCCCCGGCGCCTGGTGATCCGCTGGGAAAACCAATGGAACCCCGAGCTCAAGGCGGAGGGCGTATCCCTCTGCACGATGGAGCTGGAGCCCCACGGCATGGCCGTCAAGCTCACCGTCACTCACACCATCGAGCGCGACGGGTCGAAGCTCATCGTAGCGGTATCCGGCGGCTGGCCGAAGGTTGTTTCCAACCTCAAGTCCCTGTTGGAGACGGGCTCCGTCGTCCTGCAGGATTACGAAAGAAAGCACTGAGCAGGCTGGAAGGAAAAGATCATGGCTAAAGTCATTCTGGGAAATCATGCGTCTGTCCTGGTTCCCAAGCAGCTTCGTGACAGCATCCGCAAGTTCTATTGCGACGTGCTCGGCGGCAAGCTCACGAGAGCGGATGCTGAAAGGGACTTCGTTTGTGTGGGCGACAGCTTCTTCATCGGATTCGTCTACGGAGATGTCGCCGATGAAAGCGAGTTCTTGCGCAGCTCCAGGGCCATCTGGCTCGAGCTCAAGTCCGACGACGTTGCCGCCATGAGCCGGAAGATCCTCGAATCCGGATTGGTCCGCAAGCTGGACATACCCGATCCTCACCTCTATTTCCAGGCTCCAGGGGGCCAATGTCTGCGCCTCGTCGGCATCGAAGAAGACATGTCCTTCTACGAGGGGGCCGGAGAGGGCCCGAACGTGACGAAGGTGAAAGAAGCCATTCGGAAAATGGCTTCCCGATCCTTGCCAAGAGAATCCTGAAGCACGCTAGACGGCAACACGAGAAAACCGATGGCTACATCAACTTTTGACTACGTCACTTACATTCGCGCCACGCCGGAGAGGCTCTGGCAGGCGCTGACGGACGCGAGCGCCACGCAGCAATACTGGTTCGGCATGCGTTCCGAGAGCCGGTGGACCGTGGGATCTCCCTGGCAGCTCCTGTTCCCGGACGGCCGCACCTGCGACAGCGGCGAAATCGTCGACGCCGAGCCGTTCCGACGTCTGGTGATCCGTTGGCAGAACGTCGTCAATCCGGAATTCAAGGCCGAAGGGACGGGGCAATGCACGATGGAGCTCGAAGCGAGCGGGCCGGCGGTGAAGCTGACCCTCAGCCATTCTCTCGATTGCGACCGCTCGAAATACATCGCGGCAGCCTCCGGCGTGTGGCCGAAGGTTCTGGCGAACCTCAAATCCCTGCTGGAGACCGGCTCCGTCGTTCTGGAGAGCTACTGAGCGAGTCGCGGCCTTCCCGCTTGCACGGCCGACCAGCCTGAGCGGGTGCGAAGTCTGGACCACCATGCGAGCGGGCGAGAATACCCATCGAGCGGGATGGCCCCGGGAGCTGCATGTGCCAGGTCTTCACGTGACCTTTTTTGCCATCGCGGCTGCCTGCGGAGGGCGGCGCAATGCAAGCACCAGCGTCGCGACCATCAGCAGGCCGAGCGTGACGTCGAAATAACCGGGCAGGGCGAAAAAGTAACGCGCGATCAGCGCGGTATAGCCGGCATTGGCAAAAAGGAAGACTGCGGCCACCGGCACTATCCTGCGCCCGGCTCCATCCGCGAACGGAGCGATGAACCAGAAGAGCAGGGCCTCTATCAGGCAATTGAACGCCGAAAACAATCCGTAGCCGAAATACATGTCCCAATAACTGCGTACGTAGCCTGAGAAGCTGAAGTAGTGGGTGCGCATCGCTTCCACCACGGCAAGCTCCTCCGGGCCGTGCTTCGGCTCATAAGTCAGCAACAGGCTGCTATGGCCAATGAACTGGAGCAACGCGACCAGCGCGGCGATACGGAAGAGGGTGGCGAGTTTCATGGCGGACTCGTGAGAGTGTGCTACCGGAGCAGGCTAGCCTTATTGCTTGAAAAAATCAAGTGCAAAATTGAAAAACAGAAGTGAAGGTGGTAAGCTCGCATCGTGAAGAGCTACAAGCAGTACTGTGGGCTCGCGAAGGCCCTGGATGTGGTGGGAGATCGCTGGACGCTGCTCCTGATCCGCGAGCTTCTGATCCGCGGCGCCTGCCGCTATACGGATCTACGCGCGGGCCTGCCCGGTATCGCCACCAACCTCCTGGCCACCCGCCTGAAGGAGCTCGAGATGGCGGGAGTCGTGATCGGCGAGGAGGCCCCGCCGCCGGTTGCCACGAAGCTGTTTCGCTTGACTCAGCGAGGGGCGGCGCTCGCGCCGGCAGTCGAGGCGCTGGGGCGCTGGGGGGCGCCGCTCCTCAGCCAGGCGAAGCGCGGCGACGCATTCAGGGCCCACTGGCTGGCGCTTCCCGCGGAGATGCACCTGAAGGACCATAGCCCGGAGAGGCCCCTGGTGGCTATCGAGCTTCGCGTTGGCGACGAATCCCTGACGATCGAAGCAGCCGAGGGTAAGGTTCGGGCCCGCCCGGGGCGGGCAGAGGATCCTGTGTTGGTGCTCTCGGGTAGGCACGACCTGGTCTTCGGGTTATTGGTGGGCAAGATCGGTTTCAGAGCCGCCCAAGCGGCTGGCATCTCGCACCAAGGTGACCCCGACGTGCTGGCGCGTGTCCGCCCCTGAGTGACACCACATACCAAGCGGTTGACCAAAAGGCCTGAGTGCGTGGCCCTTGAAACCGCTGTGGGTTCGGTCAGGGTTGCTCTCGCATCGGATCAGGGGTCATGAGGGGAGGGTTCTGGCGTGTCGCGCATTCTTGCGCGGCGGCGAGCAGAGTCCGAATGCGAGCGCACTCCTCATGAGGTCAGAAGGATCATGGGTTGCCTTCAAGGCAGCGAATGGAGCTGGATGAATGCACCCGTCGCCTTATGCGCGCGCGCCGCGAGATCGGGCGCGCTCGGTTGATCCACCAGTCCCAGGAGAAGCTCGAGCCTCAAATTACCCCAAAGCAGAGCAAGGAACTGCTCCGAAAGCTCTGCCGCGCTGCCCTCGAGCAACTTGGCCGCGTGCGCCCGAGTCATGATCTCCCGCAGGGCCGTCCGAACGGCCTCGCGTCCAACCGAATTAAGCGCCTGCGCCACCTCCGGAGCATGAGTCGCCTCCCCGATGGCCAACCTGAACACCGCAATGACCGCAGGATCGCTCACCTCGCGCAGGAGTTGTGTGCCAAAAGACTCCAGCACCCGCGCAAGGGTCTCCCGATCCTGCGGCACAGGAAGCTCTGAAGGTACGCGCAGGCGTGTGGCGCGTCGCGTGATGCAGGCTACCAGCATCTGCTCCTTGTTCCCCACCAGCGCATATAGCTCGCGCTTGGAGACGCGCGCACGCGTCGCGATATCGAGCGTGCTGGTCGCTGCGTAGCCATTCTTCACAAAAGCCGCAAAGGCGGCTTCAAGAACGCGCTCTCGCACCGCTTCCTTGTCGCCCTGTAACCGCCTTCGCCTTGCCGTTGGAGCTTTGGCCATCACTCGCCTATTGACTTTGGTACCGTATAGTACCACACTCGCCCCGACTCGTTGGTACCGTCGGGTACCAACTGTGACTGCCGCTCCCGTGGACCCGAGAGAGGGTGCAGCCCGCGTGAATTCCAGCAGTTGCCCGATCGGCAGAAGGTTATTTTCATGGCTGTACAAGCGGCGGTCACGCTGAGACGGGTCGCGAAGACCTATCGCACAGGCGCGATAGACGTACCGGCGCTGAAGGATGTGACCCTGGAGGTGCCTTCGCAAAGATTCTCGACGCTCATCGGAGCTTCGGGAAGCGGCAAGACAACCCTCCTGAATCTCGTGGGCTGCATCGATGTTCCGACGAGTGGAACGCTGGAAGTGTGCGGGCAGATCGTCGCCAAGCTGAATGCAGACGAAATGGCCGATTTTCGTGCCAGAAACATCGGGTTCATCTTTCAGAACTTCAGCCTGGTGCCGGTGCTCTCCGCTTACGAAAATGTCGAATATCCGCTGCTTCTCGTCGGCGTCAAAGGGAACGAACGTCGCGAGCGCACGCTGGAAATGCTCACAGCGGTTGGTCTCGCAGAATATGCAGAGCGACGCCCAAACGAGCTCTCCGGCGGTCAGAAGCAACGGGTGGCGATCGCTCGCGCGTTGGTGAAGCGGCCGTCGCTGGTTCTGGCAGATGAGCCGACCGCCAATCTGGACAGTGCCACCGGGGCTGCGATTCTCGACCTCATGAGGCGGGTACAGGCGGAGTTCCGCACGACATTCATCTTTGCCAGCCACGACCCTCAGCTCATCTCCCATGCAGACGACATCTTCTGCATCCGTGACGGGAGGATCGTCAAACCCGACACGGGAGCAGCACAGTGAGCTTTCTCTGGAAAATTGTAGCCCGCAATATCTTGCGCAACCGCCGCCGCTCGCTCATGACCGGGTCAGCCGTAGCGGCTGGAGCGATGGGAATGCTGCTGTTCGGCGGGTACGTCGCGCAGATCTTCGCAGGCCTCGAAACCGCGAGTGTGCAGCGCAATGGCCACCTGACGGTGTTCCACTCCGGCTATTTCCTGTTCGGACCGGGCAATCCCGCCGCGTACGGCATCGATCACTACCGGGACGTGATGACGCTCATCGAAGAGGATCCCGTACTCGAGCCCATGATCAACGTCCTGACACCGACGCAGTCGGTAGTGGGTATCGCTGGAAATTTCTCCGGCGCGATAGACGCCTCGAAGACGTTCGTGGGCGAGGGGTTCATCCCATCGGATCGCAATCGGATGCAGCAGTGGGACGAGCTGCACACAGGTAGCATCAAGTTGCCCGACCATCGCATGGCCGATGAGGCCCAGGGCCGCGGCCTGGTGGGCTTCGGGCTTGCGCGCATGCTGGGACTGTGTGCGCCGTTGAAATTGCCGGCTTGCCCGGCGATGCCTGCGACGGCGGACATTTCCCCGGGCCGTGTAGGCGCGCTGCCTGACAGCAGCCTGGTTGTTCTTGCGCGGCAGGATGCCGCAGGCACCGCCGGAGAATCGCCGGCCGGCCCCCGCCTCGATCTCCTCGGGGCAACCGCAAGTGGAGCTCCCAATGTGGTCAGCCTCGCCGTGGCGGGTGTCGAGCGCCAGGGCGTGCGCGAGCTCGATGACAACTTCATCGCCATGCATCTCAGCCTTGCACAGGAGCTCGTCTACGGGCGGGGGGAACACAAAGCGACAGGCATCGTCCTGCAACTCAAGCACACATCGGACATGCCGGCCGCCCGAGCGAGGCTGATGAGCCTGTTCAGGCAGCACAATTTGAGGCTCGAGATCAAGGACTTTGCCGACCTGAACCCATTCTATGGGCAGGTCGTGGGCATGTTCAGCGGCATCTTTCTCTTCATTGCCCTGGTGATGGGGACGATCGTGCTGTTCGCAGTCGTCAACACCATGACCATGAATGTCCTGGAGCGCACCAACGAGATAGGAACGACGCGGGCCATGGGTGTCCGGCCTGGCGGCATCAGAATGCAGTTCATGAGCGAGGGGATGCTCATAGGCGCGCTCGGGACGGCCTTTGGAACATGCGCGGCAATAGCGCTTGCGTTCGCCGTCAACCACGCGGGACTGACCTGGAGCCCGCCGGGTAACGCGAGCCCCGTTCCGCTTCGCATCAGCATGCCCGGCCACCCGCCGGCTCTCATCGCAGGAACCTGGATCGCTCTCGTTCTGGTCGCGACTCTGGCTGCGGCGATTCCCGCGAACCGTGCGGCGCGGCTCTCGGTGGTCGATGCTTTGCGACACATCTAGTGATGGAGAATGGGATGAGGCAGTCACTGGTAATCGGGTTACTGACAACCAGCTTCCTGGGCACGCTGGCCGGGGCTGATCCGGCAAAGGGTTCCACTGCACAGGAGATCGTGGCGCAGTCCGATCTGGTCCGAAATCCAGTGCAGTCGTTTGAGACTGTGACTACGCTGACAGAATACGTGAGCGGGCGGCAACGCAGCCAGGAGGAGCTTGCCGTGTATTCAAAGCTGGATCTCGCCACTCGCCAGTATCGCAATCTCGTGCAATATCTGGCGCCGCCGCGTGATGCCGGCAAGCGCGTGCTGTTGGGGGGAGGGGCGCTGTGGTTTTACGACCCTGCCTCAAAGGCCAGTGTCCGGATCTCGCCGCAGCAGCGACTGGTGGGGCAGGCGGCTATCGGCGACGTTCTGACGGTGAACTTCGCAGTCGATTACAGCGCGAAACTGCTCGGCGACGAGACAGTTGAGGATGCGGAGCGCCGGCAGCGGCATTGCTGGCATCTCGAGCTGAAAGCGGCAGATGACCAGGCGACATATGCCCGCGCCGAGTACTGGATAGAGGAGGGCTCCCATTATCCGATCAAGGCCAGGTTCTATTCGGATAGCGGCCGGGCCCTCAAAATAGCGTACTACCGGCATTTTGTGCAGCGGCTGGGCCGCCTCCGTCCGAGTGAGGTGGTGATCATAGATGCCGTGGATACCTCCTTGGCGACTATCGCCTCGCTTCACGACTCGAAGTTTCGTGATGTGCCCGATATATGGTTTCAACGAGACTATCTGCCTCGCCTTGATGCCAGATGAGAGGCCGCGGGTTCTGCATGGCCTTGCTGCTGTCGGCCTGGTGCACATCGGCGGTGGCATATCAGGATAGCGATCTCGATTTGATCCCGGCCACGCGTCCGGCAGCCGCGGGCACGGTCGCCCAACCGGGTTGGGGTGTCAGTCCAGGCCACAAGATATACCTGGAGAACGCTGCGACCGGCGTATGGGATTCACACGACCTGGCGGCACCCTTGCCGCCGCCGCGTGATTACCTGTGGCAGGAGCGCCTGCTGCTTGACGTCCGTACGACCGATCTCATCGGGAAACGTGCCGAGATTCACCTTAGCACCAGGCTGAATTTTCGTGATGAAGACGACCTGCGCTTCCCTAGCCATGAGAACGTAGTGAACGATCTTCGTGAAGCCTATGTCAGTTGGCACCCGTCGGATCAGACGTACGTGGATGTCGGGCGCATAAACGTCAAGAGCGGCATTGCTCTTGGCTATAACCCCACCGACTTTTTTAAAACACGATCGGTCACGGAGCCGCTATCTTTAGACCCCTCGGCCCTGCGGGAGGACCGCTTGGGTACTCTGATGGCGCGCGTGCAGCATATATGGGGCGCTGGTTCTCTGACGATTGCATTCGCGCCCGGCATACGAGCGCGAAGCCGCATATATACAAACACAAATCTGCCGAGCCTCAATCCGATGTTCGACAGAACGAACGCAGACGATCGTTTTCTGGTGAAGGGAAGCATCAACCTGGGTGACAACGCCAGCCCCGAGTTCCTGCTGTACCGGGAAGCGGGGCAATTGCACCTGGGAACCAATCTGTCAGTGGGTTTGGGGCAGAGCACCGTAGCCTATCTGGAGTGGTCCGGCGCCCGGCGCCCAAATCTCATCACCGAGGCCTTCAATTACGGGCGGGAGACCGGCACCTTGCCGGTGAACTCCGAGAATCCGCTGTCCGGCGGTTCCCGCAGGACGTTCAGAAGCGAGCTTGCGATCGGTGCGTCCTATACGACGAAAGCCGATTTGACGGTCAACTTTGAATACCTGCTGAATCAAGCGGGCTTTTCACGAAGAGATTGGGATGCATGGTTCGCGGCGGGGACGCACGCAGAGCCGCAAGCACCGCTCATCGATGAGCTTTGGTACTTCCGGGCGTATGCCCGGGACCAGCAGCAACAGAACACCGGGCAGGCGTATTTTGCCCGCGCCGACTGGGTCAATGCTTTCAGTGCGCAGCTCGAGCTGACCGGTTTTGCGCTGGTGGACGCGTATGATCAATCCGGCATCGCGCAGGTTTCGGCGAACTATTATCTATCCGACTCGTGGACCATCGGCGGACTCGGAGTCAGGTACTTCGGATCGCGAAGGTCCGACTTCGGGAGCTTGGGCACGTCCTTCAGCCTGCTTTTCAGCGTGGTGCACTACTTTTAGGCAGTCTTCAAGCCTTCAGGCCGGCGAGCTTGCTGTGGGTTCGCGCCGCATCCTCGTCGGTGAGGACCGGATCCTCCCGCAGCAGCTCCTCGAACCTCGCGGGGAGGAGGGCGGGACTGAAATAGAAGCCCTGGTACTGGTCGCAGCCGAGCTTGGCGAGCAGTTGCAACTGCTCGGGCGTCTCCACGCCCTCCGCAATCACCTTCAAAGACAGGCTATGGGCGAGTGAGATGATCGCGCCTACGATGGAAGCGTCTTCCCGGCGCGCCGTCATCTGCTCGACGAAGCAGCGGTCGATCTTGAGTTTGTCGATCGGAAAGCGGCGCAGGTAGCTCATGCTGGAGTAGCCGGTGCCGAAGTCATCGACCGAGACCAGTACACCCATGCGGCTGATGGCTTCCAGAATATGCACCGATTCTTCGGCATCGCTCATGACCGCGGTCTCGGTCAGCTCGATCTCGAGGAGTGTAGGGTCGAGGTCGGAGGCATTGAGAGCGCGGCGAATCTGCCCGACCAGCTCCGCGAGACGGAACTGCGACGGT
>Ga0134125_10000356_pt1 | contig 63007 bp, 61 predicted proteins | sample KB31751_FD_96464 | JGI IMG/M metagenome (GOLD analysis project Ga0134125, IMG submission 96464) | Terrestrial soil microbial communities with excess Nitrogen fertilizer from Kellogg Biological Station, Michigan, USA - KB3-175-1 | ecosystem: Environmental > Terrestrial > Soil > Unclassified ... | reverse complement strand
GTGTCCCGGTCGATCCGGGGCCGGGTGGCCGACCTGGGCGGCACCCTCACGCTGGGCACCGGCCCGGGACGCGGCACCGAGTGGGAGGTGCGGCTGGCCCGCCTGGGGCACAGCGCGCTGCGATGACGATCCGGGTGATGGTGGTCGACGACCACCCGATCTGGCGCGCCGGCGTGGCCCGCGACCTCGGCGAGCGGGGCTTCGAGCTGGTGGCCACCGCGGCTGACGGCGCCGCGGCGCTGCGCATCGTCGCCGCTGCGCGCCCGGATGTCGTGCTGATGGACCTCAACCTGGGCTCGGAGGAGCCGTCCAGCTCGTCCGGCGCCGAAACCACCCGCCGCATCATCGACAGCTGGCCGAATATCCGGGTGCTCGTGCTATCCGCCTCCGGTGCACATGCCGACGTGCTGGCGGCGGTGCAGGCCGGCGCGTCGGGTTACCTGGTCAAATCGGCGTCGGTGGAGGAGTTGGTCGATGCGGTGCGCCGGACCGCCGAGGGCGACGCGGTGTTCACCCCCGGCCTGGCCGGCCTGGTGCTCGGCGAGTACCGCCGGATGGCTCGGGAACCGCGACCCGAGGCGCCGACACTGACCGAGCGCGAGACCGAGGTGCTACGCCAGGTGGCCACCGGGTGCACCGCCCGCCAGATCGCCGACGCGCTGGTGATCAGCCACCGGACCGTGCAGAACCACGTACAGTCCGCGTTGCGCAAGCTCCAGCTGCACAACCGCGTCGAGCTGGCCCGCTACGCCATCGAGCACGGTCTCGTCGACGCAGTTGGTGGCTCTTCAAGTACCGCCAACCCCCACCGCAGCCGCCGCTAACCGCCACCAACCTACGGCACTGCGGCTCCGGTGCGGCGGCGCTGCTGGCCCGGTGCGGCGGATATCCCGCTGGCGTCCGGTGTGCAGGAGCGGCCACTCGCTAGGGTCGGCGGCCATGAAGGTTGACTTAAGACACAATCCGTCGTTTACCGTAGCCCGCTGCTATCTCGCGCCGGGCGAGCCGTTGCGGGTGGAGGGCGGCGCCATGATTGCGCACAGCGCCGGTGTGCAACTTGAGTCCAAGGCGCAGGGCGGCATTCTGAAGGGCTTGTCCCGCAGCCTGCTCGGCGGCGGATCGTTCTTCGTCACCACCTACACCGCACCGGAGCATGGCGGCTGGGTCGACGTTGCCGGCCTGCTGCCCGGCGACATCGTGCCCATCACCATCACACCGGAGCGGCCGTTCTTTTTGCGCCGCGGTAGCTGGATCGCCAATTCCTCCGGTGTCGAGATCGACACCCAGTGGGGCGGCATGACCAACCTGTTCGGCGGTGAAGGTGGCTTCGGCTTGCGGGCGTCCGGTGACGGCGAGGCGCTGGTCAGCATCTACGGCGCCGTGGACGTCATCGACCTGCAGCCCGAGGAGGTCGTCACGATCGACACCGGCCACGTCGTCGCCTACGACCTCAGCATCCAGTTCCAGCTGCGCCGCGCGGTCGAAGGCCGCAGCATCCAGTCGGCGAAAAGCGGCGAGGGCTGGGTATTCGACTTCGCCGGGCCCGGGCGCGTGCTGTTGCAGTCCCGCAATCCGGAGGCGTTCCTGGAGTGGATGGTGCACGTCGTCGCCGCCCGAGTGCAGCGCTGACGACCTCCTCGCTAGCCAATCCCCTCACACGTCACGGGGCTGGTAGCCGTTTGAGGTAATCCACACCCGGGTTGGCGGTACTTGAAGAGCCCTCAACCCGGGGGGTCAGGATTGCCTGACACGTAGTTCACTCGGTTGCCGCGGAGTCGTATCGTTCGTGGTGGCAGCCCGTCACCGGCCCGTTTCAGGGCAATTAATGGGGGAGGGGCCGCCGACCGGGTATCAGGGGGGCGGGGTGGAACCCGGTCGGCGGCCCGTACGCCAGCGGCCAGGGGGAGTGCCGCTTGCGCAATCGGCGCACAAGGCATCGCGCGCATGCCCCGTGACCGTGAGGTCCGGCTGACGTCGTGTGGAACCGGGTCCTACGGCTAGTTCACCGACAGCCACAGTGTGCGGGATGGGCCCATCCCCTGACAACCGTTGACAACCACTGACCACCGCACCGGTACGCTGACGCACCCGGCGTAACGTCAGTACTCGCAGGGGACGGTGGGTCAACGTGGAGTTCGAGCTAGAGCGCGACGCGTTCGCCGAGGCCATCGCGTGGACGGCGAAGGGACTGCCGACCCGTCCGGTCGTCCCGGTGACCGCGGGCGTCGTGCTCGAGGTGATCGACGGCGCGATGATCGTCTCAGGCTTCGACTTCGAGGTGCTCAACCGGATCGAGGTACCCGTCACCGACAAGGCCGCGGGACGGGTCCTGGTGTCCGGCCGGCTGCTCGCCGAGATCGCCCGCGCGCTGCCGCCCAAGGACGTCCGGGTCACCGTGGAGGGCAACCGGCTGGCCGTGCGATGCGGGTCGGCGCGGTTCAACCTGCCGCTGCTGCACATCGAGGACTACCCGGTGGTGCCCGAGCTCCCGGCCACCTCAGGAAAAGTCCGCGGCGACGTCTTCGCCACCGCCGTCGGGCAGGTCACCGCGGCGGCCAGCCGCGACGAGACACTGCCCATGCTCACCGGCGTCCGGATGGAGATCGGCCCCGACACGCTCAGTTTGGCCGCGACCGACCGGTACCGGCTGGCCGAGCGCCACATTCCGTGGACGCCGAGCGGCACGGTGCCCGCCGCCCCGCTCATCATTCCCGCCAAGACGTTGGCTGAGGTCGCGAAGTCACTCGGCTCGGCCAGCGAGGTGGTGCTGTCCATGGGCACCGCTGATAACGGGGGCTTCCTCGGTTTCTCGGCAAACGGCCGGCAGACGCTGACCCGGTTGCTGGACGGCGAGTTCGTCAAGTTCGCGTCGCTGTGGCCCGCCGAGGTCACCACCACCGTCGAGGTGGACGTGGCCGAGTTCGTCGCGGCACTGAAGCGAGTGTCGCTGGTGGCGCAGCGGTTCGCGCCGGTCCGGCTGGCCTTCGGCGACGGCATGGTGCAGCTGTCCGCGGAGGCGGAGGACGAATCCAGCGCCGAGGAAGAGCTGGAAGTGGGCCTCACCGGCGAACCGCTGACCATCGGGTTCAACGCGGGCTACCTGCTCGACGGGCTCAGCGCGGTCACCACGCCGCGCGCGCGGCTGTCGTTCACCGAATCGAGCAAACCCACCGTCATCACCCCGGTCACCGGCCTGGACGCCGCTGCCCCAGATGGCACCCCGAACGACACCAGGGATGGCTCCTACCGGTACCTGGTCATGTCGATGCGGCTCCGTGGCTAGTTAATTGGGTGGCTGGTTAGTTAATTCGGGCGGCTAGCTCAGGGTGCGCCGTGGGTCCGCTCAGAGTCGACGGAACGGCCAGGTTCGGCGGGCACCCGCGGTCGGCCGGCTCGAGTCCGTACGGGTACGCCAGCTGGCGTATTGGACCTTCGCCTCGGCAGGTTCCATCACCGGAATGCCCAGCATGCCCGCAGCGCGCACGGTCGGATGATCTGCGGGCACCGAGGAGTCGGCAACCACGACGGTGACCGCAGGCGTGAGCCGGCTGCGAGTCACCGCACCATGCGCCTCCATCATCCGACGCAGTGCTCCAAGGTCAGCCGAACTGCCGAGATACAGCACATGCACCGGATCTTGGGTGGCCGCGTGACGACCCACCGCGTCTCCAGTCTCCCCGACGGGGTGTCCTGATTTCAGGGGTGGTCAGCCGTACTGGTTACGGTCTGCACACACCCTGCAAAAGTCAGAGTATGGTACTCCGTTCAGTCCACCAAGTGCGTGCGCCACGCACATCATGCGGATGTGAGCCGCGCCACCCTGGACCGCAGCGCGGCATGCGCTGCTGCGGTGTCCACCCGGGTCGAGACGCCCCCGTCCACGACCCGATCCCCCGCCACCCAGACATCCCGCACGGCCCGAGCGCCGGCCGCCCATACCAGGTTGGCCAGCAACTGCCCGTCCGGGACATCCAACCCAGCGGCGAACGCCGGGTCGTCGGCTCCGATGTGCACCAGATCGGCCCACCCGCCGGGGTGCAGCGTGCCGAGATCAGCGCGCCCGAGCGCGGCCGCGCCGCCCCGGGTCGCCAGCAACAAGGCCTGCGCGGCGGTCACCGCGGCGGCGTCACCGGAGGTCAGCCGGGCCAGCAGGGCGGCTAGCCGGGCGTCGTTCCACAGATCGAGGTCGTCATGCGAGGCCGGACCGTCGGTGCCCAAGCCGACGGCGATACCGGCGGCGCGCAGATCGAGTAACCGGGCGATCCCAGAGGCCAGCTTGCTGTTGGAACCCGGGCAGTGCGCGACCCCGACGCGGTGCCGGGACAGCACCGCGATGTCGGTGTCGGACAGTTGCACCGCGTGCGCGGCCAGCACTCGCGCGCCCGCCCGCAGCACCCCGAGATCCTCCAGCAGCAGCGGCACCGACCCGTGCGCCTCGCGGATCGCGGTGTCCTCACCGGCGGACTCGGCGACGTGGATGTGCAGCAGCGCACCCCGCTGCTGAGCGGCCTCGCCGGTCGCGGCCAGCGCCTCGGCGGGCAGCGTGTAGGCGGCGTGCGGGCCGTAGCCGAGTTCGATGCGCTCGCCAGGCCCGAACCGGACGCCGTCGGCGTCGATCCAGCGGCTGATGCCCTCGAGCATCTGCTGCCAGCTGCCCAGCCGGTCCCAGCCCGGCGCCGCGATGATGCCCGGCGTCACCACCGCCCGGCTCCCCGCGGCGAGCACCGCGTCCACCACCGCTTCGGTGTAGAAGTACATCTCCACGCTGGTGGTCACCCCAGCGCTGAGCATCTCCACAACACCGACCAGCATGCCGGCGCGCACGTCGTCAGCGTCCACCCGGGACTCGGCGGGCCAGATCACCTCGGTCAGCCAGCGCATCAGCGGCAGGTCCCCGCCCAGCCCGCGCAGCCCGGTCATAGCGGTGTGCGCGTGCGCATTGACCAGCCCGGGCATCAGGATCCCGGTCAGCGCCAGCACAGCACCAGAGCAAGCCGGTGCCTGAGCCGACGGTCCGACGTAGGCGATGCGCCCGGCGTCGTCGACGTCCACCACGGCGTCGCGCAGCACCGTGCACTGCTCGTCGCAGGGCAGCACTACCGGCGCGGCCAGGCGCATCATGGGATGGGCTCGGTGAAGGAGTGGCGCAGCAACGCTGACAGCGGCCGCAGCGCGGGCAACCAGGCACCTTCGGGTGGCAGCGTCTCCAAGGTGATCCGGGGCAGTGGCTGCAGGAACAGCTCCGGGATGTCCTCCAGGTCCTCGAAACCCAGCACGGCCGAGTTGACCGCGAACGAGGCGTGCTCCCGGAACCCCAGCACGGTGACTCCCACGCCCTGAGCGACCAACTCCTCCAGCGGCTCCCGGAAGGCTCGGCTGTCTCCGGAAGCGACCAGCAGCTGGCGCAGCACGCCCTGCTCGTGGCGCGACCGGATGTGCGTCAGCATGTCCTCATCGATGTCCGATTCCTCGATCTTCGGCTTGGCGAAGACCGCGAACCCGGTGTTGCGCAGTGCCTCCACCCAGGGCCGGACGAAGTCGGTGCTGCCCGACGCGACGTTGGTGAACACCGTCGCCTCAGGTTCGGTGTCGGATCCGGCGCGCGCGATCAACCAGCGCCCCAGGGCGTCGAACCGTGGCCGGGACGCGGAGCTGGGGCGTCCACCCAGGATCGAGCCCAGACTCATGTCGATATTGGGTGCATCCCACACGAGCAGGGTGATCGGGATGGTCGAGGCGGACGCCGAGTTCATGGGCACCGATCCTGCCGCACCACGGCGCGCGGGTCAGCAACGGGTGAACAGCAGATCGCGTACCACGCGACCCTCGTCACGGGCGCGTTGCTCGAATTTCGTGACCGGCCGCCACAGTGGGCGGGTGGTGAAGTCTGCGGCGGTGTTGCGCAGGGTCGGCTCAGCGGTGCAGGCCGCGAGCATCTCGTGCGCGTAGGGCTCCCAGTCGGTGGCCAGGTGCAGCGTGCCGCCCGGCGCCAGCCGGGACGCCACCAGGGTGACGAACTCAGGATTGACCAGGCGGCGCTTATGGTGCCGTCGCTTGGGCCACGGGTCGGGAAAGTAGATCCGGACGCCATCCAGGCTGCCCACCGCGATGTGGTCGTGCAGCAGCGAGTACGCGTCACCGCGCAGCAGCCGCAGGTTGGTGATCTGGGCCTGCTCGATACGCAGCAGCAGCTGGGCCAGGCCGGGCCGGTAGACCTCGACTGCGAGATGGTCGACCTCGGGTGCGGCCAGCGCCATGGATGCCGTCGACTCACCCATCCCGGAGCCGATCTCCACAATGGTGGGTGCGGCGCGGCCGAACCACCCGGTCGTGTCCAGCGGACCGTCCGGCAGGTCGATGACGTCTGCGCCCCACCGGTGCCAGCTGCGCTCCCAGGCACGTTGCTGCCCGATGGTCATCCGGGCGCGCTGCGGGTAGATCGTCTGCACGGGTACAGCCTGGCAGGATTACCAACGTGAACACGCTTCAGGAGTGGGTGGATCTCGTGTGCCGGGAACTGGATATCACTGATGCGGTCTCGCCGGCAGCGATGCAGTCGCGGGTGCTGGATCTCTCACGCGACGTCGCACACGAGGTCGCTCGACCGGCCGCCCCGCTCACCGCCTACCTGCTCGGCCTGGCGGCCGGGCGCAGCAGCGACCCGGAGGCCACCGCGGACCAACTCGCCCAGCGGCTGAGCCTGCTTGCCCAGCACTGGCAGGGCGAGCAGCGCCCGTCCTAAGGACCCGGTTCTATTGGTCTAAAGGCCCGGGTCGCCCCCCGAATGGCGACCCGGGCCCTCCCCGGGGCCCGGTCGCGCACACCCCCGTGCGCGCCGCGGGCGTTTCGATCAGCCGCCCCGGACGTCCCGGCATAGGGGTTCCCCCATCACATCAATAGTTAAACACCGGGAACTCGCCGGGATTCCGGCCAGACTGCGTGTCGATGTCAAGCGCTCAGATTCATCATGGATGCCTCATGCCGCGCGCCCGCCGGCTGAGGGTGGTGGCTTGCCGCCACCGTCCGAGTACCTGCGGGATGACGAGTTACCCAAGAATGCCGAGGAGCCCACCGAGAATATGGGCGAGCCCATGGCGGCGTGAGCGGGGGTCGCAGTACTTGTCAACGGTGTCCGAGTCCCTTACGCAGCCTCTGCCCTGGTAGCAGGGGTCCTCCGAGTAGTAGTAAGAACCGTTGTTGCCGTCGTATCCGCGGCCGCCACCACCCATGGTGAAGACATCCGAGATTCTCATAACGCCTATCCCCTTTTCCAGTCGATGGAGTAGTCATGCAAGCCACCAGGACCGAAGTGACCCAGGGAAGTTGTGCGCAGCCGCCCAACACTACGCAGCCGATGCAATCGGTTGCCAGGTTTGTTATCTGGTGATAGGTGGCACCCCCGGAAAGAGTTCGCGACACGACGCCCCAATCGTCGAAGCACTCAAGAGTCTTCGCGAACTCTGCCCCATATCACAGCAGGCGTATGTGATAATCCGCCCACTGTATCAATCTGCTGCAGTGGGCAGGCCCCCCCAGATGACCCAGCGATCCCCCTTACTCTCCGTGGTCACGCAGGCTCAAGTTAGGGCATGTCGGTGACTGATTGCAACAGTAACTTTTGTACCGGCAGAGGTGAAGAACACACGCGATGAGCTGGGGTGACCCCCGTTGTCGGCGGTGCGAGCTAGGGTCGGCGGATATGAGTACCGCCATGATCGATCCCGACTTCCTTGCCTTGCCGTTGCAGCCGGTGGCCGAGGCGGCCCTCGCGCGGGCTCACGACCTGGGCGCCGAGCACGCCGACGTCCGGATCGAGCGGATCACCCGGCAGCTGCTGCGGCTGCGCGACGGGACGGTTGCCACCGCGCAGGACTCCACCACCGTCGGGCTGGCCGTCCGGGTGATCGTCGAGGGCACCTGGGGGTTCGCCTCGCACCTGGAGCTGACCCCGGAGTCCGCCGCGGCCACCGCGGGGCGAGCCGTCGAGGTGGCCCGCACGCTGCGCGCCCTCAACGCCGAGCGGGTGGAGCTGGCCGCCGAGCCGGTGCACGCCGGCGCGGTGTGGAGCGGTGATCACGAAATCGACCCGTTCACGGTGCCGTTGGGCGAGAAGGTGGCGTTGCTGTCGGAGTGGTCGCGCCGGTTGCTCGCCACCGATGGGGTCGAGCACACCGACGTGGTCTTCCGGTCGGAGAAGGAGACCAAGTTCTATGCCGACTCGGCTGGCACCAGTACCACCCAGCAGCGGGTCCGGATGCACCCGGCAGTGACCGCGATCGCGGTGGATCGGGCGGCAGGCTCGTTCGAGACCATGCGGACCTGTGCGCCACCCACCGCGCGGGGTTGGGAGTACCTGGCCGGCAACACCGTCTGGGACTGGGACGGCGAGCTGGCGCAGCTGCCGGAGTGGCTGGCTGGCAAGGTCAAGGCGCCGAGCGTGACGCCTGGCCGGTACGACCTGGTGATCGACCCGACGAATCTGTGGCTGACGATCCACGAATCGGTGGGCCACGCCACCGAGTACGACCGGGCGATCGGCTACGAGGCTGCCTACGCCGGGTCGTCGTTCGCCACCCCGGACAAGCTCGGCACCCTGCGCTACGGCTCGGGCGCCATGCACGTCACCGGCGACCGCACGGAGAAACACGGTCTGGCCACCATCGGCTACGACGACGACGGGGTCGCCACCTCGCAATGGGACCTGGTGCGCGACGGAACGTTGGTCGGTTACCAGACCGATCGGGTGTTCGCCCGCCGGCTGGGACTGGAGCGCTCGGCCGGTTGCGCGTTCGCCGACTCGCCGCACCATGTGCCCATCCAGCGGATGGCCAACGTGTCGCTGCAACCCGATCCGCACGCTGACACCGCGACCGCCGAGCTGATCTCCGGGGTGCAGCGCGGCATCTACATCGTGGGTGACCGCTCGTGGTCGATCGACATGCAGCGCTACAACTTCCAGTTCACCGGGCAGCGCTTCTACCGCATCGAGAACGGCACCCTGGCCGGTCAGCTCCGGGACGTCGCCTACCAGGCCACCACCACCGACTTCTGGGGGGCCATGGAGGCGGTGGGCGGCCGCTGCACGTGGCTGCTGGGCGGCGCGATGAACTGCGGCAAGGCTCAACCCGGCCAGGTCGCGGCGGTCAGCCACGGCTGCCCGTCGGCGCTGTTCCGCAGCATCAACGTGCTCAACGCCCGCGAGGAGGCCGGCCGGTGATCACTGCGCAGGAGCTGACCGACGCCGCACTGGACGCGTCTGGAGCCGATGGATGCGTCGTGGTACTCACCGAGACCAGCGAAGTCAACCTGCGCTGGGCGAACAACACGATGACCACCAACGGGCACTCCACCACCCGGTCGTTCTCGGTGATCTCCATCGTCGGTGACTCGGTCGGTGTGGTCAGCGGCAATGGCGCTGTGTTGGACGAAGTGCGCGCCGTGGTGGCGGCCAGCGAGTAGGCCGCCCGGCAGTCCGGCCCGGCCCGCGACGTGGCACCGCTGCTGGGCGGGGACTCTGATGACGACTTTGGCGCGCCCGCGGCGGCGACTGAAATCGCAGTGTTCGCCCGGCTGACCCACGAGCTGGCCGCCGCAGTCCAGGCCGGCCGCGGTGAGCTGCTCTACGGCTTCGCCGACCACCGCCTGGAGACCACCTGGCTGGCCTCGTCGACCGGGTTGCGCCGCCGCTGGGTGCAGCCCACCGGTACCGTCGAGCTCAACGGCAAGATCGCCGACGACCTGTCCCGCAGCGCCTGGGCCGGCGCGTACACGGCTGATTTCACCGACCTGGATTTCCCTGCCCTCGTCGCTGAGCTACGGCGCCGGCTGGGCTGGTCGCAGCGGCAGGTGCAGCTGCCCGCGGGCCGGTACGAGACGATCCTGCCGCCGTCGGCGGTCGCGGACTTGCTGCTCTACATGGTCTGGTCGATGGACGGCCGGCCCGCGCACGAGGGCCGATCTGCGTTCGCCGCGCCCGGCAACGGCCCGGGCGGCACCCGGCTTGGTGAGCGGCTCACCAAGCTGCCCCTGACGCTGTTGAGTGACCCGAGGATTCAGCAGCCGCCCGGGTTGCAGACCGCGCCGTTCCTGGCGACCACCGCGTCGGCCGACTCGGTCAGTGTGTTCGACAACGGTGCCCCGGTGAATCGGGTGGACTGGCTGCGCGAGGGCGTGTTGAATGCGCTGACCTATCCTCGGGCGGCCGCGCAGGAGCTGGGTGGCTCCTACACCCCCCCGGCCGAGAACCTCATTCTGACCGGGGGCGATGCTGCCTCGACCGACGAGCTGGTGGCGCGCACCGACCGCGGTCTGTTGCTGACCTGCCTGTGGTACATCCGCGAGGTCGATCCGGTGTCCTTGCTGCTCACCGGGCTGACCCGGGACGGGGTATACCTCGTCGAGGGTGGTGAGGTGGTCGGCCAGGTGAACAACTTCCGGTTCAACGAAAGCCCGATCGACCTGCTCCGGCGGGTCACCGAAGTGGGCGCCACCGAGCGCACCCTGTGCCGCGAGTGGAAGGACTGGTTCGCTCGCACCGCGATGGCCCCCATGCGGATCCCCGACTTCAACATGTCCTCGGTAAGCCAAGCCAGCTAGCCCTAACAGTCCGACCACCCGGCTGCCCGAGTGCTTCGCTTCTGCCCGGGTGGCCGCCGGGAGACGAAACCGGATCTGCGGTGAGTCTGCGGCTCGGGACAACGAAGGTCTGCCGACGGATCGATCGAATCACCCTCTGCGGACCTTCCTGTCGCCGATGCGTGGACGGTTCAGTCGCGCGGCGTTTTGTGAGGAAGGCCTCAAACGCGAGCGGCCGTTCCCCCTGCAGGTCTACCGTGGTTCTTGATCCCTTCGACGTCCCACCGCCCGTGCACAGCATGGGGCGGTCCTCGGCGTTCCCGGAGGACGCCGTCGGTCGGATGGGAGTCGACTGGCTCTCCGGAGGAGACGAGCAAGGAGACGACCGGTGACTACAGCCACGATCCCAGGTCTCGACCACGCCCCGACCCGCCACGCGCGTTTGCGCGATTGGGTACGCGACATCGCAGAGCTCACCCAGCCCGACCGCATCGAGTGGTGTGACGGATCGGAGCAGGAGTGGCGACGGCTCACCGCGCAGCTGGTCGACGCCGGCACGTTCACCCGGCTGCACCGCAAGCCCAACTCATTCTGGGCGGTCTCCGATCCGTCCGACGTGGCCCGGGTGGAGGAGCGCACCTTCATCTGCTCGCGCGCGCAGCGCGACTGCGGTCCCACCAACAACTGGATGCACCCCGACGACATGAAAGAGATCATGACCGGGCTGTACCGGGGTGCGATGCGCGGCCGGACGATGTACGTGGTGCCCTTCTGCATGGGGCCGCTGGACGACCCCCGCGGTAAACATCACGAGCCCAAGCTCGGCGTCGAGATCACCGACTCGGCCTATGTGGTGTGCTCGATGCGGATCATGACGCGGATGGGTGCCGCTGCGCTGCGCAAGTTCATCCGAGCCGACGGCAGCGAGGCGCCGTTCGTGCCGTGCCTGCACTCGGTGGGCTACCCGCTGGCACCCGGGCAACGGGACGTGCCCTGGCCGTGCAACGACATCAAGTACATCAGCCACTTCCCCGAAGACCGGATGATCTGGAGCTACGGCTCCGGCTACGGGGGCAACGCGCTGCTGGGCAAGAAGTGCTACGCGCTGCGGATCGCCTCGGTGATGGCCCGCGACGAGGGCTGGCTCGCCGAGCACATGCTCATCCTCAAGCTGACCAGTCCAGACGGGCGGGTTCACTACGTGGCAGCGGCATTCCCGTCGGCCTGCGGCAAGACCAACCTGGCGATGCTCACCCCCACCATCCCCGGCTGGAAGGCCGAGACCCTCGGTGATGACATCGCGTGGATGCGGTTCGGTGCCGACGGCCGGCTGTACGCGGTGAACCCCGAGGCCGGGTTCTTCGGGGTGGCCCCGGGCACCAGCTGGCGGACCAATCCCAACGCGATGCGTACGCTGTGCCTGGGCAACTCGATCTTCACCAACGTCGCGCTCACCGATGACCAGGACATCTGGTGGGAGGGCATGGACGATCATCCCGAGCACCTCACTTCGTGGCGGCTCGAGGATTGGACACCTGATGAGGGCGCTGTGGGGACCCGCGCCGCGCACCCGAACTCCCGGTACTGCACGCCGATGGCGCAGTGCCCGGTGCTCGCCGACGAGTGGGACGATCCAGCCGGCGTGCCGATCTCGGCGATCCTGTTCGGCGGCCGCCGGGCCACGACGATCCCGCTGGTCAACGAGGCGTTCGACTGGCAGCACGGGGTGTTCCTGGGCGCCACGCTATCCAGCGAGAAGACCGCGGCGGCGGCCGGCACGGTCGGTCAGGTGCGCCGGGACCCGATGGCGATGCTGCCGTTCATCGGCTACCACGCCGGCGATTACTTCCAGCATTGGATGGACGTCGGCAAGGGCGCCGACGCGAGCAGATTGCCGAAGATCTTTTACGTCAACTGGTTTCGGCGCAGTGCCGACGGTCGCTACCTGTGGCCGGGCTTCGGGGAGAACAGCCGGGTGCTGAAGTGGATCATCGAGCGGGTCGACGGCCGGGCTGCGGCGGTCGACACCGCGATCGGCCGGGTGCCCATCGCTGATCAACTCGACCTGTCCGGCCTGGACACTCCCCTCGAGGACGTCCATGCGGCCCTCGCCGTGGACGCCGACGAGTGGCGCGCCGAGCTACCCCTCATCGACCAATGGTTCGCCAAGATCGGCGACGCCCTTCCCACCACCCTCCATGACGAACTCGACGCCCTGAAGGCGCGACTCTCCCCCTGACCCGACCCGCATGCGCATAATGTCGGGATGTCGCGCTGGAACGTGTTGCTGCTGGTGCCGCTGTTGGTGTTGGTGACGCCGGTGTTCAACCTGGATGAGCCTCGGATGTTCGGGTTCCCGGCGTTCTACTGGGTGCAGTTTCTGTTCATCCCGCTCGGGGTGGCCTGCGTCGCGGTGGTGTACCTGAAGACGGGGGACCGGCGATGACCATCCGCTGGGTTGAGCTGATCGTCTTCGCGCTGCTGTTCGCTCTGGTCACCGGGCTGGGTTTCTACGCAGCCAGGTGGAAGTCCGTTGGCGCGCTGAATCACCTCGACGAGTGGGGCCTGGGCGGACGCAGGTTCGGATCGTGGATCACCTGGTTTCTCATTGGTGGCGATCTCTACACCGCTTACACCTTCGTCGCGGTGCCTGCGCTGATGTTCGGTGCCGGGGCGATGGGTTTTTTCGCGTTGCCCTATACCGTGCTCGTCTACCCGCTGGTGTTCCTGCCGCTGGTCCGGTTGTGGTCGGTGTCGCGGGTGCACGGTTATGTCACTCCGGCGGATTTCGTTGCCGGCCGGTACGGCTCAGATACGTTGGCGCTGCTGGTAGCGATCACCGGAATCGTCGCGACGATGCCGTATATCGCCCTGCAACTGGCCGGGCTGGAAGCGGTACTGCGCACGATGGGTCTCAACGGATCCGGATTAGCAGGGCATCTCCCACTGTTCGTCGCCTTTGTGATCCTGGCGCTCTACACTTACCAATCCGGTCTACGGGCTCCCGCGCTGATCGCTTTCGTCAAGGACACGCTGATTTACCTGGTGATTATCGCAGCCGTGGTCATCCTGCCGGCGAAACTGGGCGGCTGGGGCTCGATCTTCGATGCTGCCGACGCGAAGTTCAACGCCACGAGAACACCGAGTGATGGCATCCTGCTGGGCGCCAACAATCAACTGCAATACGTTACGTTGGCGCTGGGCTCGGCGCTGGCACTGTTCCTGTACCCGCATGCGGTGACCGGTGCCTTGGCGTCCCGTAGCCGCAACGTGATCAAGCGCAACATGGTGGCGTTACCGGCGTATTCGTTGCTGCTGGGGCTACTGGCACTGCTCGGTTACGCAGCGATCGCGGCGCACACGAAACCGATCGTCAATGCGGCCACCGGCCGGCCGGATTCCAACACGGTGATCCCGATGCTGTTCGAGGGGCAATTCTCCTCGTGGTTCGCCGGGATCGCCTTCGCGGCGATCGGAATCGGGGCGCTGGTGCCCGCCGCGATCATGTCCATCGCGGCGGCGAACCTGTGGACCCGCAACATCTACAAGTCCTACCTGCGCCGGGACGCCACCACGGAGCAGGAGTGCAAGCAGGCCAAGATCGCCTCGCTGGTGGTGAAGTTCGGCGCGGTCGCATTCATCGTCTTCATCGACCCGCAGTACGCGATCGACCTCCAACTGATCGGCGGCGTGATAATTCTGCAGACGTTGCCCATGGTGGCGATTGCGCTGTACACCCGCTGGTTCCACGTCTGGGGATTGGTCGCGGGTTGGGTGGCCGGTATGGGATGGGGTCTGGTGCTGCTCAATGGAATTCCCAACCCGGCCAGCGGGAAACAGCACTTCGGTGGTTCCGCCCTGGCGTTGAACAAGTTGTCGATCGTCGGCTGGCACCCGTTCGCCGGCTCGCCGATGCAGATCTACGTAGGATTCGTCGCGCTCATCGGCAATCTCGTGGTGGCGGTGGTGGTGACGATCGTGCTACGCCGGCTACGCGTCTTCAACGGCACCGACGAAACCACCCCAGCGGACTACCACGAAGACGAAGGCTCCCCCCGCCTCCACCCCGCCTCCACCCTGCTCCGTTAGCCCGCCCGCCTTCCGCGGTGACAGCCCGTGCGGGCGCGCGCCATTCACCGGGTGTGTCGCTGCCCGCACCATAGGCGCATCCCTGGCATGCTGCACCGAGTATGAGTGTCCGGGTCGATGTCGTAACCGCCACCATCCTCAGCGTGGGGGTGCTGGCGGCAGGCTGCGCTGGAAGCCCCAGGCCAGCCGACGTCAGCCCGTCGCCGAGCAGAACAACCGCGCCCTTGGAAGCGCCTACGACTGCAGAGTCGGCGGCCCCAGCGCCATCACCTGGGGTGAGCTGGTTGCGGCTGGCGCCGCAGGAGGGGCTGCGGGGCGCGACGGTAAAGCTCGATGTCGCGTGTCTGGACGAACTCGGCCCGGTGCACTCGCCCGTGCTCGATGTCGGTGCATTGCAGCCAGACCCCAACGGCCATCAACCGTGGCACGTATTCGGTACCGCCACCGTGCGCCCGGATGCCGCTTTCGGGCCCTACCCGGTATCGGCAACCTGCGGCACCCAACAGCTCTCCGCCACGTTCACTGTCGTACCGCACCCATGATGTGGCAGCTACCACCAGCGCAACCGTCCCAGAAAGCGGATAATCAACGCCGGTGGACGGAGGTAATGCGTTGTTCGTCGATCGTGCCGATGCGGGCAGGCAGCTCGGTCAACGGCTGCAGTCGCTGCGGGGCACCGACGTGGTGGTGCTGGGTCTGCCCCGCGGTGGGGTCCGGGTAGCGGCGGAAGTGGCGGCCGCCCTGGAGGCCCCGCTGGATGTCATCGTGGTGCGCAAACTCGGCGTGCCGTCGCTACCCGAGTTGGCCATGGGCGCGATCGGCGAAGGTGGCGTGCGCATCATCTTGCCTGAGACGGTCCGCCGCACAGGTGTCACTCCCGAGGCATTGGACGCCGTCGAACGCCGGGAACGGGCGGAGCTACAGCGCCGTGCCGAGCGGTTCCGCGGTGATCACCCGCGGATCCCACTAGCTGGGCGCACCGCCGTGGTGGTCGACGACGGCATCGCGACGGGGTCTACCGCGCGGGCTGCCTGTCAGGTCGCGCGAGCTCAAGGGGCGGCGCGGGTCGTCCTCGCCGTCCCGGTGGCACCCTTCGACTGGGTCCGCGGGCTATCCGATGCCGCCGATGAGTTGATCGCGTTGAGCACCCCGCGGCAGTTGCAAGCGATTGGCATGTGGTATTCCGACTTCTCGCAAAGTTCCGACGACGAGGTCGTCGACTGCCTGCGCAACGCGATCCGAGGTTGACCGGCGCATTGCTCCCGGCAGGTGCGCTCGACTTAGCGAATGCGTGTAGACCGAATTGTCCGGAATTGAATGGCAGAGCGTGCTCGGATATAAACGCAACGTGATAGCTATTAAATTGGTAACACCGCCACGTTTGTAGGCGATGACACCGATAAGGCGGCATCGGCGAAACGCTGGGCCCCGAACTCTGGCCACAGCCACGATCGGCACCTGGGGACAAGGTGCCGATCGAGAAGGGTCGGACGGTGAAGAGCATCGATCACGCGTTATGGGAGCGGGAACTAGCCCAGTACATCAGCCTGCACCCCGATCTGGAAGATCTGCCGCCTCCGATATTTCCACGGCGGCGGACACGGCTGGGGCGGCAGTTTTGGTTTTACCGGCGGGCCCGCCGGGTCCGCCGGGCGCGACGCCGGGCGCTCCGTGGCGAAAGGTCACCAGTCGGTTACATACTGCTTATAGTCTTCCTGGTAGTGGAGACGCTGGTGCTGGGCGGAATCGCCGGCTGGTGGATGGGCTGGTATCTGTAGGCCGGTTGGCGTCAGCGCCGGTTACGGTGGGCGCTATGACCACTACGGGGATCCGCCTCACCCAGTACGCGCACGGCGGTGGCTGCGCCTGCAAGATCCCTCCCGGTGAGCTCGAATCGGTCCTGACCGGGCTGATCGGCGCCGTCGTGACCGATCCGGCCGGCGAGCTCATCGTCGGCCTGGACGACGGCGACGACGCTGCGGTGGTGCGGATCCGGCACGGGCTGGCGATGATCGCCACCGCGGACTTCTTCACCCCGGTGGTCGACGACCCCTACGACTGGGGCCGGATAGCCGCGGCCAACGCGCTATCGGATGTGTACGCGATGGGCGGGCGCCCGGTGGTGGCGGTGAACCTGCTCGGCTGGCCGCGCGACGTGCTGCCCTTGGAGCTGGCCGCTGAGGTGCTGCGCGGTGGTCGCGATGTGTGCGCCACCGCGGGTTGCCACCTGGCCGGCGGGCACAGCGTGGACGACCCGGAACCAAAGTACGGCATGGCCGTCACCGGCATCGCCGACCCGCAGGTGATCTTGCGCAACGATGCCGGGATCGCCGGCGTGCCGCTGTCGCTGACCAAGCCGCTCGGCCTCGGGGTGCTCAACGCCAGGCACAAGGCCACCGGCGAAATTTTCCCGGACGCGGTGGCGACGATGACCGCGCTCAACGCCGCCGCCGCATCGGCCGCGGTGGCGGCCGGCGTGCGGTGCGCCACCGACATCACCGGTTTCGGGTTGCTCGGGCACCTGCTGAAACTGGCCCGCGCCAGTGGCGTCTCGGCGATCGTGGACGCGGCCGCGGTCCCCTACCTGGAGGGAGCCCGCCAGGCGCTGGCTGACGGCTACGTCAGCGGGGGAACCCGGCGCAATCTGGACTGGGTGCGTCCCCACCTGTTCGCGGCAGCATCGGTGGGCGAGGACGAACTGCTGCTGCTCGCCGACGCCCAGACCTCCGGTGGCCTGCTGGTCGCCGGCGAAATCCCCGGCGCGCCTGTCATCGGCGAGCTAGTGCCCCGAGCAGAGCATCTCATCACCATCAGCTGAGCGCCCTTATCGCCGAGTTTCGACATCAGGGCGGTACCGCATCGAGCAGGGTGTCCGTGGCAAGCGGTCCGAAAAGAACCCGAAGGCAGCCGAGCAAGCCAACCCGGCTCGCTCTGCCGCGCAGGACAAGGCCTAACCTGTCACGAGTCGAGGGCCCGGCAAAACTGGGGGTTGCCGGGCCCTCGCGCGTTCGTGAACCGCTGGCTGGTCGTATGGTCGACGGCATGGGGCTCACCGTGGTGGGCATCGGTGGTTCGATGCGTGAGGATTCCCAGTCCGAGCGTGCCTTGAGTGTGGTTCTGCGCAGCGCCCAGCTCGCCGGCGCCGAGACGATTGCGGTCACCGGCACCGAACTGGTGCTGCCGTTCTACGACCCGGCGGTGCTCGACCGCAGCGCCGCAGCCCACCGGCTGGTGAGCGCGTTACGCGAGGCCGACGGGGTCGTGCTGGTCTCCCCGGGTTACCACGGCACCGTGTCGGGGTTGGTCAAAAATGCGCTGGACTACGTCGAGGATCTCCGTGCCGACACCAGGCCCTACCTGGACGGCCGGGCGGTAGGTTGCGTGGCGATGGCGCTGGGATGGCAGGCGGCGGTGACCACGCTGACCGCGTTGCGCTCGATCGTGCACGCGCTGCGCGGCTGGCCCACGCCCCTGGGCGCGGCGCTCAACGCCGCCGAGGTGACCTTCGACGACGCGCACGGTCTCCCCTCGGATCCCGCGGTCGAGCGCACCCTGCGCACGATCGGCGAGCAGGTAGTGGAGTTCGCCCAAGCCCGCGTCTCCCACATCGCGCCCTGACAACTCCCCACCCATGTCGGGGTTTGGGTCTGGTTAGGCGAGGCTGGCCTGGGGTTCAGAGGCTGGCAGGGTGGCGCGGACGCGCAAAGCGCCGCCTTCCAGGCGGCCGCGAGGGCGCAACCCGGCCCGGCGCAGTACCCGCGTCAACGCGCCGTTGCCTACTTGCGAGACCGCGACTATCTCGGTGAGCTGCTCCGCCCGGGCCAGCTCGATGAGGTTGCGCGCCAGCGCGGTGCCCACTCCCCGGCCCTGCCAGGCGTCCTCCACCAGCAGCGCGATCTCAGCCGTGCCGGGCGTGGCCCGGATCAGGTTCGCCAGCCCGATCGCGGCCCCACCATCGGGGGTTACCGCGAGCATGCTAGTGGAGCCGTCTGCGCCGATCAGTCGCTGCAGCACAGCCGCAGTCAACACCGGCCTGGTGGGCAGCGAACGCAGCGCTCGGGTCTGCGGTGAGCAGCGCGCGTGCAGCGCGGCGACCAGCGGCGCATCGGCGGCGGTCGCGGCCCGCAGCACAACCTCCACCCCGTCGGTCAGCTGCACGCTGACCCGGGTGGGCGGCAGCCACCGCCCGTCGGAGCTGTTGGCGAGCTCGAGCAGCGCCGCCGCCTGGGAAACCTCGGTGGCGGTGAACGGCCAGCCGCGGCGCAACCGGACCCGGGTCGCGCCGGTACCGACCTCTGCCTGATGCGCAGCCTGATGGGCGGTGGCCGGTGGCGTGGCCGGTGATCCCGGTGGTCCCGCCAGCTCAGCACGCAGCAGGGCGGCTACCGCCCGCGCGGCGCTGCCAGGATCGACGGCTACGCAGTGCGCCAGCGCCAGCGCGGTGCTCACCGGATCGGCCAGGGCCTGCGCGTCGGCTTGCACCACGACAGTGACCCGGAACCCGCCGGCCTCCACGGCCTCCACCAGATGCGGCACCGGCAGCGTCGGCGGCACCTGCACGAGCAGCTCGTCGGTCACCGCACCATCGTCGGCCGGCTCACCGACGACGTGCAGGGAGACGATGTTCGCCCCGCAGCCGCCGATCGCCGCGGCCAGCGCGCCCAGCCGTCCCGGTTGATCGGCCACGTCGACGTGCAGCCGCCATAGCGTCACGGTGACCACCTCCTGGTCCAGCCTGCTCCGTTGGCGTTACTCTGCTCCGCGGGTAAAGCCGCTGCGTTAACCAAGGGTAAAGTCAAACGCCCCGCAGCACCTGGTGAACGAACGCCACCTCGACGGCGGCATGTCGCAGGTTCTCCGCCACTACCAGTGATCCGTGCCCTGCGTCGTAGCGGTAGCACCGGTAAGGCTTGCCCAGCTCGGTGAGCCTGGCGAGGTAGTTGTCGATCTGGCGGATCGGGCAGCGCGGATCGTTCTCCCCCGCCAGCACCAAAACCGGCGCCTGCACCTCGGCGGTATAGCTGATCGGCGACGATCTCCGGTAAAGCTCGGGCAGGTCGTCGGGTGCGCCACCGAACAGCGCACGGTCGAAGGCGCGCAGCGGCTCCATCTCATCGGTGTAAGCGGCCACGAAATCGCCCACCGGGGCCCCGGCCACGCCGGCGGCCCAGCGCTGCGGCTGGGTGCCCAGCGCTAGCAGGGCCAGATATCCGCCCCATGACCAACCCTCCACCACGCACCCCGCCGGGTCGGCGAACCCGCTGGAGACCGCCCAGTCGTGCACCGCGGCGACATCTTCCAGTTCGCACAGCCCGGGCCGGCCCTCGATGGCATCGCGCCACGCCGAGCCGTAGCCGGTCGATCCGCGGTAGTTGACGTGCACCACGGCGTAGCCGGCGTCGAGCCATAGCGCCCGGTTGGCGGAAAAGCGATCCTCGTCGGCCGCGTGCGGGCCGCCGTGCAGCAGGAACACTGTCGGCAACGGGCTGCCGGCGGATGCGCCCGGTGGCCTGGCCACCAGGGCGTGCACGGCACCGTGCGGAGTGGGCACGAAGCGGTCGATGAGCGGTTGTGAACCCGGCGCCGGCTCGCCCTGGGGTGGCAACAACTCGCGGTCGGTGCCGTCGGGGTACAGCGCCCTGATAGCGGGCGGCTCGGCAGCGCAGGACCAGGCGTACTCGACGGTGCCGTCTGGCCGCACCGCCGCTCCGCCGATCGTGCCGCGGGGAATGCCCAGTACGCGCAATTGTCCGGAAGCCAGTTCGTAACGGTGCAGTGTCGAACGGGCCGCGTGCTGGTGCTCGACGAGCAAGGCCTTCCCGTCGGGATACCAGTCGGCGGCCAGCTCGCCGGGAAGCTCCAGGGCGAGCTCGGTCTCGGTGCCGGTGGCGATGTCCCAGATCAACAGTTCCTGGCGGCCGCGCCGTTCGTGGGCCAGCAGGAGCCTGGCGTCACCGTCCACGGGGGCGAAGCCGAGGACTTCGAGGCCCTTGCCAGGCCCGTCCCACTTGTCGGCGACTCCCTCGGTGGTGGTGTCAGGCCCGATGGCCAGGACGCGGACCGCGGGATGCCGGGAGTCGCCGTGTTCGGAATGCATGATCGCGAGTAACCGCTCGTCGCGGGACAGGGCTCCCACTCCGGCGTCGTGTTTGCTTCGGTAGACGACCTGAGCGTGGCCGTTGCGGGAGATCCACACCGTGGTGCCCTCGTCGGTGGAGGAACCGACCGCTGCGGTGCGCCGGCCCAGATCCACCCCGGCCGGGTAGCCCGGTTCGGTGCCGGGTAGGGCCGGCAGCGGCGGCAGGTTCGAACCCCGCCCGGCGAAGGGTTCGGTCACCCAGCTGCCGAATTCGTCACCGTCAGTGTCGGCGAACCACCACACCTGCTCGCCGTCGGGTGTCACGGCGGCGCTGTGGGTGCCGTGCGGCCGGTCGGTGACCTGCCGGTGGCTACCGGTGACCCGATCCCAGGCGTAGACCTCCCAGGTGCCGGACGCGTTGGAGGTGTACAGACAGCGGTCGGGCGCATCGCGGGCCCATTGCGGCAGGCTGACCCGGGGTGCGGTGAACCGAGCCCGCCAGCGGGCCTCCGCCTCCGGGTCATCGAACAATGCGTCAGGGACGGTGGCGGCATGCGGTGCTGCATTCACCCCCCGATAGTGCCGCATCGGCACCACCGCCGTATCAACTTCGGTGCGTCAGCGCGTTACCGGGCCAGGCGCCGCGCGGTGTCTCTGATGACCTCGGTGAGGAGCCGCTGGGCCGCCGAGCCCATCGTGGTCAGCACTGACTGCAAGCGGCGGGCGGTGTCCGGATCGATCTTCCCGATCATCTGCGCTGTCTTGCCGGTCACGGCCAGTACGACGCGGCGCAGATCGTCGGGGTCCGGCGTGCGGCGGACCAGTCCGGCCCGGGCGAGCCGATCAACCATCGCGGAGGTGGCCGGTGGCCGGGTGCCCAAGGACTCAGACAGCGACAGCAGCGTCATGGGAGCCTTCGCGCTGATAATGTGCAGCGCGATCAGCTGAGATAACGTTAAGTCACTGCCGGCCCACGCCGCTGGTCGGCCGGACACCATCTTGCGGAGATAGCCGGCAAGCCAGCGGGCATCCTCAGTCGTCACCATCGACTACGCGACCACCGCTCGGCGAGCCCGGATCTGCATTCGTGACCTCCATTGCTCACGCTTTTCCATGGAACCAACGAAACCAGCCCGGCGCAAGAACCCGCTGGGGGTACCCAGACTGGGGCATCACCGAGGGCTATGCCTGCTCAGTGTCGCCTGTTGCGGCAGCGGCATTGCGACGGACCGGCTCATCCGTCTTGGGAAACAGGCGAACCGGCCCGCCGGCGTAGCGCTTCGAGATCTTTCACGATCAACCTAGGTCCCTCGAGGCGTAGATATCCTCTGCGCTCGAATTCATGCAGGATGTGGTTCACGCTTTGGCGGGATCCGCCGACCATGGCAGCGAGGTCCGACTGGGTCATCTTGAGGTCGAGTGATAAGTGTTCACCCGGTTGGCCGGTGGGTTCCCCGATCAGCCGGAGCAGCAGCTTGGCGACCCTGCCGTGCAGGTCCATGAATACCAGATCACTTGCTTGGGCGATCATGAGGCGCACCAGCCTGCCGAGGGAGCGCAGGATGAGGTCGGTGACGGCGGGCCGCCTGGCCATGAGGTCCAGCAGCGTCGCTCGAGTGAGGGTCAGTACGGTGGTGGGCTCGAGAGTCTGGATCGACGCCGAACGAGGCCCGCCGTCGATGAGCGCCAGTTCCCCGAAGAAGTTCGGTGGTTGCAGCGTCGCGAGGATCATCTCGTCGCCGTCCTCCGAGGCGAAGATGACTTTGACCCTGCCTTCCGTCAGCACGAACACCGCATCACCGGGATCGCCTTGGTGAAATATGAACTCCCCCTTACTGTATGTGCGCCGGCGCGCGCACGCACCGAGTCCCAGGAGTTCGGATTCATCGAGATCTGCGAACAGCGACGTTCGTGCCAGCAGCGAGGCCGCTTGCTCGGCTTTCATCGAGAACCCCAGCTTTCGCAGTGAGTCTGCGCAGAAGTCTAAGCCTGCGCCACCGGCGCATATTTCTCGTATACACACCGGCCGCGGCGGTGGCACACTGTCGCGGGTGCCCGGGCCGGACGGGTCGGCCCGCCGCAGTGGGAGAAACCCCAGTGGACATGCGCAATGTCGAGCAGGGGACCGCTTACTTGCCGGTCGGCACGGTGACATTCCTGCTGACCGACGTTGAGGGCTCGACATTTCTGTGGGAGTCCGCCCCGGAAGCGATGGGTGCCGCGATCCGGCGCCACTACCAACTGCTCGACGTGGCAATCACGCTGCATGGTGGAGTGCGGCCGGTAGAGCAGGGCGAGGGCGACAGCGTGGTGGCGGCGTTCGCGTGCGCGTCCCACGCGCTGGCCGCCGCACTGGATATCCAGCGAGCCTTTTGTGCCGAGCGCTGGCCGGAGGGTGCGGCGCTGAAGTTGCGCATCGCATTGCACACCGCACAGGCGCAGCTGCGTGACGAGGTGAATTACTTCGGGCCGGCGGTGAACCGCTGCGCCCGGCTGCGTGCGGTGGCCCATGGCGGCCAGGTGGTGCTGTCCAAAACGACCCGGGATCTCGTCGGCGACCAGCTTCCCGACGGCGCCGAGCTGGCCGACCTGGGCGTGCACCGGCTGCGCGATCTCGGCCAGCCGGAGCACGTGTTCGGGCTGGCTCACCCCGACCTGACCACCGGGTTTCCGCCACTGCGCTCGCTGGGCACCGTGTCCACGAACCTGCCGGCCGAGCTGACCAGCTTCATCGGCCGGTCCACGGAGCTGGCGGAGCTTTCCGAGCTGCTCGGTCAGGTGCGGCTGCTGACCATCACCGGCGCGGGCGGCTGTGGCAAGACCCGCCTGGCCCGCCACGTTGCCGCCGCCACGTTGGACGGCCACCTCGACGGCGTGTGGTGGGTCGAGCTCGCCCGGCTGGAGGACGCCGCATTCGTGCCGGCCGCGGTGATTGCCGCGATCGGGGTGCGGGAACTGCCCGGTCAGGGTCCGCTGGGCACGCTCGTCGCCTACCTGCGCGCCCGCCGCGCGCTGATCATTCTCGACAACTGCGAGCACCTGCCGGGCGCCTGCGCGCAGCTCGCCGAGGCGTTGCTGCGCGGGTGCCCCTCGCTGACGGTGCTGGCGACCAGCCGGGCGCCGCTGGGCGTGCCAGGTGAGACGGCGTGGCGAGTGCCGTCGATGTCCTTGCCCGCCGAGTCCTACCGTGCGCCACTCGAGGTGCTTCGAGAATCCGACGCGGTGCGGCTGTTCGTCGACCGGGCCAGGCAGGTGCGGCCCGATTTCGAGCTCTCCCTGGCGAACGCGCCGGGTATCGCGCAGATCTGCCGGGAGCTCGACGGTATCCCGCTGGCCATCGAGCTGGCCGCCGCGCGGGTGCGGATGCTGGCGTCTGCACAGATCGCCCACCGCCTCGGCGACCGATTCCAGCTGCTCACCGGTGGCACCCGGGCGGCCGTGCCGCGCCAGCGCACCCTGCAGGCCTCCATCGACTGGAGCTACGAGCTGCTCAGCGAGGCCGAGCGGGCGCTGCTGCGGCGGCTGGCGGTCTTCACCGGTGGGTGGACGTTGGACGCCGCCGAGCGGGTGTGTGCCGGCAGCGACCTCGGGGGCATTGACCGCTGCGCCGTCGTGGACCTGCTGACCGGCCTGGTCGACCAGTCCCTGGTCACCACCGCAGAACACGGTGCCGAGGTGCGGTACGGGTTGCTGGAGACGGTCCGCCAGTACGGCGCCGCGCGGCTGGCCGAAGCCGGCGAACTCGACGCGGTGGCTCAGCGCCACTTCGCCTACTACGTCGGGCTGGCGGAGCGGGCCGAACCGGCGGTGCTGCGGGCCGGCCGGGACGACCCCATCCTGCAACGCCTGGCCACCGAACTGCCGAATCTGCGGGCCGCGCTGGAACGGGCGGCGGCGATCGACCCGGAGGCCGCGGTCAAGCGCTTCGACCTGCTGCTGGCATTGGGTGATGCGCAGTGGTGGGCCGGTCACGTCTCGGAGGCCAGCGCGACGTTCCAGGCCGCCACCTCGCTGGCCCGGCAGTTCCAGGACCCGGATCGGCTGGCGGAGGCGGCGCTGCGGGTAGGCGAGGTCGGCTACGGCGGTGCCTACATGGAGGCCTGGTCTTACGACCCGGCCAAAGTGCAGATCCTCGACGAGGCGCTGGCCGCACTGGGTGACCAGCAAAGCCTGCTCAAGGTGCGGGTGCTGGCCCGGCTGGCCACCGCCCTGTACCTGTCGCCGTTCGATTCGCTGCCCCGCCGGGACTCGTTGAGCCGCGCGTCGGTGCAGTTGGCCCGCCGGCTGGGGGACGGTCCGACGCTGGCCTATGCCCTGCACGCCCGTCACCTGGCGGTGTGGGGGCCCGACAACGTCGAAGAACGGGTGGTCCTGTCGGCCGAGATCATCGAGCTCGCCCGGCAAGCCGGCGACGTCACGCTGGAGATCACCGGACACGTCTGGCGGATGGCAGATCTGTTCGAGATCGGCGACGCACCGGGAGCTGATCGCGAGGTCGACGTACACGAGGAGCTGGCCCGGCGAGTCGGGTACCCCCATTTCGTCGCCCACTCGCTGATGTTCCGTGCGACGCAGGCGATGCTGCGCGGGAAATTCGCCGACGCGGAGGCCTTCGCTCAGCGCTCGCTGGCGCTCGGCGAGCAGGTTGGGGACGTCAACGTGCGGATCTCGCACCACGTCCAGATGGCGCTGTTGCGGGCTTTGCAGGGACGCCCCCGGGAGGCCGCCGCCTATTTCGAGCCCGCAGGGCGCGAACATCCACCCGAGCTCGCGAGGCTGGTGCACATGGGCTTCGTCTGCCTCGCCGGCGACCGGACTGGCATCAAAGAAGCCTTTCCCCTGATCTGGCGGGCTCGAGACCGGATGCCGCCGCCATTCTGGCTGTCTATGACAGGTACGTGTGTCGCGTTGCTGGCCGCCCACGCCGGAGCCCCCCGGGAGGGCGCGGTCATCTACGACCTCGTTCGCCCTTACGAAGCCCGCTGGACTTTGGCCGGACGAGACGCCGTTGCCGCGGGGGGACCTGTGGCCTACTACCTCGGCGTGCTCGCTGCGGCCCTGTCGCGCTTCGACGCGGCCGCCCGCCACTTCGAGGTCGCCCTCGAGGCCAGCGAACGGATCGGCTCACGGCCCTACCTGGCCTTGACCCAAGGTGCCTACGGCGCCATGCTCGCCCGCCGGGGCGCCACCCTGGATCGCCAGCGCGCCAGGCAGCTGCTCGCGGATGCCCTGGAAACGGCCCAGCAGCTGGGTATGAACCAGCTCTACGACGAGGTCGTCGCGGCCAGGGCGGGGATGCCTGCGGATCCCGGATGGCTGGACTCACAGCTCGACCTGCTCGCCGACTCGGCCGCCGTGTTCCGTCGCGAGGGGGAATACTGGACCATCGGTTTCCAGCGGATCGTCATCCGGCTCAAGGACACCAAGGGCCTGCAATACCTGCAGACATTGCTGACCGCTCCCGGCCGTCAATTTCACGTTGTCGACCTGGCCGCGGAAACCAACTCGCCGCCGCGACGCGCGCGCGAGAACGTCGGCAAGTCGCTGCGGACCTGCGTGCGGCGGATCGAGCAGGCGCACCCGGGGCTGGGAGCTCATTTGGCGGCGACGGTGCGTACCGGCTACTTTTGCTCCTACCAGCCCGACCGGGGAACCCGCATCGAGTGGCGAACCTGACCGGTGTCGGTGAGCCGACACCGCCGATGTCGCTTAGCTGACAGCCGGGCCACCTGACCGGCGCAGACAATCGCCCCCTATCCGCTCCAGGGCCCGCTTAGCGAGCACCCACCGCGCGGTGGGAAGGGGGCCGACGCCTGGTGAGGGGACAGAAGCGATGAGTGCAGAGCACGACGCGCCGGTCGGCGCGCGCCCGCTGCTTGCAGGGGCTCAGGAGCGGCAGCGGATCCTGGAGCTTGGCTTGTCGGTGTGGGCCTTCTCCGCGCTCGCGGCCGCCGTCGAGGGTGGCGTCCTCGACGAGCTCGCCACCCCGCAGACCCCGGCGCAGATCAGCGCCCGGACCGGGACGTCCGAGGCCCTGGTCGAGGCGGTGCTCGACGTTCTCGTGGCGCTCGACCTGGTCGAGGTCGACGGAGACTCGTTCGTTTGCACGCCTGGCCTGTCGGCGTACACCAGCGACCCGCCGCAGCAGTTCCTCCGCGCGGACCTGCGGGCCACCCCGTTGCTGGCGGCCGAGCTCGTGGCGCGGTTTCGTGCTGGCGGCGCGGCCGCGCATGGGTGGCACTACTCCGATCCGGACCTGCTCCAGGCGTGGGGCATGCGGTCGGTGGAGCCAGTCCCGATCTGGGCCGAGCGGCTGTTCCCCGCTTTGGACGGGCTTTGCGCGGCCTTGGACGCGCCCACCGCCAGTTTCCTCGACGTCGGGACGGGGGTCGGGCGGCTGGCCATTGCGATGTGCGAGCAGTTCCCGGCTCTGCACGTCGTCGGTCTCGATCCGTTCGACACGGCGCTGGAGCTGGCCCGGCGCAACATCGCTGGAGCCGGTTTGGGTGACCGGATCGAGCTGCGCCCGGGACTGGTGCAGCAGCTGGCCGATGAGAACCGCTACGACCTGGCATGGGTACCGGTGATGTTCATGCCCGCCGACGTGGCGGCGCAGGGACTGCACCGGGTGCGCGCCGCCCTGCGCCCCGGCGGATGGGTGGTGCTCGGATCCATGGCCGCTGATGGGACAGGGCTGCAGCCCGCGGTCCAGCGCCTGATAGGCCTGCTGTTCGGCAGCGGGAAGCTGTTTGCCGATCATGCCGCCGAGATGCTGCGAGCCGCGGCGTACGAACGCATCCAGGTGCTCCCCGCGGCGCCGGGTGTGCCGATACGCATGATCGTGGGCCGGCGCCCGGCGTCTGAATCGACTTAGTCCACGAGGTCAAGACGACGCTATCCGAGCTGCTGCGGCGGGTGGCGGCGGGGAGCTGGGAGTTCGCGGATGCGGGGGTTAGATGCATCTTAAAAGCGCATAACTGGAGAAATCTGACTTGAGTACACGCATCAGCGGATTTTGTGTTGACTAGCGGGTGGAGAGGGTGCGACAGTCGGTGGGTGGCTGCGTTCGACTGCCTTGGTGACCCGGTCCGACGCCGGATACTGGGCGTACGAGCTGACGGACAGCTCACCGAAGACAGTGGTGTCCGCGGGCCGCAACCCGTCTCGCAGTCCGGGGTGTCGCGCCGCGCCGTGTGTGGTGCCACAGTCGCTTCCGGACAGAGGCCGCATGATCATGGCCGCCCATCACCCGCCTGAGTTCCGCCGCCGAGCTGTGGAGCTGGCTCGTCGCGGGGATCGCCCGATCGCTGCGCTGGCCCAGCGGTTGGAGATCAGCGAGTCGTGCCTGCGCCGGTGGGTGCTGCAGGCCGACATCGACGATCACGGCAGTGACTCCCGGCTGACGAGCGTGGAGAAACGGGAGCTCGCTGCGTTGCGTCGGGACAAACGGCGTCTGGAGAGGGAAAACCAACTCCTCAAGCGGGCGGTCGCCTACTTCGCTCGGGAGGTCCTGTTCGGCGACCTGGCGCCGTCGAGCCGGTCATTGACGTGACTCACCCGGCCTGAGCGGTGAGCAGCATTTCGATGCACTCGGGTGGTCCCGGTGGGCCGAACAGCGCGCCGGCAGCCCAGTTGGCCCCGACCGAGCTGAGGTAGGCGGCCTGCTTGTCGGTGTCCACCGGGTAGGCGATCACGTCGGCACCGGCGGCCCGAACCAGGTGCACCGCGGTGTGCGTCGCCTGGGACAGGATCGGGCATGAGCCATCGGCGACTTGCTCGGATACCAGCGTGGCTATTCGCACCGTGCACGGCGACAGGTCTGCCACGCAGCGCAATGCGCCGATGCCGCCCGCGAAATCGTAGAGCCCGGCGCGGACGCCGAGTTCGCCGAGCACCCGCAGGTTGTCCTCGGCCTGCTCGCCGCCACCCCCGACGCCGCTGCTGCTGCCGGCCAGTTCGCCGGTGTCAGCGCGGATGGCGGCGACCGGCGCGCGCAGCTCCAGCTGCGCGGGCGCCAAGCCGGTTTCGGCCAGGACCGCGGTGATGGTGGCGATCAAATCGGGATCTCTGGCCTGGGACGGGGTGAGGTTGACCGCTACCGGTGGCACGGTGGTCACCTGTTGTTGCCAGCTGGCGGCCTGCTCGGCGGCGGTCTGCAGGAGCCATCGGCCGATGGCGTACACGGCGCCGGTCCGCTCAGCAGCGTGCGCGCACCGCTCGTGGGGCAGCCGGCCGTACTGCGGGTGCACCCAGCTCAAGGCCGCTTCGACGGCCACCAGTTGGTGATCGGCCAAGGTGACTACTGGCTGGTAGGTGACCTCGAGTTCGCCGTTCTCCAGTGCGCCGGGCATGGCGGCGGCCAGCTGGAGTTCCACGCGTTCGGCACGATCGGTGTCGGGATCGTACGGGGCCCACTGCCGGGTGCCCTGGTTGTGCAGCCGGCGCAGCGTGACGCCGGCAGCGCGCATCAACTCCTCGGGCCGGCACCCGGCGACCGGCAGCTGCGCGACACCGATCGTCGCGGTGAGCGCGATTCCGACGTCGCCGATGTAGTGCGGCTCGGCCAGTTCGGCATTGATCTGTTCCGCGAGGGCCTCGATGTCGACTGGGACGTCGACTGGTACATCGACGTCATCCGGGGGCTCCAGGAGAATCGCGTACTCGTCGGCGCCGAGCCGGGCCACCATTCCCGGCCGGTCGCCGAGCACGCCTTCCAGCCGGCGGGCGACGACGTCGAGCAGCTCGTCACCGGCGCTGTAACCCAGGCCGTCGTTGATCGCGGAAAAGCCGTCCAGATCCAGGTGCAGCAGTGTAACGACGGCCGACGGCTCCAGCCGTGCGAGCACTTTCTCCAGGTGAGTGAGGAAGAACTGCCGGTTCGGCAGGCCGGTCTGCAGGTCGTAGAGCGTCTGGTGCTGCAGGCGCTGCTCGAGCAGCTGCAAGTCGGTGATGTCATCGACCATCGTTACGAGGTATCGGGGCTCGGAGTCGGCATCGGGCAGCACTGAGGTGTCCAGGTTGGCCCAGACGGGCTCACCGTCGACGCGGCGCAGCGGGAAGCGGCCCCGCAACCGGGGATTGCGCCCATTGATCAAGTCGCGGTAGCGCTCCTGCATGGCCGACCGATCACTCGCCGAGAACAGCTCGCTGAGATCGCGGCCCAACAACTCGCCCGGGGAGTAGTCGAGGATGTCCTCCAGCGACCGGTTGCACTGGATGATCTTTCCGGTGGCCTCGCTGATCGCGACGCCCACCGGGGAGGAGTAGAACACCTGCCGGAACCGCGCCTCGCTGGACGCCAGCGCGTGTTCGGCCTGCTTACGCGCTCGCAGCGCCGCACGATAGATCGAATCCTGCTCGTCGAGGCTGCGCTCGCGCAGCGCTGCGGCGTAACCCGCGGCGATGTCGCCGGCCAGCTGGGCGATGCGGCCGGCGATGTCGATGCCCGGCCGCTCCGAGCCCAGCAGATCGGGTAATCGATCGACGATCAGAGCCAGCGTCTCGCTGAGCGTGCCGGTGCTGGTGAAGTGCGCAGCGACGAGCCGGGCACCGATCCGGCGACCGGCGCTGTGATCGAATTCGGGCGCCGGCACCGCCGCGACCATGGCGTCGACGAGGCCGACGAGGTGAGCGACGAGTTCGTCGGGCCCCATCGACACGTAGCTCGTGCCGGTGATCGCCTCCGCCCATCGCCGGGCGAAGGTTTCTCGATCTGTGCGGGTCATCGTGGCTGGCTACCCCGGTCGCGGGTGTCCCTGGCCCGGGTGCGGGTGTCCCGCCGGACCAGACCGGTGTAGCCCGGCGAGATTCCCGGGCGCCTTCACCTTACTCGCCAGCGGGACGTCGCGGTGAGTGAAGTCCGCCGAACGTGTCCCGTGATGAAACGTTACGGTCCGTATCGGCGACATCTCCCAATGTCGGGCCACGCCGTCGCCAACTGGGGGCTTCAGCATGATGTCGACTCGCTTGACGCCACGATCGTGGTGCGGGGTCGGCGCGAGATCACCGAACCGGGGCGTGCCCGCGGCAAAACGTTCCTTTCGGCTGTCCACGATGAAACTCAAACCCGTGAAACTGAAAACCCGGAGCCCATAATGCCCAGATCCAGTAATGAATCGGTCGGTCGGCGCGGAATCGGCAGACGTCGATTCCTTACCGGACTCGGCGTCAGTGCGGCCGGCGTGCTCACTTTGAACAACGTGGAAGCGCGCGCCGAGCAGGTGGAGGGCCCGATTTCCCATTCGGCTCCGGACCCCCGGTTCAGCCGGATGTTCCAGCTTCCCGCTTTTGCCGATCCGCGATCCCCCGCTGTGCGCGACGCGATGATAGATATCGGAAAGCCCGGTGGGCTGCTGGACGCCCGAGATCCGCTGGACCAAGGTCCGATCAGGCTGATCACGAATCCTGAACTCAGCCCGCGAAACCCCGATCAGGACGTCCGCAATATGACCGCGGGCACGACGTTTCTCGGCCAATTCCTCGACCACGATATCACTTTCGACAACACCTCACGGCTGGGCGTGGTCGCCGAGCCCGCCCAGACGCCGAACTCCCGGGTCCCCACGTTCGATCTGGACTCGGTCTACGGGGGCGGGCCGTCGGTCAGCCCGCACCTGTACGAATCGGCCGATCGTGCCAAGCTCCGGGTCGAAAGTGGCGGGCTGTTCGAAGACCTGCCCCGGAACCGGGATATGACCGCGATCATCGCCGATCCGCGCAATGACGAGAACCTCATCGTGGCCGGCCTGCATGCGGCGTTCCTGCTGGCCCACAACCGGACCGTGGACGCGCACCGGGCCAATCGCCTGCCCGGTGACGCCTTTACCGATTGCCGGCGCACGATCACGTTGCACTGGCAGTGGATCGTGGTGAACGAGTTTCTGGTCCAGATCATCGGGCGGCCGCTGGTGGACGACATCCTGCGCAACGGCCGACGGTGGTACAAATTCGCCAGTCCCAGCATGCCGGTGGAGTTCCAGACCGGCGCTTACCGGTTCGGGCACAGCATCGTGCGGCCCTCCTACCGGGCGAACCTGCACGGTGATCCTGGCGGCAATCCCGGGACCGGTGCCCCGGCGTTCGTCGGGTTCATCTTCGACCCCGCCGGCGAGCACCAGGCCGACCCGGTCGATCTGCGCGGCGGCGCGCGGGCGCGGCGGCGGTTCATCGGCTGGCAGACGTTCTTCGACTTCGGCGGCGATCAGACCCGGGAGGTTCGACCGAACAAGTTGATCGACACCAACATCTCCTCACCGCTGTTTCACCTGCCGTTGGCCGCGATTCCCAGCCACGACGGACCCACCGCGCTAGCGCAGCGCACCCTGCTGCGGCACCTGACCTGGTCGATGCCGTCGGGCCAGCGCATCGCCGCCACGATGGGATTGCCGGTGCTCGGCTCGGATCACTTCCCCGAGCTGCGTCCATACAATCTGGGCCTGGATGCCAGCACCCCGCTGTGGTACTACGTCCTGCGCGAGGCCAGCGTGTTCAACAAGGGCGCGCACCTGGGCCCGGTGGGGGGCCGCATCGTCGCGGAGACCATCATCAGCCTGCTCCAGCTCGACCCGGCCTCCTGCCTGAACACCGGCTTCCGGCCGTCCCTACCCAGCCGGACCCCCGGCACCTTCACCATCACCGATCTGCTCCGCTGGGCCAAAGTAGACCCAGCCAGCCGCGGCCAGTAGCCACACCCCGACACGTGGCGGCGCGCCTAACCACCCACCGCGCGGCCCTCCGATGGTGCCTCACAACATTGCGAAGCCGGTAACCGCCGGATGGAGTCCGCTCTGCGTCGATAAAATTGGTAGGTTAACCTCACGCATCGACGCATTCAGGGAAAGGACATGACGCTGCGGGCTTCGTTGGGGTTTGCTTGGCCACGGGTATCGTCGCGCCAGGTAGCGCCAGTCAACTGGGGCAGACGCCACACCCCGCCAGCCGGGTTAGGCATACCACTGGTGGCACTATTGGCGGCATCCGGATGCCAAGCGCCTCCCTCAATCGCTGACTCGCCGCCGCGTCCCACGTTAGCGTTCTCCGATGACTTCAACGGTCCGGCAGGTTCACCACCAGCGGATAGCAGGTGGACTTACGACCTCGGCGGAACAGGTTGGGGCAATAACGAGCTGGAATATTACACCGACAACGCAGCCAACGCCGCCCTGGACGGTTCGGGTCACCTGGTCATCAGCGCGCTGCGGGACAACTCTGGTGTTTCCTGCTGGTACGGCCCATGTGACTACACTTCGGCTCGATTGACCACCGATCAGAAATTCAACCAGGCGTACGGTCACTTCGAGGCCAGGATCCAGCTACCCAAGGGTAGGGGGATCTGGCCTGCATTCTGGTTGCTCGGTGATAATAGCGATGATCAACCAGGACGATATGGCGAGATCGATGTCATGGAGTCCCTCGGCCATGAACCCGGCACCATCCATGGATCACTACACGGGCCGGACTACCACACATCAGGCACTTACAGCTTTCCGCGATCGGAAGTTTTTTCAGACGCCTTCCATATCTTCGCCATCGATTGGGCTTCGAATTCGGTGAGCTTCTCAGTGGATGGACACGTCTACGAGACCCAGCAGCGCGCCGCCGGCGACAGATGGGTCTTCGACCACCGCTTCTACATACTTGTGAACGTTGCGGTCGGTGGCGACTGGCCCGGGTCACCCGACGACACCACTGAGTTCCCGGCCCGGATGGTGGTCGACTACGTGCGGGTCTACAGCAGTCCTGCATTGCCTACTTCGGACCGTTAGTGGCCGTTTTCTCACGCCGGAGTCTTAATGTGCGTGATTTATCAGCTGGTAGATGATCCACTGATCATCCGCTGCCTCAGGCCGGGCGAGTCTGACAGATTCGTAATCAGGGCTGCGCTCGAGTATCTTCAGCAAAGTAGTCTGGTTCGAGCTCGCAGTACTCACAGAGCGCACGACGATCATCTGATATTTGCGCTGTTCGATTGCCGTACGGATAGCTGCCGGACCTTGTGCGTACAGCTTAGAAGTCGCATCCCACCCAATTTGCGGGTTGCTTGTGCGCGTATAGTAGTCAAGTGTATCAGCGGCGGCGGAAAGGTAAAGCCCTTCCTGTGGGTCGTTGTCGACGACATCTAGTACAGGTGTGACGTCAGCCCAGGTATGGAACAAATAGTAGGACCGATTTACAGCGGGCGCCAGAGCTGCTAACAAAATAAGGCCCACGGGCACCAAGCGAAACAGGCGGTGTGACAATGACGCCAGCGCCGACCCCGCAAGCGGGGCGAGGAACAATGCGGAATAAGCATTGTGCGCATCGAACGTCGCTGCGTCGCCGAACCATATATCTGTGATGGGTAGTAGTGCGGCGGCAGTGAGCAGGCACAGGCTCGCCATCGTCGACCGGATCGATCGGCGACTCAACACAACCGTCATCGCACCGATGACGGCGAGCGCCGTGAGCAGTCCGATATTCAGTGTCGCCCAGCCCACCAAGGTGGCAGCGCTCTGTTCGTTCGCAGGTGTACGTTCGGAATTGATGGCGAAGGCAACGCCTTTGCGTATGTTATCGCCGGCCACCAGATATGATGCGCTGAGTGACCCTATGGTAACGCAGGCGATGATCCCGGTGCGCGTTCTCTGCGCTCGGGCACAGAGTGGCTCTAGAGTATTCTCCTTCACCAGTAGCAACAAGAAAAGAAAAGGCACAAAAATGGCCGCGCCGTAATTGGCCATGACGCCAAGAGCAAGAAGGGACCCGGCTGCCACTGCGGATATTGGGGACTGTCTGGTGACTGCGGCCCACACTGATGAGGCAAGTAGCAGCAGGCACACGGCGTCGAACGTGCCGAGCGCCCCGATATAAACAACGGGAGCGGTGCACGCAAAGGCGCATCCGGCCAGCAGTCCAGCGCGCCTTGACGAACACACGTGCGTCACGGTGGACTGCAGCGTGACGACGGTGACTACCATGCACGCCAGGCTGAACAGCCGCACGAGCTCGTGACCACCGGCACTGTTCAATATTCCGGCAATGAGCGGGTACATGGTGGGCGCGCCCGCAAAGTACGCACTGTGGTCGATTGGTCGACCATTGTGCAACCAGTGGGAGAGGTAATCTTCGCCGGCGTTGATGTTCCGTGCCTCGTCTATGAAGACAGTATTGGTCAGGCGCAAGCACAAAGCGACGTAGGTCGTGAGAATCGTGATCATCGGCAGTCGGTCGATCCAGCGGTCGGCGCGCGCACCGCGCCAGTTTTCCGGCAGGTAGTCTGCCACCGCCTGTTGCCAGGTCGGTCGGATGTAGCCGCCAGCCCCGACAGCGTTTACATTCATGTTCGCGTCTCCTCAGGGGCTTGTGGCGTGATCAAATTCGCCTGGCGTTTCGGCGTCAGGCGGTAAAGTGCTAGTGCAACAACGAATAAGGTGATGGCGGTAAATAGCCAGGTGGTCATCATGAAAACGTCGTGGGTGATCGCTTTCAGTAACGCGCCGAACGTGGGTGTCTCGCTCATCGCCGGGATCCTTTCAAGTTATCCAGACCGCTTCGGAGCGGCGCAGGCTCCGCAGCAGCGCCTGCCAATAGACGAATGATTGCGCAAGATCGTATAGCCACATCGGCAGGATAACCAGAGCATATAAACGGCCTCGCCATCCCGCCTTCCAGGATGCGACCAGTTGGTCAATCATGAAGATCGGTATGACCGCCGTCCAGAAAGGTTGGAAGGTTACCGTTTCGAACGCTAACGCGTAAGCCCAGAAGAGGAGCATGAGTAATGGTATGGTTGAACGGAAGTAGGTCCAGCCCTGTACCATCCATGCTTTGCGGGTGTGTGGCACCCAGCCGTACATGGACAGGGTATCCAGCGTCCCACGTTGCCAGCGCACGCGTTGGATGGACCAGTCTTTCCAGGTGGCCATCACATCGGTGATCACTGTGCAGTCGCGGGCATTGAGCGGCTCGTAACCGATGCGTTTCAGTGCGACAGTCAGTTCGTAGTCCTCGGTCAACGACTCCTCGTGGTATATCCACCCCCGGGGGCCGGGCAGTATGGGCGAACCGCGAAGGTTCGCGACGGCTCGCAGTGCCTGCACCGTGGCCATGCATGCTGCGCCGGACAGTACGTGGATCCGACCTCCCCGATCATGAACTGTGCGCAGGCCTTGGGAGTACTCGATTCGTTGTAAGAGTCCGACGATACTGGGGTCCTTGCGCGCGATGTAGGAACCGCTGATCGCTCCGCGCTGCGGCGAATATGCCAGGTAACGTAGTCCTTTGTCGATGAAGTCGACCATCAGTTGGCTGTCCGCGTCCATGGCCAGCACCACGTCACTATCCTGGAGCGTTGGTAGCACTGCGGTGAGGGCCTGGTTCAGCGCGCCTGCTTTCTTATGCTTGTTGTGGACTGTCTCGAAGACCTCGGCACCAGCGGAATGGGCGAGCGCCACGGTGGCGTCGGTGCAATTGTCGGCCACCACGACGATACGATCCGGCGGTCGGCTCTGCCGCTGCAACGACCTGACCGTTGCGACGATGTCGGACGCTTCGTTGTGCGCCGGAATAAGGGCGACAAGTGTCGTGGTACGCGGCACCACCGGCACCGGTATTGGAAGGACGTCGGCGCTGGTCCACAGCCGCGGTGAGATATCGGCGCGCCGCGCGACCACGGATGTGGCGTTTTTTGCCGGCGGCGTGTCCGGAAATCCGGGAGTTATGCGGTCCACGACTTTACTGTCGTTCTGTGACGCAATGTTGTTACGGGACTATACGGTGTCCGCACGTGGATGCGCGAATCTGGGTCTGAAGACGGCAGTAGGCAAAGCGCCGCGGCGGCAATTGTTGCGGCGCCCTGCAATGGTTTGGGTTAGTGAAGTACGTTGCCGGTGGCGTCTGATCGGATCCGAGTCGACGCGCAGAGGTGCTTAGCGTTCATGGCATCTACGATTGATTGCAGGCTTTGAATGTCATTTCTTGCCGAAATATCTTCGCCGTCGTGCATGGAGATGATGGAATTAGCTGTGATACTTGCGGCCACATTGTGAGCGATGCTGTCGGCGGTGACATCTCGTTCGGTATCTCTGCTGTCCACGATGTTGTCTGCGTCGCTGTCGCCCCAGGACATGATCAAGCGTAGCCCCAGACGCCCCGCTATGCCGTCGACCTGGTTGTTGACCGAGCCGTAGGGCGGCCGGTACTGGGTGGGCCTGGGTGCGCCGGCTGCGACGATGACGGTGTTGGCTCGTTCGAATTCTGTTTCGATCTGCGAGTCGCCCCAGGGCTGGCGTTGCACACCGTTGACGTCCACTCCGGTCACCAGGTTCGGGTGATGGTAGGTGTGGTTTTGCACGCTGTGCCCCTCGGATACTTCTCGCCTGAGGATGTCCTGTCTTCCTTGAATGTGGTCTCCGATAACGAAGAACGTTGCCTTGATGTTGAGGGCTTTGAGTCTGTCCAAGACGGCGACAGTGCTGGGGGCTGGACCGTCATCGAAGGTGAAATAGACGGTGCCCCCGGAGCAGTCATTGCTGACCGGGCGCACCGCGGTCGCCGCACCGGGGCTGGGCTCGCTTCCGGCGTTACTCGCCGCTGTGCCCGGATCATTGGAGGTTTCCCGCCACAGCCCTCGCGCCGCGCCAAAAGCTCCGGGCCACGCGAGCGTGGCTGCGGTGAACAAGATCGAGCATGCCAGCACAAAGGGCAGCCACGACCACCACGAGACCTTGCTCTGTTTTAGCCCATAACCTAATGCCCGCACTGACATGATGAGGATTCCTTAATTGCGATCAATAGGGCACGTGCGTTCCAGGCCGTCGTGCGACACCATGACGCAGGACGGATTGCGGGCCTCGCGCCACCTGTAGATGTTCAGAAGATGGTGGTCTCAGCTGTCATCGGCATCACGCGCCGAAAGCGGACCGGGAACCTAGTGAACGGGAACGCAGGTACGTCATGCCCTCACTGTCGCTCCGCGTGGTAGTGCTGTTACTGCGAATGTGTCGAGGTCGAAGGTGTGTGCGCGCTAGAACCTGAGATGCGGTGAGTACTCAGGCTAACCTTTCGATGTGGTCGCCACCTGGCCGCTGACCGGGCGAGCCGAGGAACTGAGCGTGCTCAGCCGGCTGGCCCATCGCGGCGACGGGCCGGTCGGCGTCGTGCTGGCGGGGGCGGCCGGAGTGGGCAAGACCCGGCTGGCCCGCGAGGCGCTGGCGGTGGCCGCGCAGCGCGGTGCGTTGACCCGGTGGGCGGTGGCCACGGTGTCGGCTCGCGCGCTGCCGCTGGGCGCGTTCGCCGCGACTTTGGGTGTGATCGGCCCGGATCCCGCCCGGCTGATGCGCCAGGCTGCCAACGCGCTGCTGTCAGGTGGCGGTAAGGCCGGTGTCCTCATCGGCGTCGACGATGCCCACCTACTCGATGAGCTGTCCGCGACGCTGGTCCATCAACTCGTGCTGCGCCGTGCGGCGAATGTGGTGCTCACCCTGCGGACCGGGGAAACCGCGCCGGACGCGGTGACAGCGTTATGGAAAGACGGGCACCTCGCCCGGCTGGAACTGCAGCCGCTGTCGGAAGATGAGACCACCTCCTTGATCGAGGCCGTGCTGGGTGGGCCGCTGGATTGGGTGGCCGCACGCCGGCTGTGGTCGATCATCCGCGGCAATGCGCGGTACCTGCGGCAGCTGATCGACGGAGAGCTGGAATCGGCGCGGTTGCGCCAGGTTGCCGGCGTGTGGCGGTGGTCAGGGCAGCCGGAACTGTCCCCGGGGCTGGTGGAGCTGCTGTCGGCCCGGATCGGCCGGCTACCCGATGCCCAGCGAGACGTCCTGGAGGTACTGGCCTTCGGCGAGCCGTTGGGGATAGCCCTGCTCGTCCGGTTGACCGACGCGGTGGCGGTGGAACAGGTCGAGGCACGCGGTCTGATCGAGGTGTACCCGGACGGCCGGCGGGTCGAGGCCCGGCTGGCCCACCCGCTGTACGGCGAGGTGCACCGGGCCCAGGTCGGCATGCTGCACGCTCGGCGGGTGCGCGGACGGATCGGGCAAGCGTTGGCCGATACCGGCGGCCGCCGGGCTGGTGACACCCTGCGCCGCGCGCTGTTGACGGTGGAGTCCGACCTGCGACCAGATCCGGTGCTGCTCACCGCGGCGGCCCGCAAGGCCACCGAACTGGGGGACCTGGTGCTGGCCGAGCGATCGCCGCGGGCGGCGGTTTCGAGCCGCGGTTGCTGCTGGGCAACGCGCTGCACTGGGCCGGCCGGGCGGAAGAGGGCGCGACTGAGCTTGCCGACCTGGCTGCGCTGGCCCGCACCGACGCCGAGCGGGTCGAAGTCGCTATCCCGCGCATGTTCACGTTGGCCTGGCTTGGCCGCATCGACGAGGCCGAGGCCACGGTCGCGGCGGTGACGAACGCGCTATCCGATGATGCCGCCGCACTCGTGCTGGCCGGCGGATTATCCGTGCTCAACGCCTTCGGTGGCCGGATCGCGCCGGCCGCCGAGGCTGCCGTGGGCGTGCTCGGGGATCCGCGCCGCCCGCCGCCTGCTGGACGAGCCCGATCAGGCCTCGCGCCGGTACCGCGAGCAGTGCCAGGACACTCCCGGAATCGGGGACGTGGTCACCAGTGCGATGCGCGGGGCGGTAGCGGCCTGCCGCGGGCAGGTCAAAACTGCGGCGCGGTGGTTTCGGCAGTCCTTGGCCAGTGGTGCGGACACCGGCATGGTGGCCTTCACACTGCTGGTGGACCTGCCCGGCGTGCTGGGCATGGCCGGCGACGCCCCTGCGGCCCGGCAAGCCCTCGATGAGCTCGACGCTGCTCGCCATCACGGTTTCGTCTACCTTGAGCCTGAGCTGCTGCTCACCCGGGCGTGGGTGGCTGCCGCCGAGGGTTCGGTCAGCGAGGCCACCACGCTGGCCCGCCACGCGGCCGAGCTGGCCGCATCGCATCCGCAACCCGCTGTGGAGGTGCTGGCACTGCCCACCGCGGTGTGTTTCGGTGACTGCACGGTGGCCGACCGGCTCGCCGTGCTGGCCACCAAGGTCGACGGGCCCCGCGCGCCAGCGGCGGCCGCGCACGCCGCCGCGCTGGCCGCCGCCGGGCTGTCCAACCGCCAGATCGCCGACCGGCTCGTCGTGTCGGTGCGACCGTCGAGGGCCACCTTTACCGCGCCTGCACCAAACTCGGCGCCGGCGATCGCACCGGACTCGCCGCCCTGATCCGGCCAAGCGTCGAATCCGAGTAGTCCACTACTCGCACCGCCGCCGCGCGCCGCGCGCACCATTCAACTCACCGGCATCAGTGCCCGGAGTAGCTGCTCCGGCCGGCAGCAATACGGACAGGTGAGGAGAACAGTGATGACCAGCGGCACGTCGACGGCAATGGAAGAGCGAATCGAGGTGGCCGCGCCGGCGGCTGAGGCTTTCGACGCGGTGGCCGACGTCCACCGCATGGCCCGCCGGAGCCCCGAATGCTTCGCGACCTTGGTACTGCGCAGGCGCAATGGGAGACCGGCCGACTTCATCGGATTCAACAGACACGGACTGCACGTCTGGTTTTCCAGCTGCCATGTGCGGGTCGCGGATCCGGGCCGGGAATTTATGTTCGACGTATTCGCGTTCGGATTTCCGGTGGCGCGGTGGGGATACCGGTTCAAGCCTACCGCGGGCGGCACGGAGGTCACTGAATACTGTATCGACAAACGTACCACCGGGGCCAACGTATTGGGCCGGATATTCATCGGTAAGGCGCACAATAACAATCGTGCTGATGTCAACCGGCACGGTATGCGAGAAAGTCTGCGGCGCCTCAAGTCAGAGCTGGAGTCTGGGCGTTAGCGCCGATCAGGTGGGGGCCGTGATGAACAAGACGATCGGCGCCGCACAGAAGCTCGGAGCCTGACGTGTGTGACGAGGTGGTGGCTGCCCGGCGAGCGGCGCGCGCCGAGGCGATGTGTCGCTTGCCGGCCACCTACTCGTTGGCTCTGCGGCTGCGCGACGCGGGCTTGACTCACGAGGTCATTGCGGAATGCCTGGCCGTGGAACGGGAGGGGCTGGATCTGCTGTTGGAGGTGGCGGAGGCCAAACTAGCCGCGATGTTGCGGACTGAGGACGGATTAGCTACTTCCTAGCCGCTAGCCGCTAGCCGCTAGCCGCTAGCCGCTAGCCGCTAGCCGCTAGCCGCCTGGGCCGGCCTGTGCGATTTGAGCCAGGGCCTCATCCGAGTGGGATTGCCCCGCGGGCACGTGCGGGCGGTGCGCGCATCGATCGATGTTGGATGCTTTTTCACCAGGACGGTGCCGCGGGCGATCGTGCGGCACCTGATCCGCCACCCCCTCGACCCGCTGCCCATCACGCGTGCCCGCCGAGCCTTCAAGCAGGCCGGGTACGGCGGCGCGGATCGCTAACCCGCTATACCAAGGCAGTTAAAGGCCGAAATCTTGGCGGGTATAGCGTTCGCCCAGCAGTGCGGCCCAGGGAGTAGAGATGATTGAGTCGGGGTGCGTTTCGTCCGATTTGCCGGAGCTGGACCGGATGAACGATCCGCAGGGCGGTGCAGTTGCGTGGGCGCTACTCACCGTAGGCACGGTTTTCGCCACGGGCGTACTTGTCGCGGCCACCTGGGTCACCGGCGTCTGGTAGCACGTTCGCTACCAGAACCACGCCAGCGACACCACGATGCCGGCGATCACGGCCGTAGTCACGGCGAGCAGCGCCCAAGCGACGGACCCTCCGCGCGGGTCGTCCGTCCGGTCCAGCTGCGGCAATTCCGACGAGATTCGCCGTGGCTCAGCCATGGCGAAATCGTAACTCACGACTCGTCTGAAATTCCTCTTCGCAAAACGAACACCGGGTTCCGTCGCGGCGATTGCGTGAACAAAGGGTTGCCGAGCGCTGTAGTGTTATCACGAAAAACGACTGGCCAATTTAAGCGATGTTTCAGCAGCCCAGGGCAAGAAAGCATCGAGGAAGCGTCCGGTGGCCGGCATGAAATACCCGCCGTAGTGGCTGATCGGATCCAATGTCGAGATCACCACCGTGCCGGGGGTGGATACCCGGTCGACATAGAGCAGCGCTTCTCCGGTGGTCAGCCTCACGAGCACTTGGGCGCCTTCCGGCGGCTCGAGCACGCCGTGGTAGTGCCAGGTGCAGTCACGCAGGGTGAGTCGCCGGAACAGCGGGTGCTCCTCGTCCCCGAGACGCACGCCGAGGTCGCCGTCTGGCTCCAGCCACCACCAGAAGTTGGTCGGCCGGTGCTGCCAGCGCACGCCGGGCAGGAACTCGGGGATCGGCTCGCCGCCGCTGAAGGTGATCACCGTCCCGCCGACGTTGAGCAGCTCGAGTATCCGGTCGGCGGCTCGGTCGAGCTGCCCGCGGTGCACGCGTTCCGGGATGAGCAGGCCGCTGTATGCGGTCAGGTCGGTGTCGGCCAACTCGGGGAGATAGATCATCCCGCCGGTGAGGTGCTGGGCGTACTTCGGCTCGGTGAGGGTCCGATGGTGTTGCGCGGAGCCCCCGTAGACGCTGGCGAGCCCGCGCGGCCGGCGAGCGGCCTGGGCCCGGCGCTGCGCCGACTCCGCCATGAGCCAGTCGAGGAGTGCGTCACCGCAGTAGCTCAGCAAATCACTGGTCGCCTGCACGACGATGGTGCCTGCCGTCGACACCCGGTCCAGGTACGTCGCCGGCTCTCCGCCGAACAACCTGGTCAGCACCTCGGCGCCGGGTGGCAGCGGATGGTGGCCGCGCGCGAAGAACCCGGCGACGCCGCGCCGGAAGGTCATCCCGGTACCCATCCCACGGAAGATCGGATGGTCTGCGACCTCCACGACGCGATAGCCGTCCAGCGATCGGTTCGTCAGCGGCACGAACGACGATGCACCAGGCAGCCACTCCCGATGCAGGTGGCCGCCGAACACCACCACCCCGCCGCGGTCGAGATAGTCACGGATCAGGCGTTGCTGCCGCGCCAGGTACTCCTGGTCGACGTTCGGTGTGACGATCAGGGCGGCGTGCCGATCCAGGTCGATCGACCCGATCGCGTAGCAATCGAGCCGATCTACCCGATGTGACCAATCAGTTGCGTCCCGGTTACGGATGTCCATGTCCAGCACGGCGACTGCGCCCGCCACTGGGGTTCTGGTGTTCACCCGAACGAGAGTAAACTTAGGCTAACCTTTGCACAAGGTAGCGCCGCGATGTCTAGCCTTGCTCGGGCGGCTGATCATGGCCTTCCGGGCTGGCCCTGTGGTGGGCCTCAGCCAGCTTCTCCGCCGTTATCCCCGAGGCGCCGAGCGCCTGGGCCAACTCCGGCGAGGACGACTTGATGGACTCGATCGCTTCATTCATGCCCGCGGACGTGGTCTCTTCCGCTCGCTCTTCTTCGATCATTAGCGCAGCCTAAACGCTATTGGCCGATCGCGCAGATCGTACGTCTCCGGGCGGGCTCTTAGCTGCCGTGACCTGCACCGAAAGTGCTCACCGGCGGATCACAGCACAGCAGCTCCTGGTGGATCCGCCAGAACTCCTGGCAAGCCCGGTAGAGGTCGTTCTGGGCCGCCTCAAGAGCCTCGACCGGCGCAGGCGTGGGCACCCACCGGCCTCGCACCGGCTCTACTACGGTTAGCGCCTCCAGCGCGTGTGAGGCGTTGCGCAGGCTTTGATGGGCGCGGTGCAGCAGCTGGCGCTGCTCTTTGGAAAACTCCTCGGGCGTGCGACCTATCTCCACGCTTCACCCCTTAGGCGCGCCGTCGTTCCCCGTAGGCACACCGTAGTCCGTCCGCCATGGCCAGTGCTCAGCTGTAGTCGAGTCGGGCGCCGAGTACCCGGTGCAGGTGACGCAGGGAGAACTCCTGCACCGCGTCGGCCGGGTGGTGCGGGCCGTCGAATGTTGCAGTGGCGTGCACTGCCACGGTCACCGGCAGGTCCCGGTTGCGCAGGTCCGCGGTGGTGTGCAGAACGCAGATGTCGGTGCACACCCCGCAGATCCGTACCGAGTCGACGCCGAATCGATGCAGATGGCCCTCCATCTCGGTCTCGAACAGCGCCGAATACCGGCGCTTGCGCACCAGTAGGACATCGTCGCGGTCCAGCAGCGTGCGCAGCTCGTCAACCAGGTCGGCTTCCCGGCTGCCCCGGATGCAGTGCTCCGGGAACACGGTGAACTCCGCGTCGCCGACCTCGTGGGTATCGGCGGTGAACAGCACTCGCCGGCCGGCGGCCAGCGCTGCATCCACCTCGGCACGAACCGCCGGAAGCACCGCCAGGCACCGGTCGCTGGCCAGGTTGCCCTCCCGGAGGAACCCGTTTTGCATATCCACGACGACGAGAAGCTCAGACACCGCACTCACCACACCATCATCCCGACATGGAGACATGTCGGGGAGGGCGGAGTCAGCGCGGGAGCGGAGGGTCTGGGGCGAGGGTGCCGTCAGGCGCGATGTGCGCGAAGATCTGTTCGATGAGAGTGAGCACGTGGGGGTCGTCCACGGTGTAGATCTGCCGCTTGCCCTCCCGCCGGCCAGTGACCAAGCCGGCCAGGCGCAGCTTGCCCAGGTGCTGGCTCGCGGTGGCGATGCTCACGCCGACCCGGGCGGCCAGGGTGCCGACGTCGTAGCGACCCTGCGCGGCCAGCCACGCCAGATGCAACCGCACCGGCGAGGACAGCAGGTCGAAGGTGTTCGCCGCGGCGGACAGCTGCGGGCCGGTCGGCTCCACCCGCTGCGGCGCGCCGACGTCCGTGGTGGCCTCCGCACGCTCGTTGGTCATGGCAGGTCCATTGTGACTCGGAATCGTCAACTCCGTCATTCAATCAGTTGCGAAACGGACTGATCGTATGTGAGCATGGCGTAGTACATGCCACTGCGACGGAGGGCACCCGGCGGTGAATCTCAGCCTGCTGGCCGCGGTTTTCGGCATCATCTTCGTGGCCGAGCTGCCCGATAAGACTGCCCTGGCGAGTCTGGTGCTGGGCACCCGCTACCGGCCCGGTGTCGTGTTCATCGGGGTAGCCGCGGCGTTCGCGCTGCACGTCGTCATCGCGGTCGCCGCGGGGAGCGCGTTGAGCTTGGCGCCTCGCCGGATCGTGGAAGGCGTCGTCGCGGCGCTGTTCCTGGCCGGCGCAGTGCTGATGCTGCGCCGCGGCCGGCAAGGCCACGGGGACGAGCCCGCGTCAGCGAGCTCGTCCCCGGATCCGGCGCACGCGCCGGATCCGGGGACCGCCCGCGACGACCGCGAACCGGATGGTGCGATGGCCGTGCTGACCTTAACCCGCATTCAGGGTGCCGCCCAGCGCAGCGGGTTCTGGAAGGTCGCGGCGACCAGCTTCGGGGTGCTGTTCGTGGCGGAATTCGGCGACCTCACCCAGATCGCCATCGCCAACCTGGCCGCCCGGTACCACGATCCCCTCACGGTGGGGGCCGGGGCGGCGCTGGGCTTGTGGGCGGTCGGCGGCCTGGCGATCCTGGGCGGTCGGCACCTGCTGCGTTGGATCCCGCTATCCTGGATCGCCCGGGCCGCCGCGTTGATCATGGCAGTTCTCGGCCTGGTCAGCGCCGTGCACGCCATCACCGGCAGCTAAGCACACCACAGTCTGAGTCCGAGTCCGAAGTTCGAGGGCGACACCAGGCGCCCGGTGCACTAGCGGATTTTCGACCGGCGGCGGGGTTTCTACTCATTCGCCACGGTCAAGATGGTGTGGGGGTCCGTATCCTCCAGGCAGACGCCGACCAGCTCCCGCGCCATAGAAGGATCCCATGACGACGATCGTGCCGACCCTGGGTAGCTGTTGCGATGTCGTTTCTCGCCCTGGTCGCGGTGCTCAACGCCGTAGTGCTCAAGGGCATCATCGATTCGTGGCGGGACCTGCGCCGGGGCCGGCTCGCCGAGAAACAGCTGGAGCTTCAGCTGCTCAACCCCGGTCTGGTCAACCGCATCCTCGGTGGCCGGGCCGGTACCCTGATTCGCTCCTCGTGGCACATGTACCCGCTGGGCATCCTGTTCGGCCTCGGTCTGGAGACGGCCTCCGAGGTCACCCTGCTGACGTTGTCGGCCAGCACCGCGCAAGCGGGGCAGATGGGTTTGCTCGCGACGTTGTCACTGCCGCTGCTGTTCGCAGCCGGCATGAGCGCCTTCGATACCTGTGACGGGCTGCTGATGTCGCTGGCGTACACCTGGTCGCAGCGGCGCCCGGCGCGGCGGCTGCACTACAACATTGTGACCACCTGGGCGACAGTTTTCGTGGCCGGTTTCATCTCCAGCGTTTACCTGGCCGCGGTGCTCGTCGAGCACGCGGGCGTAGCGTTTCCTTTCGGGGTACGCCGGCCTTGCCGATCACTTCGAGCTGCTCGGCTACGTCATCGTCGCCTTCTTCGTCGCCGTCTGGGCAGGGGCGGTGGCACTGTGGCGTTTCGGCGGCTTCGACCGGCGCTATGGCAGCCCGGGGTCGGGCGGCGGTGACCTCGAGGACATGGGAACTGGGAGGACACCACCGTGAGTACCGGAATCGTGATCGTGCTCGTCGTCGGCGTATCCGCGATTATCATCCTCGGAGGGTTGGGCTTGCTGGTGATAGCCCGCCTGCGCCGGATGATCAAATCGCAGTTCCAGGCCCTCGACGACGCGCTCGGCACGATGCGTGCCAGTCAAGGCCGCGACGAGCCCGGCGAGCCGCGGTAGCACTGCGGGTGCCGTCAGTCGGACATGCGCTGGTGGAGGAATGCCAGGGTTTGACGGATCACTCGCGAGACCTCCATCTGGGAGATGCCGATCTGCTCGGCGATCTGGGTCTGGGTGAGCTGGTGGAAGAACCGCAACGCGAGGATGGTGCGGTCCCGGCACGGCAGTTGGGCCAGTAACGGGCGCAGCGACTCCCGGTCGTCGATCAAGGCCAACGCGTGATCCAGGCTGCCGATGATTTCGCCCAGGGCCGCTGTGCCGCTGCCGGGATCATCCAAGGACAAGCATCGGGAGGCTTCCGCACCTTGCAGCCCCTCGATCACGTCCGAGACCGGTAACCCCAACCGATCAGCGATCTCGCTGGGTCGCGGTGCCCGCCCGAGTTGCTGGGAAAGCTCCGCAAGCGTGCGCCTGATCGCGGTGTGCACGGCTTGCAGCCGGCGCGGTATCCGGGTCAGCGAGCTGTGGTCGCGCAAATAGGAGCGTATCTCGCCGGTGATCGTCGGCACGGCGAAGGACAGGAAATCCGAGCCGCGAGCGGGTTCGAATCGATCCACGGCATGGATCAGTCCCACTGTGGCGACCTGGACCAGGTCCTCCAGCGGCTCACCACGGCCGGCGAAGCGGCGGGCGATGTTTTTGGCCACTCGCAGGTAGCCGCTGATCAGCTGCCCGCGCAGCTGTTGCTTTGCCGGGTCGTGGCCAGCGGCCTGGGCATAACGCCAGTGCAGCGTGACGAGAGGTGCGTACTCGTCACGTCTGGTCGCATCCGGCGGCACGGAGGTGGTCACGGTTGTCGCGCCGTCCATGAGTTGTCGCGTCGTCCGCACGACGGTGCGGTCCATGAGCTGATCGGCGGCAGTCTGTACGGCCATCGGCTCTTCCTCCGACGATCTGTCCTTCACCAGGCCAGGGGCGCCAAACCGCCTCTCACCAGACCTAGGATACCCGCAAATATTGCGCAAGCACACTTATTGCGTTAATGCACACTTTTGGAGTAGTTCACCGCGGGTACCGCCGTGGTAAGCACGACCCACCGGTCGAAATGCGGTGTAAGCCGGCCGAGAGCAGGGGACACTGACCTATGGGATCGATCGAATCCGACGCTGAGACGCCTCGTCCCACTCAGGAGGAGGTCGAGGCCGTCATGCTCGCGACGCGGGTTTTGATCGCGGTCACCGCACAGTCGGTAGCGAGCGTGGAAGATCGGGTGACCTTGCCCCAGCTTCGGGTGCTGGTAATGATCGCCAGCCGTGGACCGCAAAACCTGGCGTCCGTCGCGCAGGCGCTCGGCGTGCACCCGTCGAACGCCACTCGCCGGTGTGACAGGCTCGTCGAGGCGGGCCTGATCCACCGCAGTGACGATCCCGCCGACCGCCGCAACCTGATCCTGCGACTGACCCCGTCAGGTCGGGAGCTCGTACTGCAGATGACCGAGCGCCGGCGCGCCGCCATCGAGAACGTCCTCGCCAAGATGCCGGCCTCGCTCCGCGGCGACTTGGTACCGGCACTGCGGGCTTTCGCCCAAGCCGCCGGAGAGGTCCCACCCAGCGAAGCATGGGCCCTGGGCTGGACCACAGATCGGCCCAACGGCACACCTCATCACATGCCCAGCGGTACTACCTGCTAGCCCGCGGCGCAACGCTAGCTACATCTGTGCTGCGCTCGATCACGCTGCTGGACGTCGATCGAGCCATCCGGCCGTTCAAACCAGGAGAACGTCGCCGCGTCAAGCGCGGTTGAGGTGCGGCCGTCTGCCGGCAGCTGGGGATTGCCGGCAGAATGTGCCGCCCGGTGACGCGCGTGAGTTGCGGGGCGACGGGCCGCCCGTGTCCCAGCCGCGAACCTGGCCCGTCGCGCGGCGCTCAGCGCGGCCTGCACCGCCTGCTCGACCGCCGCGGAATAGTGCTGATTCGTGACAGGCTCGGCCCCGGATGCTGCCGGTCGAGCGGGTACCGCCGGCCCACTCAGCGAGGCAGCGGGCGCACGATGCTGCCCATGCTGACCAACCTGTTGCCGATCAGCGCCGTCGGCCGGCACGTCAGCGTTGATCCGTTCCCCACGGAGCTGATCATAGATTGGTGTTTCACTCACGCAGCCACACCGTAGGGGCAGATTCCCGGGTAGCGGCATCAACACGCTGTGCGCTACGGCACCGTCAGCGGATCGGTGCCTGCCCAGTGCGCACAGCGAAGATACGGTCAGTCAGCCCGCTGCACATGCTGGAGTAGGCGATCGAAGTCGGGGGTTGGTGAACTCGGCTACGGTGCGGTCGTTCGCCCGTCGACCGGGCACGGTCACCTACACCCAAGCGTTGAACTCCCGCGGCGGGATCGAGTGCGACATCACCGGGCCGTACGCCTGCATCGCGCTGTGGGGACCCAAGTCTCGCGGCGTGCTCGCGCCGCTGACCCCCGCTCCAGGAACTCGCCCCTGTGACGGTAACCGGCAAGGCCCACACAACGATTGTCGCTGAGTCGTGGCGGGCTGCTCACGGTCATCGTCTCGCGGGCGGTGTCCGCCCTGCTGGGCGTGCCGGTGTTCTTCGCTGCCGAGGCGCTCGCTGCCGAGGCGCCGGACTGGGCACGGATCGCGACGGCCATCGCCATCATCGCAACTGTGATCGGCATCGGGCTCCTCGTCGCGGCGCGTCGCCAACCTGCGATCGGAGTTACCCAGTAGTTGCTTCAGCACGTTTCCACCTGGATCCGGCGATGGCCCACGTTTACTCACGGGTGAGCGCGGGTAACTCAGTGCAACCAAAGGTCAGCGTCTCCTAGCTGGCCCAGCCCACACGGACAGGGGGTGAGAATGGTGCCAATAGGGCTGCGGCGCGGCTTTTCGCGGAACTGACACGTGGTCGGCGAGTTGCTGGTTGATCCTTGACTGATCCCTCACCAACTACATGGGAGACCGGTACGGAGGAGTAGGGAAATGGCTGTTGGATCGATCTTTCTATCGGCATCCGTTCTGGTGATCTTCGCGCTTGGCGTATTCATAGGGTACGCCTTTAGCGAGCGCAAGCGGGCGGTTCGAGCTAGGCGGCAAGCAGTAGCGCAAACATTTCTCTACAAGCAGTTGCACGACCTGCAAGCAGCCCGTCAAATGGATTGCTCGACCGAACCGCGACGGGATCGCTTCGCTCGAGAAAAAGTCGGATCATACTCGCGAGCTTCGGGCGTATGAGTCTCTTTGAAGTCCGACATGAGCGTAAAGCGCCTGAGGTGCGCCACCGAGATTGAGAAGGGAGCTGCAGATGGCGCTATTACCTGGCGCGCTGAGCAGGACAGGACCGTTATCTTCCGACATCATGGACCTCCAGGTCGCTCCCTACGGTCCCAGCGCCCGGGTGGTCACCGTAGGGGCCGAGATCGACGCGCTAACCGCGCCGCAGCTGGCCACTTTTCTGACTGCGCAGCTAGTCATTGTCGCGGTCGTGGTGGTGAACCTTGATGATGTGCGGTTCCTGTCGTCTGCGGGCTTGAGGGCGCTATTCGAGGTACACGAATTCGCTGTTCGAGAAGACCGCGACCTGCTACTGGTGTGTCACTCCCAGCCTGCCAACTGGGCACTGGAAGTCACCGGACTGCGGGAGCATTTCAAGTTTATCGACACCGTGCCGAACAGCGCCGACCCGCGGCCGTAGCGGCAGAACTCGCACAGGCGCGATCACGGTGAAAGAGAATCCTAACTACGTAAGGAGTAATCATGGAACACAGCACGGTGCGTCAGCTGATCAGGGCGACGACCTTGTCGCTTCTTGTACTAGCAACGACATCAGGCGTGGCAGGCTCGGAGGTATTAGCCAGTAGTCCTGCTCGGTCCCAGCCGGATGGTGCAGCCAGCGGCTCGGCCCCGGCATCGGACCCAGGTCAGCCGGATCCGACGTCCCCTCCTGTTCCCGGTCCGGTCCCGCCCCTGCCTGGTCCGGGACTCAACGGGTGAGTTCGCTGGTGAGCGCGGGACCTTGATGGCTGGTACCCGTGGTGGGGAGGGGATGGTTCGTCCCCTCCCCACCACAGCCGCGCACCTTCAGTGACCGCGTGAACGAGCAAGGCTGCGTCGGGTGCCGACGCACCAAGCGATTGTCGGACACGCTCGAATTCGTAACTGTGGAAGATCAAGCTGTTCTCGCAGTAAGCGACGCAACCGTCACCGGAGGGCGCTCGCATCGCGCAGGGACCGTAGGAGCACCAGATGCATCGCGTGAGACCACAGCAGCGGGGTGGCTACCGAGCCCCAGCGCATCACCCACGGCGCCACCATGTTCGGTGCCTGCGGGTGCGCAGTGCTCTGTTCGGGTAGGTGACCTTCGGCGGTGAACATCGATGCGACCCAGTCCAGTCGTTGACGCGCGCCGGCGAGGTCACCGATCGCCGCCATGTGGGTACCGAGCCAGGCGGTCAGCAGCACCCATTCCCCACCGCCGTAGAAGGTGTCCCCGAGGTAGCGGCGCAGCCCTCCGCTGGGCCCGGTGAGTTCATCGACAATCCGCGCCACCGTCCGCCGCATGATCGGGTCGTCGGCCGGTATCACGTCGAAGGGGGTGGCTAACCACAGCAGACTGGCGTCGATCCCGTCGTCGCCGGTGTGCTTGACGAACGTCCCAGCCCTCACATGCTCGTCCAGCAGTAACTCACGCAGGTGTTGAGCGTGTGTAACGGCGGCGGCGTCCCCGATCAGTTCGGCCGCGGCGGCCAGGCCGGCGATAACGGCGCCCACCGTGGAGGTGTGCCGCCGGGCCCCGTGTTCCTCCCAGCAGTCGTAACAGTTCCACGCTCCCGCGATTTGCAGGTACTGGCTGACCAGTGCCACTGCATGCCGCTGCTCAGTGGTCAGCGGGTAGCCGTGGCGTACGTGCTGCGCCAGCGCCCATAGCCAGATGCCATAACCGTCGAGCTGGAAATTCGGCCACGGCGCTTGGTCACTGCCGGCTGGATTGCCCGGGTCCGCCGGTTGTCCCGTGCCCTGCGGCTTGTCGGGCTGCTCCAGATGACCGGTCACCGTGAAGCGCGCCGGGGGCATCTGCGCCACAGGCACACGGTCGGTACCGGGTGTGGTGACGGCCTTGAACAATCCCTGATACCGCAACAGGGTGCGGGTGACGAACCCATGGAAAGCAGCGGCGCTGCCGTGTGCACCGTGCAGCCCTAGCGCGTAGGCGCAGAACGCACCATCGCGCAACCACACGTAGTGGTAGGTGGGATAGGTGGGGCAGGCCACGTAACCGCCATCCCGGTGTTGCCCGGCAAGCAGGACATCAAGGCTCGCGCCTATCCGGCCGGCTGGGTCGACATCCGGGCTCACGAGCGCTGCTCATCAGGTCGGCCGCTGCTCGCTGTCGAAGCCTCCGGTGACCTCAATGGCGCCCCTCGAGACCGACGGCTTCACGCAGGCGGTCCGCGGCGTTTCGAAGGTCAGCATCCTGACGCGATTCCGAACTCATCAGTTCGGCCAGCGCCTCGGCAACGACGTTGAGTTTCTCCTGGGCGGCCTCTTCCGCGCGGCGACCGGCGTTCTCGAGCAGCGCTACGAGCAACAGCGTGAGAACACTGGCGACAGTGTGAATGACCGTCTGCCATTCCTTGTGGTCTTCCCACAAGGGAAAACTGACCAGCCAGCCCCCGACGATGCAGACACAGAGCACGAAGAACGGCGCCCTGCTGACCTGGTGGTACGCCGCCTGGACGAACCGATCAAACAGCGAACGGCGATCTCCGTGCCTGCGGGTCGTTGCGGCCTCGCTGCGCTTCACAGCTTGAAGCCTAGTGCGGTGCGGTGCGGGTGCTCACTGGATCGGGTCGGTCGTGCTCGCCTGACCACGTACCCTCGAGTCATGAGCGTCACCGCCCGGTCACTGTTGGAGTTCGACCACTCCTATGCCCGCGAACTGCCCCGCTTGTCCGTGCCGTGGACGGCGGCATCGGTGCCGGCGCCCGCCCTGTTGATGCTCAATGAGGAACTGGCCACTGAGCTGGGTGCCGATGCCGAGGCGTTGCGGGAGCCGGCCGGCGTCGCGCTGCTCGTCGGCAACGCGGGGTCGGACGGGCAGGGCCCAGTCGCGCAGGCTTATGCCGGCCATCAGTTCGGCGGCTATGTGCCCCGGCTGGGAGACGGCCGGGCGCTGCTGCTCGGCGAGCTGGTCGACCGTGGAGGGCGCCGCCGCGACCTGCATCTCAAGGGCTCCGGTCGTACCCCGTTCGCTCGGGGTGGGGACGGGAAAGCGGCTGTCGGGCCGATGCTGCGGGAGTACGTGATCGGGGAGGCGATGCACGCGCTCGGCATCCCCACCAGCCGGGCGCTTGCGGTGGTGGCGACCGGCGAGCAGGTCGTGCGGGAGACGATGCTGCCCGGTGCGGTGCTCGCGCGAGTCGCGGCGAGCCATTTGCGTGTCGGCACGTTCCAGTACGCCGCCGCGTCCGGCGACCCGGCGCTCGTCCGGACGCTGGCCGATTACGCGATCACGCGCCATCATCCCGACGCGGCCGAGGCGGAGAACCCCTACCTGGACTTTTATCGGCGCGTGATCGACGCGCAGGCGTCGCTGGTCGCCCGCTGGATGCTCGTCGGGTTCGTGCACGGTGTCATGAACACCGACAACATGACGATCTCCGGGGAGACCATCGACTACGGCCCCTGCGCGTTCATGGACCACTTCGATCCCGCGACGGTCTTCAGCTCGATCGATCACGGCGGCCGCTATGCCTACCGCAACCAGCCCGGGATCGCGCAGTGGAACCTAGCGCAGCTGGGCGAGACGTTGCTGCCGCTGATCGACGGAGACACCGACGCGGCGGTCGAGGCCGCCGCCGACGCGGTGAGCTCGTTCGCCGAGCGCTACGAGGGCTACTGGACAGGCGGCATGGCCGCGAAGCTCGGTCTCGACGCGCCGGACCGACCGCTGATCCAGGATCTGCTGGCCCTGCTGCACGCGCAGCGGGTGGACTTCACACAGTTCTTCCGGGCGCTGTCGTCGCACCTGCGGGGAGATTCGGCGCGATCCCTGTTCGCCGAGCCAGAGGCATTCGACGCGTGGGCTGGGCGGTGGCAGGCACTGCTGCCACCGGATCGAAACGCCGTATCGGCAGCCATGGATCAGGTCAACCCGGTCTACATCCCGCGCAACCATCGCGTGGAGGAGGCACTGACCGCCGCCACCGACGGCGACATCGCGCCGTTCCGGCGCCTCGTCGAGGTCGTTGCCCGCCCGTTCGTCCAGCGTCCAGGACTTGAGCGCTACGCCGAGCCGGCACCCCCGGGTTGCGGTCCCCACGTCACCTACTGCGGCACCTGAGAAGTGGTGTTCCAGTAGGCGGTGTCGCTGCTTGTCCTATGTTGATTGGGCACCACGCCGATTGAGCCCTGGCTCTTGGCTTCCCGCGGACTCCGGCGAAGCAAGCTACTCATCGCAGTAGCCGCCGTGCCGGGATTCCGGATAGCGGACCCAATAAGGTCCGGTCCCGGAATGGAGGCGATGTGTACGGAGAAGCACCGGAAATCGCTGCCCGAGCCTGCTGGCGCAACAACGGACGACACACCGGGTTACCCAGAAGTACACCCACGTCAGCAGTGCAACCGCTCGCGACGCCGCTGACCGCATCGGGGCCGTACCCTGGCCCGAAAGACCATGACCGGCAGCCATTGCAACGTCAACTGCCACCCTTTCCCGCGCGTGGGCGGATCCCCGTCGGTGGATCCGGGCTCAGTCTGCGGGGACGATGGCTGTTCCTCGTGGGGGCAGCTGGGGCGATCTGTCGGGTACGTTCGTTCATCCCATAGGTGTCCGGAGGTTGCCCTCGGGCTGAACGGCAAACTACTCTCGTATGTGTGGTCGGGGCAGCACTCTGGAGAGGGGTTTGAGCATTAAGCCGCAGCTGTGCTGCGCCCATATCGAGCCGCGAGCCCGGGATTTAACTCGCCGCTAGATTGCCGAATTCTAATACTTCCCTCAGGTGTATCTGCGGCTTTGCATCTTGAAATGTAGCTGGCGACTTTTTCGTGGAGGTCGAACCAGGGGGTGAAATGAATTTCCAGTGGGCGCGATCGGACAACTTTCTGTTGGTCCCTTTGACGATCGCCGCAGCCCTCGTTGGCGTATTGACCACCGTGGTCATACACCAACAACACGATCAGCGCATGGTTGATGAGCAGATCCGTCTCAGAACAGGTCCCACGGTACCCACCGCGACCGTTCCCGCCGACGCCAACATAGCGGCTGACCCGAACGCGGTGACCCACCCCGACCCAGCTACTACACCCGATTCCGCTAACGCACCGGTCGCTCCGGCCCTGGTCGCACCGACACCCCTGATCATCGCGCCACCTCAGCTAGCGCCGTCTTTCCACAAACCGCTCAAGCCGAAAATGTTGCCTCATCGGCGAGTGGGTCCGGTGCTAGCGCCGCCCCCGTTGGTCGCGGCGCACCCAGTCACTCCGACAACTCAGACTGATCCCGGTACTGCCACCAAATCTGATACGCCGGTTAAGCCGGGCTCACCGGATGGGAACTGGTGACGGTTCTCCGTCGCGCCGAAGACGCCCAGCCTCGCCCGGTGATCGGTGCTTCCCCCAGCCGCGAGGGGCCGGTCGCAGCAGCGACATGGATCAACAGCGGCGGGATGACTCGCAAACACCGGGACAGTGCCGCACGCGCTCCGGCCGGATCACCCTAATCCCGCGCCACATTGATTCCACGCTGGGCTTCATGCAGTGCTGACCCGGCGGCGGCCAACGAGTCGGGCGATCAGGTAGTCGAGTCCCAGCCGGCCAGAGCCTGACACGGCGAGGACCAGGCTCAGCAGCCCGAGTGCGATGACCAACTCGGGGCCGGTGTGGTCAAGTGCATAGAGGCCACCGGTGTGCACAAGTATCCAGGCACCCACCATGTTCAGCGCCATCAGGATGCCGATCGGAAGGACCGCCAGGCCGAGGATCATCGCGGCACCACCGACGAACTCGAACAACACGTTCACCGGCCCAGCGATCGACGCCAGCGGGACGCCGGACGTCTCGAACAGCGCTCCGACCCCCGCGATGCTGCTGCCCGCGAAGTCGTACTCGAGTTTGGCGTGCGCCACCATGAGCACTCCGACGCCAATTCGCGCCAGGAACAGCACGAGGTCACGAGCGATGGAGACGGCCGCGGTGCGGTTGCCGATGTCAAGGGAGTCTGTGGTCGTCATGGCGACGGTGTCCTTTCTTCGATCAGTCGACAGTGCACGACGACGCCGACGTGCCGCCGCCGCTGTCACCATGACTCCGGCGGAGCAAGCTACTCATCGCAGTTGCCGCCCGTGCCGGCCGCAGAACTCAAGGGTCATCTCACCGCGACGAAGGCAGCGGGCAGACGACGCCGATCACCTCGCAGATCTGCGTGGGCGACGTACTCGTCAACTTGGTAACACCTCACTGCAGGCTGACAAATCCAAGAGCCATCAATCGCGACGATGCATGCTTTTCTCGTCCACTAGACAAGCAACGTAACGTTGATTTGCAGCTGCAGTGTTGCCGGACGTCGGACGTGACGAATACGGCCTACCTGCCTCGTCGGTCACCGCCCTGGTCCCGAGGACCGAAGAAGAAGCGTGACTGCAACGACCACAACGGGACGAGAACATCACGTCCTTATTCTTTCTCGTCATGGTCCGACTGCCGGAGCTCGGTGTGGATTCGTTGGTCGTGGCGGTAGGTGCGTTCTTTGGCGTAGGCCTCGTAGGCCCGATGATCGGATTCGGTGACGGGGGCGGGGATCAGTCGGCGGGGATGCAGCCGTTCCTTGAGCACTATGTTGAGCTGTGCACCGACCAAGGTGACGACGCTTTGCAGGTAGAACCATGACAACATGGTGATGACGGTGGCGAAATTGCCGTAGACTCTCTCGGCGTTGCGCAGGTACTGGAAGATTATCAGCGAGGACAGTTGCTGGAGCAGCCAGAACACGATGCCTGACAGCAGCGCACCCGGCAGCACGTCGCGGGTAGACACGTCACGGTCGGTGAGCAGCCGGAACGCCACCACAAACAATCCCACATCGAGCACGATTGCGATGAGGTAACCGGCGAGACGAGCCACCATGCCGAAACTGGTTCCGAGGGCGGCTCCGATGTAGCTGCTGATCATCGTGCTGACGACCAGGCCGAGCGCGATAGCGCCCAGCGTGAACACGCCGCGCTTGATCTGCGCGCCCAAACTGGGTCGCTGGGCACGAGGGATTTCCCACACCGAGTCGAATGCCGACTGGATCGCGATGACCACAAATGAGCCGCTCCACAGCGCGCTGAGAATACCGACCACAAGCGTCCACCACTGGCCGCTCAGGCGCCCGATCGAGTCCGTGCTCAGCAGCGGGAAAAAGCGGGCCGCGCTACGTAGCACGTCACCTTGGAGATTGGGCGGCAGGACGTAGCCGAGCAGGGTAACAAAGATCAGGAGCAGTGGAAAGACCGAGAAGAACGCCCAGAAGGCGATCACCGCGGCGAGATTGATCGACTCGTCGTCAATGAACTTCCGGGCCACGGCGATCGGCACGCCCAGCGCCGGGTGTTGTTGCTGATAAGAGTCCAACCGATCAAGCTTGGTCCGCGCCCCCCTGGAAACACTCTCATCTGGTCGACTCATAAGTCCGCTCCTGGAGACAGATTCCACCGACAATCATGACACGTGAAATCCTTAGATTGGAGAACCGCGTCGCTGCTTGTAACGACGAGGTCATGAACGCTTCAGAGGCGCCAGGGAACCACGCGAGCCGCACGGGGGAGGCACCTACGGGAAGGAAAGATGCAGCGAGGAGATGGCGGATCGGTGCCTGGGCTGTCACGGGGATGGCAAGCGATCCTCAACGGTTCGAGCCGATCCGACGTGCAGAGTGCTGGTTGGGCCCGGTGGCTGGAGGCACGGCCGGTTCGGCGCGGCTGTTCTAGCAGCGTGTTGTTGACAGGCTGTAACACACTCCGGTGACAGAGGGTTGTAAGCCGCACCCGCGGGTATACGTCGTCATGACCAGCAGACGTCCTCACCGCTTGCCCGTGGTTGTCGCTGTGGTATCTGGCTGCCATTTGTGACGGTCATGGCCGGCGTGGCGGCTACCAGCGGCACCATCGTGGTCTCCGGGGAGATCCGCGGGAACGTTCGGGTCTGTAGCGTCGTCGTGCGGCAGTTTTGACGGAAAAGCGCGCGCTGGAGAGCTTTTGATGTTGAAATCCTGTCGTCGATTTACGGTTGCTGAGGTGGCCAGCGGGGATCGAGCTATCGTCGGGAAAACTGGATTGAGGAGGTGGAATGGCAAGCATTGCGGCGCGTTCGGAGAACCAAGCCGCCAAGGCGCCCGGGAAGACGCGGGAGGCGTCGGTCGCGGTTACGGGATCGGAACGCAGTGAACTGAGTCCACCGATTATCGATGTGCTCGATGACAGCGTCCCGTTGACTGTCGGGGGGCAGCCCGGAGATTTCGGGGACTGTTCGCCGCCGAGCGGCTGCGCAAAGCAGAGGAGTACGGGGCAGCGAAGCTCGCCCCACAGCTGCGCCGGGACCTGCGCTGGATCGCCCGCGACGGCGAGCACGCCAAAAACCACGTGCTGGAGGCCAACCTGCGCTTGGTCGTCTCGCTGGCCAAGCGCTACACCGGCCGCGGCATGGCATTCCTGGACCTCGTCCAGGAGGGCAACCTGGGCCTGATCCGCGCAGTGGAAAAATTTGACTACACCAAGGGCTACAAATTTTCCACCTACGCCACCTGGTGGATCCGCCAAGCTATCACCCGAGCGATGGCCGACCAACTCCGGACCATCCGCATCCCCGTGCACATGATGGAAATGATCGACAAGCTGCGTCGTGTCCAGCGGGGACTGGTCCAGGACTTGGGTCGCGAGCCCACCCTGGAAGAGCTGGCCACACAGCTGGACGTCACCCCTGAGAAGGTCCTGGAAGTTCAGCAGTACGCTCGAGAACCGATCTCACTCGATCAAGCCATTGGCGAGGACGGCGATTCCCACCTCAGCGACTTCATCGAAGACTCCCAGGCAGTCGTCGCAATTGAGTCGCTGTCATTCAACCTGCTGCAAGACCAGCTGCACTCCATACTGGCTACGCTTTCCGGCCGTGAAGCCGGGATCGTCCGGTTGAGATTCGGACTCGCTGACGGTCAACCACGCACGCTGGAGGAGATCAGCCGAATCTACGGGATCACTCGAGAACGCATCCGGCAGATCGAGAACAAGACCATGGCCAAGCTGCGACATCCCTCCCGCTCCGAACCACTGCGCGACTACCTCGACTAAGACACCGCCGCCTGCCGGGAAACAGCCAGTAGCAAGCCGCTGCGGCCAGCTGCTCTTAGCTGCTGAAGTTCATGTCGTAGAAGTGCCGGCAGACCGCATTCCCGGCAGGAATGGCCTCGTGTGACGCGGCCGCAGGACAACACGGGCCTGGCTGTGGCCGCGATGCGCATGACTGCGGCAGCGGCATGTTCTGGTCGAGCAGTGGGTGCAGATTGGTAGATTGTCGAAGTACCTGTCATACAGTTTGGAGGCAATGGGCATCCGAGGGATCGAACTCTAACCCACGGATTGCAACGAAGTCGCGGTATCGGCATAGCGCTGGCGCAGAGCGCGAATAGGCTCACCAGCCACCATCGCGCTTCGACTCTCGGGCGTTTAGAGTGAGTTGTTAAGCCTGCCGATACGGTGTCGGCGAAACTAAACTGCTCCCGGCCACGTCCAGAGCCCGATCGACCATTCCGGAGTGGCACGCCAATCGCCGGTGGTGGCGTTGCACCCCATCGAAGTCGAGCACCACGAGGGGGCCTCGGCCAGTTGGGCCATCACGAGGGAAGTCAATTCCGGGCGGGCAGGGTATCAGCCTCACGGTTATCCGGCTCGTTCTGGAGTACACCGGTGCGTGTTCCCGGCAGTGGCTCAGCCACCGGAACGGCCCCTCGTCGTCATCAGCGCGATACTGCTGGCCCCAGCCATGTAACGGCCTGCTTGCAGGGCTGTCAGCCGGCCCGAAGAACACCTCAGGTTCCACACCCCGACACGCTGGTTGCCAAGCGTCCTGCGCGTGTGGGGATACTTGATCACTTCCGATCATGCTCACCACCACCTATAGCTAGCCGCGTTACGCTCGTGCGAAATTTTCAACAGTCTCGGCGACCGCTTCGCCCGAAGCTTACGAGTAAGATCCGACTTTTCTCGAGCAAGGCGATCTTCTCGTGATTGGGTCGAACGATCCTATTGTCGGGCAGCTTGCAGCTCGTGCAATTGCCTGTAGAGAAAGGTTTGCACTGCTGCTTGCCGCCTAGCTCGGACCGCACGCTTGCGCTCGCTAAAGCCGTGCCCTGCGAGTGCGCCAAGCGCAAAAGCCACCAAAACAAGTGCCGATAGAATGATCAATCCAGCAGTCATTTAACTTCCGACCACGTATGCCTGCTGCGTTACGGCGTCGGTTCCCGCGGACGGCCGCGCCACGGCCTTACTGCACCATCCTCACCCCTCTTCCGTATGGGCCGGGCCAGCTAGGAGACGCCGACCTTAAGGTTGCACAGAGTTACCCGCGTCCATCTGTGAGTAAACATGGCGGCTCAGACAATCAGGATCCGGAGGCCTCAGTCGGTAAAGCGCGCAACGGTGAGGGGCTGGCGCAACTCCTTTGGCGGGACTATTCGTGCGCGCCGCGGAACGGCGGTGCGGCCGGGCTGCTTGGCGGTGTCGCTGCGTGTCGCTGACCGGATACGCTTTGATCATGCAGGTCTCCCTCACCGCTGCGGCGCGCATCGTGGCGTGCTGTGCTGCCGCGCTAGCGTTGGTTGGCTGCGGTGCGGGCCAGATCACCCAGACCGATTCGCAGTTCTCCGCTGTCGACGGAGCCTTCGGCAATGCCGGACACAGCATCGCGCTGCGCAACGTGCTGATCCCCTACCCGCGCAACCAGGCGCCCAGCTATCCCATCGGGTCAAGCGTGCCGGTGCTGGTCAGCATCACCAACCAGGGTGACAGTGCCGACGAGCTGGTCGGCGTGGACAGCCCAGTAGCCAGCCAGACGCTAGTGGAAGGCACCACGCAACTCCTCCCGGGTACGACCGTCACCAGCACTCCCGGTTCGGACCCCATCGGTTTTCAGCCCAGCAGCCCGCTGGTTGGCGGGCAGCTGCGCCTCCTGCTCACCACCAACCAGGTGCTGCACGCCGGGCTGAACACCCCGATCACATTCCAGTTTCAGCACGCGGGCAGCCTGACCCTGCCGGTGCCCATGGCAGCGCCCTCCGACTCGGGGCGCTAAGCCGTCAACGGGTGCTGGCTTGCCGGCTGATGGGAACGACGGGCCAGCTGGCCAAGCTAGCCCATGAGCTGGCGGAAGATGAGATAGAGCAGCATTCTGCGGGGGGCGACGATGATGACAACGTCGGATGCGGGTCTAGGTGGAGGGGGTCAGGGCGGTGTTCTGCTTGACTGAGCCAGCGCGGGTTGACGTCCTCGCCGGTGCGACGGGCAGCGCGGTGTCGTGGCGCCCATCCCCCGGTGATGCGAGCAGTGGGCGGCAGTGGTGAGTATTCCGGAATCCGGTGTTGAGGTGGCAGGTGTCGGCGCGGACCGCGGCGGGCGCTGTTTCGCCGCGGCGCATGGTGCGTCGGTGAAGGCGTCGAGTTTGCCGCGAGTGGCGCGGGTCTGGTCCCTGGGGTTGCTGGTGTTTGTGCTGCTCGCCGCGGCTTGTACCGCCACGGGTCAGGGTCAGGGGCCTTCAGGGAGCCCGGGTCAGCAGCAGGGATCTGCCGAGGGCCGAGGGCCGTGGGAAGGTCACGGGCCACCTGAAGATCACCGACCCCCAGAGGGACAGGGCCCGCCGGAAGGGCGGGGGTCGCCAGAGAGTCACGGGGACAACGAGCACGACTTTGGGATGCTTCCCGTGGGTGCCCACCTGCCGTCGGGTCAGGAATGCGCCGCGCGTGTCCAACATGATCAGCATGATCAGGTCGAACCACGGCCGGAGAACACCGCTGCCAACCAGTTCGTCGCTGACCGGGTGTCCATGCCGACCTGGACGGACTTCACCGCCCAGGCCAACCAGGAGCTCGTGTCCCGCATCGATGGGCACTTCAGCGGCACGACCGAGCAGATCCTCACCTGGGGGGCCTGCAAGTGGGGTTTAAATGCTGACGTCCTCAAAGCGGTGGCGGTCCAGGAAAGCGACTGGCGACAAAGCACCGTGTCCGACGAGTCCAACGACCCTCAGGACTGCGTCGGCGGCGCCACGCCACCCTGCCCGACCAGCTTCGGAATCATGCAACTCAAACACACTTACCTGCCCGGTTCCTACCCACTGTCGGCGCAAAGCACCGCATTTAACGTAGACTATTACGGCGCCCGCATTCGCGCCTGCTATGAGGGCTGGATCACCTACCTTCACAACGATTACCACCCTGGCGACATCTGGGCCTGCGTGGGCTGGCACTGGTCGGGCCATTGGAAAGACGCCGGCGCCAAGCGCTATGTCGACCGGGTCCATCACTACCTCGACAGCAAACCCTGGACGGACTGGACCCACCAGGGCCGCTAACCGGTCAATCACCCAGGGAACCAGGTTGTCTCCGGCGGTGTTCCAGGCCTCCTGACTTGCTGCATGCGCATGTGGGTGCGTGCGATGAGGTGTAGCGCCAAGTTGAGCTGGCAGTTGCTCGCGGGCAGGCGGTGGCGTGCGTAGTGGGCGCTGGCGACCTCGACGGGGGCAACGCGGACATGGTCGGCAAACGCCGATGCGCTGACAACCGACTGGCCTGACGGGTTCGTCCCGACGGCGATGACCACTGCAGTGGCTTGAGTCGTTGCCCGGTGGACGGTCGAAGGTTTGGTTTTGAGTGGGTTGGGTAACTGTCGGCAACCGAGCGGTCACGGATCGGTGTTCGGAAGCCGGCGTCAGGCCGTCCGGGAAACCTCGGCGTCCCCCGCGGGGCGCCACCACGGCAAGGAAAGGAGCTGGTGATGGCGCTAGTACCGAGCACGCTGGGCAGTGCGGAACCGTTGTCCTCCGACGTCCTGGATATGCGGGTGACCGAATACGGTCCGCACGCTCGGGTGGTCACCGTAGGAGGCGAGATCGACGCCCTGACTGCCCCGAAACTGGGCGCGTTGCTGACCGCCCAGCTAGCAGCACCCGGTCGTTAGGCCATCCATAGCACTAGGTGCCGGTAGCCACATCTCAGGAGTGTCGGCATCGACAGCGGATGCGGGCCTCCTACCTTTCCGTCACCGGGACGCGATGGCTCCGGGATTGCATCCGGCGTCGAACGAACCCCAAACCCTCCTGGGCTGCCTGAGCTGACACCGGGTCGCACTCGTTGATGACCATGAACGCCCTTCTCGAGCGCGGGTACACCTCGCCGAGAAAGTCCACGTCGGACGCGGTGAGTAGGGAATTGAAGCGCGTCACAAAGATCACCGCGTCGGCTTGCAGCAGGAACTGTTTGGTCGACCACCGCCAGCACAAGGTCCGGGATCGTAACGGCGCCTAGCTATCGGCACTTCGACGGCGCCGTAGGTCAACCCGCCGCGGTCATGTACTGGTACAGGTCGGCTCGTGCTGACTCGTTGCGTTGCTTTCGCTGACGACTTGCTGGCGATGTTTTACCGGG